>Ga0209718_1003411_pt1 | contig 14266 bp, 12 predicted proteins | sample AD_JPNAS1_MetaG_FD_184420 | JGI IMG/M metagenome (GOLD analysis project Ga0209718, IMG submission 184420) | Active sludge microbial communities of municipal wastewater-treating anaerobic digesters from Japan - AD_JPNAS1_MetaG (SPAdes) (version 2) | ecosystem: Engineered > Bioreactor > Anaerobic... | reverse complement strand
TTACAAAGATAATTTTGTACACCATGCTGCAGACCATTTTTTATCACATGACTGCTGTTGCAATCTGGACAAAGTACACCAGTAGACATTGCTTTGAGCTCCTGATAATCGACAATATCTTTGCCTTCATTTATCAATTTATTATATAAATTGTCATAGTATTTGCGTGTGCCTTCTTTTGTAAGGGCAAAAAAATCAATTTTTTCTTCAAAAATATCTTCCATAATAATTATATTTTTTGCAAATATAATTATTTTTTATATTATATATCATATATATTTCGTAACAATAATATTATAATCTAAATCGCCTACCCGAAAAAATTTATTTGAATTAAAATTATATGAAAATTTGCACTTTCTAACAATAAACTAAAAAATCAACTATAATTTACTATCGTTAAAAAAATTATAATTTTATTTTAATAAAATTAAAGTAAATTTGCTAAAAAATAAAGAAATATGAAAATAAATCTTGTAACTGGAGCATGTGGATTTGTAGGTAGAAATATGGTTAAAAGACTGTACAATACTACTACAGATCATATTTTTATGGTTGATGATTTAAGCATTGGCATTCATCCCAGAGAATGGTTCGCAAATTATCATCCATCAGATTATAATGGATTAGAAGTTTTAGATCCTGACAAAAGAGTTTATTTTTGGAAAGGTGATTTAAGAGAATTATTATTTAATTTTCGTGAAAATCCTAAATATATTCAAGATACTTTTAAATTAGATTTTGATAAATTTTCGGATGTGTTTCATTTTGCAGCAATAGTAGGTGGACGTATGAAAATAGATGGAGATCCTATACAAGTAGGATTAGATCTATCTATTGATGCTGAGCTTTTTTATTGGGCAGTACGTAATATGCCTGATAGACTTCTGTATCCTAGTAGTAGTGCTGCATACCCTGTTGATTTGCAAACTGAGGATACTGCTTTAGCTCTTAAAGAAGAATATATAGATTTTGATTCATTACGTATCGGTGTCCCTGATATGACCTACGGTTGGTCTAAACTTACAGGAGAATTTTTAGCAAAGATAGCTGCTAAACATTATGGGCTCAATGTAGTATGTATCAGGCCATTTAGTGGTTATGGTGAAGATCAAGATCTCAGTTATCCAGTACCTGCATTAGCTGCTCGTGCTGCTGCTAAAGAAGATCCTTTTGTAGTATGGGGCACTGGCAAGCAAGCAAGAGATTTTATTCATATTGATGATATTATAGATTTTATTTTTGTTTTAATGGATAATGTGAAAGATGGCTCTGGATGGAATATCGGTTCAGGCAAACTCACATCATTTTTAGAAATAATAGACTTATTTAGTAAATTTGCTGGTTATAAACCTACTATTAAGCCGCTAATAGATAAACCTATGGGTGTTCATTCTCGCTATGCTGATATGACTAAAGTATTTTCTACTTTTAATTGGCGTCCAAAAATTAGTTTAGAAGAGGGAATGTATAGAGTTTATAAAGCACAATTAGATAAATTAAATCAAAATAAATAATTTTATGCGGATAGTTTGTTTCGGTCCTGGTCCTCAATTTAAAGGAGGACTTGCTAATTATAATACATCCTTAGCAAAAGCTTTTAGTGAATTTGACAACTCAGAAGTTCATATAGTTTCTTGGACAAATCAATATCCCAGCATTATTCCTCGTGATTTTATTGATAGAAAAAGTAGATATAATGCTATCAAAGACACTAATATCAAAGTACATTATTTGACTAATTACAATAATCCTTTTAGTTGGACAAAAACTGCTAAACTTATTAAAGATATTAATCCAGATGTAGCTATTTTTCAATGGTCTATTGCTCTGCAGGGATTACCACTGAAATACATTGTTACTTGGTTAAAAAGACATACTAATATAAATATAATTTTTGATCTCCATTTTGTGGTGCAAAAGGAGAGTAGCTCATTAGATAAATTTTTTACTAAATTTGCTCTCAAGCATGTCCCTCATTTTATTGTTCATTCTAAAAAAACTTATGATGAGCTTTGTGATGTTTTATCTGAAAGACAACTAAATTTAGTTTCTGAATTTGACCCTAAAAATAAAAATTCACAAGTAATACATCTCTATCATCCTATCTATGATATGTTTAAGCCCAATGAAAATTTTGATGTAGAGGCTTTCAAACAAGAGTTAGGATTACGAAAATATGTATTTCTATTTTTTGGATTTATACGCAAATATAAAGGTTTACATAATGCGATAAAGGCTTTTGCAGAATTAGCTAAAGAGCGAAATGATGTCTCTTTACTGATCGTAGGTGAAGCTTTTTGGTCTACTTTAGATAAGAAAAAATGGACTACAAGAACCAAAAAATGGCTATTTAATATTGCTCAAAGCATTTTTAGAAAAAATACTGAAAGCGAAGATAATTATCGTCCTTTAGAATTAATATCAGAACTTGGCATACAAGACAAAGTAGTATCAGTAATAGAATATGTGCCTAATGAAGAAGTATATAAATATTTTCAGGCTAGTGATGCAATTGTTTTGTTTTATGAATATGCTACTCCCTCTGGTGTAGAATCTATGGCATATAATTTTAGAATTCCAATAATTGCTACTGCTGTTGGACATTTCCCTGAGACTATTATTGATGGTGTTAATGGCTACTTAGCAGATGCTCATGATATACATTCTATGGCTGATGCTATGAACAAAATTATTAATCAACCTATTGATAGAACTAATATAGATAAAATTGCTAAGCAAAAATCTTGGCATTCTTATGCTAATGCTATTGTAAAAAATATTTGATCTTTATTCGTTTTTCATTTGTTTTGCTTAGTTTTTTTCAACTACTATAGTAACTTATTTTATTTACATAGTTATAGGTTAAACGAAGTTATGACTATCACTGAAGATTTTTCTTTTATTTTCAAAATTTTACTCTATACCTCTTCGCATCTACCCCTTTAATCATTAGATTGCCATATCGCAGCCTATTATTTCACTATATTTATTATTTTTTATAAAATCTACACTTTTAGCTATATAATCGTGCATTAATGCATCTTCATTGATAAAAGACACATTATCTCTGAAAGCAGAAAATACTTTTTCTAGAATAGGAGAAGTTTTATGAGGACGCCTTAGTTCTAATGCTTGCGCAGCATTCAATAGTTCTATTGCTAAAACTTTTTCTACATTATTATATATCTTCAAGGCTTTAGTGGCTGCATTAGCCCCCATACTCACGTGATCTTCTTGCCCTTGAGAAGATTCTATAGAATCTACTGATGATGGCGTTGCTAATTGTTTGCATTGACTCACAATAGCAGCAGCTGTATATTGTGGTATCATAAAACCTGAATTGAGACCTGGATTTGCTACCAAAAAAGAAGGTAAATTTCTCTTACCACTTATCAATTGATATATGCGTCTCTCAGAAATATTAGCCAATTCTGATAATGCAATGCCAATGAAATCTAATACAAATGCGAGTGGTTCTCCATGAAAATTGCCACCCGACAATATTTTATTTTCATCAGGGAATATTGTTGGATTGTCAGTAGCACTTTGTATCTCTGTAGAAATCACATCTCTGAAATATCTGTAAGTATCTTTGATAGCACCATGCACCTGAGGCATACAACGAAATGAATATGGATCCTGTACTTGCTCTTTGCTAATTTGCTGTATTTCACTGCCTTCTAATAATGTAAGCATGTTTTTAGCAGTATTTTGTTGTCCAAGATGTGGACGCACTATATGTAGTCCTTCATAGAATGGGTCTGATAATCCATAAAAAGCATCTAATGATAACGCTCCTATAATATCTGCCCATCCAAGTAAATTTGTCATTTTTATAACTAGATAACTTGCATATGACGACATGAATTGAGTGCCATTTAGTAGTGCTAGTCCTTCTTTTGAAGCTAAATTTATGGGGGATAAATTTAATAATTTGTAAAGCTCTTGTGTGCTGATTTTTTTACCTTCATATGTAACTTCTCCTTTACCTATTAATGGTAATGATAAATGTGCTAAAGGAGCTAAATCTCCAGATGCTCCTAGTGAACCTTGTTCATATACTACAGGATGTATTTCATTATTTAAAAAATATATTAATCGCTCTACAGTATCCAATTTTACACCACTATTACCATATGATAAACCTTGTATTTTGAGTGCTAGCATTAGTCTCACTATCTCTTCAGGTACCATATCTCCTATACCACAAGCATGGGATAAAATTAATTTTTCTTGTAAAACAGATAAGGAATCTTTAGGAATTTTAACAGAATATAATGCTCCAAATCCAGTATTAATGCCATAAACAGGGTTATCATTTTTTTCTAAATAATTATCTAAAAATTGTCTTGATTTTTGAATATTATTTTTAGCTACCTCACTCAATTGTACATCTACTCTATGATACATTATGTCCTCTAATGTAGCAAAATTTAATTTTCTTTCAATATTATAAGTTCCTAACATAATAATTTGTATTATTTTTTAGCAAAATTATATTTAATTTTTCTATTTTTAAATATTAAGAATTTCTTAAAAAAATTAATAGTTAATAGAAAGATATATAAAAAAATTTTTAATTTTGTATTTAGTTAAAAATAAATTATATGCAGCACTTAATGAAATCTTTAAAACTTATTTTACTTATTTTATTTTCTTCATTTTTTATTAGTGTAAATGCTCAGAATATCTCTGGGACAATAGAACATGCTTCTAACATATCACTTTACTTATTTTCATACTATGGTAACGAACAAAAATTAATAGATAGCTCTATAACTGATGATAAAGGAAATTTTAATTTCAAAATGCCAGATACAGGTATACAATATGAGGTGCGGTTAGGCAATAGTTCACAATTTTTTTATATTTTAAAAGATGAAAATGATGTTAAGCTAAAAACTGTTTACAATCCTAACCAAATGTGGAATTATGCAGAAGATAGTATGAAAATCATTAAATCTAAAGAAAATAAAGAATTTTATAAATTTCTAAAATATCAACGTAGCTGGATGATAAGCCAATATTGGCTTTTACAAATGTTGAGATTATATCCTATTATAGATCCTTTTCATAAAACCTTAGTACAAGAGTACAATGATAGATATGAGAATTTAGCTAACTTTATGGAAAAAAGTAAAAAAAATCTGAAATACAATGCTCATCGCATAGCTTTAGCATATTACTTACCTAATCCAGATTGGGAAAAGCCAGATCCATGGAGAGATAGCGTGATGGCTGCACATTTTTTTGATAATTTCGATCCATCTGATCCTATCTTTTTATACACTTTTGTTTTACCTGAAAAAATGGAAATGTATATGAAATTAAAAACAAATATACGTGATGAGTATGGCCAACCAGTATATGACGAGTTTTTATTTGCTTCTGCTGCTTTAGATTTTCTCAAACACACAGAAAAAAATTTGGCAGTTAGAAATTTTTGCTTATCCTATTTTTTAAATTTTTTTAAAGATCAACATTTAGAGAAAGCATTTATAATAGTATATGATGAATATTTGAAAACAGAAGAAGGAGATTGTGGTTCACAAGATGATCAATGGGCTTGGGCTAGAAAATTGGCAGATAAATACAAAGGTATAGAATTAGGAAACCCTGCACCAGATTTTGTAATTCCACAAAAAAATATTTCTTTGTATGATTTACCAACCAAATATATATTATTGGTTTTTTGGGCTAGCTGGTGTCCTCATTGCACTGAGGAGATACCATATATTTATGAGACTACAATGGATTTCCCAGATTCTACTCTTACTACGGTAGCTATTTCACTAGATACAGTGCCACAAATGTTAGAAACTTTTATTGATATTAAAAATATTAAAAATCGTTGGATTCATTATTCTGAATTTAAAGGATGGAATAGCAATGTAGTAAAATTATATAATGTTTATGCTACTCCTACAATGTTTCTACTAGACAAAGATCGCAAAGTCATTGCTAAACCCATTAGTTATGATGAATTAACCAAGGTATTAATAAAATTGAAAAGAGGTGAATTGTAAATATTAAACTCTTTTTATTTTAAAAATTTATTGTAATAGAAATTAGATAAAAAATTTTCTTACATTTTTTTGTCATAATGGAATGAGAATAAAAATAATTCTATGCTCCAATTAAAACTGAATTAGAAAACGACTTGTTAATATACTTGTAGTAGCAATTCATCAAATATCCAAATAATACATATTCTTTATCAAATCATTTTCCTATCATATAATTTCCTTTTTGTCATTTTCTTTGTTTAGATAACAAATGAAATGATATAAAATAAATTTATCTTAGCTTATTATTTTAAACCCTTAATGTGATGAGTCTTTCACCAAATTTTCAAAAATAAAATGCCAATTTCGATTATTTTATTTATTTTTCAAAAAATTTAGAATACCAATTTTCTGGATCTAAATGCCATTGATCTAATATAGGTAAAACATCATCAGGTATATACTTATTGGCAATAGCATTTGGTAACAAATGTGGATAATCTGCTAATGAATAAACATCTATATTGTTTTGTTTAAATTCATTCTCTACCCAAGAAAAAGCATATGAAAAAATAGACACCAATCCAATGACCTTACAATTAGCGTCTACAATAGCATTAATAGCATTTCTACTACTTTTACCAGTAGATATTAGATCCTCGACAACGATGACATTTTGTTTTTCTGGTAGATACCCTTCAATCTGATTATGTAATCCGTGTTCTTTAGCCTGTGAACGAACATAGATAAATGGCTTGTTTAGCAAATGAGCTAAAAGAGTTCCCATAGGTATGCCGGCAGTAGCCACACCAGCAACATAATCTAAATTATCAAATTTTTCTAATACTAAATCTTTTAAAAAATTGGCTATTTGAGTACGATACTGCGGATAGCTTAAAATCACTCTATTATCGCAGTAAATAGGCGACCTTAATCCCGATGTCCATGTAAAAGGATTTGCATAATTTAATTTTATTGCGTTAATTTGCAAAAGAATTTTACAGGTTTGCTCACAAATTTGCTTATTAAAAATCATAATAGTGATGTATAAAATTTTCATCAAAAATAAAATAATTTTAATAACTGACGATATTCATATTTTGAAGCACGTAACAGACAGAGTGCTCATTAAGTATCAGCCTAATATTAATGAAATTTTAGATACTCTTAAAGATTTCTCTGATAATGATGATTATCAACAGCTGATTCTTATTAGCTATGAATTAGAATCTTTTTATATTAAATTTTATAATTTATTCAAAGTCGTTTTAGGTGCAGGTGGTGTAGTCTTTACTGAAACTATGGACAAAATTTTATTCATTTTAAGAAATGGTGTTTGGGATTTACCAAAAGGGAAAATTGACTTTGGAGAAAGTGACGAGAAAGCAGCTATCAGAGAAGTGTGTGAAGAAACTGGCGTTTGCGACCTCACACTTATTAAAAGATTAGACCCTACTCTTCATATTTATTTCTCTAATAATGAAGCATACTTAAAAGAAACTCATTGGTTTAGTATGAAAGCTAAAGAAAATCAACCACTCATTCCACAAAAAGAAGAAAAAATCGAAGTAGTACAATGGTTTACTCCAGATGACATTAGAGCTAACTGGGATAATATGTTCCTTAGTATTAAAAGCCTTTTAGTATCAAATAATTTCTTTAAACTTTAATTTCTCTTATTGTTAAAAATTTAATTCTCATTTAGTTATTTTGATATTAAATTATTTAGTTTTAATTTTGTAATTAAAAGAATTTTTAAAAATTAAATGAAAAAAATATTAATAATTGTAATTTTAATAAACATATTTATTAATTTATTTTCACAAAATTATATTGTAGTATTAGATGCTGGACATGGAGGCAAAGACCCTGGTGCAATATATGGCAGTGTCAGAGAAAAAGATATAACTCTATCAATGGCATTAGAAGTTGGTAAAATTTTAACGAATAAATATAATAATCTACTGGTAATATATACTCGTCAATCAGATATTTTCGTACCTTTGATAGAGCGTACACGCATAGCTAATAAGAAGCATGCTAATCTTTTTGTTTCTTTTCACATAAATGCTTCTAAATCTCCTGAACCTAGTGGCTATGAGGTTTATGTAATGGGAAATGCTAAAGTAAAAGCTTGGTTAGAAACTGCTATTGCAGAAAACTCAGTTGCTATCTACGAAGATAATTATTTAGAATCTTATGATGGCATAGACCCTAACTCAACTGAAGGATATATCGCGTTCTCTCTCTATCAAAATCAATTTCTAGATAAAAGCTTAAATTTAGCTGATAAAGTTACTAGTAGCACCTTACAAGTAGCTCCTTTTATGAATAGAGGAATAAAACAAGCTCCTTTTTTTGTTCTCTATAAAGCTACTATGCCTTCTATACTTATAGAAATGGGATTTATCACCAATCAACAAGATAGAGCATGGATTACTAATAAAGATAATCAAAAAAAGGTAGCTAATAATATTGCTAACGCTATTGCAGATTATATAATAAATATAGATAATTACCCACTCGTAGAGAAAACAATTGCTGCAGATATAGACACAACTATTGCAGTTACAAGTGAATTAGTTTATTATATTCAATTTTTATCAAGCACAGAAAAACTTACAAGTAACCATAAAGTATATAAAGATTTTCCATCTGATTCTATTTCTTATTACTTCTTTAATAATGCATACAGATATATATATGGTCATTTTACTAATTTTAATCAAGCACGAGACAATTTAAATTATGTAAAACAAAAAGGATATAAAGATGCCTTCATCGTTAAATTTAAAGATGGGAAAAGGGTTTTTTAGAAATATTATTTCATTTTAACATCCTTTTATTATTACTAATATTGTCATTTATCAAATATTATTTCTATATTTCAAATTTTTCTTTATATTTTCTCAATAATTAATTAATACACCTTTTTAAATTATTAATTAATAATAAAATTATTTAACGTTAAAATTCAGATATTATATATTTACATATATTTAAATAATTTCTAATTTTATTTTAATATATTTGTTATATGTAAAAATTATTTATTAATTTTGCTAATAATAAATATGAAATCCAAAAAAACATTATATATGAAGGAAAAATTATTTTCAATTTTTATATTAGTTACATTAGTTATTGCTAATATAAATGCACAAAATGTAGGTATAGGTAATAGTAGCTTTACAGTTGATGCATCAGCTGGATTAGAAATAAAATTTACAGATAAAGGTTTATTAATACCGAGAGTAGCTCTCACAAGTACTAATAATGCTAGTCCAATTACGTCTCCAGCTACAAGTCTTTTAGTATATAATACGGCAACAGCTGGTGATGTAACTCCAGGTTATTATTATTGGACAGGTAGTAAATGGATGCGACTATTAGCTGCAGATGATAAAATAGGATGGTTACTTACGGGAAATAGTGGCACTACACCTACGACTAATTTTTTAGGTACTACTGATGCACAAGATATGGTTATAAGAACAAATAATACCGAACGTGCTCGCATAGTATCTAATGGGCAGGTACTGATTAATAGGACTACAGCAATGCGTTCAGGTGATTTATTAGAAGCACAAGGTAATGCTACCTATCCTTTTGCTATAAATGGATTTACAAACCAAGCAAGTGGAGTAGGAGTATATGGTTATAATTCTGCTAGTGGTGGGATAGCTATATTTGGATTAACATCAACTGGATATGGTGTTGCTGGGAGTGCTACTGGTGGTGCAGGAGTATATGCAGAAGATAGTTCAGCAGCAGGTACTGGCGAGGCTATATATGCTAAAAATTTTCATGCTAGTGGTAATGGTGTATTAGCTGCTGGCAATAATATAAATCCAACATACATTGCAGGTGGAGTAGGTGGTGCTTTTGCAAGTACAAATGTAGGTTTGTTTGGCTATGGAAATAACACACCTGAAAGTTGGGGAATACTAGGAAGAAGTGCTGCTGCAGATGGTACAGGCATAGTAGCAGATATATCAGCTACTGCTGGCACAGGGACTGGTTGCGGTGTATTAGCATATTCTAATCAAGATAATGGACAAGGTGTACAAGCTCAGAATTTACGAGCAGCAGGTGATGCTATTTGGGCGGTTAATACAGCTACTGCTGGTACTAACACTGGTAGTGGCATCTATGCACAAACAAACCAATCTAATGGATTTGGTGTATGGGGGGTAAATATGAATACTAATGGTACTGGCATCATTGGTGTAGGTAATAATCAAGCTGCTTCATACCTTATAGATGGCAGTGGTGGCGCATTCGCTGGCTCAAAAATAGGTGCTTATGGTAAAGCAATCGGTACATTAAGTACAGGCGTTGTCGGTGCAGGTAGCAATCAAACTGCTAATATCCTTACTAAAGGTAGTGGTGGCGCTTTCACTGGCGATTCTATAGGTGTATATGGATATGCGACTAATTCAGGTAATTATACATGGGGCGGATTTTTTCAAAATAGTGGTACTGCATATGCGTATGTTGGTGGTAAAATTGGGGGTACAGATTATAAAATTAACGGTACAGGAACTGTATCTACAATAGTGAGAAATGTAGCTGGTGATAGAGTAAATTTATATTGTCCTGAAGCACCAGAAATCTATTTCCAAGATTTTGGAGAAGGACAACTTATTAATGGAAAGGCTCATATAACGCTAGACCCCAATTTTTCTAAAAATATTGTAGTTGACGATAAACATCCATTGCATGTTTACATACAATTATATGATAACGAAAATTGTAAAGGTGTCATCGTGAAAAATCGTACTAAAGACGGATTTGATGTTATTGAGCTGAATGGTGGTAATTCTAATACCAATTTTTCTTGGTTTGTTACTGCAAATAGAGCTGATGAAGTCGATGAAAATGGGAATGTAGTGTCTAAATATCAAGATGTGCGATTCGCACCTGCTCCTGGCCCATTAGAAACTGTAGACGCTAAAGAAGTAAAGACTACTGACAAGGAAATAATAAAGAATATCAAAGATAATAAAGGCATCAAAGAAATAGAGTCTTCAAATAAAAACATAAATATTAATAAAACCAACTAATAAGTAAAAAATACTTGTTAATTTGAAATTTTTTGTTAATTGTTCTATAATTATTTGTAATGTTTCACCACGTTGTTTATGTTTTTTATCATTGTGAAGTGAAGCGTAGCAAAACGGAACAACGAGAAAAAACATCTGAATGAAAACTTGATTAATTTTGAAGATTAAGAACAAATAATTATGTTACAAGTTTACCATCCCAATGCGGTGACAAATATACACATTCGCCGACAAATTAAAATAACTTATGCTTTAAATGAGTTAGAAGAAAATTTGGTCGTCTCCATCAGGAAAACTACCTGGTTATCTTTGGATGAAGTATGAGAAATGCTTTATGTCTATAATCCGCAAATTACTAGAAGTTCAGTTTATAGAACATTCTGCAGAAACTATGTAAATAAGCTCCCTGAACATAAAAAACAAAATGCTAAAAAGTTTAAAGAATATGAGCCAGGATATCTTCACATAGATGTAACCTATTTGCCAAAGTTTGAGGGAAATAGTTCTTATCTTTTTGTTGCTATTGATAGAGCTACTAGATGTTTGTTTTATCAACTATATGATGCAAAAAATAGTGAAAATGCAGAAGATTTTTTGTATAAGTGTTTGGATTTTTTCCCCTTCAAAATTATCCATGTTTTGACCGATAATGGACTAGAATTTACTAATAGACTCATCAAATCCAAGAAAGGTATGCTCTGTCAAAAACCATCTAAATTAGATGAAGCCTGCATTGCAAATAATATTGAACACAGGCTTACTCAACCAAATTCTCCAAAAACTAATGGTATGGTGGAAAGAGCTAATGGCATAATTAAAAAAGCTACTATCCTTAAAGAACATTATGCAAATAAAAAAGAAATGAATGATGATTTAATGGTTTTTTAGTCTATTATATCCTCTATAGAAGACATGGCAGTCTAAAAAATGAACTACACGTGAAAACCCCTTTCCAAGCTATAGAAATATGGTTCTCCTTAAAACCTGATTTATTTAAGCAAAATCCTTGTGCTTTTAAATATAAAATCTTATCTTTATAACAAATTAAAAATCTAAGTTTTCATCAACAACCTTGTGAAACTTGACAAATATTTATATAATTTATTTAAAAAATTTAAAAATTTATTTTAAATAAATTATGATATATCAAAAATTTACATTAATTTTGTAAATAAATAACATAAAATTAAAATAATCTGCATATGAGAAAGGTAATATTTTCATTTTTAATATTAGTGATATTGATATTTACTAATATTAATGCACAGAATGTAGGTATTAGTTATAATGTATTTACACCTGATGCTTCTGCGGGCTTAGATGTCAATTTTACAGATAAAGGGTTATTAATACCAAGAGTATCGCTCTCAAGTACAAATAATGCATCTCCGATTACTTCACCAGCTACTGGATTATTAGTATATAATACAGCTACAGTAAGTGACGTAACACCTGGATTTTATTTTTGGAATGGTAGCAGTTGGGTTAGATTTGCTACAGGAAACATCTCAAGTGGATTAAATTGCACATCTTCAAATTATCTTATTAAATCTGATGGTTCTAGCGGTATATGCACAGATATCATAGAAAACAGTAATAGAAATATAGGAATAGGTGTGACGCCAAATGATGATTACAAATTATATGTATATAGACCTAGCACTAGTTATGGTGCTAATAAAACTGGTATTTATAGCTATCGATATGGTGTAAGTGGTAGTACTAATGGTGGTACTTCTTGGTCTAATACTGGCATAGATGCTGCTATTAAAGGTTATTCTTATTGGGGAAATGAATACACGGCTGCTATTGCTGGATATAGTTATTTAGATTACGTTAATAGTGTAGGAGTCATAGGTTCTAATACTAGTGGTACTGTGAGAGGCGAGTTAGCTACCCGTTCATATACTTATGATGGATCTACTGATAATGCACTCTACTCTTTAAAATTAACTGGAGATTTTTATAATCAAGAAATTAGTTATGGACAATCCTCTACTCCTTATTTTACGGGCACATCACTACGTACAGTTAATATTACTACACATGGTACTGGACAAGAAAAAAGTATTGTGTGGATACATGGTGAATGCGATTATTATAAAACTGGTGAAAATTCACATGTTTGCTTTTATATTTATAGAGATGGCACATTACTATGCGAAATTAGTGAAATATCATTTGTAGATGAAGATAAAACTGTACACATCCAATGGATGGATGAGCCACAGGCAGGCGATCATACCTATGAACTTAGAGTCTATTATCCTAATGGTGGTATGACCTACTATGGTCATCAGCTTCATGTTGTAGAATTAAAAAGATAAATATATGAAAAAGTTATTTTTATTAAATGTAATTTTATTTTTGAGCATTTTTTTAAATGGGCAAAATTCAATCAATGACGATACGAAAGCTAGAATCGGCACCTATTTAAAAATTAATCCCCAAATATTAAATGTCCAAGTGAGTTCAATAGAAGCTAAATCTATTGTTGATATTATAGTTTACTCTTATGAAAATTTTCTTGTAATTCCAGACCTACCTCTAAACAATATCACTGATGCTAACGAAAAATCAGAAATAAATCAATTAATCAAAAGATTAGAAAATCTAACAACTAATCCTCCAAGCTGGCAACAAATACTAACATTACAAATAGAAAAAAAATCTACACCTCCTTCTCCACCAGTATATGCTGGTGATGATAAAGCTTCTCAGTATTATAATACCAAGTCTAGCAATTTAAATAAAAAATCTTCTCAATCTAAAGCTAATCTGATAGAAATGGAAATTTCTAAAAGTGAACCAACTCCATTACCTGATAAAACAAAAGAATAATTTTTTAGAAAATTATTCTTTAAATTTTGTCTGTACTTAATTTAATATAAAAAGGGATATTTAGTTTCATAAAATATCAATAAAACTATTATACCTAGCTATTTATTTTTTCTAATTTTCTAATATTATTTTATTAAATTTCAATTTTATAAAAAGATTAGTAATAAAATTTTTTTGTTAGAAAAAAAATTATTACTTTTGCAAACCAAAAATGTTGAAAAATTAAATCAATGGATACATTAAGTTATAAAACGGTACATTTGAATGCTCAGACAGTCAATAAGGAATGGGTATTAGTAGATGCAGCTGGTCAAACTTTAGGACGATTAGCATCTGCAGTAGCATATGTTT
>Ga0209718_1003393_pt1 | contig 14311 bp, 4 predicted proteins | sample AD_JPNAS1_MetaG_FD_184420 | JGI IMG/M metagenome (GOLD analysis project Ga0209718, IMG submission 184420) | Active sludge microbial communities of municipal wastewater-treating anaerobic digesters from Japan - AD_JPNAS1_MetaG (SPAdes) (version 2) | ecosystem: Engineered > Bioreactor > Anaerobic >... | reverse complement strand
CACGCGGCTGTGAGTGCGCGGATGGGAGCGGATGAGCCAACAGGAGAACAACGCCTAGAGCTTCTCAAGGCATGGGAAGAAGCCGGAAACCTACTTTCGCCGAACGCACAAGATCAGCCATGACTGCCCTCAATCAGACTCTCAAATCACCCCAAGACGCCGCAGGGCAGTCATTGGCTGCATCGCCTTGTTCGGCTTTTCCGCCTGTGTTGGATGCCTGCTGCGGAAGCCGCATGTTCTGGTTCGACAAACGAGATGGCCGCGCCCTGTTCGTAGATAAGCGAAGGGAGATACATCCAATCGACATCGGGACGCCGGGGACCATTGGCCGCTCTCCAATCGTGGTCGATCCTGACATCTTGGCGGACTTCCGAAAACTGCCATTCCCTGACGAGACGTTTGCTCTGGTGGTATTCGATCCGCCGCACATCGAGCGCACGGCGGCAAAGGGGCTGCTCACCAAGAAGTATGGGCACCTCGACGGCGACTGGCGGGAAATGCTCCGCGCTGGATTCGCTGAATGCTTCCGAGTGCTCAAGCCAGAGGGAACGCTGATCTTCAAATGGGCTGAGTCTGACCATCCCGTGTCGGAGATACTGAAACTCACGCCGCATCGTCCGCTCTTTGGGCACCGATCCGGCAAATCAAGCGCGACTCACTGGATCGCGTTTCTTAAGCCGAACACCTAGAGGAGCCGCGCCGTAGGCGTTGGCTCTCTCGACTGGTTCGAGGTGCTTCCCAACGACTTACGAAGAGGAAAAGAAAAGTGAGAAAAGCGCACACTACGCGCTTGACTACGTGTGAGAAATCCTCACTCTAGGCCACATCGAAGGCACGAAGCCAACGAGTAACAAACAAAGCCAAATCCAAAATGAACACCTCCGCTAAAGTCGCCATCCTCTCGGCCCTCGTCACCCGTGATTCTTCCGGCCGCCACTTCACCTCGAAGTTCAGCCGCGCCGATCTCGACACCCTCGAAGCCGACGGCCTCATCACGATCGCCCGCCCGGTGCATTCGACCGGCATCCCCTACGATGAGAGCCACTGGTCGGTCGAGGCCACTGAGGAGGGTGTCGCCCTCGTCGATGCCAACCCGGAAGACTGCGTCGCCGAATGAGCCCGGCCCAATACAAAGCCAAACGCGAGCAGCTCGGCCTCACGCAGGCCGGGCTTGCTGCCTTGCTGGAGGTCACGCGCGAAACCGTAAATCGCCGCGAGTCCGGCGAGCAACCGATTACCCACGAGGCCGCGCTAGCGATCTCTTCTTTGCGGCCCACGAAAACCAAGAAGGCCGCGAGCACCTCGAACACCTAGAGGAGCCGCGCCGTAGGCGTTGGCTCTCTCGACTGGTTCGACTGTCCGGCTCTCGGCGCAAGCTACGGCTTCTGAGAAGCGAGTAACAGGGGGAACCAATTCAAAACCCGGCACGGGGAGTTCTCCCATGCCGGGCGCCAAGCCCCACCCGACTACCGACGCACGCCCCCGGTGCCCTTTCCGGCGTCCTCGGCTTGCGGCGTGGGAGAAAGCATTCGGTGAGGGGCCGGCTCGGTCGGGGGCCGTGCGGCTTTCGCCACCTCGGCATCCGCCTGTGCAGCCTCCAGTGCAGCTTTTGCCGCCTTTGCAGCCTCGGCAGCCTCCTTGGCAGCGGTGGCGGTTTCTCCGGCAGCCTTCCGGGCCTCCTGAGTCCGGGCCTCCTTTTCAGGGACAGTGTAGGTGATTTCGCACCGCTTGGCGCCGGCAGGTGCGGGGAGCTGGCCGGCAAACGGGCGCTCCTGCATGTCGTCGAGCAAAGCCTTCTGCTTCGCCCTCAGATCGGCGCATTGAGCACGCAGCGCATCCGGCGATTCCAGCTTGGCGAGCAGTTCCCGACCCTCGTCCACTTTCTTCTGCCACCCCTCCAGTTCGCGGCTGACCATATTCGGGTGGCTGGCTGCGCAGTTTCGAGCCGCGTCCAACTTCGTGAGCATCGTTTCTGGCGTCAGGAACGTGCCCGACATGTAAACATTGAGACGGGATGCACCGCCTTCCCCAATCACCGGCTGGAGCGGATTCGGAATCTGCACCTCCAACTTGAATTCCTTATCACCAGTAATGTGGAACTGGCGACGCATACCGAGATGCGCCGGAACGCCGTTCCACGTCAGGTAGGCGATTGCACGGTCCTCTTCCTTGGCGCGCCACTGCGTAATGAGCTTGGCGAAGACCTTTTCGACCACATCCGCACTCCCGGAGATTTTCACGTTGAAGTCATCATCGAATTTGAAGCCCGCCTTTTCAATCGTGGTGCGCTCCCACGGATTTGCCGGCTTCTGGAACTTGATCGTCACATGGTGCTCGGTCGCGTCCTGAATCGGCGTCACGTTCTCCGCAAACCAATCCCGGACGTGGGTAGCCTCGGCCAACTGCTTCGTGAGGTGCTGCACCTGCCACTCGGCATTCTTGAAGCTATTGGCCACCGTACCGCGCCGGTTGTTGATCGCCTCGATGGATAGTTCGAGATCGTTGATCTGATCGAGCAGGCACGCGGCATCCTTCGCCCGCGAGTCCGTGAGCATGGCCGCACGCATGATCTCCATAGCCATGTCCTCGGAGGCGTCGAATTGCGCGCTCGTCCCGTCAATCCAGACCTGACGTGCCGCAGCGGCCTTGGTGTTGATTCGGCCATAGATGGCCGGGATGACTGTATCGGCCATACCGTAGAGGATGCAGCGCACTTTCTCGTGCGTATTGCCCTGCCGCAGGATGCGCCCCCAAGACTGTTCCATCGAGTCGGGAGTCATGGACCGGGATGGGTCAATGGCATGGGCCGCATAGAGGAGCTTCTGGAAGTTGCAGCCAATGCCGAGCCGGTCGCGACTGCCGATCAGGACGGCGATTTCCCCGGCATTCATCCGGTCAACCAGCTCCAGCTTGGCCGGCTTCGACTTGGCATCGCTTATCAGGGCGATCTTGTCGGCAGGCACTCCACGCGCCACCAGCAACCGGCGCAGTTCTTCCCAGAGGTTGAACGATGCACCGACTTTCGCAGCGGCCTCAGCGGCAGCAGCCTCCTCAGCAGCAGCGGCCTTAAACTCCGCCTCGTCCTCATCTTCATCCACTGCTGCATCGAGGTCGATAACCCCCGAGTCTTTCGACTTCGCACTCGGCATCTCCTCCTCATCCAAGTGAGCCCGAGCGTCGGCGACCGCATTGCTCAAAACAGCATCCGTCTGCGCGGCGTTGTGGCTTACCCGCTCCTCTGGCGCCCCGTCGAACCGGGACCAATCGCGAGCGAGGTCCAACTTGATTTTCGGGTTTCCGCTCTGCTTGCGGTCGGAGAATACCACCTGTGTGTGTGTGACCTTCCCGCCCTTGTTCTTCGCGTGGTAGATTTCCGCGATGTTGTCGGCGATCCCGTTAATCAGCGCATCTTTTCCAACGACGGCCTTGGGGTCCACCAACCGGGGGTCGATGGATAGTGCCGTGTTGAGCCCCATGAGAACCAGAGGCACCCAACCGAGCACAGCCTTATCTTGCGGTTTCATGCCCTCCCACTCCTTGTAGATCGAGGCCACCTGTTGCTGCCCCTCGTAAACCACGCGGGAAAGCGGGCAGATGCCGGATTCGAAGCCCCCCACTTCGTGACCGGGGCGCTTGATGCCGAGCTCATCGGGGTTCATTCGGACATCCATCGCGGTGTTCACGAGCTTGCTGAATGAACGCCCATTCACGTAGCGAGCCAACCGCTCGACATAGCGCCAACGGCCATTCGATTCATTCAGCTCCAGCTGCGTGCGAACCTCGCAGAAGTTCGTCACGAACTGATCGAACGTCTTCACGTCGAAAGCCGCCAAAGTTGGCGGGTCGAAGAGCACGCAAGCCGTGTGTATTTCCGCGAGGGTGTTGCTGACCGGCGTGCCGGTGAACCCGATTGCGCCACGTCCACCGCCGTTGAGCTCACGGAGGTAATTCGCCTTCATAAGCAGGTCGAATCCACGCAAGGAGACGCCCACGTCGATACCCTTCACGTCGAAACGTGTCTTGATGCCGATCTTCTTATGTCGGTGCGATTCGTCCACGAAGAGCTGATCGACGCCAAGCTGTTCAAACGAAATGCCATCACCTCGTTTCTCACGCAATTTTTCCACCCGCGTCTTAATCTTCTCAAACATCTCTTTCTTTCGCTTGATCTGAGCGGAAGCGCGCCTTCCGCCCTCGGCTACCTGAGCCTCGGCCTCGGCTTGATCTATGACCGCGTTGAGCATCGCAACTTCGCGTTCCGGGGAGACGCGAATCTTCCCGAATTGCTCGCGCGACATGATGACGAAATCCCATTCGCCGTTGGCACAGCGGCCCAGCCACTGATCGCGGCCCTTGGGCGACATGTCGCCGTCCTCTGCCTGCAAAATCCGGGCCGTCGGGTAGCAGCGATACACCTCCCGAACGATCTGCTCGTAGTTGGCATTGTCGCAGACGATCATGGGCTTTTTGACCATGCCGAGGCGCTTCATTTCAGCGGCAGCGAGGATGATCTCCAATGTCTTTCCGAAGCCGACACCGTGAGCGATGACACCACGACGCTGGAGGAGCATCCGCATGGTGGCATCCTTCTGGTGAGCCATCGGGATATAGGAGCCTTGAGCGAGGCCGGGGAAACGAAGGCGGGAGCCATCCCACTTCGTCAGGATGACGCGGTTGAACGTCCGGTTGTATGCGTCGGTGATGGCATCCCGGTGTTCAGGCCGCTGGGCGACCCACTCGCCAAAGGCTTTCTTCCACGCATCAACGCGAAGCTCAGCCTCGCGGGTACCAGCCGGGTCCGCATGGCCTTCGTCATCGAACGCCTTTGGCGACACGCCCGCCAAGGCACAGCGCAGGATGTCGGCAAAGTGCATGGCCTTGGTGCCCCATTCGGTTTGCGCCGCCCCGCCACTGAAGAACTGGCTCCAATTGCGCTCGCGGCCTGTGGCCCGCGCAGGCACCCAGCCATCGTTTTTCTTGTAAACAAGCTCGCCGTAGAACGACACCTTGGCCTTGACGAAGGCTGTCAGCGTCTCGGCAGGAAGCCACGACGCAGAGAGCGACATACCGCCAGAGGCGACGATTTCATCGTAGGGGATTTGAGGAGGGAGTACCGCCTCCAACGCCTGCACATTTGCCATGTAGGCGCCATCCACCTCCGCCATCACACGAGCCTGCTGGATTTTCGTGTTCACATCTCCCGTGAGATAGATTTCCCGGTGAACGAGCTCGCCGTCCACATCACGGAAGGCAATGCCCTCCTTCAAAAGTTCATCCCGGACCGCATCGGCCTGCCCTTCCCGGCCCAGCAGACGGGCAATGTAATCGGCATCCACGCGGCCCCGCTCCGCCATCGAAATGTAAGTGCCTTCAAGGAGGTTTTCCGCCTTCTCAGGCGCGACAGACGGCCAGAGCGTGCGCCGGCTGATAATTTGAGCCGGGACAAACTCGGTGACAGATTTCCCATTCTCCCGTTTGCGAAGCGGGTCTTCCAAGGCAAAGACCGTGTAAAGGTCCGGGTCGCTCCCCGAGATCGTCTTGAGGAGCTTGCGTGTGCGAGGCGCATTGAGCCGTCCGTACTTCTTGGTGAACCCATCGTAGGCGGCTTTGAGTGTGGCGCGTGTCGTGGCGCTCTTCACCTCATCCGACTCTGGCGAGCTATCGACGGCGAGCTGTTCGATCAGGGCGCCACGCAGCTCGACATAGGCCCGAGCCATGGGCTCGTTCTTCTCTGCAAACTTGGCAGAAGCGGCTTCATCCGGTGCCCCATCCTTGCCTATCACGAACGGGCGGCTGCTCCATTCAACGAGATCGCGACTGGCGCTGACCACATAGAGCGTCCCATTGCGGAGGACGAGCGAACCCGTTTTCTCCGCTCTCAGGGCTGCAATGCGGGTGTTCTCGATTTCTTCGTCCGTCATGGACTGCGCCGGAGCCGACGAATTTTCAACGGCCTTCACGCTGGCAATCTGCTCGCGCAGAGCTGCGCTGACCTCACCGATGCCACCGACTGGCTCCACGGTGTACTGGCCGATTGCGGGGTCTTTCACACCTCCGTACAGCTTCCCGCGCAACGAGTGCTGGCCGATCACCCGCTCCGGGTGACGCTGGTAGAACTCATTCACGAAGGCCATGCTGGCTACCTCGACCTCCTCCTTACCATCCTCCTTGGGAGCGTCCGGGCGATGCTCCGGTGCGATGTCGATTGGCGTCGTGCGCATCCATGTCTCGCCCGTCTTGGCGAGAGCGAGCGACGGTTTCCGCAACACCAGAATATCCGTGGTGACTTGGGTCCCCTCAGAATCGAACGCGGTATTGGGGAGACGGAAAGCGTCCAAAAATTCGACGGCCTGCACCAGCTTCTCACGCTGATCGGCGGAGCTGTCCATCGTATGCTGCGTCGTGATGATGACCGCCAAGCCGCCCGGCTTCAACTTGGTCATGCACTCGGCAATGTACCAGTTATGCAGGTTCATTCCCGAATCCCCGACCGTCTCGGAGCCAAACGGAACATTCGTGATGACCAGATCGCAGGAATTAGGCGCCACAGGGGCCTCCCGGAAATCCGCCGCATGAACCTTCGCCTCCGGCAGGAGCTTCGCGGAAATGCGTGCCGAGAACGGATCGAGTTCGACGGCCTCGATGCGGCACTTGTCGCGGTACTCGGGAGGCATCGCGGACACGATGCGCCCGCAACCGCAAGCCGGCTCCAGTACCTTACCGCCTTGGAATCCCAGATTCTTCACGATGTCCCACATGCGGAGCGCCACGTCTGGGCTGGTGTAGAAGGCATTGAGCGAAGAGGCTTCCGCCTGACGCCATTCCTCGGCGGTCAACAGGGCCGCAACTTCCTCGCGACGCGCAGCCCACTTTTTGCCCCACTCCAAGACGCTCTTGAGCGGTATACCGTCGATGACCGACTCCTCGCCGCTCGGTTGGTTTTTATAATCGTAGTAGTAGCCGAGGCGCCGGATGAAAAATGTTGTTTCCTCACCGATTGGCTCACCCTTGATATTTCGCGGCTGATAATCGACCCGAACCGCATTGCGACCCCACAATGCGACGTACTCTTTCAGTGTCTCGCATTTCACCTCTTTATTGCGGGCGGTGTCATAGTCGTAGACCGCGACCGTTCGGTCGTCCTTTTCGTACTGGTCGCTGACGGCCTTGTAGATCGCGGCCATCTTGGAATTGAAGAGTCCCTTGTGCGCGCCCCAGCCGGAGAACGCTGCAAGGGCGTCCTTTTCCTGCGGGGTGGCCTGACGTTCCTCCGCCTCGATGCGTTTCAGCAGTCGAATCGCCTCCACGTTCGCCCTGAATCGCTCAGCCTCTCCACGTTCAGCCAATTTAACGGCCGCATCCTCGCGGGAGTAATACCAGTTGCGCATTTCAGGCGGGAGCTCCGCCTTCATCGTCTTGGCCAGATGCGCCACCTCGGGCTGAAATAGTAGGATGGCGTCGCCAATGAGGATTGCCAGATCGGGCTGACGGAGAGCCTGAGCAAGGCCCTTGGCGTCGGCACGGTTCGCAAACGCAATCGCCGTCGAAACCTCTTTTGCGAGCGGGTCGTCAGGCGAGAGCTCACGCGATGCCCGCTCTGCGTGCTGGATGAAGGAGGCGAAGACCTCGGGCGCCGGGCGGCGAAGCACGGCTTGATCGAGCGCCGGAACGGTCACGTTTTCGCGCAGTGCCACCACCGACGCAATCGGCTCGGTTGCGTGTTCTGCGGTCGGGACCGGAACAAGCGTAATGGTTCCGTCCTTCCCCTGACCAACCACGCACATGCGTTGTGCGCCTGCGGCGGTGTGATGGTCAACGATGGTCAACGGCTCAACCTTGTCGGCGCCAATCGCGGCGCCGCCTTCGGCGAGGGCAGCCGCACGGCTGGCGGCAATCGCGGCCTGTCCGATTTCGGCCTCGGTGGGTTCCGACTCCTCACCCTCCGGCGCAGACGCCGGGGGCTCTGCTGTCGGGAAAAGCGCGAGCTCAGGCTGGGCAGGTTCCTTCGCTGCCGGAGGTTCAACCTTGTTATTCCCCTCTGGAATCGGCGCCACTGGCGCCGGAGACGGTTGCTGATTCTCAGCCGAGGCAGGCTGTGCCTGCTCCGCCTCCTTTTTCTGGGCGGCTTCAATCTGGGCCTCGACATAAACCACGTCGTCACCCCGAATCACATAAGCATGATGGTCCGGTGTGGTGAGCCAAATGCGTGAGCCCTTCCGCAAAATTCGGGTATAGCCCTCAGCGATGATCGCATCGAGCCATTGGCGACGCGTAACGGTTTGCGCCTCAGTCTGGCCCCGAGGCGTGTATCGAACCGACACCCCATCCAACCGCTGAATCGCACTATTCAGGCGATAGTCTTTTTCTTTTTTCGCCTGCTCCTCGGCTGCGGCTGCACGGTCCTGAGCCTCCTTAGCGATCATGGCGTCGTAGGCCTCGGCGCCCATCCACGATTTCAGACACGCCTCGGCATTTTTGAGCGTCTTCCGGCTATCGCCCCAGCCGGTGTACTCAAACATCAGCGAGATCGTCCCCTCGAAATTGTTTGAGTTAATCCACGAGTGAATCTCGGGCGACTTTGCATCGAGCTTGTCCACGACATCCTGCATGTGCTTCCGGTAGCCGGCGAGCGCACGGCGGTCGTATGCGTCGTAGATTTTGGCCGGGTAGCGCGGCATGGCCTCCCGCTCCTTTGCGTCCCTATCCAGATGAATGCGCATCATTTTTTGGGCATACTTCTCCGCAATGGCAGACCTCGCCGGGGCCATCTCCGGGCGAATCCCAATGTGCAATTCGTATTCGGTCTTCACAACCTCCGGCACCGGCTTTCCGGCTTCGAGAGCCGCCTTCACCGAAGCGATATGGTGCTCCAGAATTGCCGTCTGGATTTCGTTTTCTTTCTGAGCATTCGCCGAGGAAACAGATGCCGAGAACGGCTGGCCGATTGTTGCCTTGTAGGCGCTGCGCAGCTCCTCTCTCAGTTGAGCGATGGACTTTCCGCTCACCGGGTCGATGAAGTCGCGAACGCCGCGAGCAATGTCCGGCTCTTTTCCAACACGGAACAAATACGTCTCATAGCGGAACTGCCACGGCTCGACATTCTCGGCAGCCGGGTTCGTTTCTTCGGCTCTGGCCGGAACCGGGGCCGGGGGTTGTTCAACGGGCGCGGCGGCAGGCGCAGGCGGCACTACGGTGGCCTCCGGGGCCGGGGGTTGTTCAACGGGCGCGGCGGCAGGCGCAGGCGGCACTACGGTGGCCTCCGGGGCCGGGGCGGATTCGGCGACAGTGGTCTGTGCCGGCTTGAACCAAGCCGGGACGATATAGTCGCCATTGGTCGAGAAATTTCGGACCAACTCCGCCAACCGCGTCAATTTCGCGTGATCCAACGCCGACGCATCACCGTGCAACCCGGTTGAATAGTCCTCACCGGAAAGGATGGTTGCCCGGATGAAATCCTGTGCCACCCCCCGCGAGACAAAATCGGCAACCCGCAATCCGCTCGGGCCGTGTATGACGGAACCGCTACCTTGTCGGAGCACAAACGGGATGCCCTCGTAGGCCGTCACCGGGACATCGGTCTCGGTTTTCAGTAGCCTTACAACGGCGCGGTGTGACTTCGGCAATTTCACTGCGCCGATCGCATCCCGGAACTTCTGTTTCAGGTCCGCCTCCCGCCGTACCGCGAGACCTACCTCCGCCCTCACCTTCGCAGCACGAACCTTCGCAGCACGATCTACCCGCGCCTGAACCTCGGGGTTCAGAACGATCATCGTCCCGTCGGTTACACGCCAGCCCAGCCGCTCGACAAAGCGGTCGATTGCGGCGCTCATCGTGGTCCTGTGCCCGACCACCGCCGACTCCCACTCTGCCACCTCACTGCCCGCAGGCCGGACGGGGCGAATCGCAACGGTAAGGTAGCCCGGTTCGTACAGACCGCGCACAACCGCATACTCGTAGCTCTGCGTGTCACCCTTCAGTGTCTCGACGGCGAAAACCTCCCCCACCTTCGGCAAGCCGGCAACGCGGTCAACGACCTGCGAATCCGTATCGGCAGGCGGGACCGGCTGCGGCGCGGTACTGCGCACGATCTCATCGGCCACCACGCCGGCCTTTCCGGCGAGCTGAACGCCGGTCAATTCCTCGTACAACTGGCGGCAAGGCAGTTGTGCCAATACCGGGCAGGGCTTCCCCTGCTCGACGGCCTCCATCACGGCAAAGGCCGCGACATAGGTTTCCGGTGCCTCCGGCATCCCGAGCGCCACAAGACGGGCTCCAAGATTTCCGACCTTCTGGAGGCGGTCCCCTGTCAGGTAATCGCGCGGGTCGCGCACCGAAGGGTCCTGTTGGGGCTCGTCCATTTCAGGAACGGCGGAAGCCTCGATCTCAGGCGCCACGATGCCCTCACGGGCCTGCAATGCCGCCCGGAAGGCATCCAGCCCGCCCGCCGCATCGACGGCATGGGCCAGAGCCTCTTTGACGGACAATCCACCCGTGCGACAAATCACGCTGCCCGTCCTGTCGTCCACAACGAGGATGTCGTCAGCCTCGCGAACGGCGGAAATGGCCACGCCAGCAATCCCATGGTCGGCCTCGGAGACAGTCATGGCATCGAACTCGACCGGCTGCGCGCCTTGCGCATTTTCGAGGCGCACCGCAATCCGCTTGTCCGGCGCCCAGCCGGCACGCTCCGCCATCGCATCCATCGCAATGCGCTCCGCCTCGATCAATCCAACGAACCAGTCGGTCGGCTCCTTGCGGATGCTCTCCACCGCAGCAGTGTAATCGACGGCCATCGCCCCGCCCTTGGTCCACGACGCCACAGAAGCCGATAGAGCCTGAATGGCCTTCGGCACTTCCTGCATGTACAGGTCATGCCGGCTCGTGGCGCTGGAAAGCACGAAGTTCGGGGACTTCTCGACGGCCTCGCGGACAATCGTCCGCAGACGCAAGACCCCCGAGAGGTTGAGCGCGTCGCACCGCTCTTCAAATTCAGCACTCGGCTGGTTGAATTCCGAGTAGGCGGGCGCCGTGTTCTGCAATGCTTCCGGGGTCGGAGCCGTGAGTGGGGCCGGAGCCATGCCCGGCTCGCGGCTCACCGTCGCTGCGGCGTCTGCGCCGATCTGCTCCCACTCCGGGGAGAACGGCACAGCACGGCCACGAGGGAATGTCATGGCGGCGGCGCCCGTGGCCTTCATCACCCGGACCAACTGCCCGGAAGGCGTGGCGATCACGCGTCCAAAGACCTCACCGCCGCAATCCGGGCGGAGCATGACCTCGGAGCCAGCGGCCAGCCGTGACGTTGCAGGCACAACCGCCGCCGCCTTGGCATCAACCTCAGCAGCAGCCGGCAACGGCACCGGCTTCTGCGCCTTCGGCACGGATTTCGATGGCACGCTCACAGCGCGCTTCCACGAAGCCGCAAGCGCCGGGAAGCTCTGGCCAAGGCGCAAGCCCGGAGCTCCGGCTGTGTCCTCAAGGCGAATCCGCCAGCGTTGGGCCGAGTTAATCGTCACCTTGCCGGTGATCTGGTATGTTTCACCGTCCGGTGACGTGTACGACTGAGAAACCGTTTCGCCCAACCGCCAGCCCTCGTCGGTCTCCTCGGGCGCTTGTGCCGGCGACGGCTGGCCAAGTTTTGTCAGCACCTCGGCATGTCGGCGCTGAATGTAAGACACCTCGCCCTTCCGCTGAAAGCGGTAGAACTGTTTCGTGACGGGATTGCGCAGCGCCACGGACTGCACCGCCGATGTCCGCTTGTTGGTGGAGACATCCATGACCACGTAGCCACGGGCCAGCACGTCCTCGATCAACTGTTGGCGGGTGACAACCATGCGCGGGATTTCCCCTTTGCGCGTGTAGTCGCAGGTCTCCAACAGGGCGTCCCGCTCGTCTTCGTTACGCGGGATGGCAGCCGGGGGGATGGGGGCGAGACGGACAGGGGCGGCGGGCACAGTGTTGTTCATAAGAGTGTGTTTCAGGATTTGAATTGAAGAAATTGAGGCATCTACATAAGTCCTTTGCAACTCAAGAGATTCCGACCTTGGTTTAGGAAAAGAATCTTTTGAAAGAACCTTTTTATTAACCAGACAACACCTCAACCCAAAACAACCATGCCACGCTACGACCAAGACATCTGGAAAAGCCAGCCAACCCCCGCACTTCTGACCGAATGGGACTCCACCGAGGCGCTCGCCGGGCTGCACGGACTGCACTACAAGCTATTCGTGGTTGAACAGAATGAGGAGCCACCCGCCCACATCCTGATTGGCCTCGACCGGGGCAATGTGCGACGCGTGGACACGCTCCTTGATACCGCATACCACCGGAAGCTCGACGAAGACGACTTTGCGGCCATTGAAACGGCCCTAGTGGGCGCCCCCTCTGATGCTAAAGATATTCTCGCAGGCTACGGCTCCAATGCCGTGGTCGCGGAGATCGAGCACCTAGAGGACAGGCTCACCACGGCCATCCTATCGAATGACAAGCCAAGCCTGCTCAAACTCGACGAGGAAATCCGTGCTGCGCTTAGCCGGTTTGGAATCGAGCAAGACCCCGCGCAAGTCGCCTACCCTAATCCCGTACAGGATGGAGTCGTGGGCGATCCGGGCGAAGGCGAAGCCACCTTCCGCATCTCGCTTTCGGGTAGATTCAATGGCCAAAGCACCCACGGAATGGCGGGAGTCCACGGCTTGCAGGATGGCACCAATCGGCTGCACCTCGCCGCCCTCGTAAACAAGGACGGCATCGGCTGGTCCATCATTGAATATCACAGCAACGAGTATTCAGAGGAGTACAATGACGCATGGACTCAGGCCGAAGCGACATCCCTTGTGGAGATCGGCGAGGCTTACGCGAAATGTAAGCCCGAGGTAAGGGACTCGGAGGCCGTTGCTGTTGGGGCGACCGGCACCGACATCATGCCTATGACCATTCAGGAGTTTCTGGAACTCTACACGCGATTAAACCATATACCCGGAAGCTGCGGAACCGGCATCACGGTAAACACAAGCTGGGCCAGCAATCAACCGGCCTACACAATCCAAACCAGCATCAGCGTGTTTCCAGAAACGAAACTTCTGGATATGAGCAGCGATCAACTCAGCGATTTCCGCCGCCACGGCACTGGCGGAGTGCAAATTTCCCTCGCGACCCAATGGGGAGGAGCCGAGCACAACGGGAAGGCCCTTTTAGGGAATCGTACCAACATCAGAGTTTACGATAACCGCGAACTCCCCTATCCTCCCACCGTCGCAGCGTTGGATGCCGCCCTGAAACATGACTGGCTTTCCGGGCAATGGTCCGAGATCACGAAGCCCTCAAAGGTGGCGCAGCCCATGCCCACCGCCGACGAGATCATGCGGGTGGTTACGGCCTTCGAATACAACCGCTACACCTTTCGCTATCGTCCAGACACCATGCCCCCCGGCGTCAGCGAACAGCTGGTTGAAAAACTCCAAGAGTCTTTTCCCGGCCTACGCATGGAGAAGGTTTCGCCGGGCGACAACGGAACACTCGGCACGGTTGGCCCTAATCTGGACGTGGCGGAAAAGATCGACTATACTGCGCATAAACTCCCGGCCATCATCGCGATGGCTAATAACCCACCGTCACCACTTTTCAAATACCTCTTAGGAGAAGTCTCCTACGAACAGATGCCAAGTTATGAGTCCTACACCCACACACTGCACCCCGCGCATTACGGCGAAGGGTTTAACTCCCGCGAGCGCGAGCGCATCACCGACGCAATCTCCACGGCCCTGTGCGCTTCGTTCCCCGGCATCAATGTTGCCACCAGTGACATGGAAGGCGCGACAACACCGACACGCGGCCCTGACGAAAAAACGATTGAGGAGATCGACCGGACAAGCGAGCAGGCATTCTGGGCCATCCTCGACAAGATGCGGGCCGAAGCCGAAATCGAGGAGTCCGTTCGCAACATGGGTTGCCTGCGCTATGCCGCCCTCGACTGCGAAACCTATTTCCCAACGCTCGCCGGGAACCTCCACAGGCAGGGCTTTGAAACTCGCCGGCACAGCGACCTGACCGGGTGCGTGCCTCACGCCGGCATGGGTGGCGCAGAACGCTACGAATACACGTCGAGGACCGGCCAAACCATCTACGTGCTGGAACGCAGTAAGCCCTATGCAGGGGATGCCTACGCGATGGATGTCTGGCAGTTTGAAAAGCCGTTCAACATGGTTCAGGCCGACGCCTTCGTAACGGCCTTCGACCGTCTTCACAAAAAGCTCGATCCTCTCTTCATCGGGCAGGCAAATACGCCGTTCCCAATCCAGTGCCCGGCTGCCCCCGA
>Ga0209718_1003387_pt1 | contig 14324 bp, 25 predicted proteins | sample AD_JPNAS1_MetaG_FD_184420 | JGI IMG/M metagenome (GOLD analysis project Ga0209718, IMG submission 184420) | Active sludge microbial communities of municipal wastewater-treating anaerobic digesters from Japan - AD_JPNAS1_MetaG (SPAdes) (version 2) | ecosystem: Engineered > Bioreactor > Anaerobic... | reverse complement strand
GGATTCCCAAGCGTCCCGGGCTGCCTTCCAAAACTGCCAAGGTACCGCGTAGAAGCGCTGCAGCTTGAAGCTCACCAGAACGATTCCGACCGCGCCGGGGTCCTTGCAGAAGTCGTCCATGTATTCAGCTTGGTGCGGCTCCACTCGGGAGAATAGTATCCGGTCATTCTCCGTGTGCTTTGCCTCGACCGCTACCGGCGTGCCTTTGTACCTTCCGAGGTAGTCTACGCAGCTCTTGTGCTCGACCTTGGCGTTGCATACCTTCCCGGTCCTGTCTCTTAGTGGGATGAATTCGGTCGGTACCTTGTGTACGCAGGCTATGCCGGTTGATTGGTATCTTGCGTGTACGAATGCGAGGAAATCTTCGAACGGCTGTCCTCGATTCGCGTGGCTCCTCATTTGCCTCCTCCGGAGAACAGGCCGTCCTTCTTGGCTGTCTCCAGCTCTCTGTTAAGCTGCAGGATGGTTCCTTTGCCGATCCTGTTTCCTGTCCCGACTCTGGCTGTCAGGTATTCGATGAAGGCTTTAACGCTGACCGCGCCGTCTACGGTCATTTCCTGTGCCTTCTGTATGTTTGCCTCTGCGAGCTTCGCACCTTCCTCCATGCCGCGCCCGTAGGTCCTGTCCACGAATTCGCAAAGCTGCGCATCGGTCATCTTCCTCAGCTTTATGGCTCTCTCGTGCATTTTCTTTTCCTCATCGGTCATTCTGCAGTTGCGCTTCTTACCCATGATTTTCTCCTTTCCTTCCGTGTTCATTTTCCGCGCCAGCTTTCCCAGAACATCTCCACGCACTCGCACATCTCCATGAGCCTGTCTATGGTCTTCTCCGCGTTGCGGCTGTCTCCGCCTTTGCCGTAGTTGGGCGTCATCCTCTGGATCAGCTCCGGGGTGGAGTAGTTCGTGGTGATGATCGTCGGCATGTATGCCTCGTATCTGGCGTTTATGATGGCGTATATCCTTGTGATGCCCCATCCGGTGGGCTGTTCGCTTCCGATGTCGTCAATGATGAGAAGTGGGATTTCCTCGTAAACCTTCATGATTTCCGCTTCGTTGGCCGTGTCCGTGCCGTCGTAGCTCTGCTTTATCCGGGCCAGAAGGTCAATCATCGTCATGGCTATGACCGGCACTCCGGCGGATATAAGCTGGTTCGCGATCGCGGTCGACAGGTGCGTCTTCCCGGTGCCGTAGCTGCCAATCATCAGCAGGCCGTTCCTCTCGATGGCCGGTGGGATAGGAGTGCCTCTCTCGTCCTTCCCGGGCAGCCTGTCAAAGAACGTGTCCGCGTATTTCTTGGCTACGGTGAAGGCTTTCCGATTCTCCTTGTTGACCACGAACCTGTCAAATGTCCGGTTCTGAAACCTTCCCCGGATTCCGCTTTCCTTGAAAAGTTTGTTGACCTTGGCCTGCAGCCTCGCTGCCTTCTCACGTCGTTCCTGCTCGATCCGTTCCGCTTCCTTCTTGGCGTCTACCTCGGCCCAGTAAGCCGTCGCCTTCTCGCATGTGCAGCGCTCCGGCTCGCTGAACCAGATCATCACCTCGCTGGGGTTGGTGAAGCTCCGGATGCCCTTGTAATAAAGCGTCTGTCCGCAGAATTCGCAGGTTGTCGGTTTCGGGGCCTCCTTGCCGGTGTACTTGTCCGCATCCCGGGAGGAGACTTCGAATTCATTCTTCTTCTCGGTCGTTGTCAGGATCGTCCGTTTCTCCGGCGAGCTTAAAGCCGGGCGCTGCTGCGCCTGTTCTCCACGGCTTGGTGGCTGCGGGTTCTTGACCATTTGTTCCAGCAATGCTCCGATACTCTCCATTCGTGTTCGCCTCCTTGTATTCATCGTCCCAGCGGCCTTGGTTCAGCCATGTTGATGGGTTCGGTATGTAGCGTCCGTTGTCCCGTTGCCACTGGTCCGTTGTTCTCGCCCTGCCGATCGCGGTCATGATCTTGTCGAAAAGCTCCGAGTCGACCTTCGCGTTCTTGAATGCCTTCAGCGCGTCCTTCTTGCCGACCTTCTTCGGGTAAGCAGCCCAGAAAAGGTCAAACCGTTTCTGTAGCAGCGTCTGTGCTTCCTTCTTCGATTCCTCTGTTTGCTCCGCCGCTGCGCAGGTTTCCTCGCGCGCTTCACGGATACCGGGTGGAAGGTTACCAGTAGAAGGTAATCGGTTAACGGTAATAGGCGGGGCTTGTACTGTGCTTGTCTGGTGCTTGTCCGATACTTGCACCGGGCTTGTCTGGTGCTCGTCGTTTTCGTCGTCATCATCGTCGGTATCGTAGTCGATTTTCTCGCTGGTGCAGCTGGTTAGAAACTCCGGCGGTGCCGGTATTTCGCTTGGCTTCTCCTTCACGTGCGGGTTCTGGTGTTTCGCGAAGTTCACCACCTGTATGTATTCCTCGCCGTCGACCGTGTACCTGATGATGGAGCCTGTATCGTGCAGGGCCTGCAGCATCTCGCTGACTTCGCTTGTGCTGACGTCGTCGTATCCGAGCAGTGTCTTCTTTATCCTCTTGGGTCTATCCTCGAGCCGACCTTCGCGGTCCGCTATGCACCATAATCCGATGAACAGAAGGCGTGTAAGCGGTGGAAGACCGCCGAGGACTTCGTTGTCGAAAAATCCGGGTTTTATGCTCCTTGTTCTTGCCATGTATTTCTTCACCTCCTGTTAGCAAACGTAGACCTCCGCTCCGGTCGCTTTTTGTACTTCCTCCCTGAATTTTTCCTCGTCGCTGTTATTGTCCGACAGGTGGAGGAGGTAGATCTGTCTGACTTCCTTCAGGTCGTTTGCTTTGAGCATCTCTAAGAAATGCTCTAAGCTCATGTGGCTCTTTACCAGCCTTGGCACCAGCTCGATGGGAACGTACCCGGCCTCTATGCTCCGGAGCAGTGCTTCCTTGCTGTAGTTGCATTCGGCCATTATGTGGGTCAGCCCTGTGAACCGGTACTTGATGTAGTAGGTGTCCGTGAAGTAGAGGAGCCGCTCTCCGGTGGCCGTGCTCTCTATCAAAAATCCCAGAGGCTCCGGGGCGTCGTGCTGTACGTCGAACGGCAGCACCTTGAAGGTTCCTATGGTGAATGCCTGCAGCGCCTTGACCGCGTTTATGCGGTGGCCTGTGAGCCTACACGCGTCTATTGTCCCTTGGCTGGTGTAAATGTCCACTCCGAGCCTTGCGAGCCCGTCTGCGGCCTTGCTGTGGTCCTTGTGGGCGTGCGAAATCAAGCAGCCATCTATCAATCGCACCTTGAAGCCACACGCGATCTGTATCTCCCGGAGTGGTATCCCTGCGTCCAGCAGCAGGGTCGTCTTCTCGTCGCTGACGATGTAGGCGTTGCCGCTGCTGCCGGATGCGAATACTTTTATCTCCATCAGAAGGTGGGCTGGCCGCTGATTTCTAACTGCTCCGCTTTGGCTGTTTTAGCGGTGTTTGCGGCAGGCTGCTTCTCCTGTGTGTGAGCGTGTTCGGCCCTGTCGTTGAAGTCCAGAACCTCGCCTGTCTCCATGTTGACTGTTGCTCTTTCAGGCAGCTGCGCGGGTGCCGGGTCGATCAGGATCGCGTTGGCGTTCTGGTCGATTTCGTTCTGAGCCTCGATCTCGGCGTATCTGGCCTCGCGCATCTTCATGTACTGGTATGCGTCGTCGATCTTCTTCGGGTCCCTCGGGATGTGCTTTGCGCTGTATACCTCGCGTTTGAGGGTCTTCAGGCACATTTCCTCGTACCAGCCGTCGGTCTCCTTCTCGACCTGCTTGCCGTTCTCCCAGACCTTGGAGGTTCCTCCCCAGAATTCTGCGGAGGCGTATGCCGGTTTGCGCTTCTCGATGTCCCTCTTGGTCATAATGATCAGCTTGTTCTTGACCGGGTCCTCAAATTCGATGTATCCGAAGCCGCCGACTATGGTGCCTCTATCGAAGGCGTTATTAATCTCAAATTCGTAGCTCTCTATCTTGTTGTCCTTGCTCTTTTTGATGGGCTTGAATGTGTCGGTGGAGTAGACCAGCTCTATGGTGACCGCCAGCGGCTTTTCGACCGCGTACTTCTCGGCGATGTACTGAATGCCATTGTATCCGGGCATCAGGGTGATGTCGTACTTGTTCGTCTTGTTGTTCCTGTAAGGGATCGGGAAAAGGTGATTGTCCTGCATCATGTCCAGTCCCATGCGGGCGTAGTGGACTACGTCCAGCGCGAGGTCGTTAAGGTTTACGTTGCTCCATGTGACCGGCAGGTTGTTATCGTATTTGTGGTCCTTGTTGTTCTCGTTCTTCCTGATTCGGGCTTCCTCTGCGAGCTTGAGTGCCCTGTCAATGGCTATGAAATAGCCCTGTATAAGCTGCCTCTGGTAGTCGGTTACCTGAATGGCTCCGGCCACGTTGCTTCCAAATTCGCGGAGCACCGTGTTTGTGAAGCGCTCGCTCATTGCGAGTTTGGCCTTTACGACCTCATTTCCCTGCGGGTTCTGCGGCGTCATCGCCTGCGTCTGTTTTTGGTTTGTTGCTGCTGTCATCTTATTTGACCTCCTCTTTCTTGAAGTTTATTTGTACATCCATCGGTACGAAGCACTTCTGGACGTGGATTACGTTTTGTTTTGTTTCCGGGGTGCTCTGCTCGAGCTTGTCTGCTATGTGGCGGAGTATGACCACGATCAGGGCCGTGTCGTCGGTGGGAAAGGGTGTTATTGCTCCTTGGATTCTGTTAAAGTAGAACGTCTCGGCCTTCAGCATGGCGTCCCGACCTTCCTTGCCTTTGCCCTCCCGGGCCAGCTCAACCGCCGGGCGGAGCAGCGAGCTGTACTTCTTGTTCTTCTTGGCGAATGGATTCTTCATGGCTTGTCCTCCTTAAATTCCAATTTCCAGCCGGAGTTCTTTGTCTGGCTCTGAAACTACCAGCCTGATGACTTGGGTGTCCATCTGCAGGAGCTTCGTTACGCTCTCTGCGTTGTCTATGAAGACCGGCATCTCGATTCCCCAATGGTGGGAGAGTGTGTTGATGATCTCGAGCCCTGCGTTGATCCTCGCTGCGTTGTTCGCGAAGGTGAAGGGTACAAGGTTGCCGTCCTCGGTCGGGATCATGACTTCGCAGTCGTCCTTGATGCCTCCGTTGACCTGTTCTTGGAAAAGGCGGAAGCGTACATTCTTGAATTTGCCGTTGATGCGCTCTGTCAGCATTTTGACCTTGGTCTTGGTGAAGAGCTCGCAAAGGTAGACGCCGTATTCCAGCTTCTCGTATCTCTCGGCTAATGTCTTCTCGCTTTTCTTCAGCTCCTCGATGCGTTCCATCTGGCTGGCGGCTATGCGCAGTCTTGATTTGAGCTCCTTCAGCTCCTCGGCCTTTGCAAATAAGGCGTGTATTTCCTCTGTGAGCCTCGTTACTTCGGCGGAGGTATTTTTACCCGCCTCTTGTTCTTCGGCGCGAAGCTCGGCAATCTGGGCGCTCATGCTGCGGCATTCTTCGGTCTGGTCGAATGGCAGGGGAGTGATTAGCTGGCTGCGCAGCTCATCGATCTTTTTCTCTGCCTCTGCAGCCTCCGTCTCGTACTTGGCTGCTGCAGCTTCGAGCCCGGCGATGTCTTCCTTGATGGCTGCTATCATGCTCTTGTTGGCCTCTTTGTTGCCGCGCTGGTTGATGGCCTCGAGCCTCTTGCTTTTTCTGATGTTGAAGTCGTCACGCAGCTTCTGGATGTTCTCCTCCGGCAGCCTCTGGCAGCAGGTGGGGCATGTCTCAGCGTCTTCGCTCCAGCGTTCGCTCTGTACCTCGGTGTACTCCTGCAGGAGCTGCTCCCGGAGCTCTTGCATCCTTGTGAGCTCTCTGTGTTTGCGCTCGATGTCGTTGCGGGCGTCTCTTGCCTTATTGATTGCTCCGATGGATTCCGTCTTGATGGCGTTGATCTGGTTCAGGATGCTGCTGTTGGCTGCGCTGGTCTTTTCCGCGTAATCGGCCCGCAGCTCCGCGAGCTTAGCTTGAGCTTCGCTGATCCTCTTTCTGATGTCTGCTGTGGAGCTGTCTCCGGCAATGTAGCGAGCTTTTTGCTGTTCCAGTGCCTCTCTCTCTGCGTTAATGGCTGCGATCTTCTTATCTATCTCCGCCGGGTCGATGCCGGTTGTGTCTGGTATTGCTCTGGTCGCCTCGTCGATCCTGCCGGGTATGGCCTGTATCTGCTTGTTGATGTCCGTCTTGGTGGTCTGGGCTATCTTTTTGTAGTCCTCCACGCTGTAGCGCTGAATTGTGGAGCCGGGCATCTGCAGGTATTCCGGCAGGTCCTTCAGCTCCGGGGTGCTTGCGATTACCATGTCGTCGTCAACGTCTCCGCAAATCTCCAGAAGGATGGTCCTGCGGGCGTCCCATGGCAGTTGCTCCGGGAAGTAGTCGGGCATGGTCAGCATTTTCATTTTCTCAGCGCTTCCGCAGAAGGCGAGGAGTGTCAGTTGGAAGTCCTTTTCCTTGGTCGGTACTCCGTCGACGTAGTAGTCCACGCTGTGGCCGTCGAATTCTTCCGTGGCTGATCCGCGTTTCTTTTTGTAGTTCTCGTGGTAAACCTTCCGGAGCGTGATGTTCCTTCCTCCGATGTCAAATTCGGCCTCTGCTGCGTGGTCGAGGTAGTGAAGGTCGCCGTTGGCGCTTTTGGTCTTTGGGGTGAAGTTCTTCGCGTTTGTGCTCGCTCTGTCAAAAAGGAGCCATGTTACCGCGTTGTATACAGTCGTCTTGCCTGTAGCGTTGTCTCCGTAAATGCTGGCGCTGTGGCCGTCAAACTTGAATTCTGCGCTCTTTATGCCTTGGAAATTTTCGAGCTTCAGTCGTATCAGTTTCATATGCGGTTCCTCCTTCATTCCGTCGCGGCATTGACTTGGCTGCCGCTGGCGGTGTATAATTTTGGTGGATTGATTTGGGTCGTCGCCGAAAGGTGGCGGCTCTTTTCGTTTTTGTTGGCCTGCAGCTCCCGGCACCGGGTCATCGTGTATTCTGAAAAGGCCCTTTCGCGGATGTCTTCCTCTACCAGCTTCCCGAGGTAGTAGGGCTTCATCCTTTCGCCGTCCTCGTCTCCGTACCGATTGATGATCCTGTCCAGCTTCTGCAGTGCCCTTGGCATCGAGTCTTCCCATACTCGGTCCGGGATCGGCGCTCCCAAGAAGCTACATGCTTCTTCTCTGGCTGCCGTAAGGTATGCCGTTGCTTCTCCTGAAATCATGCTTGTCCTCAGCTCCTTTCGTCAGGTCGGTGTATTCCTTCCTGGCTGTCCATCCGCTCCAAACCAGCAGGACGATCAAGGGTAAAATGAAAATCTCGCCGCCCGGTGCTCCTGTCCTGGCTTCCAAGGTCTTTAGTCCTTCGATGCAAAGCATGACGGTCATGTATGCGGTGAAAACAAGGAGGCCGAGCCTGATTCCTACTGTCATCGCCCTTGCAGTCTTCCTGCGCTTGCGCTTCCTCTGGTTTTTCATCACTCCGCCTCCTTATAATTTTTTCCTTCGCACCACATGGTGTCTGGTGTTGCTTTGAAGTCCTGCATTACCTTGCGGTTGTCTGGGCTTGCGCTGCAGGTGTATATTCCGTCGCCCTGTGGGGTAAAATGTGCGCAAAGCTCACACTTGGCTCTGCTCTTTCCTATGATGGTCTTTGCTTTGTCCTTGAAGGGTGCGATCTCGGCCTCCGGTACGTCCGTGAATGTTACTATTCCTTTGGCTACGCCTCTGTCGGTGTCTATGTCCACGGTGTCGCCTACTTCGACCGGCTCCGGCGTGTAGTAGGTGTAGTCGCGTCCGCTTGGCTGTCCGTTCTTCAAAAACTTTACTTTGATGATGTTGGTCATATCGCTGTGCTCCTTTCGATTGCGGCCTTGACCGCGTCTTTTTCTTCTCCGGCTCCTATGCCGTAGAAGGGGTTTCTTCTCAGGTTCTGGCCGTTTATTCCGTCGTACCTTCCGTCGCTGTCGCGGTAAATGATCGGCATCTGGTAGATGCTTGTCCCGATTTCGTCCTCGATCTCCGCGAGGACCGCCTCGATATTGTTGGTTACGCTCATGCCGCCTCTGTCGAGGTCCTCAATCACCAGAACCTGCTTTCCGTGCTTGCTGTTGATGTGGAAGGTGTAATCGCTCCGGTTGGCTGTGGCGTCGGTCCGCTCTTTTCTAATGCCCGCCTTGACCTTGCCCCAGCATTCGGGGCCGTATCCATGCTCCATGCTCTTGGGGTTTTTCAGCGGTCTTCCGCATTTGGCGCAGTTTGTCATTTTCGCTCATTCTCCTTTCTTCTTTTTCGCAGTCGCATTTTTCGCCGGGGTCGAGGCAGCTTCCGCAGGCACTGCATTCGTGGTAATAACTCATTCCTTTCCTCCTTCCTGTAGCAGCTTGTCCCGCAGCTGCATGATGTACCAGCTGTATGCGCTGCTTGTGTTTCCTTTGGCTACATACTCCCGAGCTCCTCGCTCGCCCATGTTGTAGGCCATCAGGACTCGGTGTGGGTCGTCGTACTTCTTCATCAGATCCGCGAGCATGTAAATCCCGCATCTGATGTTTTGCTCCGGGTCGAGGAAGTCTGTTACTTCGAGCTCCTCGGTGAGCCATTTGTGGTTGACTTTGTTGATCTGCATGATTCCGTAGTCTCCCGTCTTGCTTATGACTCCCGCTTTGTATTCGCTCTCCCTGTTCATGAGTGCCAGCACCATCTCGTAGTCGACTCCGTATTCCTCGCAAAGGGTGAAGGTGTATTCCTGCAGCTCCTCTGTCAGGGGTATGTCGTAAATCCTCGCTGTCGGTGTTTCTTCTTCCGGTTCCGGCTCTGGTTCCGGCGCCTGCGTCGGCGTCAGTATAAGGGTCGGTTTCTTTATTTTCGCTGTCGTCAGGTTTATACTTGGTGGCTCCGGGGTTTCTGTGGCCGTGCTGTACGTCGGCTGCCGGTCCGGGGTCTCTGTTCCGTCTGCATGGTTGTTCAATGCCTGGGCTGCTATGCTGATCGCTACGATGGTGAGTGCCAGTGCTGCGGTCTTGCTGAATGCAAACCTGCGGAGCCTTTTCTTTAGCAGTAAACTCTTTCGAACAGATACCTTTGTGAAACTCTCCCGGCGGTCGTGATCTTGCCTTGCTGCTCCAGCTCCTTGTTCAGCTCTCGCATGATCTTGTATGCGCGTGATTCGCTGACTCCCAGCAGCTTCGCGACTTCGTCTACTTTCATAAACTTCGGCTGCTCTTGCAGCGTTTCTGGTCGGCTCATTGCGTCCTCCTTTTACATGTGTTTTTCTATCCATATTCTCGTCTCCGTTGCGGCCTCGCTGATCTTTTGGAGTGAAGCGAGGATTTTTTCAATCTCCGGCTTTTCCTCCTCTGTGATGATGCCGTCTTCGACCACCTTTATAAGCGTCTGCGGGATGTAGTCCGCGTCGTTTAGTGCTGAAAGTATTTTGATGGTCAGCCTGTCCAGTCTGAGGAGCTCCGCCGGTGCTATGGTCTTTATCCCAAGCGGGCAAAGTCGGGAACAGTAGTGGTTGTTCAGCTCCGGCGCGTTGTATACGTCGCTCATCATCAGGACTTCCTCCGGGTAAGGGTTAAGGCTTCCGAGCTCTATTCGTGCCAGTCTTGTTCTGTCTATGCCGAGCTCCTCTGATGCTCCCTCTCTGCTGTTTAAGTTGTCATTGAACGATGCGGCCTGCTTTCGTGCGATACAAAATACGTTATTGGCCGCTATCGTGGGGTTTTTGGGCATGTATTATTCGCCTCCTTCGTCATATGATTGATGTGTGGTGAGGTTCTCACTTTCGGGAGTCTTGCGCCTCTTTGTTCTCGGAAATTGAGAAGCTCTCTGCAAAAAAAATTGTGGGGCTTATCTCGTATCCGACCAAGCAAAGCTCGACGAGTTCGTCAGCTGTGAGTCGGATTCCGCCAGTTTCGATAGCGCTTATGCGCTGAACGGTCTTTCCCGTCTTCTTGGCTATGTGTGTCTGGGTAATTCCTCTGGCTTCGCGGTACTCACGTAGCTGCTGGTAAACCGGTTTCATGGGCTTGTCCTCCTTTCGTTGTTCTCTTTTCCGAGAAGCGCAAGTTCATTATAAATCTTGGTTTCCGAAAAGTCAATAGGTAATTCCGTTTTTCCGAGAATAATCTTCTCATTTTACGGGAATGTTATATAATGGTGTACTGGAGGTGAATATGGATGCTCAGTTTTGGGGAACGGCTCCGGCTTGCTCGCGAAAGAAAAGATATGACGCAGCTGGATGTCTATCGCGCTATCGGTTTAAATAACAAATCCCTTTCTCGGTATGAAAACGGGGTTACTGCTCCTGATCCTGATACGGTTCGGGACCTGATCCGTCTTTACGACGTTTCCTCTGACTTCATCCTTGGCTTGTCTGATGATATGGGTTCTGCCTGTCCTCCTTCGGGTAGCAGCGTAACTCCGCCAAAGGTGAGCGAGGACGCCGAGCTGCTTGAACGCTTGTCTTCGCTTCCCACTCGATAACCGCACTTTATCTTGCCTTGTTTGCGGTCATTTCGCTTCACTTTTCCTGTCCGTATTGCCTGTATTTTTTCATTTGCTTTTGTCCTCCGCTTTTTTCGGTACGCTTTTGGAACGCTTTTTATTCCTCATCCTCCGGAGCGATCCCGAGCTGCTTCATGTACATGGTGGCCGCCTCGTTCCAAAAGTCTGAGCGTGAATATTGTCTCTCCTGTTGCTTCTTTCGCTCCTCCACGTATTCGTCTATTATGTCAAGGGTTCCTACCGATGCATGCACCGTTATAGGTACTCGCCTGCTTCTTCCTTTCATTGGTCTTCCGTATGCCATGTTAATCTCTCCTTTGCTCCCTGGTTCTGTTGGCGAGTGCTGCCTCGGTCAATATGTCAAGTTGCGCCCTGGTCTCCGGATCGAGTGTCTCTATCCATCTCTTTGGTATTGCCTCGTATCCGTAGTAGGCTCCTGCGATCCCTCCGGTGATGGCTGCTATTGTGTCTGCGTCTCCGCCCATGTTCGCCGCGTCTATTACGGCTCTCTCGAAGCTCTCGACGTTCCAAAACGCCGCGGCCATTGCGCACTTCATGCTGTCTACGACGTATCCGGTCGGGTTCAGCTCCTCGGTTTCTTTTGCGTCCGGGTATATTTCGTATCTGGTGCCGTGCAGTGTCTCTTTTACGATCTGCGCTTTGTCGGCTGCGGCTCCGTGCTTATTAACCGCTTCGGTTATTAAGTATATCATGTCGGTGTAAATTTCACAAGCCTCGTTTGATTCTTCGTCCCAGTGCGTCATCTGGGCGATGGCTGCTGCCGTTTCGACTGCCATCAGTCGCCCTTGGTAGTAAAGGCCGGGGTAAACCGTGCGCATTAGTGCTCCGTTGCCTCCGCTGCGCCTTCCGTTTGCTTTGGCTGTGTCTTTGCTTGCCCTGAACCATTCGTCCTCTGTGGGTCTCCTGGCGCCTCCTGCGGCGGCTCCGTTAATGCTGCGGCTGCATGTTCCGCCTATGTCCTTGGGTCCGCTGCGCGCCCAGGCTATGAAGCGTTCTCCGATTGCTTCGATGGGGTTCCCTGGCTCCTCTATGATTCCTTCTGCGACTGCCAGGGTCATCTGGGTGTCGTCGGTGACTTCTCCCGGCTTAACGCGGAGCCAACCTCCGCCGATCATCTCTGTTACTTCTCCGTGCTGGTTCGCGATCTGTCCTGCGGTCATAAATTCCAGCGGGGCGCCCAGGGCGTCTCCGACCGCTACTCCGTATAAGGCTCCTTTGATTGTGTTCTTCAGCTCGTTTTTCATTTCTATTCCTCCTTCTTTAGCTCCTTCCTGGCTTTGGTTATAAGCCACTGTTTTATGCACTTGCTGCAGGTCTTGCTGTCGGTGTAAAGTCTGCGGCATTTTAGTGGGCTGTCGTACCTGCAAAGACCGGCGGCCTGCATGATGTCTGCCGCGATTTTCAGCGCTCTGGCATCCTCAGTCTGTTTCATTGTCTTCCTCCTTCCTGAAGGAGCTGTTTTCCCATCCTCATTAGAAGCTCCCGGAATATCGGGAGGTCTCCGTTGTTGCTGTATCCGAGGCCGTATGTGTAAATGCGACAGTCTTTGCAGTTGTGCGCTTGGTACCCGTCCCTGTACCGGAGGGCCTCGTCTCTGATGAGGAAGAAGGCGACGGGGCGGTAGGTGTCGATAATTTGCCCGCTACGGGCGTTGATTCCATAGGCTTCGCAGTAGTCCTCCTCGCTACTTATCCAGATATCGTTCACGTCCTCGTACTCGACGTCCTCGTATGCGGGGAGCTCCCTGCCTTCCTTTTGCAGGTCTTCGATCATGGCGTCAAAATTGGGGTAGAGCTTGTACTCGTTGTCTTCACATATCCATTCGCTGCCGTCTCCGGTTGAAAAGTATTGCTCGCGTCTCTCGACGACGTGGATCGGCGTCCTGGTTCCGAGGTTGTCATCGGCTCCTTCGTACTGCTTCGTCGCAAATTCGGCGAGGAACGCCGTCTCTTTCTCTGTTAGTTCCAAGCTGACCGGGGTCTTTTTTGCCTCTGTTAGCTCGTAGTCTGCTATCTGCTTCTCCGTGAGCGGCTTCTCATATTCTACCCATCCCCATGCTGGTCGTCCGATTTCCTCGACGTACTTCCGGTCGTCGAATGATTGAAGGTTGACCGGCTTTCCCGGGAAGGTCCCGGGTGCCGGTGGTCTGTGTGTAAGGTAGTATCTGGTCATGGTCGTTCCTCCTCAAAAATTAAGATTTTCGTTGCCGTTTTCCTTCTGGTACCTGTACCAGTTGAGCATCGTCACGAAGTCTCCGGCGCTTATGATGTCGCTGCTTTCCTTCTTACCATTGCTGTCGTATCTCGTTACGTAGACGGGGCCGTCGTCCCTTGCCTGAAAGACTTCGATTGTTCTGCCATTGTTAACCTTGAACGTCATTTTCATGGTCTGTTCCTCCTTCTCATATCAGCCTGATTCCGAATGCCTTCGCCGCGTTCTGCAGGATTTTCATTCGCTCTGTAGGGTCGCTTGCTGTCCTGAAGGCTTCGTTGTTTCCGGCCCGCTTCGTCAGCTCCTCGGCGTATGGGTTGTTGATTGTCGCGCAGTAGGTTGCTGCATCAGCGAGCTTCGTCGGTTCCATCTTGCTTGGGTTCGCCAGCTCTTTGGAGCGCTCTGTCACATACCTTCTGGTGATTCCGTCGTCCTTCCATTCGACGTCGGAGAGGTCAATCTCCCCGGCGTCCCATGTCACGCGGCGGTCCACTACAATTTCATCGTCCTTGTACTTGGTGTACTCGATCGGGGTGTCCGGTTCTCCGTTGAATTTGTTATTGAGCTTCGTACACAGGTTCATGGGTTTGTATGATACCGGGTCGGTGTCTACGAGGAGCGTTCCGTCCTCGCCCTCGTAGACCGGCCTGTCCCAGTTGTCATATCCTGCAAACTTGAAAATTCTTTTCATGCCCGTGCCTCCTTCTTTTGCAGCCATGCGTCTCTGGCCGCCCTGCATGCGTCGCTCTTTGGGTTTAGCATTCGCCCGGTGTCCATCGTCTCAAAGTCGCGGCTTGTAATGTTGCCGTAGGTGTAACCTTTGTCGTGGCTGGTATAGATCTCCGTGTCCTCGTCGTATTCGCTTAAGATTTCGATTAGCTCTCCCACCGTGATGGTCTTGTTGCATTGGTCCGGGCTGTAGCCGTTTCTCCTGGTGTCCATTATTAAAATCTCTTTCATAGTTCCTCCTCCCTTAATTTTCGATTTCGTCTTTGCTGGTCGCCAGCCGCTTGGCCAGCTTTTCGAACGTTCCGGTCTCTACCGTCTTGCCCTCAATGGTCAGGGTGTAGGTGCTGTTGTAGTTGTTAATCTCGAGGGTGACGTAGTTGTCTGCGTCGTCTCTGGTGGTTATGAATGTCTTTGCCATGGTTCTTCCTCCTTGTTTACTTGATGTTCCTTTTGCAGGTCATGTTCTCGAGCTTGGCGTCGTTTGGTATAGCGGGGTGTCGGTAGAAAACTTCGCCGGTCTTGTTCTTGCATATTATTGTTCCTATGTCCGCTCCGACTATCGTCGTGTCTGGGTCTGTGTCGAATGCCTCGCCGGGGTATGGCGTCATCCGCGTTCTCATGGTTGTGAAGCGCTCGACTTCGTATTCTTTAATCTCTCCGGTGGCCGTGTTCTTTGTCTCTATCTTGATCATAGTTTCCCTCCCTGCTTACTGCTCGGTTATCCTTATGCAGTCCTTGTTTCCGAGGTAGTCTGTTGCTTCCAGTATGATTGTGTCGCCGGTTTCGCTTGCTACTGCGAAGGTGCGGAGCGCGTTGCTGTTCTTGTTGAGCGCGTCGCAGATCTTCTTGCCGTTGAATGGCTGGCTGTTTATCGTGTCGATGAAGGTCTTCTTTGCTCCTTCGTATCCTTTGTCA
>Ga0209718_1003385_pt1 | contig 14328 bp, 17 predicted proteins | sample AD_JPNAS1_MetaG_FD_184420 | JGI IMG/M metagenome (GOLD analysis project Ga0209718, IMG submission 184420) | Active sludge microbial communities of municipal wastewater-treating anaerobic digesters from Japan - AD_JPNAS1_MetaG (SPAdes) (version 2) | ecosystem: Engineered > Bioreactor > Anaerobic... | reverse complement strand
CATAGATTTTCATTATCTTTACACTATTTATTTTAATAAAAATATTTGCACAAAAGTAACAATTATTTATAAATTATCACTATTAAACGATTAAAATTTAAAAATTTATTTTCACATTAAAAATTTTGGTTTCCATAAAAAGTTCTAACGCTAAAAGTTATATTAAAAAAATCATTTCATTTTTTTGAGCCTTTTTAAAAATTAATATCAATTCAAAAAAAATTATTAATTTTGTATAAAAAATGGATTTTGATGTATTAATCTCTGAAATAGAAATAAAAATCAGGGAGTTAATGCAACAAAATCGTGAGTTAAAAGATGCTGTGACAAATTTTAAAAAAGAAAATGAGTCGCTTGGTAGAGAAATTATAGAATTAAAGAATGAATTAATGAATAAAGATAAAGAAATAATAAATATAAAAGTATCAAAAATAATTGAAGAAAAAGGCGCTACTGACCAAGCAACTCGTCATATCAAAAAGATGATAAATCGTATTGATAAATGTATAGCAATGTTAAAAGAGTAAGGTGAAATGGAGGAAACTATTAATATTAATGTCAGTTTAGGTGGCATAGCCATACCTCTAAAAGTAAATGTAAGTGATGAAGCTAATATTAGAAAAATTGTAAAAGCTCTAGATGAGCAATTAATAATATACTCACGCAAATATACTGGACAAAACCTACAAACTCTTTTATCAATGCTGCTAATAGAGCAGGCTATTACTTTATCAAAATTACAACAAGAACATCTTTTTGTTGAGGAGGAATTAGGTGGTAGATTGGAGCAAATATTATCTTTATTTGATACACAAGTGTGAGTTTAATAATTTTTCACTTTACTCACCTCCCCCATATTGTCATAGCATTCTAAAAACTAATTTTTTTTAATTTAAAAGTTTTAAAATAAATTAAAAAAATAAATTAACTAACTAAAAAAATATAAAACTATGACAAATGTAGTGATATTGGTGATAGAAATAGCTGTAATAGCTATTGGCATAGCAGCTTGGTATTTCATAATTAAGCGAAATGCTTTAAAAAAACGTGATATAATATTACAAGAAGCTCAAAAACAAGCCGAAGTATTGAAACAAGAAAAAATACTCGAGGCTAAAGAAAAATCTCTTCAATATAAAACAAGAGCTGAAGAGGAAATACAACAAAAAACAAAAAAACTTGATGCTTTAGAAAATAAACTATTGCAACAAGACCTCGTTATCAAGCAAAAAAATGATGAGCTACAAAAGAAAATTAAAGAGTATAATCAACAAAAAGAGCAATTAATCAAAGATCAAGCTTCTCTGAATGAAAAAATCGAAAAAACTGACGAAACTCTTAAAGCATATCAAAATCAATTAGAGAGAATTGCTGGATTAACTGCTGAACAAGCTCGTACAGAACTCATAGAGTCAATGAAAGAAGATGCTAGAATTCAAGTAAGCAATTATGTTAAAAATCTCGTAGATGAAGCTCGTATGCAAGCAGAAGAAGAATCTAGAAAAATTATTATTGAAACTATCCAACGTACAGCTACTGAATATTCATCTGAAGCTGCTGTAAGTACTTTCCCTATTGCTGGTGATGATATGAAAGGAAGAATTATTGGAAGAGATGGTAGAAATATTAAAACCTTAGAAGCTGCCACTGGAGTAGAAATAATCATCGATGATACACCAGATTTGATTGTTTTGTCTTCTTTTGATCCTGTAAGGCGAGAAATAGCTAGGTTATCTTTAGAAATGCTAGTGGCTGATGGTCGCATACAACCAGCTCGTATAGAAGAAGTAGTCGCTAAAGTGAAAAAACAAATCGAGCAAGAAATTATGAAAGTAGGCAAAGATACACTCATAGATCTTGGCATCACTAATATGCATCCAGATTTGATTCGTTTAGTTGGTAAAATGAAATATCGTACCTCTTTTGGACAAAATCTCCTAGCACATAGCAAAGAAGTAGCACTAATGTGTGCTACTATGGCAGCTGAGCTTGGGCTTAATCCTAAATTAGCTAAAAGAGCTGGCTTATTGCACGATATAGGCAAAGTTCCCGATAATGAGCCAGAATTACCTCATGCTATTTTAGGTATGAAATTAGCAGAAAAATATAAAGAACATCCTGAAATCATTAATGCTATTGGCGCTCACCATGATGAAGTAGAAGCTACTACTTTATTAGCTCCTATAGTACAAGTATGTGATGCTATTAGTGGTGCTAGACCAGGTGCACGTAGAGATGTTATTGATGCTTATATTACTCGTATTAAAGAGTTAGAAAATATCGCTCAAAATTATAATGGAGTACAAAAATCTTTTGCTATTCAAGCTGGTAGAGAAATACGCGTTATAGTCTCTGCTGATCAAATTTCTGATGCAGAAGCTTTTCAATTATCTATGGACCTTAGCAAAAAAATAGAAAATTCATTGACATACCCAGGACAAATTAAAGTTACAGTTATTCGAGAAACAAGAGCTGTTTCTTTTGCTAAATAATTTAATAATTTTTTCTAAAAAATATGAACTCTGATAAATTTATTATTAATTATAATGATTTAAAAATTGCCATAACTGATATTTTCACAACTATTGGAATGGATAAAAATGATGCAGAATTAGTAGCTGATGTGCTAGTAGAAGCTGAATTGCGTGGTATCCCATCACATGGTTTAGTGAGAGTAAAAGATTATTTAGGATTATGGCAAAAAAATAGGCTAAATATTAATGCTAAACCCAAAATTATTAGAGAAAGTCTAGCTACAGCTTTAGTAGATGGTGATAACGGTTTAGGAATGATTAGTGGTGATTTTGCTATGAATTTAGCTATATCTAAAGCTCAAAATGCCGGTTGTAGCGTTGTAGTTGTTAATAATTCTAATCATTTCGGTATAGCAGGATATTATGCTATCAAAGCTGTAAAGCACGATATGATAGGTATAGCTATGACTAATGCTAACCCAACAGTAGCCCCTACTTTCGCTAAACAAGCAATGTTAGGTACTAATCCAATTGCTTTTGCTATGCCTACACAAAATGAACCAATATTTTTAGCAGATTTTGCCACTGTACCTATTGCTCGTGGTAAAGTAGAATTATTAGAAAAACAGGGTAAAACTGTCCCCGAAGGTATGCTACAAAATGCTGATGGTATGCCTACTACTGATCCATCTATTTTGAGAAAAAAAGGTATGATTTTACCTTTAGGCGGAGATTATGAGCATGCTGGCTATAAAGGTTATTGTTTAACTGCAATAGTGGATATACTTACAGCTGTATTATCCGGAGCTAATTTTGGTAATTTTGTACCTCCACAGGTTAGTTATCTTCCAGACAAAGATTACTATCCAGGTAAAGGATTAGGACATTTTTTTGCTGCAATCAAATTGGATGCTTTCAGACCTGCAAATGAGGTAAAAGAATATATGGATTTATGGATTAAAACTATGAGAGCAGCTACTCCTATTGACCCAAACCAGCCTGTCCTTATACCTAATGATCCTGAAGTCGAAAAGACTAGTTTTCATAAAAAAAATGGTATCCCTATTTTGCCAGAAGTCATAAATGAACTTAAACAAATATTAAATGAATCAAATATCCACGTCCCTGACAAATTGTCTAAATTTTAATTAAGGCAAGAATTTTGCCAATAACCTAAAAAAAATATTTATATGAAAGAGAAAGATGTTTTGAATAATGAAGAAATGAACCTCGAAAATCAAGAAGAAATCAATATGGATGTTCAAGAAGAAAATATTAAAGATGAAATCCAAAAACATTTAGACGAATTAAAAAATCAAAATGATCAGCTTAATGATAAATATTTGAGATTATGTGCTGAGTTTGATAATTATAAAAAAAGAACTAATAAAGAAAAACTAAACCTGATAGACACAGCTAATATGCAATTAATCATTGATCTGCTACCTATTATCGATGATATAGAAAGAGGTTTAGAAGCTATAGAAAAAAATCAAACTTTAGATGCGATTTCGCAGGCATATAAATTGATTTATCAAAAATTTTTAAATATATTAAAGAAATATGGTGTAGAAGAGATTAATCCCATAAATGAACCATTTGATATAGAATTACACGAGGCTATTAGTACCATCGAGGGACCTGAAGAAAAGAAAAATACTGTTGCTGATGTTTTGATGAAAGGATATAAATTAAATCTACAGGACCGTCCAGTGGTTTTACGTTATGCAAAAGTTGTAGTTTATCAATAAAATTAGGATTGTGGCAAAGAAAGATTATTACGAAATTTTAGGTGTAGCTAAAAATGCTAGCGATGATGAGATAAAAAAAGCTTATCGCAAGCTAGCAATGCAATATCACCCAGATAGAAATCCAGAAGATAAAGAATCTGAAGAAAAGTTTAAAGAAATTGCTGAAGCATATGCAGTATTGGGTGATTCAGACAAAAGACAGCGATATGATAGATATGGCGAAGCAGGCATGAGCGATGATTTTTTCAGCAATGATGATGATATTTTCTCTAATTTAAATGATATCTTTGATGACTTTTTTGGTTTTAGAAGAAGAGCTGGAGAGGGAAATTATTATCAAACATATACTCAAAAAGGCACCAATCTTCGTATTCGTATAAAGTTGACATTAGAAGAAATATCTACAGGTGTAGAAAAAAAAGTTACTTTAAATAAAAAAGTGGTTTGTCATGTTTGTGAAGGTATAGGAGCTAAATCTGAAGCGAGCATAATTACTTGTCCTACTTGCCATGGCACTGGTAGGGTTACTCAAGTTACTAATACACTTTTCGGACGTGTGCAATCTACTAATGTTTGTCCTAATTGTAATGGTAAAGGGAAAATTGTAAAAGAAAAATGTGAACATTGCGGTGGCACTGGCCAAGAGGATTCTAAAGAAGTTGTTACTATTAAAATACCTCCTGGTGCTCTGCAAGATATGCAAATAACACTCAAAGGTCAAGGTAATCAAATATTATATGGCGTTCCAGGTGATTTAATAGTTTTAATAGAGGAAGAAGAACATCCATTGTTTAAAAGAGATGGTTTAAATATTTTTTATGAACATTATATTTCCTATCCAGATGCAGTCTTAGGCACAGAAATAGAAATACCTGTTTTAAATGGTAAAGCTACTATTAAAATACCTCCTGGCACTCAACCGGGTAAATTGTTTAGATTGAGAAATAAAGGTTTGCCAGATATTAATTCATCTCAAAGAGGAGATTTCATTGTGAGTATTAATATCCATGTTCCTGACAAAATTACAAAAGAAGAAAAAACTTTGCTTGAAGAAATGAAAAAAATGAAAGACTTTAATGTGCAAAGGCAATCATCTGGTAAATCACTATTCGAAAGGTTAAAAGAATATTTTTAAAGACTGTTGTTTTTTATTGATTGGGTTGAATTAAGGAGAGGGGGAGACTGGAAGACGAGGAGACTGGGGAGAAAAGATGACTGGGAGACTTGAAGACTGGAAGATTTGGAGACTTGAAGAGGGGGAGACTGGAAGACGAGGAGACTAGAAGACTGGGAGACTAGGAGACTGGATGACGAGGAGAATAGAAGACTGGGAGATAGGATGACGAGGAGAAAAGGTGACTGGAAGACTGGGGAGATAGGATGACGAGGGGACTGGATGAAGAGGAGAAAAGGTGACGGGGAGAAGGTGATGAGTTTAAGAGTTTATAGAAAATGTTTTAAAATATATTAAACTATTCATCCATTTTGTACATAGGATCCCAACTAGGTAAAAGTATTGGTTTTTGTTCTAATAATTTTAGAGTTTCAGCAGAGAAATATTTTTTATTGACAACTAATCTAAAAAGATATTCATCCATCCATTTGTCAGTCATTATTAATTTACCATTATATCCAGCGTTACCCCAGCTATTTTCTATTAACCAGCGAATAGGTACATCATTAGCATCAGTATCTACACCTATTATGTTCATACCATGAGAAGAGCCACTAGCAAAGGTTAATATTCTTTGTTTTTTATCCATTCTGAAAGGCATATTAAATAAAGTGTCATACATATAATTATTTACATCTAATAGACCTATATCATTATTTAATTGTTTACCTACATCACATGAGAAATACATTGGCATAGAATCTTTGAGAGATTTTAAAGCTAAAGCTTTTATTTCATTCATTGGCAGATTCAGATATTTCCAGTTTATACCTTCTACCATATTCCTATCATATTCTATCTCATAAACCTTATAATATGGTCTAGTAGGGTCATTCATCAGCATCACGAAATCATTGAAATTTATTTCTATTATTTCTTTATAGAAGCTCATAGGTGTGTAAGTTTTCACCTCTGTAGGTATATTATTTTTGTTAACAAATCTATAAGAAAATGTCGCAGGAGGCTCACCAAAAGCATATACTAATATGCGATATATTTCACTTAAAGCATCTAATTTCATTTTTAGTAAATCTACTTTTTTATTATTGTTGTATGCTTCTCTCATCATAATACCGTGCTCACGAAGTTTAGTAGATAATATTGAGGCTATCTCACTAGTATTATTACTATGGTAGGTTTCTGGCATTATCTCTGCAGGTACCAGACCATATTTATTTACTAAATTTACAAAACTAGACCATACACCACCATCACCGATAGGATTTTTGAACCACCATTCTACTTGTCTATCGTCCATAGGTTTATCTATAGTAGAGATTATTCCTTGTAGAAATAAATTAGCTTTTTCTAATTGATCATAAAAAAACAAATAAGCATAAGAAAATTCGAAATTCGATAAATTATATTTTTGGATGACAAAAGGTCGAATAGTATTCATACTTGCAAACATCCAGCATCTACCCGAACGTTTTTGATCTGTTGGCTTTCCTGTTTGTATTTGATATTTGAAATATGGGTCTGGCTGACTACGCAATTGTGGATTTAAAGATAATTTTTTAATAGAATTTTCTACTATTGCTGATTGAATGCCAGGATGAAATTCTTTATAAGCATTTTCTTTGATTTTTGCTAATTCTGCATCTGTTATTGTATTTTGTGCCCACAAATTTATTAATGAGATTAGAAAAAATAAACAAAAAATTATTGATTTGGATTTCATAATTTATTTTTTAGCAAAGATAAAAGGTTTTTTTTGATTTCATAAAATGAAAATACTTAATTTTATAAAATTTTAAAATATGTAAATTCATTCAAAAATATTCATTAATTTTACATAGAAAAATATTTTTATGATAACTGCTAAGGAACTAGACGACCAATATCCAATACGCCACGCCAACAGGAACAACTATAAAGGTATGTATTACAGGGTTATTGTTAGTCCATTAATAAAACTATAAAAACAAGTAATACAATGAAGCTATTAAGAAATTCAATAATTATCAGTTGTATTATGTTGTTATTGGTTAATTGTTGTGGGCAAAACAAAGAAAAGGCATTCCTTGCCCAATATGAATTTGAAGATTTTTCACAATTCAATGGTGTTAGTGTTTTTATTAGGGGTGGAGATAGAGAAAAGAACCCTATTATTTTTGTAAATGCACCACATTTGGTTAATGATAATTCAAAAGTAGGCTATTATGTTGTAATATTGGACAAAAAAAACTGCCAAGTAATAAAAGCAAAATGGATGACAGAACACTATGTTGAAGCTGATACTTTAAAACTCCAACAATTGGCACAAACATTTATGAAGTACAAAATACCACGCATGGATGTAGATACAGCGGGAAATGTGTTTATTTATCTGAAAGACGTTGAAACGCTAGCATTAGTCAGGTTTGCCAATGAAGATGAGCTACAAAAGAGAAATAGGGAATCTACTTGGACTAAAGTTAAAAATACAGATAATTGGTATAAATGAAAAAAAAGTAAAAAATTCATTAATTTTACCTAACAAAAATATTTTCATGATCACCGCCAAAGAGTTAGACAATGAGACCAACTACACGTATTTAGGAGCGAACTCTTCGTCTCCCAGCAAAACTACTAGTTTGCTTAATATACATTTTTAGATGTGTCCCATCCGCATTGGGAAATGATTTGCAAATACAATTATTGTAGGGGCAATTCGCGAATTGCCCAAATGAGGATAGAGGTGATTGCGTAGTTTTATCAAATCATTTCCCCAGCGGAGACCTTTCTTTTGTTACTTTTCTTTGTGTAGCTGAGAAAGAAAAGTTTTAAAATATTTTATAAAAAATATTCATTAATTTTACCTAATAAAAATATTTTTATGTATACCGCAAAAGAGCTAGACAATGAGACCAGCTACACGTATTTCGGTGCACGCTACTATGATAGCGAGCTGAGCGGGTGGCTAAGCGTGGATCCGATGAGCGATAAGTATCCATCGCTATCGCCATATTGCTATACAGCTGATAATCCGGTGGTGCTGGTGGATCCGAATGGGGAAATTGTAATTGCTTTAAATCCAGATGCTCAGATATCTATACTAAATACATTAACAAAAGAAGATATGGCTTACGTAAAATTTGATGAAAATGGAATGATCGATAAAAATTTATTGAATAAAGCAATTAGTACTAGTGAAAATTTTAATGCATTAAAACAATTAGTAAATGATGAAACAATATTTGAAATTAATGTTTCAGATAAATTTTTATATAAAGATGAGAATGGCAATATAAAAGAATATAAATTTAATCCAATTATTCAAACTGATGACAAAAATGGTTCTTTTGGTTTTAATACAGGTGAGACTGGATTTCTTGGAATTACCCAGACTCCTGGTAATGAATCTGAAAAATATAATTCACCCGATAATAGTGTAAAAATAACAATAAATAAAGGACTAAGTAAGGAAGGTAGAGCGCAAATATTATCACATGAAGCTTATGGTCATGCTTATCTTTATTCAAAAGGTGAAGATTACGTACATAGAGTAATTTCTGCATCAGAAGGTTTAAAAGAAACTAATGTTAAATTATCGGAACAAATAATTAGAGCAATATCAGAAACTATAAAAAATATGAAAAATAATGAATACTAAAGCTTTTATTTTATTAATATTAATTTTATTTTCAAAATTATGTATTGGGCAAAAATTTAATAATGCAGATACATGTTATCAAGAAGAATTATATTTATATTTAAATGTTGATAAAATGCCCATATTTAATTATGAAAAATTATCAGCAATGGAATATATATATAATAATATAAAATGGCCAAATGAATTTGAATGGATGGGTACTATAATAGTTTCTTTTGTTATCAGTAAAAATGGAGATATATATAATACAAAGATAGAAAGGGGTTTATGCGAATTATGTAACAATGAAGTAAAACGAGTTATAAATTCAATGCCAAAATGGAAGCCTGGTGAAAAAAATGGAAAACCTGTAAATGTATTAATATTAATACCTATTAGATTATATATGGATTATTAATTTTTTAGATTTTATGAAAATTTTCACCGCCAAAGAGCCAGACAATGAGACCAACTACACATATTTCGGAGCACGCTACTATGATAGTGAGCTGAGTGGGTGGTTGAGCGTAGATCCGATGATCGATAAGTATCCATCGCTATCGCCATATTGCTATAGTGCAGATTATCCAATTATACTAAAGGATCCGAATGGGGAGAAAGTGTATATTGTAGGAGATGCGGCAGATGAGGCTACAGGTTTTTTAATTAAGAAACCATATAAATTTTCACAACTTCCATATAACAAACCATCAAGTATTCATAATCAAATAAATAATAATAAATAAAAAAATGAAAAAATTAAAGGCATTTTGTATTTTATTACTTTTAAATCTAGTTGTATCTGTGAGTATCCTAGCTAATAATAATTTAGATAATAAAATTAATTATGAATTTTTTTATCAAGGCAAAGATACCATATATTATACAACTGGCGAGTATCGAATAAGTAGAATAAAAAGTATTAGGCATGCATATTTAATATATTTATCTAATTCTACAATGGACATTTTATACACTTTAGTAACTCCTAAATGTAATGTTAGATTACCAGAAAAGCTAAAAGAAGGTGAGACGTACATTATGCAAATAATATATTTTATTCCTACACAAAAATATGTAAAATACGTTGGTCATAAATTTATAACGAAATTTAAAATGTTAGATAAAGATGTTAGAATTTCTAGAAGAAATCTATGGGGCACAATAATCCTATCACCTAATGTATTAGATAAATATTATAGGAAAGATTATTTTTTAGGACCAGAATTTTTTAAAGAAGTAAATAATCATGAATAAAATATTAAATAATTATAGAATAAAAATATTATTTATCGTAATTAGTATAATTTCAAATAATATCTTTTCACAAAAAAATTTAATTTATAATGCTAGCTTCGAAGAATATTATAGCTGTCCATGTGAACTAAATGATGTAGATACATTACCTTGCATAGGCTGGTGGTCTCCCAATGATGCTACACCTGATTATTTTAATAAGTGCTGGATAGAACTTACTCACAAAAATTTTTGTCAATACAATTACGAATATTTAGCAAGTTATATGCCCAAAACAGGTAATGGTTATATAGGGTTAGCATTGATTGGAGTAGAAAATTTCTGGATGGAGCACATACAAAGTAAACTCATAGAGCCACTAGAAGCAGGCAAACAATATAAAGTAAGTTTTTGGGTGAAATTAGCTTATAAATATAGTGATTATGCAGCATATAATATTGGTCTTTATTTCTCAAAAGATCCCGATATAGTAGGTAAAAAAAATAATGTTTCTAGCTATGTGAAGTACATGACACCAGAGTTGCGAGCACATATTAAAAATCCAGAAGGCAATTTCATAACAGATACAAATTGGGTAGAAGTTAGTGGCATTTATACTGCACAAGGTGGAGAGCAATATGTTACAATAGGAATGTTTTGGGATGGTACTCCTGCCGTAGTTGAAGCTCATAAAAAATACAAAAATAAAAATACACAATATAATAAAAAGCTTCTGAGTAAAGCAATAAAAAATAATTTATTAGTAGAAAATCCCTATATTAAAGAATATAAAAAATACATTCGTTCTTATAGTCCCTATTATTATCACTATTGGGATAGAGAAAAAAAGAACCTATATTATTTCATAGACGATGTGAGCGTAATAGAGTTGGCCAAATGATTTTTTTTAGATTATATCTTAAAAAATTTCTTTCATACTGTCCCATCCGCATTGGGAAATGATTTGCAAATACAATTATTGTAGGGGCAATTCACTAATTGTCTAAATGATTTTTCTTTTGTTACTTTAATGAAATTTAAATAAAAGAACTAATAAAATAAATATTGTATGTTCTTTTATGAGCCGAAATCATCAAAAGCAATATTCTCTGGAGGTACACCTAAACTATCTAAAAGGTTTAATACAGCATTAAGCATTGCTGGAGGGCCACAGATATAATATTCACAATCTTCTGGCTCAGGATGATTTTTTAAATAATTTTCATATAAAACTTGGTGAATAAAACCAACGGAACCGTTCCAATTATCTTCTGGTTTTGGTTCAGATAGAGCAACTACGAATTTGAAATTAGGATTTTCGGTTTCTAATTGTCTATATTGATCTACATAAAATAGTTCTCTCATAGAGCGACCTCCATACCAAAAAGATACTTTACGCTTAGTATGTAAAGTTTTGAATAGATGAAAAATATGACTGCGCATAGGAGCCATACCTGCACCACCGCCAATAAATATCATTTCTTTATTAGTATCTTTTAGATGAAATTCTCCATAAGGTCCAGAAATTTTAACTTTATCACCTGGTTTTAATGAAAAAATATAGCTAGAGCAAATACCAGGAGGTACATCCATAAATTTATTTTTTTTCTTATCCCATGGTGGTGTAGCTATACGAACATTTAACATTACAATATCGTTTTCAGCAGGATAGTTAGCCATAGAATAAGCTCTGAAAGTGCTTTCTTTATTTACCAGTTTCAAGTTCCACACACCTAGTTTATCCCATTCATCTCTAAATTCTTCCTCTACATAAATGTCTTTAGAGAAATCTATATTGAGATTTTCAGGTACATAAATTTGAATATATTCACCACTATTGAAATTTAATATTTCACCATCTGGTAATTTTAGAATTAATTCTTTTATGAAAGTAGCAACATTTTTATTAGATACGACCTCGCATTCCCATTGTTTGACACCTAGAACACTCTCTGGTACTTTAATTTCTAAATCTTCTTTTACTTTTACTTGACAGCCCAGTCTCCATTTATCTATGATTTGTCTTCTATTAAAAAAACCTACTTCTGTAGGTAAAATGCTTCCGCCACCATTTAAAACTTGTACTTTACATAGTCCACAAGTGCCACTACCACCACAAGCTGATGGTAAATAAATGGAATTATTTGATAAAGTCATTAATAAACTATTTCCAGGCTCAGTAATTATTTCTTTTTCACCATTAATATTTATTTTGACAGTTCCTTTAGGAGTAAGTTTACTTTTAGCAAACAGCAAACCTATTACTAATAAAATTATAATAATACCAAAAATAAGGAAACTAATTAATATATAATTAAATAAAGACATTAAGATTACCATAGATAATAAAATTTAAATTGTTATACCTAAAAAACTCATAAAAGCTATTGCCATCAAGCCAGTAATAATGAAAGCTATGCCAGTGCCATGTAAAGGTTTTGGTATGTTACTATAAGATAATTTTTCTCGAATAGCTGCGATAGAAATAATAGCTAACCACCAACCAATGCCGCTACCTAAAGCAAAGAAGAAACTTTCACCAAAAGTTTGTAAACCTCTCTCCTGCATAAATAATGATGCTCCCATGATTGCACAGTTTACAGCTATTAATGGTAAAAATATGCCCAGAGAGTTATATAAGGAAGGTAAAAATTTCTCAACTACCATCTCTACTAATTGTACAATAGCAGCAATGACTGCTATAAAAATTATAAAACTTAAAAATCCAAGGTCTACATTAGCTAAAGAAGGACTAATAAAAGATAAAGCTCCTGGCAACAAAAGATATTTATTAATTAAAAAATTGACAGGTACAGTAAAAATTAATACAAAAATGACAGCTATCCCTAATCCATTACTAGTTTTAACTGTCTTAGAAACAGCTAAATATGAGCACATACCTAGAAAATAAGCAAATATCATATTATCTATGAAAATGCTTCGAACAAATATATTAATTAAGTCTTGCATATACTCTTAATTTTTGTCTATTAATTCTTTATTAAAACTTCTATGGATCCAGATTATCACACCTATTAAAATCAATGCCATAGGAGGTAAAATCATCAATCCATTATTTACATAACCAGCATTATAAAATGCTTGAGGTATAATGTGATAGCCTAATAGAGTTCCACTACCTAGTAGTTCTCTTACAAAAGCAATTATAATTAAAATCAATCCATAACCAGCACCATTACCTATTCCGTCTAAAAAAGAAGGCCATGGACCATTATTACCTGCAAAAGCTTCTAATCTACCCATTATAATACAATTAGTAATTATTAATCCGACAAATACAGATAATTGTTTGCTAACATCATAAACAAAAGCTTTTAATATCTGATCAACTAATATAACCAAAACTGACACAATGACTAATTGAACAATAATTCTAATACTAGGTGGTACAGTTTTTCTAATTAACGAATAAATAAGATTAGAAAATGCTACAACAACGGTTACTGATATAGCCATTACAATTGCGGGTTCTAATTTAGCAGTTACTGCCAATGAACTACATATTCCTAAAATTTGTACAATTACAGGATTATTATTGCTCAAAGGATCAGTTAAAGGTTTTAAATTCGTTTTAGAAAATATTGATTCTCTAACTGGCTTATTTTCATCCATAATTATTCAGATTAAAATATTATTTGCAAAAATATAATTTTTTTAATTTTTTATAAAAATTTTTTAAAATAATCACTTTAATATTATTCTAAAATATAGATTTAATGAGCTTTTTTCAAAAAAAATGATATTTAACATCTTTTTTTAAAATTATTGTGTATCATAAATTTAATGAAACTTTTTTGTTTTTATAAAGTCTTGTATATACATTTTGGATAAAATATAAATTAAGTGGATTATTGCAGTATAAATTTGACAGATAATTTGATGCAATGTAGACATATAATTTTTTCCAGCTTTTATTACTTTTTGTTTTAAGGAATGAGAAGAAGGGGTTTGTAAAATTAATATTCTGTTATACTTAATTGCTATTATTTATATTTCAATTTCATTAATTTCCAATACTTGTCCCACGCCCATCTGTCGTGTGATGACAAGTTTAGCAACCTGCCAATGTCAGGGTCTATCATATCTTTTAGGTAC
>Ga0209718_1003380_pt1 | contig 14346 bp, 15 predicted proteins | sample AD_JPNAS1_MetaG_FD_184420 | JGI IMG/M metagenome (GOLD analysis project Ga0209718, IMG submission 184420) | Active sludge microbial communities of municipal wastewater-treating anaerobic digesters from Japan - AD_JPNAS1_MetaG (SPAdes) (version 2) | ecosystem: Engineered > Bioreactor > Anaerobic... | reverse complement strand
CGTTATTCAAAGCTCTCGAGTAAAGATAGCGGGTAGAAAAAGACATGTCCATCATTATCGACGGAACTAAAATTGCTCAGGATATTCGCCGGTCTGTTCGGGAAGAAACGCTGGCCTTCACGGAGAAGACCGGTATTGTTCCCGGATTGGCTGTTGTGCTTGTGGGTGAAGACCCGGCTTCTCAAGTCTATGTGGGAAGAAAGGCCAAAGCCTGTGCGGAAGTCGGCTTTCTGTCGCGCGAATATAAATTGCCCGCTGATACCAGTGAAGCGAAACTATTGAACTTGATCAAAGATCTGAATCATGATCAACTCATCCACGGCATTCTGGTTCAGCTTCCGCTGCCCAAACATATTGTCACTGATAGAATCATTGCGGCCATCGATCCGCACAAAGATGTAGATGGTTTTCATCCCTACAATGTGGGTGGTCTGGTTACCGGTTCGCCGCTGTTTGTTCCCTGCACACCCCGGGGCATCATGGAATTAATTGCCCGCACCGGCATCGAACTGGCGGGGAAAGAAGCAGTCGTCGTAGGACGCAGCAACATTGTCGGCAAGCCCATGGCGCTTCTGCTTCTGGCGCAAAACGCGACGGTCACGATGTGTCATTCCAAAACGAAAGATCTGCCAACGGTGACCAGACGCGCCGATGTGCTGATTGCGGCCGTGGGCAAGGTCCGGATGATTACCGCAAACATGGTGAAAGAGGGAGCGGTGGTGATTGATGTCGGTGTCAACCGTCTGGATAACGGCAAACTGGCCGGCGACGTCGCTTTCGATGAGGTCGCCACCAAGGCGTCCTATATTACGCCGGTGCCCGGTGGCGTGGGCCCGATGACCATCGCCATGTTGATGAAAAACACTCTCGACGCGGCGAAAATAGCTCAGTAAAAAAGTTACTCCACTTTTGCCGGGATAATTTGCTGGTAAGATAGCGGTACTTTAGTTATTAAAAGCTCCCGTATATTGCGAAAACGTGTTAATCAAAAAAAGGATAGGGGGTCACTTCAAAGATCTGACAATGATAAAATTAAAAGAAATTGCCCGGAATATTACAGGTCAAATATTGAATGCCTTCAGTGGCAACAATGAATCATATGATAAGGACAAAATTTCCATCGGCATTACGACATTTGGAAACCGGTTTGATCAGTATTTTGTTCCTTTGTTGTCCAGACTCAAAGAGGATGCGCCGGAAAATGAAGTCATCGTTGCCATAAACGGCGAACATCAGCAGGAATTCGATGAATGTTATCGCAGCCAGGTTTTAGAATTTGTCGCACGCCATAAAAAAGCTTTTCCCATTATGTTCCCCCAATTTCGAGGACTGTCAAAATTATGGAACAGCATTATCATTAATGCCAGTAATGATTATATACTGATGATCAATGATGACATCATGATCAACGATCCTTCTTTCATGGCCAGGATATGCTCGGCCATCCATACAAATAAGGGAAGATCCTTCCTGATCAATAATTCATGGTCGCATTTTTTAATCAACAGGACGGAAATCGATGAGCTCGGTTATTTCGACGAACGGCTGCTGGGCATCGGTGAGGAAGACGGCGACATGACCTGGCGTTATCTGTCTCATTATGGAAGAGAGATCAGCAGTTTCAAGATCAAGGGATTTGTCAATTATGCGGAAGAAACGGTCCATACTTATAAACCGACCAATATCAAATGTCATTCAGGAAGCAAGTACAGTCTTTTTAATCGGGAATTTATGTTTAAAGAAAAATATCGTCCCGATCTGGCGGGAATCAAAGGAATGTTTGACGAACCGGTCAGTTTAAAGGACCCTGGAAAAGAACAATATCCGAACGAACAATTCTACCATTTACGCAAGAACGATCTATAATTTTATAATAATATTTTTGTTTGCCGTATCGCGAAGAACAAAACACCGTCCAAAGAATATAGCGAAAGAAATCTTGGATATTCGGGGCAATAATTACGATGTCGCTTTTATGATTTCCGGATTATTCAATTTTTGTGCTTCACAATATAACAAGGCAATAGTTGCAAACAAAACACACAACAGCGCCTCGAGAAAATGCATGAATACTTCATTAAATAGACCATAAACAGAAAACAAAACTAGCAGACATAGACAAAGTTGTCCTCTTAAGCGCAATTCGTGGTTGTCGTGTTGTTTCCTTCCCGCAACGCACATCCAGACTCCCTGAATAATAATGAATATGAATAAGAAAAGTCCCACCAAGCCTAACCGCACCGCAAGTCCCAACCACATATTATGGGGACTACTATACTCAACGGTCTCATTTTTTAATTTCTGTGGCACTTTTGCCCGTAACGCCTTGTGATCAATTAGCTTATTATTTGCGGGGGTCTCCATGCTGAATCCGATTCCTGTTATCGGCCGTTCTTTGATCAAAAGCAATGACATGTAGTTAATCGTTAACCTGTCGGTTTCGGATACTTGATTCTCGAATGAACGCAGCTGGGTGGAAAAAAGATATAAACAAATAATCACTATCAACATCACTGCCAGAAGCAGCTTCTTCTTATCCCAAAAGAGCGTAACAATAACAAAGGGCAAGGTGACCATGAGTGAGCGCATCTGTGTTACAAATAAAATTAAAAAAAGTCCTCCAGAACAAACGGTTAAAACGCATTTACCCCAAAAACCCTCGCCGGTCCTCAAGAGATGAACAACAAGCGTAATGGCAAACAAGGCCATGAATCCCAGCGGGCCAACCGGAAGCTGATGATAGGGAATGCACATACGGGTCATAAATGTATTTTTGCCCACCACATAAAAATAATACATATCATGAAAACCGGAGATCACTACCGATACGATAATAGTCCAAAACAACAGACGAATCTTTCCGCGTGAATTGAAAAAAATAGTTAACAATAAAAACAACACAATGTATTTCAGCAGATGACTGCGGATATCGTTGGCGCTTGCGCTGACATCCAGCGCCCAGAATAGTCCGATGACTGCCCACCCGGTAAAGAGTGCAAACGGTAATGTAAGTGGTGTTTTCAAAACACTCCAGTCATGGTATCGGTAAAAATAAAACATCAACAAGGCGGCGGTCGAATAATAACTGATTTCACGGATTGCGGTAGTATGAGGAAAAGGATTGAGTGCGATAAAGACAAGGACAAGAAAAGGCACGACTCTTTCCCATATGAACCGTTCCCATTTGTCCGGTTGGTTAATACAGATGCCTCCCACGCGGAGGGGAGCAAAATTTTGCATACACAATTCCTTTTCTTCAACATGGTAAATTGCTGATGGATAGCCGAATAGACCTTATCAATACCGCGTTTGTCCCCCGCTCATCCGGTTTGCCGGTAATAACCGTGCCCACGGCAATTGCTTCACGAATGACATTTTTTACTTGATCAGTGTTTAGTTCCTCCGAACATAGGCTCCGTAAGCTGTTGTCATACCCTTTCTGATGGCAGGGGATGCAATCCCGGAGGCGCCCAGTCTTTCCCACGCGACGCGCCGTAAATCGTAATTCTGGGAGTATCGATTGCCGCGGCGATGTTGCATATCAACCGGGATTTATTATAACATCAATTTTTTTAGACCGTTTTCACATACAAAGGGTATTTTATTTTGGTGAAAATAGTCACGCATAGTTCCCTGTTTCCAAAGTCCATTTATGGATGATCTTAATTCGCTGGGATGCCAGATGTGCAGCACTCGCGCATAGCGAATAGCGGAGATGCAATAAATGCCGGCGGCAGCCAGCCGAATTCCCAAATCCTCATCCTCACCGCCCCATCCGATAAAATTTTCATCATAACCGTTGATATACTCAATATCTTTTTTGTAGATAGACAAATGGCCGCCCAAGCTTTGTTTTCTTGGACTTGCCAGATGCAGCTTTATAAGGATCGATCTTTTAATAAATCGGCGATGCTGCACGATAATTTCCTTATCAGGCAAATCACGATAGTATTTCTCGATCAAATCGGTAGACCAATTTGATTTCAATATAGTGCGAGACTGCTCCTCGTTAAGATATTTACATGCACCTGCAACAAATCTTCCTGGTTTTGCCTTATTTAAATGTGCTTGTATCGTATCGGGCAAAACCAAAAAGTCGCAATCGAGGAATATCAGGTAATCGCCACGGGAATGCCGGATGCCGTTATTGAGGGCCGCCGCTTTTCGAAATCCCTGCTTAGGCTGGGTTACAAACGTTATGGGAAAGGTGTAGCAGGCGATCATTTTTTTAAGATCACCAATAGTGGCTTCTTTCGACCCGTCGTCGGTGATAACGACTTCATCAAAATCTTTTGAGCACAGGGCAAGCGCATCCAGACAATATTTCAAATGACTTAATCGTTCGTAAAAGGTAATAATAATGCTAGTCATGATATTTCAGGTGCTTCCCAGAATTCCTAACTTTTTTTTCAATTTGTATTTTATGCGAAGCATTTTAGCTTTTGCGCTTCTCTTATAGGCCGGGATGGTAATGTCCTTCTTCTCTTTTTTTTCATCGATGTGAGAGGATACCAGGCTACTCAAGTGGGGGAATATCTGGTATTTGTGTAAAACCAGATTCCGTGCCTCTTCTAACGCGGGTATAGCCTTTTCCCATCGGTCTTCGGCGATAAAATCGTTGATTTTTTCAAGGCACTTCTTGGGCTGATTGATGTCGATTCTCACAAAGGATTCTTTGGGAAAATAATCTTCAAGGTTTGTGCAACCATAATAAAAAGGAATCGTCCAGGTTAAAAAACAATCTGCCAACTTTTCCGTCCAACAATAGGGCCCGCTGTTATTTTCTATAGCCAATGAATATTTGTAGGGAGCCAGGCCATCCCACTTGTCTTTTATATAATGGATCTTTTTGCCGAATATATCTATGGGCAGATTCTTCTTTTTGATGGATTCGAGAAAAGACCATCGTTTGATATGTCCCGGCAAATCCATCGCATCCCCTACAATCCATGATAAGTTTTTTACCTTTTCCGGTATTGGACATGATGTTAACTGGTCGAATGTTCTATTTACATGCCAGGGAATTGCCGGATGAGAGGCTATATATTTAGCATTGTTTGTGGGTAGATGATGGGTCAACACCCTGAAAAATAAATCATGCTTTTCAACCATCCAATCCGAAAAGCCCTCTTCATAGGGTTCTTGCATGAGAGCCCAGATATTTTCCGGGGGACATTTTACACGTGTTGGAATTTTCATGCGGTTATTCAGCATGATGAGAAAGTCGCACTCCTCCGTATCGTCAAGAGTAAACTGAATCCCGTCCCATATGCCTCTTTGACCCGGTGTCTGCCGCATCAAATCAGGCCAATCCCAGTCTTTTACGATTCTTATCAGTGTCATATAATGAACAGTGGACTCCTTGTGGGCGGCAATCTATGTAATAATCGCCTTTCTGTCAATTGAAAAGAAAGGCGATTATTAACGCATTATATGGCCATACTATTTACGGGAAAGAATATTTTCATACATCTCCACGACCTTATGGGCCATGACATCCCAGGTGTGGTTCTGAGCGATCATATGGGCGTTTAATCCCATGGAGGTTCTTTTATCTTTATCCAGGAGCGTAAGCATTCTATCACTGATGGCCTTAATGTTGTCTCGATCAACAATGAAGCCGTTGACCCCTTCCCGGATCAGATCTTTTGCGCCCACATGATGGCTGATGATTGTGGGCAATGATGCCGACATAGCCTCCAAAACCGTCATGCCGAAAGTATCGAATTGGGAAAGCATGGCAAAGATGTCGGCAGACAGGTATATTTCCTCCATCTTTTCTTTTATTACTCCTGTAAAACGAATATCACCATCCAGACCGGCAGATTGGGCCATTTTCTCATATTTGCCGATGTTTCCCTTTCCGACAACCAATAGTTTAAGTTGGGTTGTATTGTGGAAGGCCTTTATTCCGGCCATTGCTGAGATCAATTGATCCAAACCTTTCAGCTCGAAGTTCATGCCGACGAAGAGGAGCACCGTGTCTGATTCTTGAAAACCAAACTGAAGGCGGATTCGCTTACGGCATTGATTTCTATCAAGTCGGTTAAATGCCGTTACATCCACGCCTGGATGGAGGGTTTCCGCACGATTGGAGAGAAAGGGGTATTCAGCGATAAACCTTTCCTTAGCTATATTGGAAACAGGTAAGAAAATGGTATTGTTGTTACGAACCATCATCTTTTCTACCCTAATGGTGGCATGATCAAATAAGCTTAAGATACGTTTCTTGCGGATGTCCTTTACCCAAAACCGATGGGGAATGCTGTGTAAAGAAACCAAGTCTGCATTGAATATTCGTTCATGGGAATGAATGAGGTCGATGCCGAGTTTTTTAATTTTTTGTTCCGCAAACCATGCAAAACTCACAGTGGTGAGATATTTAGGAAAATTGATAATAGGAATTTTATGAAACCGTATGAGAGGGGACTGTGTCGTCCATTGATTGGCAAGGACGTGAATTTCATAGGACGCCATCCGGGCGATGCGTTCCGTCAGCTCAGCCGCAAATTTTTCACCTCCACCCACCAGACCATATTTGGGGATCACAACAGCAATTTTTGCGGGCTTCTTAGTGCTCATATTTCCTCTCATACTGTGATCGAACGATGGTAAAAACTTCATTGACATCCAATTCTTCAATACAACGGCTCACCTCGGTGTCATCGCACCCTTTGCGACGGCAGGGCACGCAAGGCATGTTTTTCTGAACAATGGCATGTCCCTCCCCCCTCGGCGCCCAGGAGGCGGGGGCTGACGGCCCAAAAATGATGACAGTAGGTGTTCCCACAGCGGCAGCAATATGCATTCCCGCACTGTCTGATCCGATCAATAAACGGCAGGACTTAAATACTGCCGCCAGTTCTCCTAAAGAAGTCTTGCCGGCCAGATTTCTTACATACGGGCTGAAATCGTTGCACTGATCGATAATGAGTTGCGTTCTTTCATATTCATTATGCGAACCTGTGAGTACAATTGTGACGGGATACTCTGACAAAATCCGCTGAATTAATTGGATATATTTATTGATGCCCCACTCTTTATAATGCCATAGGGAAAAAGGCTGGATAGCTATAATGGGCAGGTCGGAGGGGATTTTTTCTCTTTCGAGGATATCGGCTGCTTCACGTTCCATTACGGGTGTAACATGAATTTCAGGCATCTTGTCCTGCACTTTTAAGCCATACGCCTGGGGAAGGCTGAGATAATAATCCGCCACGTGCTGGGGCAAATGATAGTCCATTCGATATAACATAGTGAAGAGTCTGTTTCTCCAGAAGCTGTCATGATCGAAAAAACTTACACGCTCTTTTGCTCCGGAAAGGAAGGCCAGAATAGCCCCGCGGGTCCCTGTCCTGAAATCAAACACCAGATCAAATTGATAACGCCGCACTTGGGAAAAGAAAGTCCATTGATACTTTATTTCACTAAAAAACGACCGCTTACCCTGGTTGATTGAGATTACACCATGAGTGCCTGGCAGATTTTTTATCAGTTCTTGCGCCTTTTCTCTCACGGCAATGATAATATTCGCATCCGGGAAATTTTCATGAATAGTGCGAAAAGCCGGAATGGATAATACAACGTCTCCGATGTCTCCTAATTGAATGAGCAAAATATTTTTATGTGAGTTTTTCATTTTCCAGCTGAGCTCCAGGGCGAAATCAGGGCATTGCGGAAGGTTTCCCGGGAACATGTTTTTGCATAATTCAGGGACTTGGTTCGGAAATGGGCACGTCTTTCGTTATGGAGCAGGGCCGCATCAACCATGCGTTGCTGTAATTCATGGATATTGTTTGTTGGAAAGAGAAAACCAAGATCATGTTCCCGGATACGTTTTGCCAACAGGCCTTCGTCGGATGCTATGACCATTTTCCCGGCCGCCGCCGCTCTTGACAATACGCCGCTTGAGCCGTAATGGTGAATATAGGGCAGCAAAACCACATCGGCTGAGCTGAAAGCGAAACGCTCCTCTTCATCAGACACATAACGATTAATAAGTTTTGCCGATCTTCTTTTTTCAAGGGTTTCGATTCTTTTCAGAAGAGCAGGATCATGATCAATTTGACCTGCGCATAATAAAAAAATGTTCGAACCAGTCGCCATTTTTTCCATAGCAGCGACTACGAGATGTAAACCTTTCCGTCGGTCTCCTATCCCATAGTGCAGGAACACGAACTTGTCTAAGGGTATATCGAGAGCCCTTCTGGCATCTTCGGATGAACAGGAATAATCTCCTGACCAAAGATCCGGCAAAAAATGAAAATGATTATTATTTATTTCAGGAGAAGATATGAGGTATTCGTCCAAGACATAAATATGTTGGAACCATTGTTGTTTACAGAGATGTCGGAAACCTGAAGCTTTTATGATATTGCCGGGCGGCCAGACAGGGTCTGTGAGAAATCGCGGACGAAAATATACCCCATTGAGACGTCCCTTTAAAGAAGTAGGCGGATAAATTCCTAATGCAGCGCGTCTCAGGACATTTGATATAAATTCATCAAGTTCATTTACAAAGACTTGTTTTGAACGGCTGATTTTCTGACATTCCGCTAGGGACTTTATTTTGCTGCCCCCTCTCCAACCGCCGTGCTCATTAAAAACAGACATCATTGACACCCTCGTAAGCAAGGGAGCAAGGCGTTCTTGAATGATGCGCTTTGACTCGGTTCGTAAGTCAACAGCCCATGTGATGCTATACCCCAAATGAAGGAAATCTTCGGTGATATATTGCAGCCACGTCAGGCGATGCCCACCGATTTGCGGTTCAAATATCAGTAAGTCCGGATCACTGGGTTTCATGAGAATGGCCATGTCCGTTTGCCTGTCTGCAGAGTTCTGCCAGTTTGGCGTATTTGAAGTATTTGTTGACCGCGTCGGCTATGGCCAGCGTTAATCCCTGGGAACCGTCGAGCATGCCCAATCTTAGAAGGTAATCCTGCAGGAAGGTTATGCATGCACGAAGCATTGCCATCCATTCGGTTGTGTGCCTTCCCTCGGTAAAGGCCTGCTGGGCGCCAAGGGTGGAGTATTTATCTATTTTAAGAAGAAGATGGCTGAGATGACTTTCTGTATAATGTTCAATCGGGACAGGCAGTGCTTTCACGCGCCCATTCACATGAACAGCTTCGTGGACGATTGCCTCGGTCATGCGACCGAGATCTTTTTGAAAAAGCCGGATGATGCGGTCCGGCCACCACCCGGCATGCTTGATCCATCGGCCTTGAAAAAAGTTTTTTCTCGGGAAGCTGTATCCGGCATCCATCGGCAATTTATTTTCCGTAATATCCTTTATGATTGCAGCCGTTTCGGGAGGTATCCGCTCATCAGCATCCAGCACAAGAATCCATGGTTGACGGCACTGGTCAAGAGCATACTGTTTTTGTTCCCCAAAATCTCCTTTCCAAGGTTTAAGAAAAACTTCAGCGCCAAAAGAGCGGGCAATATCAACAGTATTATCACTGCTGCCAGAATCTACGACGACAATTTGCTTTGCAAAAGCAACGCTTTTAAGGCAGTCCGGCAAATTTGGGGCTTCGTTTTGTGTTATGATTGCCACGGAGAGGGATGATTTATCAGACATTGATTTTAATATATTCCATGATTACTTGATAAGAACTTCCTTTTTGTAAGGGGAAGTATAAGAAACGTAGTCTTGTATGTCAAGGGAATCTTGACCGGTTTTTAATCCCGCTATTGCGGGACGCGCGTTAATTCACCGTAGCTTGCTGTGATATAATGATGTTCATTTCATACCTCGACAACTTGCTGCGAGGTGGTTGATTGCCTAAACTACTCTTCCTGAAAAATGAAGGATAACTTTTTTAATATTCTGAACATAGCTTCCCTCTTATATTGGCACCGGCTTTGTCCGCTATTGTCACTGCCATGAATAAATGCTAATGACAGAAAATCCACTTTCAGTGATTGGGTATATTCATATCGCGTTACCAGTTCCTGTGTAAATGGCACACAAGCCCGTATTACCGGACGGCCGCTGCCATCATTTTTTTACGGCTGCAGGTAAATACACTGCTGAGCTTTGCCGGCGTCCTGTTAACGCCGGGTTTGGCGCCGGGCTGCGAAAAAAATGTCCGTATATATACAGTTTATCAAATGGCATTTTTGCGGTGGGTAAAAACAGTGGAATTTGAATGCTGCATTAGGAATTCGTTGACAGTATAGAGGATATTCTATATTAACCTACAATTCCTTCAGTCAGTTATGTTTAATCATGTTACTGAGAGGGCGGAGCCATAAGAAGGACAAGTTTCGTCACGGTTTAAAAAATCATAAACAGCTCAACAATACTTATTGTCCAACAGAAATAATAAGGGAGCAGATAAAAACATGGAACAACTTTACGATATATTCAAATCTTTTGTTGACCCTATCTTTATTATTTTTATCCTTTTGCTTATCTCCTTTTTGATTTGCCTGATTTCCAGCAAGAAAAAAGGCGGTGCCTTGTTTTTATTTTTAACCATTGTTTTGCTCTATGGATTCAGCATCCAGGCTATGTCCAACTATCTGAATTATAAACTGGAGAAAGACTATATCGCCAGCCATCCCGTTGATGATAAAATGGCTCTTGATGTCATAGTGGTGCTAGGTGGAGGCAATTATGACATCCACGCGTTGAATAAAACGTTTCCCGGCGATGCCACCACCGTCAGGCTGGCTCATGCTGTTCAGATGTACAAGGAATACAACGCCAAATATCTTGTCTGTTCCGGGAAAGGTGACGGTAAAATATCCAATGCGGAGCTGATGGCGAAAATGGCGCAGGATTTTGGTGTGCCAAAGGAAAGAATTCGCATTGAAGCCAAATCAACAAACACATATGAACATGCCGTGGAGTTCAACAAAATGTTTGTCGATAAAGACATCAAGATCGGACTGGTGACATCAGCCTATCACATGAAACGAAGCGAAACAGAATTTCGAAAGTTTTTCAGTAATGTGCTGCCCCTGCCGTCGGACTATCTTTATGCCTCGCCTGCGGGGACGGCTGCCGTCCGTTACATTCCGCAATCGCAATGGCTTTTTAACAACACGCTTATTTTGAAGGAGTTCGTCGGCCGGCTGTGGTACAGCGTCAAAAAGTGATGAGTGAAAAGCAATGAGCAATGAGTAGCGAGTGAAAAGTGATGAGTGATGAGAGGGCAATACGGGTTCAGAGATTTGAAGATTTGATTGCCTGGCAAAAAGCAAGAGATCTTGCGAAGCAAATCTATATTTTAACCAGGCGAGAACCTTTTTGTCGTGATTTTGGCTTGAGCAGTCAGATGCAAAGATCCGCGGTTTCCATAATGGCGAATCTTGCCGAAGGATTTGAAAGGGTCAGCAGCGCTGAATTTCATCAGTTTATCGTTATAGCCAAAAGTTCATGCGCGGAACTTCGCTCACACCTTTATGTCGCTTTTGATATTGGATATATCTCACAGAATATTTTTGAAGAAAAGAACGAACGGGCAATGGAAATCTCACGAATATTGGGAGGGTTGAAATCATCGATACTAAAAAGAAAACAAGCCCTCTGATGCACTCGTCACATTCCAATCGCTGCTCATTGCTCAAAAATCGTTTCTGTTCACTCGTCGCTTTTCACTCATTGCTCATCACTAATCTTTTACAGGAGGTACCATCGTGAAGTCCTTATTGATCACCGGCGGATGCGGGTTTATCGGGTCCAACTTTGTCCGCCACGTACTTTCGCATTATCCCGATTACAAAATCGTCAATCTCGATAAGCTCACCTATGCCGGCAATCCCGGCAATTTGACCGGCGTCGAGAAAAATTCCAACTATCGCTTCGTCAAAGGCGACATCGCCGACGCCGCCCTTGTCGGGAAAATCTTTGCCGAAGAAAAGATCGACACCGTCGTCCACTTTGCCGCTGAATCCCATGTGGACCGCAGCATCACCGGCCCGGCGGAATTCGTCCGGACCAATATCGTCGGGACCTTCACCCTGCTCGAGGCCGCGCGCGAAGCCTGGCTCAACAACGCCAAAACCGGTCCGTCAAAAAACACCGGCCGTTTCCTGCACGTCAGCACGGATGAGGTGTACGGATCGCTCGGCGAAACCGGCGCGTTTCAGGAGACAACCCCCTACGATCCGCGCTCGCCCTATTCCGCCAGCAAAGCGTCCTCCGACCACCTGGTCAGCGCCTACTTTCACACTTACGGCCTGCCCACGCTGATCACTAACTGCTCCAATAACTACGGCCCGTATCAGTTTCCGGAAAAGCTCATCCCGCTGGTCATCAACAACGCCCTGCAGGGAAAAGCGCTGCCCGTTTACGGCGACGGTAAGAACGTCCGCGACTGGCTCTACGTCATCGACCACTGCGAAGCCATTCTCACCGTTTTGCAAAAAGGCAGGATCGGCGAAACCTACAACATCGGCGGCAACAGCGAAAAGCAGAACATCGAAATCGTCAACCTCATCTGCGATATCCTGGATGAAAAAGTCGGGCTCCTGCCCAACGGCGAAAAGAGGCGATCGCTCATCACCTACGTCAAAGACCGCGCCGGGCACGACCGCCGCTACGCCATCGACGCCACCAAAATCCGCACCGAACTGGGCTGGTCGCCGGCAGTGAATTTCGCCGACGGTATGCGCCGCACCGTCGAATGGTATCTGGACCACAAAGCCTGGATCGCTTCCGTCACCGACGGCAGCTATCGGGAGTACTATGAAAAAATGTACGGAGAAAAATAGGGACAGCGCCCTATTTATTCATGTGAATAATGAGAAATGAACTGTGAGCCAAATAAATAGGGCGCTGTCCCTATTTTTCCAACTCACAACCCCGAATCGGAGATTCATATGAGTGGAATAAAAAAAGGCATCATCCTGGCTGGTGGGGCGGGGAGCAGACTGTATCCCCTCACGCTTGTGGCCAGCAAGCAGCTTCAGCCCGTTTACGACAAACCCATGATTTACTACCCGCTGGGCACTCTCATGACCGCGGGCATGCGCGACATCCTGATCATCTCCACGCCGCAGGACACCCCGCGCTTCGAAGCCCTGCTGGGAGACGGCAGCCGCTGGGGAATCAAGCTTTCCTACAAAGTCCAGCCCGAGCCCAAAGGCATCGCGCAGGCCTTTCTCGTCGGTGAAGAATTCATCGCCGGCGAAGCCGCGTGCCTCATTCTGGGCGACAACATCTTTTACGGCAAAATGGATCTGAACAAAATCGTCGCGGAATTTCAGGACGGCGCCATCGTTTTCGGCTACTACGTCAACGATCCGGAGCGCTACGGCGTTGTGGAATTCGACGCGGACGGCAAAGCCATCAGCATCGAAGAAAAGCCCGCCAAACCAAAAACCAACTACGCCGTGCCCGGCCTGTATCTGTACGACAAAAACATTACGCAGATCGCCAAAACCATGAAGCCTTCGGCGCGGGGGGAGCTGGAAATCACCGACGTCAACATGGAATACCTGCGCCGCGGGAAGCTGCACGTTGTTCCGCTGGGGCGCGGCATCGCCTGGCTGGATACGGGCACACACACCAGCCTTCTCGAGGCCAGCCATTTCATCGGCACGCTCGAAGCCCGGCAGGGCCTGAAAATCGCCTGCCTGGAGGAAATCGCGTTTCGCATGGGCTTCATCGACAAAAAGAAAATGAAGCAGGTCGTCGAGGACACGCCCAAGTCCTCCTACCGCGACTACCTGGAAAGAATCCTGAAGGAGAAAACCACCTTCTATAACCCATAGCCTGTTGCCTATGAATATTATTAAAACCAAAATTCCCGACGTACTGATTATCGAACCAAAAGTTTTCGGCGACGCGCGCGGATTTTTTTACGAAAGCTTCAACCAGAAAGTCTGGCGCGAAAAGACCGGCATTGACGCGGTCTTTGTTCAGGACAACCATTCCAGGTCCGCCAAAAATGTCTTGCGCGGACTTCACTACCAGATCCGGCAGCCGCAGGGGAAACTTGTGCGGGCGATTCGCGGCGCCGTCTTCGACGTTGCCGTTGATCTTCGCCGGAAATCCCCGACCTTCGGCCGGTGGGTGGGAACCGAACTGTCCGAAGAAAACTGCCGCCAGCTCTGGATTCCCGTCGGCTTTGCGCACGGCTTCCTGGTCCTTTCCGACTTTGCCGAATTCCTCTACAAGACCACCGACTACTGGGCGCCGGAGTACGAGCGCACCATCAGCTGGAACGACCCGGACCTCGCCGTCGCCTGGCCCCTGCAGGGAGAGCCAGTCCTGTCCGCCAAAGACGCCAGGGGCACGGCGTTCAAGGAAGCGGAGGTCTTTGAGTGAGAGGGGGTCAGGTCTTGCAATCAAGCATAAATGAAGGCATTATTCAACAATGACAAGGC
>Ga0209718_1003375_pt1 | contig 14363 bp, 14 predicted proteins | sample AD_JPNAS1_MetaG_FD_184420 | JGI IMG/M metagenome (GOLD analysis project Ga0209718, IMG submission 184420) | Active sludge microbial communities of municipal wastewater-treating anaerobic digesters from Japan - AD_JPNAS1_MetaG (SPAdes) (version 2) | ecosystem: Engineered > Bioreactor > Anaerobic... | reverse complement strand
GCAGACAAACGGAAAGATTGAACGGCTGAATGGGATTGTAAAAAACGAAGCTGTAAAAAAATATTACCCTCAGAGTTATTCTGAGGCGTGCAGAATCTTAAATGATTATGTTTATGAATACAATTATTCCAGACTTCATTCGGGTATAAACTATCTTCGTCCGTCTGATATGTTTTTTGGACGTGATAAAAACATACTTAATGAGCGTAAAAGCAAGTTAATGCTTGCAAAAAAATGCCGTATGGCAAAAAATAAGGAGCGCATGGAGTTTGCCTCTTGATTTATTTTCAAAATGTTCAAATTATTTGAAGCGAGACAGAAACAATCCTATTAAATATTTTGATCCTAATGGGAAAAATAAAGCAAGTTATGGATATGCTACGATGGAACAAATTATAGATATGGTAGCAGCAGGCAGTTATCATAAAACTGTATGTGTGCCGATTGTGGATAATAATGGAACAATAACTGGTTTTTATAGTTTTACTAACGAAGGGAGAACAAGTACTGGTGCCGGGATGGTCGTTGTACAACGACATGGAAATGAGGGTTCTCGATACTTGTGGGTTGATGAATTTGAAAAAGATAGTAATTCTGGTGCAGAAGGTCGTTTTGCTTGGTTTACAGTTGAAAGAAAAGAAGAAAGTGATTATGTGTTACAATTGGCAGATGATATGAAGTATGGAAAAAGAAGTTCGTATTCAAGTAAGATAACATATTTTAATGTATCACCAGATAAAAGAAAAAGAGAGGCAGGTGCAGAGAAAGCTAAAGAAGATTATGGAATTTCGCATGATAAAAGAAAAGTGTTATTTCTTTATATGACAGATGAAGAGACTTCCGATAATGCGAAATTACGAAATACTGCTGTTGATGTTAATATTTATGATTCTGAAGGGAATTTTATAGATCACGACATGAATCAATTGAAAGGCAAGAATATTGAAGAAATTAAAAAACTATCTAAGTCTTCAGAGGTTAAGTAATGAATTTTCATCAAATTATAATATTTATAAGTATTATGTTTTTCGGAGTATTGCATGCTAATAATTCTGATCTTGAAAAGTTTATAAAAAAGAAACAAACTGAATTAAAATCAAATGCCTGGACATATCAGATAAATGAAGAAAACTATGTTAAAAAAGTAGAATTCTATTTTTTAGAAAATTCAGAATTGATGTATTATACTGAATATCATATCCGAAATGATGAAGAAATATATGTGAGAGATATAATATATTATGATAGTAATAAAATTAACAAAATATATACCAAAGATAAGAATACAGGGTTTATAATTGTAAAATATGGCAAAGATGGAAGAAAATTATATGAAGTTAACGATAAATTCCCGGAAAAGAAAGATGTAATGCAAAAAATTGCTGAATATTTTAAGAATAAAAAAAATGACTACCATATTCCCATAGAATATTTAATACAAGATATCTCTGTTGTGCGTTTTTTTGATTCCAAAAGTAAACTAATTCGAGAAGAATATGTCTCAAGTAAAGGGTATGATTCTGTGTTTATAACAAAGGAATTTGATAATGGTAAAGTCAAACGTATTGTAGAAAATTATAAAACAGGAAATATTGATCGAGATGGATCTTTGGATGATTTTGAATAAAATTTAGGATTATCTCTTACCCGAATCAGTTTAAAACGATAGAATAGAGGTAAATTACACCATCCTGCGTTAGCGATCGAAGCGGTATCCTTTTGCGAAGCAAAAGATATAAGCGGAGACCGCGACCGTGCATGGAAGATCAAAGAATCGTGAGAAGGAACAGAGGCACGGGAACGCCCGTATCCGTCGATAACAAACATACGACGGATTACAGATATGATGCAAACGGTGAACGGATAATAAAGAAAAGTGAATTGGGCGAGACTCAGTACGTCAGCGCGAACTATATCGTGCGCAATAAAACCGTAGTCTCCAAACACATCTTCGCAGGAAATCAGCGTGTGGCGAGTACTGTGAGCATGAAGGATAACTGCGGAACGGTGAGTGAAAAGAATACGATGTATTTCCATCCGGATCATCTTGGAAGTTCGAGTTATGTGACGGACAAGAAAGGAAACTTCTTCGAGATGATTGAATATCTTCCTTATGGTGAGACTCTTTATGATGAAGCGGCTACGGTAGATAAGACAGAGTTCAGGTTTACCTCGAAGGAGATGGACGCGGAGACTGGGTTGTATTATTATGGGGCGCGGTATTACGATGCGAAGCTCTGTAAGTGGATTAGTACTGATCCGGTAATGAATTATAATAATTCAGAGGATTTAAATTTGTATTCTTATTGCCACAATAAACCAATTGTGGTTATAGACCCAGATGGACGTGAGGAGCGACCAGGATATTGGAGTGGAAATAATACAGTAACCTATCTCGGTCAGTTTAATGCATTTGGTAGTGATTCCTATAATGTAGATTATGATAAATCTCCAGTGTCATCATTTGCTAAAGATGCTGGATTTTTTGTGCTTGGTGGTTTTAAAGGAATTGCAAATTTAACGACAAATTTGTTTTATACGCCACCTGCCGTACTTAATGAATTAACTAATATGGGATGTGATGCAGCAGGAGTTAACAGAGATGCTCTTGTACCCATGACGGCTTCAACACCAATACCTTTTGATGACATGGCAGCGTATAGCTTGGCAGGTCTAAAAATTATGATGAATGTAGTTAAGACTGAAACCCGGGTAACAAATGCAATAAAACCAATTAAGGCAATACATGGAAATTCAAAAGTAAGTCCAAAACCTACAACATTATATGAGCTATATCAAAATGATGGCAATTATTTGAAAACAGGAATAACTTCCATGGTAAAACCAGAAAAACGCTATACAAATAAATTCATGGCGGATAAAAAAATGGTTGCTAGAGATAAAGGTAGCAGAGCAGAAATGCTTGCGAAAGAAAGAGCTATTGTTGAAAAAAAACCAGGGCCATTAAATAATGAACCTTGGGCAAGAAAAAGGAAATAATTATGATAGGTTTTTTTATTAAAAGTGGAGATGTTGATGTTGATGGAATGTTTTCACCATATATTTGGTCTACGGTAGGAATTGATCCATATGTTAAAAAGTATATAAAACCGAATGTATATTCAAAACATTTAGATTTATTGCTGATTATGTTTTATGTTGAGGGAAAGTATTTTGATCAACCAATTGAGAATGGTAAAGTATCAAATTATAATTCAAAAGAAAAATCAATATCTGTAGCTATTGATGTTTCAAAAGAAAAGTTTCATAAAAGGAATGAAGAGGAACGAAAAAAATATATTGTTGAATCAATCATTTTAGCTGTGAATCTAGTTGCAGATAAAATGAAAAAGAAAAAAATGGAATTTAATAAAGAACAACTTTTAAAAGACTTAGAAGATAATGTTTTTAAGAATTATTTGAATTAATGGGCGCTAATTCTAGGCTTTGCCCCGCCAGAGCCAAATCATCAACAAGCCGAGGTGTATTTGAACACAGTAACGGGATAGAATAAAGGAGCCCTCAATGCTTCTAAAAAAAGAAAAGATAGAAGACCTTGAATTTATGGAAGTAGATATCGAAGACGAAGAACTGAGAGCGATAGTGATGGAAGAAGAGGACAAGGCGAAGAAGAAGGCCGAAGAAGAATATGATTTTGAGGTAATGAGAGCGGAGAAACAGAGACTCAAGGAAGCAATGAAGAGAGTTGAGGTGAGTGGGGGGATTTCAAGTGTTATAAGTTACACTTGAAATTTCGTATGGAGATAAATCAAATAATTATAATATAATTATTATGAAATCGATAGAATTCATTTGGGATAACAACAAATATAAGACAAATCTAAAAAAGCATAAAATATCATTTGATGAAGCGAAAACAGTCTTTTTCGATGAGTATGCGAGTTTGTATTTCGATGAAGATCATTCTGAGGATGAAGAGAGATACCTTTTGCTCGGAATGAGCACAAATTTAAGAATTTTAATTGTTTGTCATTGTATCATAGAGAAAAAGAATATTATACGGATAATATCTGCTAGATAGGCGACAAAGAACGAGATTAAGTTTTACAAGGGAGATGAAATATGAAAAAAGAATATGATTTCTCAAAAATGAAAAGTATTAAAAATCCTTATGCCAAATATTTGAAGAAACAAATCACTATTAAAATAAATGATGAAACGATTAAATATTTCAAGAATCTTGCGAAGGAAACCGGCATAACTTATCAGAATCTGATAAACTTGTATTTAACTGATTGCGCCTCTTCTCAAAAGAAAATTAAGATAAACTGGAAAAGTTAGAGGTTTTAGATAGTGTCTAATTAATTCTGACCACTGCCAGAATCAAAGCAAAAACTAAAATTGATAAAATCGGGCTTTACTCTTCAGCTTCGATTTCCATATTTAAGAGTCTGGAAAAAATTATAAAAAATATTAACTCTAGTCTTAAATAAATAGATTTGAAATGAGGTTTTATGTTTCAAAATGTATATGTTAGAAAAATGCAGGTTTATGGTTTTACTATAGGTATATTGCTTATTTGTCTGATGACCGTTAATAAATTGTGCGATGATTATTCTTATTCCAAATATATAAAATATGAAATTAATAATTATTTTAGAGATATAAAAATTCAAAAAATTATTATCTATAATGGTTCTCAGATAAATAGCGGTTCTCAGCTGAATAATGATGATATTAAAAATGAAATTACTGAGTTATCAATAATCAATGATTTTATTGAGAGCATTAATAAATCCTATGAAGATTATCCAAATCACCCCCAATATCATATTCGCTATTATGTTAGAGTAATATTGGATAATAATGAGACGTATGATTTTATATGTAAGTTTATGAGAAGTGACCCTGAAAAAGTTTACTTTGATGATTTAAATAATAGAAATACAGGTCCTTTAAGAAGTCAAAGTTTAAGGCGTTGGTTTTATAAGAACAAGATATATTAAATACCTTAGGGGTGTTAAATTAAATTCATGCAGACTCCTTGATAAAGTAGTGATAATGAAGACCGCCAAGAATGGATTTGGAACAGATTTTGGAGTTTTCCTTGGCAGAAGAGATATCCGGGGGAACGCCCTTTGAAATTTAGCGAATGATAAAGAATATATCAAGCGAGACATCGAACTTCTTTTCTTTATTTGATTTATATCCGCGGATGACAAGAGCATTGTGTTCGCCAATACCTGTGCCGATGCCGGCGAAACCGCCTATTTCGCTGTTTTTTGAAATGAATCCGCCGCCTTCTATTATAAAAGTTCCATAGTCAAATTCGTGCCAAAGCCTCATTCCCGTCAGGAAAGATTTATTGTTTTGCCGGCGTGACCATTGTGGCTCAATGAAAATCGTTTCAAATGTCGAGTAGCTGTCATGTATAACAAAATGAAGCGGCCAGCTTAAAATAAGATATGGACTTCCATCTGTTCCTGATGTTGAAAAGCGCATATCCGGGAATAGCGGTTCTGCCGCTGTTAGAAATAAGCCTGAAGCATATTGACTATAGCTTTTGGAATGATATATGAATGTAAAAAAGACAAGTAACAGAATAATACTTTTTAATTTAATCGCCATTTTTATCATTTAGCCGCATAATGTTGGTTGCTGAATATGTAAAAACTATTCTGATACCTTGAAGAATTCCATCTGTTCCCGCATCAGAGTTGATTGCGCTGATATTTCTTCAGCTGATGATGCTATTTCTTCTGCAGCAGATGCCGCAGTTTGAGTTTGTTCATTTATCTTGTCCATGTTTTTCACCATTTCTGAATTGGTTATGGACTGTTCTGATGTTGCTTTTGATATGCTGTCGGCCATTTCTTTGACTCTCTGCGTGTCATTTAAAACACCTATGCTTGCAGCATTCTGTTCCTTTACCGAATGGGTAATTTTACGGACTGTTTCCTCGGTGATGTTTATGTATTCGAGAATATTTTTAAGAGACTCGGATGTAGCAAGTACCTGACTTCTTCCGAGTTCAACTTCTTTACGGCCTGTTTCTACAAGAAGGCTGATGGCATTGGTGCTTTCTGCCGTCTGTACGGCAAGCTTGGTTATTTCTTCCGCGACTATCGCGAATCCTCTGCCGTGTTCGCCTGCGCGGGCCGCCTCAATCGCGGCATTAAGAGAAAGAAGATTTACTTGTTCTGATATTCCTCTTATAAGATCAACAACATCAGCGATTTCCGCGGTGCTTCTATCGATATTATTCATTCTTTCTATTGTGTCAGTCATCAGCTGGTTTCCTGATTCGGCTTCATTTGTCGCCTTATGCGCGGTTGCCATTGCTTCTTCTGAATTATTCGCGACTTCATTTACCTTAACTCTAAGATTCTCCATCGATGAGTAAGTCTGATCCGCAAATTTTGACTGCTCTCTAGCGTTGATTGCAATACTGTTTATGGAAGCTGAGATTTCTTCAAGGGCTGATGTGCTCTGCTCAACCGAAGCCGCCTGCTGTTGAGCTCCGTCTGCAAGCTGATTGCTTGTAGCAGAAAGTTCTTCAGCCGATGCAGAAAGCTGGTATGATGAATTGAGTGCACGGTTCATTACTTCCTTTATTTTCGAAAGAAAGATGTTGAAATTTCTGATAAGTTCACCGAACTCATCTTTTACGATATCAGTGCTTTTTACAGTAAGGTTGCCTGACGCGATTTCATGAAAAAGATTAATCGTGTTGTGAATGGGTTTAGAAATGCGGCTGGTTATTTGCCATAGAATAAAATATATAACGATTGAAATCAGAATGATGAAAAGCATAAAAACGATCAGTGATTTGTCCGAACCTTCGAGCATTTGCTGATTGTTTGCAATTAGAAGAAGAATCATGCCGCTTTCACTGAGAGTTATCTTCATTGCGGTGCTTCTTTTTGACTGAAAACTTATCTGAAATGATTTTTTCTCTTCCGAGTCCATTATGGCTTTTACATTTTTGAATTCGGCATTATCTACGATGTCTTTTCCTATCACCTTATTGATGAGATTGTCATCACGGTAAATAAATATTCTTCCGTCTTTGGACAGAAGCATAAAGTCCATGCCTCTGAAATTGTTGTCGATCAGTTCTGTTTTAAGATAATCAAGCGTGATAGTAGCAGCGAGAATCCCGGTTACTTTTCCATTGATTCTGAACGGAACAGCGCATACTATAACATTCTTGTGTGTTACTCTGCTTTTCAGCGGTTCGGAAATTAATGTTTTTCCGGTTTTCATTACATGCTTGAAATATTCCCTGTCTGATATGTCGGCTTCGCTTCCGGCACTTGTATAAATTCTGCCTTTGCTGTCGGATATGAAGAACATTTCAATCATGGGATTTTTTCCGTTTACAGCGACATTATCAAGAAATTCCCATGCAGTCTTTTTGTCTATCTCGGTTTTGGCTCCTGCAGAATAAGCTGACAGCTCGGCAATGAATCCCCTTAATTGAAGATCCATGAATATTTTTTTCTTTTCGAGATCTATTTGCGATTCTTTTTGAAAAGAATCCTGAACTTCGCTGCTGTTGTTTTTGTATATCTGGGCGCTAACGAGAGTAAGAATCAGAAAAATTGACGAGAGAATAGGTATCAGAAATCTGTAGAGCAGTTTAAGCGGTTTGAATTTGATGTGTCCGGCAAGAGGATACAGTATTATTTTTGAGATAAAATAGAATGAGGTGCAAAGAGAAACTGCAAGAAGTTCTCCGAGAATAATATTGTATGCGGCTTCAATCGGTGTTGCAAAAGCGCCGTAAGTATAACCTGCAACGGAAGCTATAACAGGGCTTGCGGCGCATGATAGTACTAAAAATACACTTCCCCTGAATGAATAGGAGTTTATAAATTTTTCTTCGTTTTTTTGGACAGCGTTGAAACCGGACTCGGTTATTGTTTTCAATATTCTTTTTAATTTTTTATGAAGAATGAAAAAAAGTCCGCAAAAGATAATTATATTCGGCGGAAGTGTTATGGATGCTGTTTTTAGAATACGGATGAAATCGGTATTATCAGTTAAATATATAATAATTGAAAAATACAGAACAGTATGAAGTATAATTACGGATAAAAACAGCTGAGGGAGGCGTATCAGTTTTTTGAGAAAAGGGTAATCCATTAAGTTTCCTCCTTCGGAAACACTGCGGAGAAGAATTTATTTCATTATTATACCATACCGCAATACAAATTACACTAAAAAATACAGTTGATTTTGGCAAGCAATAACTTTTCCGTTCATTGATTGGAATAATCTGAATTCAATGTTGAAGGGAAACAGGCAAATATTTTTATTGACGCTATTATTCAGTACTAATTTTACTGTTTATATTAGAAAAACAGATTGTTTTATCAATTCCGATTATCAGGAGACGCCCGCAAATGGCTAAAAAAGTTTACCTCGGCATGACGGGGGATATCATTCATCACGGCATTATTAACATCATCCGAGAAGGCGCGAAATACGGCGATTTAATAGTAGGATTGCTTACTGACTCCGCTATTGTGTCTCACAAAAGACTCCCTTATTTGACCTATGAACAGCGTAAAGAAGTGGTTGAAAATCTCAAATTCGTGACTGAGGTTGTGCCTCAGGAAGAGTGGAGTTATGTAAATAATCTCAAAAAAATCAAACCGGACTATATAATTCACGGCGACGACTGGAAAACGAACTATCTTTCAAAAATACGCGACGAAGTTTTTGAAGTAATGAAAGAATGGGGCGGTCAGGTTATCGAAGTTCCTTATACCAGCGGAGTCAATTCAACCGCCTTGGTTGATAACGCGAGAACTATCGGCACGACTCCCGACGTCAGACTGAAATCTCTCAGAAGACTCATTTCTGCGAAGAAAATCGTCAGAATAATGGAAGCTCATTCCGGTCTCAGCGGACTCATTATTGAAAATACGGAAATTATGAAAGATGACGGTATTCACGGTTTTGACGGAATGTGGTCATCGAGTCTTACTGATTCAACTGACAAGGGAAAGCCGGATATTGAAGCTGTCGACCTTACAACACGAATTCAGGGATTGACAGAAATCCTTGAGTGTACAACCAAACCGATCATTTATGACGGAGATACAGGCGGAATAGCTGAGCATTTTGTTTTTACAGTTCGTACTCTTGAGCGTAACGGAGTTTCTGCTGTTATTATTGAGGATAAAGTCGGTCTTAAAAAGAACTCACTCTTCGGAACCGAAGTTAAACAGGATTTGGCATCAGAAGAAGATTTTTGCTATAAAATCAGCGAAGGAAAGAAAGCACAGATTACAAAAGACTTCATGATTATCGCGCGAATCGAAGAGATTATCGCCGGACGTTCCGTTGATGAAGCTTTGACAAAAGCTTTCGCGAGCGTGCAGGCCGGTGCGGACGGGGTGATGATTCACAGCAAGGATAAATCAGGCTCGGATATAAAAGAGTTCTGTCAGCGTTTCCGGAAAGAATATAAGAATATTCCACTTGTTCTGGTTCCGACTACATATAATCAGTTCACTGAAGACGAGCTTGCCGAGTGGGGCGCGAATGTGATAATTTACGCAAACCACATGCTTAGGGCGTCTTATCCTGCAATGCTTAAATGTGCAGAGACGATTCTTAAATCAGAACGCTCTCTTGAAGCTGATGATATGTGTATGTCTATTAAGAAAATTCTGGAACTTATTCCGGGAACAAAATAAGGATTATTTATGATTAAACCTGAAAAATTTTTTGAACTGCTTAAAGATAACGGAACCGATTTTTTTACGGGAGTGCCTGATTCTCTTCTTAAAAATTTCTGTGCTTATGTAACGGACAATTCACCTGAATCTTCACATATCATCGCGGCAAACGAGGGATGTGCGGTAGGCCTGGCATCAGGTCATTATCTTGCTACTTCAAAAATTCCTCTCGTATATATGCAGAACTCGGGACTCGGCAATACCGTAAATCCTCTGCTTTCACTTGCAGACGGAGCAATTTATTCTGTTCCGATGGTTTTACTGATAGGATGGCGCGGTTTTCCTGGTATTCATGATGAGCCTCAGCATGTGACTCAGGGTAAAGTTACATGCGATCTTCTTGATGCGATGAAGATTCCATATGAGATTCTTGAAGGCGATGAAAATGAAATTTCGGCAAAGATCAAAAAATGTTATGATTTTATATCAAAAAATAATACTCCTTTTGCGCTAATCGCGAAAAAAGATTCATTTGACGAATACAAGCTCAAAAACAACATCCCGGTTGAAGCCGAAATGACAAGAGAAGATGCGATAGAAAAGATAATTCTTTCAGCAAAGGCCAAATCAGTTTTTGTTTCAACTACAGGTATGGCTTCGCGTGAATTGTTTGAACTGAGAGTCAAACACGGCATGGGGCACGGTTCAGATTTTCTGACTGTGGGAAGCATGGGTCACGCCTCGCAGATAGCTCTGCCGATCGCCATGAATAAACCTTCACGCACCGTGTTCTGTCTTGACGGAGACGGCGCATCGATAATGCACATGGGCGGCATGGCAATAGTCGGAAACAGAAAAATTCCGAATTATGTTCATATAGTGCTCAATAACGGAGCGCATGATTCGGTCGGCGGTCAGCCGACAGTGGGTCTTTCCATTGATCTTTGCGGTGTAGCAAAATCATGCGGCTACGAAAATATCGTTTCTGTTTCAAATGCATCAGACTTAGAAAAAGTTCTTTCATCCGATGCTGTCGGAAAGAAACTTACTTTTATTGAAATTAAAGTCAAAAAGGGTGCGCGTAAGGATCTCGGACGTCCGACATCGACGCCTGCTGAAAACAAAAAAGCGTTTATGGAGTTTCTGAATGATTAAACAAGCTGTAATTCTTGCAGGCGGACTCGGTTCAAGATTCGGGAACCGCACTGCGTGTATGCCTAAGGGTTTTATCGAAATTGACGGAATTCCCATGGTTGAACGTTCCGTAATAAAACTTATTGAATCGGGCATTGAGCATATCATAATCGGTACGGGCCACTGCAATGAATGGTATGACCGTCTTGCCCAAAAGTACAGCTGCATCACAACTATAAAGAATGAGAATTATGAAAATACAAGCAGTATGGGAACTCTTGAAGTCTGTGTTCCTTTCATCAAAGGAGATTTCCTTCTGCTTGAAAGTGATCTTGTTTATGACAAGGTCGGACTAAAAGTTCTCATCAATGATCCTCGTCAGAACGTTATTCTGGCTTCAGGTCAGACAAACAGTGAAGATGAAGTTTATCTTGAAAGCGCAAGCGACGGCATTCTCATCAAAGTAAGCAAGGATCATAACAGACTTGGAAAAATCTGCGGAGAGCTTGTAGGTATAACAAAACTTTCTCATGCTGCGCTTAAGGCGATGAATGACTATTACGTGTCTCACCGTTCAGAACTGCCGAAACTTGATTACGAGCATGCGATGGAAGCCGTTGCTGAAAAAGAGCGTATTTATATGCGCCGCATTGAATATTACGCGTGGACTGAAATAGACGGTGAGGCGATGCTTGACCGTGCAGTAAGAGACGTATGGCCGCGCATAAAGGAAAATGAATCTATTCACGATATACGCCGTGAAGTGCTTTTGAATCCGGGTCCTTCAACAACTTCCGACAGCGTCAAATACGCTCAGGTTGTAGCTGACATTTGTCCGCGCGAAATGGAATTCGGAAATTTGATGGAAGAAGTCAGAGATGATTTGACTTCTTTTGTTGCCGATCCTGCTGAATATACAACCGTAATGTTCGCTTGTTCGGGTACGGGAGCGGATGAGGCTTTGGTGTCTTCATGTGTTCCGCCTCAAGGTAAACTTCTTGTCGTCGACAACGGTTCATACGGATCGCGTCTGGCAAAAATAGCCGAAATATATAAAATCGATATGACGGTATTCAAGAGTTCGACATATGAACCGATTGATATTGCTAAGCTTGAAGAAGAATTCAAAACCGGTAAATATTCAGCGCTTGCTATCGTTTACCATGAAACCACAACTGGATTATTAAATCCTCTTGAAGTGATTTGTCCGATGGCGAAAAAGTACGGCTTGATAACTATCGTAGATGCTGTAAGCGCATACGGCGGAATGCCGATGGATTTAAAGAAACTCGGCATTGATTTTATGGCAGCTACATCGAATAAGCACATTCAGGGAATGGCTGGAATCGGTTTTGTTACATGCAGAATAAGCGAACTTGAAAAGCAGAAAACATGGCCGATGCGTAATTATTACTTAAATCTCTATGATCAGTATCAGTATTTCTGTGAAACAAAGCAGACCCGTTTTACGCCGCCGGTTCAGACTTTCTATGCGCTCCGTCAGGCGGTTATTGAAACTAAAATCGAAACAATTGAGAAACGTTACGAGCGTTATACCGAGTGCTGGAATATCTTTGTGAAGGCAGTTAAAGAAATAGGGCTCAAAATGCTCGTGAAAGAAGAGCACCAGTCTCATTTTATCACGGCTGTATTGAATCCCGAAACTGAAAAATATTGTTTTGAAAAATTTCACGATTATGCCCGTAGTTTCGGTTTTACGATATATCCCGGAAAACTCGGTAATATTAACACGTTCAGAATAGCGAACATGGGTGATATCCGACCGGAAGAAATGAAAAGATTTACCGTGGTATTGAAAGACTACATGCGGTCAATCGGTGTCTGAAACGCCTTGACCTAATATTATTGACAAATTCAGCATGGAATTTGTCAATAATGCGCCTGCACTTTGCAGTGTAATCTGCATCGCAGAAACAAATCCATGTGATTAGAGGTGCGACTTTGAATATTTTATACATGATTTTCTGCTATCCGATAGAATTGCTGATGGAGTTTCTTGCAGGGCATTTCAATTCTCTTATAGGCTCGCAGGGTTTTTCTCTTATTCTTACCAGCTTTTCAATTAATATTATAATGATTCCTGTTTTCTGGTATGCTGAAAAACTTCAGCAGCGCGAGCGCAATATTCAAGCCGAAATGAAACCGAAAATCGATGAATATAAAGAAGTCTTTAAAGGCTATGAGCTTCATCTTTATATTTCAAATCTGCACAAGCAGTACAAGTACCATCCGATATATGCTTTCAGATCCCTTCTGGGTCTTTTTATCCAGCTTCCGTTTTTTGTAGCTACATATCATTTTCTTTCGCATTACAGCGCGATAAAGGGAGTTTCTTTTCTTTTTATATCCGACCTCGGTAGTCCTGATATGCTTCTGCCGCTTTTCGGAATCGGCGTAAATGTTCTGCCGTTTTTAATGACTGCAATAAATCTTATTTCGAGCTTTGTTTACGGCAAAATGCTCTCGAAAATGGAACGGATCAATATATATGTAATCGCAGTGCTTTTTCTTGTTCTGTTGTATAATTCACCGGCGGGATTACTGCTTTACTGGACATGCAATAATATTTTCAGCTTCTTCAAAAGCGTTGTGTTCGTGAAACTTCTGCAAAGACAGAAAAAAACGGCATCGGCGCTTTGATGATTGCTAATAAAACAAAATAACGGGGTTTCTATGTATCACCTGATAATGTTGTCTCTTCTTCTTTTTGCTGTTACTCCATCTAATGTATACGCATATCTTGATCCGGGATCAGGAAGTATGATCGTATCCGTTATAATCGCGATGGTTACTATTCTTATCTATGTTACTAAAAGCTTTATTTACGGAAAGATGAAAGCTCTCGGCAAGAAGAGCGATATGACGGATACAAAGCGCGAATATAATGTCGTAGTTTATTCCGAGGGCGGACAATATTGGAATGTATTTCACCCGATCTTGAGAGAGCTTGATGCGCGCGGCATTCCGACTATGTTTTTTACAAGCCGTAATGATGATCCGGGTCTTGCTGTTGATTTTACTAATGTTGAAAAGAAGTTTATAGGTGAAGGCCACAATGCTTTTTTCGTTCTAAATAAAATTAAGGCAAAAATGGTTTTGATGACTACTCCTGGACTCGGCGTTCTTCAGATAAAAAGAAGCAAGGGAGTTAAGCATTATTCTCATATAACTCACGCGACCGGAACTTGTTTCAGCTATAAGGCTTTCTCTCTTGATTATTTTGACAGCGTTTTAGTCGGCGGAACTGCAGACAGGGATCTGATTGCCGAGCTTGAAGAAAAACGCAGATCTGCGAAGAAACAGGTCGAAATGATCGGTTCAACTTATCTTGATGAACTTCGCTTAAAGCTTAAAAACAGCGGTTATGTCTATAATATGTTCAGTGAGAAAAAGACTACGGTTCTTGTTTCTCCGACATGGGGAAATCACGGCCTTCTTTCAAAATACGGGCAGAAACTTCTCAAGACTCTTTCTGATTGCGGAACATTCAATATCATAGTCAGACCTCATCCTCAGTCGTTTATCTCTGAAAAGAATCTTATGGAAGAGCTTATG
>Ga0209718_1003371_pt1 | contig 14371 bp, 17 predicted proteins | sample AD_JPNAS1_MetaG_FD_184420 | JGI IMG/M metagenome (GOLD analysis project Ga0209718, IMG submission 184420) | Active sludge microbial communities of municipal wastewater-treating anaerobic digesters from Japan - AD_JPNAS1_MetaG (SPAdes) (version 2) | ecosystem: Engineered > Bioreactor > Anaerobic... | reverse complement strand
TAACCACCCTTAATATATCCGGTTGGGGCGTCCTCACATGGTGTTTGAATACGCACACCGCGTTTCTCAATACCAGTAACGACGCCGAAAATCGGATTCTCATCAACTGATGGAACAACAGGGAGCACGCTTGAAATACCAAACGGCTCGATTTTAGCGTTTACAACTTCGCGGTCAAGTCCTGAAACAGCCCACAAACCACCCTGACCGTGTAAGGGGGTAGCGTCTGGCGGAACTGCCGCGTCCTTTAACGCTTTCGACATTTTTAACAATAAATCTTTCTCATTCATAGAGACACTCTCCTATTTTTTTATTCGGACTTGAAACCGAAAGTTTTTGAAACTGCATGTGCAAGAAATTCGCTCGCGCTCTTGAACTGAGCGTCGTCAAATTCTTTTTCTTCAGGGGCATCTTTCGCGAGTTCGTCATCTTCTCCAACGGCGGTATCCTCTGCGCCAATAGCCCTGAACTTTTCAAGAAGAGTCGCGCTCAACGGTTCAAGTTGTTGCTCTTTTTTACGCTCAACTTCTTTTGTTTCAAGTGCCTTGACACGGTCGTCCATCTTCGCGATTGTATCAGCGACAATTTCTCCAAAAGCATCAAAGCCCTCTCTAACAGCTTTCATGACGGCATCTAAGTCAACTGGAGTTTCTTCTGTTTCTTTTTCTTCAACAGCGTCTTCCGTCTCTCCTGTTGCCTCGCCGTTTTCGCCCTCGGCTTTTTCACTTTCTAAGTCGGCGTTTTCTTGCGGCTCTTCACTGGCTTCCTTCCGAGCACGATCGCCAAAAGCTTCAGACATTTCTTTCCCAAACTCGTCTAAGCCATCAATCTGCTCTTCGGTAAGCCCAACCTTTTTGAGATATTCTTTCTTTTCCTGTGTTAGACTCATATTGTCCTCCAGATTTTTATTCTCCTTATCCTCGGGCATAAACATTGCTGTCATTCTGTTCGCCGCCCACCGAAGCGGCAAGTCCGAGATTTCATAAGTAGTGTATTTTTCTATGACACTTAACCCATCGTAATTCCAGACAACGTCCTTCATTCCGTGAGATACACCTATTTTAATATTGCTCTTCAAAAGAGCAAGAGCCTCATGCTCTTTCCCTGTATCGACAAGACCACTTGCCCAGCAAATTCCGTGATCCTCATCGTATGCAAGAAAATCTGTGATGCCCCAGCGGGTCCCTTTTGTGTGCCAATGCCATAACTCTGGGTAACTCGCCTCACCACTATCGACTCTTCCAATAAAATCTTTGTGCGCGCTCTCTGATATTATATCACGTGGGTAATCATCGTCAAGATAATTGCTTGACCACGCCGCGAGCCAGCGCAACTGATCGGTATCTGCATCCTTGAAGAAACGCATGTTACTATTGCTGTCATGCAATTTCTCAACAGATTTAATTATAACATCTTTTTTCTTTTCCTCACTCAACAGTTTGAAAAAAAGTTTGTTTAGAACGCTCATTCTATTATCCTTTACTTATATTATCACATAATTTTAAAATTGTGCAAGTTCTTCTATATTTTTTGTATCTTCTATCACATCCAACAGTGCCTCTTGAAGACTTTTTGGCTCAAGTATATGAGAATCAACAGTCCATGTGATTGGAGTGCCGTCAGATTTCACAAGTATTTTTGCTGTAACAATCGAAAGACCCTCCGACTTGGATATAGACTGCAATCTTCGCGTTATATTATACCATCTTTTTTGAATATCTTGCGGTAATTTATCTTCCATTATAAGGATTTTCCTTTCGCCAAATACTTCCTGACAACTTCTTGAAACACTCTCTCCATATTTTTGTGATACTGTGGCTCTCGTCTATCCGCAATCTCGTCAAGCCATTCACGAGCCTTAATGCCTTCTTTTGGGATACGCGAAAGGTGAGAAAAACCGCCGCGTCCAGCGCGACTTCCGATAACTCTGGGGGTTGTTTTTGCTTTAAAATTTCCTGTCATGACGGCATATCTTTCTTTCGTGCCAAAATTGAGCCATTTAAATATCGCGCTGTCCGTACTTACTTCTACATAAAATCTCGCTCCACCACCGCCATAAGCGATTGTGAATGTTGGCTTGTTCTCGTCGCTCCAAGTTCTTGTGACGCGCTCAAGAGATCGTTTGACAATTTCTGCTTCTCGCTTCGATTCCGCACGAAGTTTTCTTATCGCCTCTGATTTAAATTTTTGTATATCTATTAAATCTTTTGGGATATTAGACGAAACCTTGAGAGATACTATTTCCCCTCTATATGTTACAAGATCATTCCATTCATTGTCAGCCATTAAACCTCTTTGGTATATTTACTGCTAACATAAACTTCTACGCGAGTCCAGTCATCATTTCTATCAATGACCTTCAGTCGTTTCCCTTTAGTTGTATGCCCCACGATTGTTTCATCAGTGACCACAGGAGTGCTGCGCATGTACAGGGCGTTTGCCGTGACCTCTACAATGCCGCCATCAGTTGGCTCTGGTTCTAATGGCACCTCTAATCGACGCATATAAATGGGATAACCAGAACACCACATACCAGCACCAATTCTAAACCAATTGTCTTTAACCTCATACACATCTACAACGTCACCCTCCCTCAAGTCTCCAACAATAGAATACATAGTGCTTGGACCACTTCGCACATAAAGACCAGCGGTGATACAAATCGCCTTAAACACGGCCTCTGTCTCGCCATCATCCGGTGGGGAAGGAGGCTCTACCGCGTCGTCTGGATCGTAGGGATTGTTTATAAGATAGTTGTAAAGTTCTTTTGCATACAAAAATGAATTGCCAGCCTCCCACCAATCAATCGCTGGAATCTTTAATTCCCTTGCCTTCATCATGAAAGCAGAAAGTTCACCAACAGTAGGAGTCCATCCGTGTTCTGTGAACGCCGCACCAGTTGGGCGTATCGGCATGTCTACACTCACGCCTGCGTGCTGGAATATTCTTTTACAATCCTGAATTGACTGATCGAGTTGTATATGAGCATCCCCATGTGAAAGCATCCAATAAACTTGAGGAGAATAAAAATCACAACCGCCCAAAAACTCGCGCCAAGTAAAGTTTCTCTGATACTTATACGGGAAGCGATAAGAGGATAATCCAACCAATATGCTTGGATCGAGATGCTGCTTGAGCGTATCCATGTATATCTTAGCCGCGCCAGCCATTGCTTGAGTATTAAATTCTTTTTCTGCGTTAATGATAAATCCATGAAGCCCAAGTTCATTCGCATATCGCGCGGCAACCTTAGCCTCTTCTGCTGGATTAATTCCATAGATATATTGCCAGCCCCACGGCTCAATTCCATGATAACGCATCGAACTCACAAACCCTTTGAGGTCTACATCCTGATTATATTTTTTTGTCCAATCGGCAATCTTTATATTCACATAAGTAAAACCGCCCTTGCGAAGATCGCTGAGTATTGAAAGCGGCTCGCCATTTCTGTACCGTTTCAATATCCAAATCCAAAGTCCTGATCCAGGATTTAATTTATTTTTAACCATAACTTTCTCCTTTATTACTCGTCAAAATTATCTTCTTGATAACGCTGTGTTTCGTCTGCTGGTATGAAAGTCGACGTTGGAAGTTTTCTTCCAAACCTTTCGTCTTGATAACTATCGTCTATTTTTGGTGATTTGCCAACCTCTCTTTCTGTTGGCTCTGGATGGTACTTAAATTTTATAGCCGCGAGTGCCCTGCGCGCCTTGATGATTTTTGCTTCATCCCTGCTGTTGATTAAATAGGTCGAAATAATTTTCTCAGCATCTTCCCAGTTGCTGTCGTTGACACTGCCCAACCATCCTGAGTAGTCTTTGTCTGTACTGTTGAATAGTTGTATGACATCTATTCCGTCAGGAAGTCTCCCATCAGCAAGTTCTAAATCCTCGAACATGGAGTGGGTTATTGTCCCGTCGTGAAGCATTTTTTGCCTCTCCACACGCGCATTTGTGATCAAGTTGCTCATATCTCTTTCCCTTGCCTGCGCCCTGACATTTCGGATTTCTGCACTTGCTCTATCTTCTGTGTCATCCTGATAATCAAAGTCCGCGGCAAGGAATGGGGGCAAGACCCAAGTATTTAGAATATGCTCCATTGTTTTCAAAATATGCCCTGGACCGCGCCCTCTTTGTTTAATGTGAGAAATGATAGCCTCCGCCTTTGAGGCACCAGCCTCAATCGTTGGAAACAATTCTCTCGCGTCCATTCCAAAGCCCATAGCAATGATAGCCATGGACAACACAGTAGACTCGCGCTCGTCAAACCACTCCGGAAGTTCTGTCAATCTGTGTATCTCAAACTTTGGGTCTTGTATGTTTCTGCTGCCAGCGATCACTGCGCGCGAGTATTTTGTGAGGCTGGCGTTATCATCTATTGATTCTTGAATAGCCATAGCCATTTTAACATCTTCTGGATCAAGCCCACCACCGGTGATGATGAAAGCCTCAGCGGGTCTTGAGCCGACGCGCTCTTGCTTGTAAAGTTGTATATCAATGAGATTCTGCGCGGCACTCAATATGCTTGATACAGAACAAAAGCCAACGTTGTTCATGCCCTTTATAGGAGATGGTCTCTGCGAGGTGGCAACAACGCGAGTGTAATGCAACTTACTTTTCTTCCCAGTATTGGGATCGGAATAAATCACTGGGTAAATTGGATTTGAAGTACGCGTGCAACAAGCAGAGTCTATATGAGCAATAGAAATTATCCTTCCCCGTATCGGACCGTCGCGCGGTCCATCTGCTATAATTTCTAAAAACGCACCATTGTCTTGAGAGTGATAGTCATCTATCCATTTAGAGAACGTTACATCGAAACCCTGCCCAAACTCCGAAAGGTTTATAATCGAGTGCTCATATTCTTTTGCGAGTTTTGTGTGCCAAGTGATTGACTCATTTTTTGCATGAATGTTTAATGGAATTGTTCTTAATTTAACTGACAGGTTGTACAGTGCACCTGCTAGATGATCTGATCTATGCACCATATCTCTCAAGTAAACATCTCGTCTTCTGCTCCACCACGGCGGAACAACAGTTGCATTTGCACCAAGCATAAACAACATTCCAAGACCCCCGCCGGTAGAAGACGATAAGTCAGGAGAAACATACTTATCATCTTGCATTGTTCGAGAAACAGAAGATTCTATAATTCTATTATCTGTCATAAACTCATTACCTTTACCTTATTAATTCCAAGTGGTCTAATATCACCGATGATATACCTTTCAGCATCGAGATAATGGAACTCATTTTTATCTTTAATTTCCTTCGTTGGCTTTCCTGTTTCTGGATTACGAACTCTGGAATATATTTCCTTTTGTTCTATTATACCAGCAAGATTGTTAAAATAAATAATCCCATCTCTTTTGTGTGTTCTGTACACCCTGTCAATACCAACTTCAACATCGCTTACTGTCGGCTGTTGGGCAAACAGCCCATACTTGCTAAATTCTCTACGCCATTGCGTTTCGCCCGGCGCGCCCCCAGAAGCCAAAACTGGTCTATCACCGCAAAGTTTTAATATATTTCTTGCATGTTCTTCTATTTCTTTTTGACCTTCAAGATAAATGGCATAACAATAAAGAATGTTGTTGTTAGGGTTCTCCGCGAAGATAACTGCGCTCATGTGCGCGCCACCATAATCAAGTCCAATATACTTGTCCCACTCGTGCGGAATGTGAAATGGGTCGCACACGTGTCTCTTCGAATCGAAACTGTCATATATCACATAACGAGACGTGCCCTCTCTTCCCTTAAAAAACATATTGAAATCATTGTCGTCAAGCGAGCCTTTATTTTCTTCAAATTCTTCTGCTGAAAAAGTTGGATTAAGAGTACTGTCGTACTGTACAAGAAAGGTGTCCCTCTCTTCGTTTCTCACATAACTTAAATCTCCGCGATCATTCTCAATAAAAATTTCATTCTGTTCGTGTTTGGCGGGTCTAATCATGTCGTACAAAAACCAGCCGGGTTCGTACAATGTGGTTGTGACAAGCAATCGCGCTCTACGCACGGTCATTCTTCGTCGCATTGCTTGATATGCCTGTCTCGTGAATCTTCCCTGACCCATTTCATCAGCCCATACTGCAACGGCGGTTGCAGATTCAAGACCACCGGGCGAGTCCGCTGAACGCAAAATAATTCTTCCCCACATCTGATCGCTCGCAGATTTAGCCCAAAAAGTTCTTGTTTCTGGGTCCATAAGTTCAATAATTCTGTCGCCAGCCCAATATTTTCCAACCTTATATACTTTACAGAATATGTTAATCATACTTGGCAACATTTTTAGTTTGAACAAATCAAAAGTAGCAGTAACTGCTAAGTAATCTCCACTTCCCCTTCCAAACTCTGGGTGATAAACTTCCCTGTGTAACCACTTTGGACCAAACACGGAGTTATGAGTCGGAATATTGCTCTTTGCTACGCAAAAAATACCCCACCGATCAGCAACTTCAATACACTTTGTCGGAACAGTTTCTGTTTCTTCTATCTTGTCTATGTGTACGTTGGTATCACTCAGACTCCAATGTTTCCACATCGTGCTGTACAAATAATTGGTTGGCAAGACACCCGCACCGAATTTGTTTGCTCTCATAAATTGATTCTTCACAGACCATAAATGATCCTCTCCACAAACAACAGTCTCGCCATTACTGAAATAAAGTTTATAACACTTATTATTTGTAAAAATATCGGATATATTTGTAACAAGCGTTGGACTCCCGTCGTGCCCAATTACATAATCTCCTGCTCGAACATTTTCCATCCAAACATGACCGTCAGGAGTTCTTACGAGTGTATCAAGTGCCAAATCCTTTCCACCCTGTGACCCCGCGGACATAATCACATAACGTTCTTTCGCGTCCCATATTAAATTTTGCGCAGCGTGAAAATCAACAGCATCTAAGCTTTCATTACAGATTGCCCTCTCTGGAAATATCTCCATTTGATTTTTCCAAGTCAATGTATTCGCCTTCAATCGCAAAGCTTCCATCTGCATTTCCAGTTTCGCTTCTGGTGTTAGGAAGCTCTGCCAAGATTCTCTCTGCAAGTTGGGGGTAGTCATTTTTAATGTCCTCTATTGTTATTCTTCCCTCACGAATTAACGCGAGCACTTCATTTTGCCACGATTCTATTTTTACTGTCTTGGGCAAACTTAGGTCGGGCACATAACGCTCTCTTTGACTCATTATTTTCAATACTCTGTCAACGGCTTTCAGGTCGCCGCGCAATGCTTTTGGCATGATTGCGTTTTGAAGCCTGTTTAAATTTCTAAGCTCCATGATCCGAAGTTGTTCTGCTGACTCAAACAGCTCTGTTTGCACTTGTTTCAACACGTTGTTAACATCACGATAGGCATATCTCTCGTCGTAACTATCTGGGATAATAAGTTTCCCTTCAACACTCAGCGCGTACATAATCTCCGCAATTTCTCGATACGTATATCCGTCAAGTCGCAAAGCCATAGCCTGCTCTCTTCGCTCAAGAAGTTCAACCTGCTTTTGCGTTTTGTTTGTTCTCTCAATGAGTATATTTTCCATGCGTTACTCTTCCATGTGTATTATATTGTCTTTGAGAGATTATACACCAAAATGGGAAGTATGCGTGACCTCACTATAAATAAGTGAGTCATATATTTCACACAAAATCGATTTTATATGATATAATATGGTCATAATTGAAAACTAAATACATTATGATGTATGGGGCTGTACCGCGTAAAGTGATTAATACGGGTAATTTATTCCCGACTCCTTTCTATATGGTGCTTTGGTTGATTGATTGATAACTTTACAAGTCCCTCGCCCACACTTGCGAGACGGTACGACGGAGAGAGTAACCGTAATAACTTTTTTAAGGAGAAGAGCCTATGCCTAAGATTCTTACAGTAACAGTTAACGATATAAAGTATTCCATTGGAGATAAAATCGGCGATAAGATAGTTGATCAAATCTCGATTTATATGTCAGATGAAAACTCATACGTTACTCTATTGAGTAAGTATGAACCGGTCATGACAATCAACAACGTGCCAACAGAGCTTGAGTATTTCGTGAGTACTGGGACAGAAGGGACAATCACAGTAAATGAACAGTCTTCTTAAGCGACATGTTAATATGTCCGACGAGAACGACCTCCAAACTCCACCGCAAGCGGTAGAAATTATTATTCCTTATTTGAAAAAATTCAGTGTTGCATGGGAATGTGCTTCTGGAGAGGAGTATATCTCAAGTGTTTTAAGAAAAAATGGAATTAGAGTTATTGAAACAGATATAAAAACTGGCTATGATTTTCTTTCTGTTGAAAATATGCCAAACAGTTCAATAGAACTTATTATAACCAATCCGCCGTATAACCTGAAAGATAAATTTCTTGAGAAATGTTTTTACTTCTGGAAAAAATACAGGACCGCGTTTGCCTTACTTATGCCAACAACAGCACTGGGGGGGATCAAGAGAGTTGGTTTGTACATTGAAAATGGATTGGAAATTCTTGTGCCAGATAGACGAGTAAACTTTATCTATGATGGAGCGAAAGATAGAAGTTGGTTTCACACATCATGGTTTTGTAAAGGTGTTCTACCAGAAAAACTAATGTTTACAAGAATGGAAAAAAAATGACCGTTTTATTATGTGTTGAAATTGCATCAGCGGATGGCAACGACGACAGCATTAATGTCGTCATACATCATAAGATAAGCGATGACACCACTGAGTTTGAAAATGAATCTGGCGAATATATGCTTGAGAAAATAAAGGGTGTTGTACAAGGATTCTCCTCTAATATCCTGCTCATGGGTGGCTCAATAACTCCACTCATGAAATTAGATGATGAAGAATACAATGAAGAATAAGCGAAACATATTGGTGATTGGCGGTCTTGGATTTATCGGTTGGCACGTCTCGCAAGAGTTCTTGGAGCGTGGTCACTATGTTAATATCTATGACAAAGAAATAATGACGAGTGAGGAAAGAATAGCGTTGGCTAATAATTATCCCGCGCTCACTGTTCTTGACAATTGTTATACCCAAGACTTTCCAAGCAAAGACCCAGCGATTGTATACCATGACGATGGGATGTATACAGAACACGTTAACGCTATCCTTCATTTTGGAGAGTTTGCTCGAGTTGAACAGAGCATGTTTAAAGAAAACATACAAGATGTCATAGATACAAACGTCGCGGGTACCGCGAATGTGTTTAATTTTCTAACATCTTATGAGAATGTGAGTAAAGCACCTCTCCTGTTTTATGCTGGATCGAGTTCTCGTTTCAGCTCGAAACATGCAATCGATGAATCGTTATATGCTTTTACAAAAGCGCAGAACGCAGAATTTGCAAAAAACCTTTCAAAATGGTTTGGATACAAGACATGCGTTTTGTATTTCTACAACGTGTTCGGTGAGAGTCGTGTTAAGACATTGGGAAGTATGCAAACTGTCATTGACGCTTTTTTTGACGCGTGGAGTCGTCACAGAAAAATAAAAGTATATGGCGGTGAGCAGTCAAGGGTGTTCACTCATGTTGATGATGTTGCGAGAAATGTAGTTGATCTTGTCGAGAGTGCCATCGATGGCAATGCAATCGAGAGTGAATATCACATGGTAAGCAAACGAAGCAAATCAATAAAAATAAAAGAGCTTGCTCGCATGTTTTACGATGACGATATGATTGAATACCTTCCCCAAAGAACAGGGTGCAGAAATAAAAGTGTTATAACCGGAAATACTTATGGGCACTACCCCAAGACTGTTCAAGATTATGTGAAGGAGAGGATCATTGAAAGAGCGTAACAACAATTTACTTTATACTATTATTATTATTCTCATGCTCTGTTCATCATTTATGATGTCACATGGATTAATGAAACTCATGATAAAAATAAGTGATACCCTTCCACTTGTTATTGGATGCGCGTCGTATCATATTCTTTTTGCCTATATGTTTATATTTATCTTGTCAGCGATTGTTAGGAAGTTGCGTTGAAATATATTGTCATCAAATCTGAAGACAAAAAATTTGTTGTCGTCAAATGCGAAGATGATGTTAATTATTATTCTTATGATGTTATTAATGATGCGTGGAAACTCATCCACATGACAGCAAATTACATAGAACTTATTGTAAAAAGGTATTGTGTTGCACGTTTCAAAACCCTTGAAGAGGCAATGGAGTATATCAATGAGTCGAAAATATAAAAATATTAAGACAGTTGTTGATGAACATGCTTTTGATAGCATAACAGAAGCGAATAGATACGGAGAACTCAAGCTTCTGCTCAAGGCTGGAGAGATCGGTAGTCTTGTGGTGCATCCGAAGTTTAGTCTTGATGTAAACGGAGTTCATATTTGCACATATACTGCTGATTTTCAGTACAACAAGGGAAAGAAAACAATAGTAGAGGATGTCAAAAGTCCTGCGACTGTAACCTATTCATTTAAACTTAAACAAAAACTTATGAAGGCACTTCATGGAATTGATGTAAAAATTGTAATGCGATAAAGAAAGGAGTAAGAAAATGACAGATTATAAAATTGAGATAATCAAACAAATAAAAGAGGTCATGAATGATTTAAATGAATCTGACATAAAGCGAATATCACTAGATTTAGATGATAGTTACCCAGATGAAACAGACATCAGTATAAACATTGAACTAAATAAAGATTCTGGCAGTTAAACCTGAGGACTATGACATGATTGAGTTAAATACAATTTACAATGAAGATTGTTTGGAAGGCATGAAGCGAATACCGGATGGAAGTGTGGATTTAACCGTAACATCGCCGCCATACGATAATCTACGCACATATAACGGAAATATTGTACAGTGGTCTTTTGAGAAGTTTCAAGATATAGCAAAAGAGTTATATCGTGTTACCGCAGATGGCGGAGTTGTTGTTTGGGTAGTTGGAGATGCAACTGTTAAAGGAAGCGAAACTGGTACAAGTTTCAAACAGGCTTTGTATTTTATGGAGTGTGGGTTTAATCTGCATGATACTATGATTTATGAGAAAAATGGTGCAGGTGCAGTCGGTAGCAACAAATGTTACTTACAAAACTTTGAATATATGTTTGTGTTCTCTAAGGGAAAAATAAACACCTTCAATTTGATTTATGATAGGGAAAATAAAGTAGTAGGTAGTATGAAAACTAATACTAATAGAGATAAGTTCACTGCTGACACTGGCAGAAAATATAGAGAAATTACCACTAAAAAAATGGGAAGAAGGTTTAATATTTGGAAGTATGAGCAAACACAGGGGCATGATACATATTCTAAAAAGCATCCAGCACCTTTCCCCGAAACATTGGTAGCCGACCATATTATCTCTTGGTCTAATGAAGATGACATTATATTTGACCCTTTTATGGGTAGTGGAACAACAGCAAAGATGGCGTTGCTTAACAACCGCAACTACATAGGATTTGAATTAGACAAGCACTACTGCGATATAGCGAACGAACGCATACGGAAGGCTATGCAGGATAAGGCGGTGACCCCATGACCCACAACGGAAACGCAAGCAAAATGATCGAATGTTTTAACGAAGATTGAAAATCTACTGGGCTGGTCAACCGCACCACATGATGGCGCGACGTGAAGCCGACAGGCGCATAGCCCGCGCCATCACAGAATTTGAACAAATTTCACGAAACGAAAGAGAGGATTAGCATGTATCAAAATATCACAATTATCGGCAATATTGCGCCGCCGGAGGTGCAGGAATGAAGAGCGAAGGAATGAACAAATTGACGGTTGAATTGCACTTAGGCGACTGTCTCGAAGTTATGCGCTCCATGCCTGATAAAAGCGTGGATGCCGTGATAACCGACCCGCCGTATGGAATAAATATAACGGGTATTTGGGGTGATGCGAAATACGGTTATCGTCAATACGCAGATAGTGGTTGGGATAAAGCCAGACCCGCAAAAGAATATTTTGATGAAATATTGCGAATTGGTAAGAACATCATTATTTGGGGGGGTAATTATTTCACTGATTATCTTCCGCCATCATCACAATGGTTGGTATGGGATAAAGGACAGCGCCAGTTTAGTTTAGCAGATGGCGAAATGGCGTGGGTGAATCATAGCAAAGCAATGCGCATATATTCTTACCCGAGAGCGGCAATGCTAAAAGAAAACGGACTTCATCCTACACAAAAACCCATAACGTTAATGAAGTGGTGCATGGAGATTGTCAAATTATCAGAAGGCGATACCATCCTCGACCCCTTCATGGGTTCGGGCACAACAGGCGTGGCTTGCGTGCAAACTGGCAGAAACTTCATCGGCATTGAGATTGACCCGACTTACTTTGCAATTGCAGAACGGCGCATAGCAGAGGCGCAGATGCAACCGAGATTACCGACGGAGGTGCAGGAATGAAGAGCGAAGGAATGAACAAATTGACGGTTGAATTGCACTTAGGCGACTGTCTGGAAGTTATGGCTGAACTGCCAGAGAATAGCGTCGACACTATCTTGACCGACCCGCCTTACGGCTTGACCTTTATGGGCAAAGATTGGGACAGAGGCGTTCCCGGTGTTGCATTCTGGCGTGAAGCGTTACGGGTCGCTAAACCGGGTGCGATGCTACTCGCTATGGGCGGCACTCGCACATTTCACCGGTTAGTCGTGGCGATTGAGGACGCTGGCTGGATTGTCAGGGATAGTATCGCTTGGCTTTACGGTTGCTTGTCAGAAGATACAGAAATTCTTACTATTAATGGGTGGGAACATTACCATAAAGACATTGAATTATATCCCGTATTATGTTATAATATAGATAAAGAATCATTCGAGTTTTGTAAACCTGAAAGGAGCTTTATCTATGAAAACAAACATACCGCTTACAGAATACAATCGGATTATACAGACCAAATCGTCTCCCGAAACCATCGTTGTATTGTTGAACGAGGCGGAAGAAAAGTATTTGCCTACGCCGAAACACTGGAACAGCAAGAGAGTGTACCCATTCTGGAAAGTTTGCACAACTTGCCAGAAACCATTCCCAACATATACGAAGGAACAAGCGTTAAGAAACAAGACTTGCTCGAAAGAGTGCGCCAACAAGAATGTAAGCATAGCGAATACTGGCAAAGTCCCGCCGGAGCAGTGCGAAGGCAAAACGCTTGTAACGTGTGCAGTGTGTGGGAAACAGGTATGGAAACCCAAAGCATGGATAAAAAGGGTGGAAACGCCTACTTGCAGTCGTCAATGCAACGGAGTATTAAGAGGGCAGGAATGGAAGCAGCATGCGCACAAGGCAGACAAAATTGGACGGAAGAATCCGAGAAGTCAGCCAAAGAAAAAATGACAGGGCAGAACAATCCTGCATGGAAGGGCGGCGTGACTTACTTCAAAACACATGGGAATTATGTTGGAGTAAAATATGTTCGTTGCCCGGAAGAATATATAGAAATGTCAAGAAAAGACGGTTATGTAATGGAACACCGTTTAATAGTTGCGCGAATACTAGGAAGATGCTTAAAGAGGACGGAAGTCGTTCATCACATCGACCACAATCCAGCCAACAACGACCCGAGCAATTTAATGTTATTTGCGAGCAACCAACAGCACAAGAAATACGAAGCGACGGGGCAACCCGAACCACTTTGGCAACTGTAAATCCAATAGAATATAAGGGCAATGTATGGTGTGTCCAAGTTCCAACAGGTGCGTTTGTAGCTAGAAGGAATGGACACATCTTTATTACTGGCAATTCCGGCTTTCCTAAAAGCATGGATATTTCAAAGGCACTTGATAAGGCGCAGGGTGCGGAGAGACAGCGTGTACCAACCCCAATTACCCCCGCCGCGCAACTCTGGCATGGCTGGGGCACGGCGCTCAAGCCCGCGATGGAGTTGATTTGCGTGGCGATGAAGCCGATTGACGGGACGTATGTCAACAACGCACTCACGTGGGGCGTGGCTGGGCTGTGGATTGATGGGGGAAGGATAGGGACAGATGAAGAACTTGGAAGAAATAATCATGTGAATCCGTATAGCAGTGACAGAACATGGAATGTTAGCAAAACTCCAGCACAAAATAATGTAGGCATGGCGGCAAAGGGAAGATGGCCTGCCAATCTCATTCACGATGGTAGCGATGAAGTGCTGGAACTGTTCCCGTACACTAAATCAGGTTCGATAAATGGAACATATAATAATACAATTATGGCACAATCAAATGGAAATAGGAATGGTAAGCCAATACATTTAGAGTTTACCGGCGATGAAGGTTCAGCTGCTCGCTTTTTCTATTGTGCGAAAAGTTCAAGAAGTGAAAGAAATGGCGGGCTTGACGGTTATCTAACAGTCAAGTATAATAATGATAAATCTAATAGCGGAGGTTTATCATGGA
>Ga0209718_1003368_pt1 | contig 14381 bp, 10 predicted proteins | sample AD_JPNAS1_MetaG_FD_184420 | JGI IMG/M metagenome (GOLD analysis project Ga0209718, IMG submission 184420) | Active sludge microbial communities of municipal wastewater-treating anaerobic digesters from Japan - AD_JPNAS1_MetaG (SPAdes) (version 2) | ecosystem: Engineered > Bioreactor > Anaerobic... | reverse complement strand
CGAAGAGTATCTCATAAACAAGTATAAGAATTTCGTTAGGGCCAAAGCACGCTCGTATTTTCTTATCGGCGCCGACAGAGAAGACATAATCCAGGAAGGCATGATCGGCCTATACAAGGCGATTCGCGATTTCAAGTCGGACAAGCTTGCATCGTTTCGGGCCTTTGCGGAGTTATGCATAACTCGTCAGATCATTACGGCAATTAAGACTGCTACCAGGCAGAAGCACATACCGCTGAACTCATACGTATCGCTGAACAAACCTATCTATGATGAGGAGTCCGATCGAACGCTGCTTGACGTGCTGTCGGGCAACAAAGTCACTGACCCCGAGGAACTGGTGATCAGTCGGGAGGAATTCGTCGACATCGAAAGCAAGATGGGCGAATTCCTGAGTGAACTCGAACGGGAGGTCCTCAACGCCTACCTCGACGGCAAGTCCTATCAGGAGATCGCCCAGGAACTCAACAGGCACGTCAAGTCCATTGATAACGCCCTGCAGAGAGTAAAGCGCAAGCTGGAACGGTATATCGAGAAGCGCAATGAGTGAGCCGACGGCCAGTCCAGTGAGGGAGTCGGACGGTGACGCCCGTGAAAGCTCCTGAGTTTATCCTGTTTGATCTGGATGAGACGCTATACCCATCCTCCAACGGGCTCATGAGTCTCATCCGTGATCGAATTGTGGAGTACATGGTCGTGCGTCTGGGGTGGGCCCGGGATGAGGCCGAGGAGCGCCGCCAGCGTTACGTCAGCGAGTACGGCGTCACCCTCGACGGCCTGCAAAAACTGCACGGTGTGGATGTAGACGATTACATGGAGTATGTCCACGCTGTGCCGCACTCCAAGTACATACAACCCAACCCAGCCCTTGACGGGATGCTGGGGCGCCTGCGTCCGTCCAAAGCGATCTTCACCAACGCAAGCCAAAGCCACGCACGCCGCGTGCTGTCAGCGCTCGGAGTGTCAACTTCCCACTTTGAATGCATATTCGATTTCGAGGCCGCAGGCTACTGCCCCAAACCTGATCCGGAGGCATATCGCCGGATTCTGGCGCGACTAGGCGCGAGAGGCGACCAGTGCATGCTGGTGGAGGATAACCTGCGTAACCTGCAGACGGCCAAGTCGATGTTCGGCATGACCACAGTGTTAGTCAATAAACGCGGCTGCGGAGCGAAGGGCCAGGCCGACACAACGATTCAAGCTGATCCACCAACCCAGGCCGACACACCAACCTGGGCCGGCGCAGCAGAGCCCAGCACGCCGATGCAATCCGACTCAACCCAGGCCGACCTTGTGATCGATGACATCCTCCAGCTTGAGCAGGCTCTCGCCAACCTGTGCCCTGTGGGCCAGGGTTTTCGGGGTTCCTGTGTCAACCGACACAGGGTGGTCGAAAAAGGTGTCCCGTAGGGCACAGGATGCGATCACCGACGGTCTGCGGCCCGCCATGGTCGATGCCGACCATTTCAACCCATGCGTCCTACCTGGGGTTTTCGTAGTTGCGGGTTTCGCCCCGCGCGACGGTCGCCGCTGCAGTCTGGGTACCTATGGCGTGACATCAGCGGTCTCCTGTTCAGCCGCAGTATGTCGATATCCGGGGCGCTTCGGCCTTTGTACCCGGGCCGATTCACGGATATGGTTAACGTGTAGTGCTAGACACGGGTTTGTCATCGCTTCCCTGCGTACGGCCTCTTTGCCATCCGACTAGGGTGCCTAGTGCGGTGCCTAGATGCCGAAATGCGAACATCTACACGGGAAACGTGGGATAGAGATGACAAACATAGAGACGTAACACGTAAAAATGACAACACATAAAAATGATGTTGCATTGTATGAAGATGCGGTCTATAATCGGGGACATAGCCTACTACATACAGAAGGGGAGTCCCGTTCCGAATGAAATGCAACATCAAGGGCTGTTACGTCACAAGTCTCATCGTCGCCTGCCTGCTGTGTATGACTATTCTTGCATCCTCAGTCACTGCCGGAGCGGCTACGTCCGGCGCGGTCACAGCCGTGGCATCGAGCGCTAAAGCTTCGGCAATCAAGTTCGCGGAAGATAATGCGGGCATTACTGTGGATATCGCCAAGTCTCTCTGGGAGTATGCCGAGATAGGGCTGGCAGAGTACAAGTCGTATGTCAAGGCGCGCGATGTGCTCGCCGGGGCCGGGTTCGTCATCAAGCAGTCAGCGGCGGGCATTCCCACATGCCTCGTGGCTACTTGGGGTTCAGGCCAGCCGGTGTTGGGCATATATGAAGACATCGACGCTCTGCCCGGTGTCGGGCATGGCTGCGGTCATAATCTCAACACAGCGGCTGGCGTGGTGGCCGCAATGGCCATCAAGAGCGCTATGGAGTTGCACCAGATTCCAGGTACTATCAAGGTGTTCTTGAACCCTGCGGAGGAAATCTGGGACGTGGCGCCTCTGGTCGCCGCCGCCGGGTACTATGATGATGTTGACGTTCTCCTCAGCTTCCATGCGGGCACTGAGAACGTCTCTGAGTTCGGAAGCACGATGGCCATGGATCATGTCGAGTACAGGTTCAAGGGCAAAGCCGCTCACGCGTCGGCTGCTCCGGAAAAGGGCTTGAGCGCGCTGGACGCAGTGGAGATCATGAATATCGCCGTGAACTTCCTGCGTGAGCACTTGATCCAGGAGATGAGGATTCACTATGTGATCACCGATGGCGGAGCTGCTCCCAACATCGTTCCGGCTACTGCCGCCAGCCGATACTTCATACGCGCGCCGAAATACCCTGACGTGGCCTACGCCCGGAAGCGAATCGATGACTGCGCCAAGGCCGCAGCGCTCGCCACAGGCACTGAACTTGTGATAGGGTTCAGCTCGGGAATATACAACAAGGTGCCCAACAAGGCGCTAGCCCTGTTGGCGGCAGAGGCAATAGAATCAGTTGCACCCGCCCAGTTTACCGATGGCCAGATCGCGCAGATGAAGGCGCTTGGGATCAGCGGGATCCCGGACAAGGACATCAAAGAACCTACCGGGAGTCAGAGTTACGGGTCGAACCCCATCGGCGATGTGACGTGGAAGACGCCCTCTACTACGCTAGGAGTTGCTACTTGGGCGCCCGGAACGGCCGGGCACTCTGTTGAGGCCGCCGTCCAGAGCGGAGCCGTGTACGGCTTCGAAGGCGCTGTGCAGGCGTCCAAGGCTCTGGCGGCGATGGGCATTGAGCTTCTGACCAATCCTGAATCACTGGCCGCTGTGAAGTCAGAGTTCGCAGAGAGAATGAAAGGAATGCCGCCGTATGAAGGCAAAGCGATGATACCTGAGGTTGCCTACCCTGAGGCTCCTGGGTTCACGGTGTCGGCCGTCGACGGCATGGTCAGCGTCAAGGCGGCCGAGACGGCTTTCGCTGAAGCGGCGGGCGATGTCATCGTCATCTCGTCGATGCAAGGAGACGAGCTGGCCGCCTACACTTTGTCGGCTCAGGCGGCCGCTCAGCCGGAGTATGCCTTCAAGATCCCGGGCGGCGTCGGCGCCGGACAGCGCCTGAAGATCACGTTCATTGATGCGAGCGATGACAGCGACGCCTGGTTCTACGGTTACGTCCACGCTCAGTAGGTGAAGCTACGGTCCTTCAGTTCGTTGTGCGCCCGGGCCATGCGATCGGGTCAGTTAGTTGACCGATGCGCCTTGCCCGGGCGCGATTCTGCCCGAGCGGGCGCCGTCTTGACGGTGTGCCCGCATGAGCGTCTTCCTGCGGACGACAAGGGGCGGGATGCAGGATAACTGGGCGTCGGAGCGAAGGATACAGAGTTGACTGCAGGCAACCACAACGTCCATAGGAGGCGGCCGACGTGAACGGCATTTTCGACATCATCGGGCCGATAATGGTGGGCCCGTCTTCTTCGCACACGGCAGGCGCCGTGCGGCTCGGGCTGGCCGGACGCGCCATTGTGGGAGGTCAACCGTCGCGGGCCGCCTTGACGCTGCATGGGTCGTTCGCTCAGACCTACAGAGGGCACGGCACTGACGTTGCTCTTGTTGCGGGCATTCTCGGAATGCGCCCGGATGATGAGCGCATCCCGGGTTCATTCCGCATCGCCCGCGAGCAAGGCATGGAATTCTCGTTTTCCTGTGCCGACCTGGGCGACGTCCATCCTAACAGTGTGCTGATGGAGCTGGCGGGTCCCAATGGTTCTCAGACTACTGTAGCAGGATCGTCGGTCGGCGGCGGCAACATTACGATAACGAGGATCGATCGGTTTGATGTCGATTTCACTGGAACAAGCCATGCTCTGATTGTGTCATACCGTGATCAGCCCGGAGTGATAGCCAAGATCACCTCGCTTTTGGCGACTGAGGACGTCAATATCGCGGCCATGCGAGTGTCGCGGGAAGGGCGTCACGCGCGAGCGCTGGCCATCATCGAGCTGGATCAGCCCGTCTCGAGGGAGGCTCGGGCGCTGATTACCCGGATCTCAGGCATCGATACCGTTATTGCGCTTCCGCCTGTGGCGCCGGCGTGAGCCAAGCGGGAAGGGGATAAACCAGATGTATGCATCGATTGCTGAGTTAGTTGATGTCGCCACGTCCCGGTCGCTTACGATCGGCGCCGCCGCGCGTGAACAGGAAGCGCTGGATTCGGGCCAATCCCAGGATGCGCTCAACAGCAAGATGCAGGAGCGGTTGGCGGTCATGCGCGATTCGGTCGGCCGCGGGCTTGCAGGCGTCAGGTCCAGAAGCGGATTGACGGGAGGAGACGCGCGGCGGATGGCCGAGGCACGGACGCACACGCGCATCATTGCCCGAACTCGGACGGCAGACGCCGACGGCACGGCGGGCGGTGCTCCAATGCCGATCGGGGGAGAACCGCTTGACAGCGCGATTGCCTATGCGCTGGCAGTGGCGGAGGTGAACGCAGGCATGGGCCGGATCGTAGCGGCGCCTACTGCCGGATCATGTGGGGTACTTCCCGGCGTGCTGTTCTCGGTGGGCGAGATCCGGGGCGCAGGCGATTCGGAGCTTGTGGATGCCCTATTCGCAGCGGGCGGCGTGGGCGCGGTCATTGCGCGCCGCAGCACGCTGTCCGGAGCGGCCGGCGGGTGCCAGGCTGAATGCGGGGCGGCCGCAGCCATGGCGGCAGCCGCGGCTGTGCAGATCGCAGGCGGCGCCCCCGAGCAATGCGCCAACGCAGTGGCGCTGGCTTTCAAGGGGCTTCTGGGTTTGGTGTGCGATCCCGTGGCAGGATTGGTAGAGGTTCCATGCATCAAGCGAAACGCCACGTCGGTGGCGGTGGCGCTGGCTGCGGCCGACATGGCTCTGGCCGGCATTCGAAGCGTCATACCCGCGGATGAGGTGATTCAGGCCATGGGGGCGATCGGCCGGGAACTGCCGGCATCGCTCAGAGAAACGGCCCTCGGGGGATTGGCCGTGACCCCCACCGGGAAGCGCATTGTCTCTGAGATCAACGCGACGCACGACAAGGCGGAGGAACCGCATCTGAACTCATGACGCTAGGCTCGTCCAGAAGCCTTCAGCCCTCGAACTGTGTTGCCCCCCCGATCTGCACATGCTCAGTCTCCATCCGTCCAATCTGCTCAATTTGACCCCGATTTGCGCTTGCTACCCCCAAGGGGTATAGGGTATAATAGGATAAGCCCGGCGTAGGCAGGGGAAATGTGTAAACCCGGCAGAGAAACCTACATTTGGCGTTCCAGGCGGCAGACTCTTGTACAGGGTGAAGCCCAAATGCCTACGGCCAGGTTTGTGCCATGGTTCACGATGGTGCAGAATGCTAGAATCAACTGCGCCAAACTGCACTCTGGAAAGGAAGAGGAGACATGAAAAAAGCAGTATCGGTTCTTCTGCTCGCCGCCGCGCTCTTCATCTTGGTCGGCTGGTCGCCGCAGCAGTCTGTAGCGAAGGTCGGGCTTGGACACGTGACCTCGATCGCGAGCTCCAAGGACCTCGTAGTAGACAAGAACGGCAAGGTTACTCTCCCGGTTGCTCAGGTTGATACTACCATCGCTGCAGTGGCTTTCGACAAGGATGGCAGGGTTATCGGGATCACCATCGACACCGCTCAGACCAAGGTAAACTTCGACAAGGATCTCAAGGTCACCTCAGACCTGACCGCTGAGAACAAGACCAAGGTTGAGCTGGGCGACGGATACGGTATGCGGAAGGCTTCGTCCGTTAAGAAGGAATGGTTCGAGCAGATCGCAGAGTTTGAGAAGTGGATGGTCGGCAAGACCGTTGCTGAGATCAAGTCCCTCAAGGTCAAGCAGCGCGACGCCTCGCATCCCTCCGTTCCGGATGCTCCGGAACTCACTTCCACCGTTACTATGACTGTTCAGGACTACATCGCTGCTGTTGAAGACGCATACAAGAATTCCGTAGAGGTTGCGGCAGGAGCGGTGAGACTCGGGCTCGGGCATGACATATCCACAGCCAAGTCCAAGGCAGCAACCGCTGAGGTCAACCTCACGATGGCCGCTACCCTATTCGACAAGGACGGCAAGGTAGTTCGCACTATAATCGACACCGCTCAGACCAAGGTTCCGTTCGACAAGGAAGGCAAGGTCGCCGTGGATAAGGCCGGCGAGTTCAAGACCAAGATTGAACTGGGAGACGGCTATGGTATGCGCAAGGCTTCGTCGATCAAGAAGGAGTGGTATGAGCAGATCGCCGAGTTCGAAAAGTGGATGGTCGGCAAGACCGTGGCGGACGTCAAGTCCCTCAAGGTCAAGCAGCGCGATGCCTCGCACCCCGCTGTCCCGGATGTCCCTGAGCTCACTTCTACCGTGACAGTAACCGTTGGCGACTACATCGCTGCTGTCGTCGAGTCCTACGCCAACGCAAGGTAGGCAAACCGGACGCATATCGAACTACAAGTGAACAAGTAGTCGCATCAGCAGACCTCCTCCGCGCCAAGTGGGGGAGGTTTGTGGCGATTCAGCGACGCCCCGGATATTCAATGCCTGCCCTTGCGTTTGAGCGAATGAGCCTGCTAGAATACCAGTTGGTGATGTGAATGAAGAATAGGACTGTCAAGCGCATAGCAGCAGCTCTGGCGGCGATCGTGCTCCTGTCCGCGCTCATCGGCTGCAAGAAGACTGGAACCGCATACAGCAAGCACAGCGACAGCCTGTTTGACGTCTTCAATACTCTGATAACAGTTGTGGCATACACGCAAGGCGAGGAGGAGTTCGATTCGTACTTTGCGAGGATCCGCGCGCGTTTTCGCGAACTCCACCAGCTGTATGACATCTACAACGACTATCAGGGTATGAACAACGTCAAGACGATAAATGACAATGCGGGCGTGCAGCCTGTAAAGGTGGATAAGGATATCATAGACCTCTTGCTCTTCGCAAAGGACTGGTACAGGCGCACAGGCGGCAAGACCAATGTCGCCATGGGAGCAGTGCTGCGAATATGGCATTACTATCGTGAGGAAGGGCAGGACGATCCTGAGAACGCCAAGCTTCCTCCGATGGAGGATCTGCGCGAAGCGGCGAAGCACACTGATATTGACAACGTCATGATCGATGTGGAGAACAGCACCGTGTACCTTGCGGATCCCAAGATGAGCCTCGACGTGGGCGCGGTGGCCAAAGGCTATGCCACTGAGATTGTGGCGCGTGAAATGGCCGAAGCTGGGCTCAAGTCGGCGCTGATAGGCGCGGGTGGGAACATCCGGGCAATCGGGAAGCCTCTTGACGGCGTCCGAGAAAGATGGGGAGTGGGTATACAGAACCCCGACGAGTCTGTCGTGCCGGACGAGCAGAGTGTACTGGACGTAATATTCGTCAACGACTCTTCAGTGGCAAGCAGCGGCGACTACATGAGATACTATGTTGTGAATGGCAGGGTTCTCCATCACATAGTCGACCCGGCCACGCTAATGCCGGCCGACTACTACCGGGCAGTGACGGTGATGACAGCCCATGCGGGCGTTGCCGATTTTCTGTCGACGACTCTGTTCCTGCTGCCGTATGAGCAGAGCTTGGCGCTCGCCGACAGCCTTGATGGAGTTGAAGCCGTGTGGGTCATGCCCGACGGAGAAGTGAAGGCCACCGATGGGATGAAGGCGATAATGAGGAGCCAGGGCGCGTCGGGAGCGAGCGTGCGGTAGTCTGTCGAGCAGCAGTCATGACGCGCGGGCACATGGCAACACCTCGCAGAGGGCAGAGCCAGTCTAGCAGCCGATCGGGGCGAGCGCTCTCCATATGGCAACACCCGCAGAGGGCAGAGACTCATACTGGCAGAAACTCATACTTGGCTAATCGACTGGGTTCTGCTAAAATACATGAATAACAGCCATATAGCTCAAAGGCGATGACCGAGAAAAAGTAGGAAATAGCGACAACCCAACAGAGAGTTCCCGGTTGGTGAGAGGGGCAGGGCTGCTGTTTCCGAATACATCTCGATAGCCGCTCATCGAAAGGCGCGCGTGCGCCCGGTAGGCTGAGACGGGTTCACCCGTTATAGTGATAGAGTATAAGCGCATCATCGCGCCGTACTTGAAAAGGCCGGTTCCGCGAGGCGCCGGCGAACTGAGGTGGTACCACGGGATTTGGCGCTCGTCCTCTTGCACAAGCAGGGGGCGGGCGCTTCTGCATGACCCCCGCGACAAGGGCGTACCGTCGCCAAAGGGCACGCCTCGAGAAGACATTCACAGAAGGAGCGTGTCACACATGGCTAACGTACGATTCTCTACAGGCGAAAACCTACCACTCGAGATGCACAAGGTACGCATAGTGCAGAAACTCAGCCTTCCTCCCGTCGAGCGCAGGCTAGCAGCCATGGCGGAAGCAGGCAACAACACCTTCCTGCTGCATAATAGCGACATCTTCCTGGACATGTTGACCGATAGCGGCGTCAATGCAATGAGCGATCAGCAGTTGGCGGCCATGATGGTGGCCGACGACAGCTATGCAGGTTCAGCCACCTTTACCAAGCTCGAGAACAAGCTGAACGAGCTGTTTGGCATGACTCATTTCCTGCCCGCCCACCAGGGGCGCGCCTGTGAGCACATCATCGCGTCAACACTTGTCAGGCCGGGCAGCATCGTGCCGATGAACTTCCACTTTACAACGACCAAGGCGCACATCACGCGAAATGGCGGCGCCGTTATCGAACTCCTCATCGACGAAGGCATGAAGACGACCAGCGACTTCCCGTTCAAGGGCAATCTCGACGTGGGCAAGCTGAGGCGGGCTATCGATGAGCACGGCGCGGAAAGCATCCCGTTCGTGAGGCTGGAGGCGGGCACCAACCTCATCGGCGGGCAGCCCTTCTCTCTGCGCAATGCTCGCGAGGTTGCCGCGGTGTGTCATGCGCATGGAATCCCTGTCGTGCTGGACGCCAGCCTCCTGCAGGACAACCTGTACTTCGTCAAGCAGCGTGAGGCGGCGTGCATGGACATGACCATCCGGGAGATCACTCGCGCACTGGCCGACGAAATGGACGTCATCTACTTCTCCGCTCGCAAACTGGGTTTTGCCAAGGGAGGTGGGATATGCTTGCGCGATGGCGCGCTGTTCGCCAGGATGCGGGAGCTCGTACCCCTGTTTGAAGGCTTCTTGACCTACGGCGGCATGTCAGTACGGGAGATGGAGGCGATCGTTGTTGGGCTGGACGAGACGATGGACGAGGATGTCATCTCCCAGGGACCGCAGTTCATCCAGTTCATGACGGATGAGCTCGCGCGAGCGGGCGTGCCCGTTGTCACTCCGCCGGGCGGGCTGGGCTGCCATCTGAACGCGATGGAGTTCATCCCCCACGTGCCGCAGAGTGAATACCCTGCCGGCGCGCTGGCGGCGGCCCTCTACATCGCAAGCGGTGTGCGCGGCATGGAACGCGGCACGATGAGCGAAGCGCGTGAGCCCGACGGCAGCGAGGCGCCCTCATTGATGGAGCTGCTGCGCCTCGCGATGCCTAGACGCGTGTTCACTCTCTCGCAGGTCAAGTATGCCATCGACCGCATCGTGTGGCTGCACGGCCATCGCGACCTGATCGGGGGGCTCGCCTTCACTGAGGAGCCTGCAGTTCTGCGCTTCTTCTTCGGAAGACTGAAGCCCACATCAGACTGGCAGGACAGGCTCGCAAGCGCCTTCCGCTCGGACTTCGGCGACAGTCTGTAGGCGCAGCGGCGCGGCGTTGTCCGAGGGAGAAGATGCAGGGCAGCAGATGGAATACTGCCCCTGCCCGGGCGGGTTGAGCAGGGGGGCCGCAAGCGGAACAAGCGGAACCCCCTTGCCCGATTCCAAGCCTTGGCCGGTGGTACTCGGCCAGGCGAGGCCGTTGCGATAGTCTCCGCAGAAGTTGCGTCTTTCGCCGAAGCTAGTGGCAGAAATTGACGGCATCTCTGCCTTGATACCCCTGGGGGTATACCGTGGCGCCTCAGTAATCGCGTTTCTGCTCCCGGAACTACCCGCTGGGCCCTCTTCCGCCATAGGTGCTTTCGCCGCACTCCCGATGGAATAGGGAGGAGTCGAAACGGCAGAGTCGAAATCTGACACGCGGGAACCTCTTAGCTCTCAGCATCCCATGGCGAACAGGCTTTGAGGCCGCAGAAGGAGGGCATAACAATGGACAGCTACCAGGTTGTTCTTGACTTCTTTACGAAGTCCGAAAAGCCGGTGAAGGCAGGCGAAGTTGCCGCCGCAACGGGCGTTGACAAGAAGGAAGTGGACAAGGCCATGGCCAAGCTCAAGAAGGAAGGGAAGATAGCGTCTCCGAAAGCCTGTTACTGGGAGATCAGCAAGTAGGTCGGGCCGGCGCTCGGAAGGTCTGTGCTCGGATGCCATAGGCTCCGGCAGCGCAGGCCGTGAAGAGGAGTATGAATAGCTGTGAGACTTCGGATAACCCGGGCCTTGCGGCGTCGAGCTGGCAGGCTGGCTCTGAGGGCGGAACCGTCCTGTTCGAGATGGCATACGGAACCGGCAGCCGGGAGTGTAGGGGGATAGGCTTAGTGACAAAGGACAGTGGATCAAGGCAGGCAGTTTGGTTTCACTACTTCGCCCCGTCGACAGGCTACTCCCAGGACCGAGGCATCTCCATTCTTGAGGGCTTCGTTGCTTCGCTCGCGTCGGGATCGGCATCTCAGCCGCCTGCCAACGTCGGCGCCGCCCGGAGCACAGTGGAGGAGATCAAGAGCCAGCTGGTCTAGCACTGGCCACTCGGCCGGGCCCCGTCCTGCCCTCTTGGCCGTGGGGTTCGGGCGCATGATGGCCTATCATGTTCAGTGTGGGTTCTTCTGCTCGATCGTGCACGAAGAGTCGCGCGAGGAGTCGCACGAAAAGCTGGGCGAAGAGCTGCGCGAAGAGGAGCAGGAAGAGTAGCAGGAAGAGGAGCGAGAATGGAGACACATCCTATCCGAAGGCAAGGCGTCATGGAGAAGCTGCGGGGGGCGATGAGCCTGTTTACCCCGGCTCTTCTGGTGTTTATGGTGGGGATGATCCTCGCGAACATAGCGGGCTCGATGAACGGGTCGCTGATGCCGCTGTATGTTCAGTCACTAGGCGCCGACACCGAACAGATCGGCCTGTTTTTCACTGTCTCCGCCATCGCGCCGCTGGTTTTGCAGATACTGGGGGGCTTTGTATCCGATTCCATTGGCCGCCTGAAGGCCGTAGCTATCGGGAGCATTGCAGGCAGTATCGGATACGTACTTTATGCTGTAGCGCCATCGTGGAGTTGGCTGCTCATGGGGCATGCTGTGGCATCACTGGCCGGGTGCTTTGTGGCCCCTAGTTTCCAGGCGTTCATCGCGGAGCAGTCCACCGAGAAAACGCGGGCGCGGGTGTTTGCGGTCAGTGAGTCGGCATTTGCTGTGGTAGGGATTGTGGGTCCGCCCATAGGCGGAATCTTGTCACAGCGGTACGGGTTCCGCCTGATGTTTGTCGCGGCGGGAGCGCTGTACCTCGTGGCCACGGCCATTCGAATGGCAATGGCGCTCGGATCGCGCAATCAGTCGTCCAGCGCCTACCACGCGCCACAGAAGATGACGTTGGCGGCTCTGAGATCCAACATGGGCGCAATGGCGGCGCTCGTCCTGTCGGGCGGGGTCATGACATGGCTGTTCCTGTCTGACAGCGTCAACGACGTTGCCTTCAGCATAGCGAACCATTTTGACCCGATCTACCAGTCGAACATAATCGGCATGAGCAACATACAGATCACGTGGGTGATCTCGGCGTTTTCTATTGTGAGGATGATTGCGCTGCCTTTCGGCGGTGTTTTCGCCGACAAGGCCGGCGAGAGGGCAGGCATATGCTTGGGCCATCTCCTGTGCGGGCTGGGCGGGGCTCTGTTTCTGCTGGGGACTGGGTATTCCCATTTCGTGCTGGTATCGGCGCTCTACGGACTCGGAGTGGCATTGCTATCGCCCGCCTACAACTCACTGGTATCAAAGGAAGTCCCCATAGGCATAAGGGGGACTGCCTTCGGATTGGTGTCGACCACTCTCGGCATAGCATCGCTTCCTGCACCATACATAGGCGGCCTGATGTGGGCCAAGTTTGGGCCTAAGGCTCCGTTCGTGCTGCCGCTTCTGGCCAGCCTGAGCATGGCCGCGATACTCTGGTTCAAACTGCCGGGGAGGCACGATAAGGCAGAACAGACTGCAGAGGCGCAGGCGTCACCGTCGCAACTATAGCCATTACGCAGCTGTGTCGATTCCTGATCGGCGGACAGGCGGGGCCAATTGGGTCCTGACCTGTCCGCATTGCTGTTCCCGACCCCAGGGCTTTCTCGTTTTTTGCTGCCGGAGGCCCCTGCAGGAGTACTTTCTTGTCTGACGAATAGCAGTTGTAGCCATGCACTGACTCTGTTCTGACAACGGCTGAAACGACGCTCACTTCTAGCAGCCGTGCTGCCACTTCATCCAACGATCATCTACCGATTCTCCCTCTTTGTCGCACAGACACGGTGATACGGATATCGACTACTTGGCCGATTGCATGCGGACATGTAACGCGTACGGAGGTGATAGACCCGACCGTGCAGGGATTCGCGGCGAACCCATCAAGCAATTCCTTGAGGAGGGATCGAGATGAAGAGGTCCAGGTGGCTGAGGCTCGTGGCACTGAGCAGCATGATCATGTTGCTCATTGGGGCCATGACTGTATCCGCGGCCGTCGGCGGTAGGCTGGAGATATTCTCCTGGTGGGCCGGCGACGAGGGACCCGCGCTCGAGGCATTGATTAGGCTATATGAGAAGAGCAATCCGGGAACTAAAGTCATAAACTCCACCGTGACCGGCGGATCCGGGGTAAATGCCAAGGCGGTTCTCAAGACCAGGATGCTGGGCGGCGATCCTCCCGATACGTTCCAGGTCCATGCCGGCCAGGAGTTGATCGGGACGTGGGTTGTTGCTGAGAGGATGGAGGACCTGACCTCGCTGTATGAGAAAGAAGGCTGGAGGCGGGTATTCCCTGAGGGCCTCCTCAAATTGCTCAGCACTGACCGGGGCATCTGGTCGGTTCCTGTGAACATCCATCGATCCAACGTCTTGTGGTATGTGCCCGGCAACCTCGCCAAGTGGGGTGTGAAGGCGCCGACCACGTGGGCAGAGTTCCTGGCGATAGCTCCCGCGCTGTCGGCCAAGGGAATCGTGCCGCTGTCGCTCGGCGAGAACTGGACCGCCAACCATCTGTGGGAGAGTGTCGCCCTGGCGGTTCTGGGCCCCGAGAAGTGGGATGCCCTGTGGAACGGAAAGCTGTCATTTAGGAGCCCGGAAGCTGTCGAGGTGTGGAAGACGTTCGGCGAGATTCTCAAGTATACGAACACCGATGCGCCGTCGCTATCGTGGCAGCAGGCCACCGATATGGTGATCAGAGGACAGGCGGCGTTCAACATCATGGGCGACTGGGCTGCGGGCTATATGGCGACTACACTCAAGCTCAAGCCGGGTACCGACTTCGGATGGACGGCATCGCCGGGCACCGGCGGGATGTTCATGATGCTGTCGGACTCCTTCGGGCTCCCGGTAGGCTGTGCAGCCAGGGACAACGCTTTGGCATGGCTCAGGATGCTGGGCAGCAGGGAGGGGCAGGACACGTTCAACCCGCTGAAGGGCTCCATCAGCGCGCGCACTGACTCGGACATGAGCAAATACAACACGTACCTACAGTCCGCCGCGAAGGACTGGAAGTCCAGCGTGATCGCGGGCTCGCTAGCCCACGGCGTGGTGGCCAACGAGAGGTTCATGAATGACTTCGCGACGGTCATGGAGATCTTCCTTCAGAGCCGCAACGCCCAGGCTGCAGCTAATGCGGCTCAGGCTGTAGCGATTCAGTCCGGCATCGCATCCAAGTAATGGGCCGGTCAGAGGCCGGATGGCCGGGATAGCCTGGATGGCCCGGATAGGCTGGATAGCCTGGATGGCCCGGATAGCCTGGATG
>Ga0209718_1003356_pt1 | contig 14411 bp, 12 predicted proteins | sample AD_JPNAS1_MetaG_FD_184420 | JGI IMG/M metagenome (GOLD analysis project Ga0209718, IMG submission 184420) | Active sludge microbial communities of municipal wastewater-treating anaerobic digesters from Japan - AD_JPNAS1_MetaG (SPAdes) (version 2) | ecosystem: Engineered > Bioreactor > Anaerobic... | reverse complement strand
CGATCCTCGATCCGCGCTAGCATCAGCTTCTTAGCGCTTTCGGACTCGAGAACTCCGTCGAAAACATCGACGCCACCAAAGAACCCGGTGACACCGAGCTCGACTGCGGGTGTACTACCAACCGTCTTCTTCCTGGCCATGGTACATGCTCCTTCACATTGGGTCGAGCCCAATGCTTGGAGCAGCTACAAATCCTGCTGCCTTAGACATCGTGCCCGGCCTCCCAATTGGCCGTCCCCCGAAGGGGGATTCTGATGTAAGTTTTCCACCACACCACAAACGCCAATCCACCCCAGGTGGATCGTTGCCAGTGTTGGCGAGACGCTGGCTAGACAAGATGATGTCCACAGTGGGGGCACTTCGAAACAGTGTTCGATTTGTACCCACAGGTCGGACAAAAACGCTCCAGCAGAACAACAGCGCTAGTCTTTTCCGTAAGCAACCCTCCTTTTGTAAGGTACTCAACTTTCGCTCATACTAGGAGCCAAAGTTGGCAATGACAATCTCTCATAGAGAGACTCGCATCGACAACTTTATTTCTCCGCTGGAATCACATTAACAACGGTCTTCTCTTTCTTGCTGCCGGAAAAACTCTTTATCGCTTTTTTCACAAATTTAACCTCGCCCGCTTTTGAAGCATAGATGGTATAATCTCCGCCAACTCCAACATTTTCCCCAGCTTCATACCTCTCACCTTTTTGGCGAACAATTATGCCGCCAGCAGTCACTTTTTGACCACCAAAAACCTTGACCCCAAGGCGCTTGGAGACGGAATCTCGACCTAAACTTGTACTACCACCGGCTTTCTTATGTGCCATATTCTATTAGCCTATAGCTTTCAGCTCTCAGCTGTTAGCTTTAATGTGACAATTTGTCGTTTCACTACTTGATAATCACGACCATATATTAACGGCTGACTATCGGTAGTGTAGCCGATTTTGTGCAGCGTGTCAACACAATTTTCCCAGATTGACAACTGTTTGCCATTTGCAAGCTCAAATAAGGGAAAGACTATGACAACAGCTTTTGGCTTTTGGCTGTTAGCTGTTAGCTTTAAATTCAGTAAAAAATCTGCATACAATTTCACAGATTCCTCTCTTATTTCTTTTTCTTCTTCTATTCGAAGCTTAGATTTTCTCGGTTTCCCCAAGTAGGGTTCAGTGACGACAACAAAATCTTGTTTAATTTTTGAAAAATCAAATCTAGTCGCGTCTTGTTTGGAAATTTGGAATTTTTGATTTGGAATTTGTTTCGGATTTTGACATTCGAATTTCGATATTAACCATTTTATATTGGCTTTAGTGTCCTCTACTGCCTTCTCTGATATATCACTGCCAATAATACCAAAGCCGAGTGAAATCGCCTCCAAAAGAACGTTGCCGGAGCCACAAAAGGGGTCAACAACAAGAAGTGGGGTGTGGTGTGTAGGGTGTAGAGGCACGGTATCCCTTTTTTCACTCGGTGCTCCCGACTCCCTGCTTTCTACTTGGCTTACAGCCAAATTAACCATCATTCTGGCTAATTTCGGTGGCAACATCCCCGATGTCGCGTCTGACCTCGGCTTGCCATAATCCTTTTCACTCCAGAGAGCGATGTTCTGAACTGCAATTAGCTTACCTATCCCGGTATCAAAAAGGCCGTACTCGACATTTTTCCGATCCATCTCATACTGAAAAGATTGGGCGCTAGACAATTTTCCGCTATCCTTGCCATCAACAATCCTCATCGATCCCGGATATGACCTTTTTGTACTTAGTGCCAGCTTGAAAGTGTCAGTCTTCTCCTTCTGATAATTAGAAATTGCAAAAACAATTTTGCCAGGAAGATTCTCCCTTTCCAAAAGCTCAACAATATTCGCCTCTCTTAGAGCAATTTTTTGAAAAATTTTAACTGTGCCACCAAGAATATTGATCAGGTCAGCGATCTTTTCAGCTGGGGCATTGAGTTTGATCTCCAAAATATCATCAGCTAAGATAGAGTTGTTAGTCGTCGAAAAACCAAAATCAAAATTAGCCAAAATACAGAGGAGCTCCATTTGGCTTATTTTATTTTCACGACCAAGAATAAAATAATAGTTTTGCATTGAATAAAAAATAACATAAATTGGTAATTTTGTCACTATGGAAGAGGAAAAAAAGCAGGTTAATTTTGTTCACCTCCACGTTCACTCACACTATTCGATGCTTGATGGCATGGGCAAGATTCCCGATTTAGTCAAGAAAGCTAAAGAGGATGGGCAATTTGCATTGGCACTCACAGACCACGGTGCAATGCACGGGATGATTGAGTTTTACGAAGAATGCGTGAAAGAAGGCATTAAGCCAATTCTCGGTTTAGAAATTTATGTCGCCGCCAGAACAATGAAGGACAAGCAACCGAGGATCGATTCGAGCTCTTATCATCTGATTCTATTAGCAAAAAATGAAACTGGTTATAAAAATTTGATGAAAATCACCTCGGTTGCTCATCTTGAAGGTTACTATTACAAGCCGAGAATTGATAAAAAGACTCTGAAAAAATACTCTGACGGCCTAATCGCCTGCTCGGCTTGCGTCCAAGGAGAAATTCCCCGAAAATCGTTGGAAAATATCGCTGAGGGGAGGAAAGCGCTAGAAGAATATCTGGAGATATTTCCAAAAGAGGACTTCTATCTGGAGGTTCAGCATCATCCAAACACGGTTCCCGAACAGAAAAAGGCCAATGAAAATATTTTTAAATTGGCAGAAGAATTTGATCTAAAAGTAGTCGCCACCAACGACGCACACTATGTCAATTCTGAAGATAATATTGCTCACGACGCGCTGCTCTGTCTGCAAACCGGAAAATTAGTTTCTGACCAAAACAGGATGTCGATGAGTGGCGATGATTATTCATTGCTGCCAGTGGCAAAGATGGAAGAAAATTTTGCTGATCATCCAGAGGTAATCTCAAATACCGTTGAGGTGGCAAAAAAATGCAACATCGAAATTGAACTAGGAAAATTTAAATTCCCTGAGTATCCATTGCCGGAAGGCGAAACCTATGAAAGTTATTTGCAAAAAATAATCAAGGAAAGATTACCAAAGACTGTCGATAAGATTTTACCCGAGATGCAAGAGCGCATCGATTATGAATTCAAAGTTATCAAAGACAAAGGCTATCTCGGATATTTCTTAATAGTTCAGGATTTTTTTCAATTTGCCAAAGAGCAAGAAATTCCGACAAATACTAGGGGTTCCGCAGCTGGTTGTTGTATCTCCTATGCTCTTGGTATTACCGCAAAACAGCTAAACCCGCTTGATTATGGGTTGCCATTCGAGCGTTTTCTAAATCCTTTTCGACCATCGGCTCCTGATATTGATGCCGATATCGCTGACACCGGACGAGACCAGATTATCCAGTATGTGGCAAGAAAATTTGGCAAAAATCGGGTGGCACAGATTATTACCTTTGGGACAATGGCCGCCCGGATGGCTGTTCGTGATGTCGGTCGAGTCCTCGGCATGTCCTATTCCGAAGTAGATATAATCGCCAAGCTTATTCCACCAATGAAAACTACCCTCGATCAAGCGCTTAATACGATCGCCGAACTTAAAAATCTTTATCAATCAGACGCTCAAATTAAAAAATGTATCGATATCGCCAGAAGACTGGAGGGCGTCGTTAGACACGCTTCGGTACATGCCGCTGGTGTTGTGATCGCCCCAGATGAAATTACTGACTACACTCCGGTGATGATGGACACTAAAGGCGAAAGATTGATCACCCAATACGAGATGCACGCCGTTGGTGAAGACGGAGTTGGCTTGATCAAAATGGACTTTTTGGGTTTGGCAAACCTATCAATTATTCAGAACGTGATTAAAATCGTAAATAAAACCAGGGGGGTTAAAATTAATCTTGATGAGATTCCGCTTGATGACAAAAAAACGTTCGAGCTGCTATCACGCGGCGAGACAATTGGTGTCTTCCAGTTGGAATCAGAGGGAATGAGAAAAAATATCAAGGAGCTCCGGCCGACAACAATTCACGATATTATGGCAATGGTCGCGCTTTATCGTCCGGGCCCGATGGCCTTTATCCCAGAATACATTTCAAGAAAACGGGACCCTTCAAAAATCCGCTATTCCGATCCGCGCATGGAGAAATTTCTCGATAAATCACTCGGACTGATTGTCTATCAGGACGATGTCTTAATGATTGCACTGGAGCTCGCCGGATATAACTGGGAGGAAGTTGATAAATTCCGCAAAGCGATCGGCAAAAAAATCGTTAAAGAAATGGCCGCGCAGAAGGAAAAATTTTTCAAACAAATTATCGAGCGCGGGATGAGAGAGAGTGTAGCCGAAGAGCTTTGGAGCCAGATAGAAACTTTTGCTGGTTATGGATTTAACAAGGCTCACGCTGCTAGTTACGGGCTTGTCGCCTACCAGACGGCCTATCTAAAATCTAATTTTCCCCCAGAATATATGTCAGCACTAATGACCTCAAATAAGGATGATCTTGATAAGCTGGCTCTCGAAATCGAAGAGTGTAAAAGAATGGGAATTGAAGTCTTGCCACCATCAGTTAACGAATCTTTCGTTGATTTCGGCGTCGTTAAAGATACCGGCAATGTTCGTTTCGGACTTTCCGCCATTAAACATGTTGGTGAAGCGGTTGCCGAAGAGATAGTTGAAGAAAGAAAAACCGCCGGGAAGTTTACCGATATGGAAAACTTTATCACTCGTCTAGGGACCAAAGTAATAAATAAGAAATCTCTTGAAGCGCTTGCCATGGCTGGAGCCCTTGATGACCTAGCAGAACGAGCAGAGATTATTTTCAATATGGATCGAATATTGTCTTACGCCCAGGGGATTAAAAAAACTGCAAACGCACAACAAAATTCATTATTTTCCGAAGACTCAATCGAAACTGCAAAGATCGAGTTCGAAGAAACAAAGCCCGCCGATAAAAAACAGCGTCTTTCATGGGAGCGCGAGCTTCTTGGAATGTATATTTCTGAGCATCCCCTATCGGAAATTGAGCCGCTAATTGCCCCCTACCAACAGAAAAAAATTATTGAGATCTCACCCTCAATGGAAAATGATTTTGTTAGAATTGCCGGAATAATTACTTCGGTTCAGACGATAGTCACCAGAAAAAGCAATCAGAAGATGGCCTTCATAAAAGTCGAAGACCAAAGCAAAAATATTGAGGTGTTGGTTTTTCCAAAGATTTTTGCCGCCACCCCAGATCTCTTTACTCCTGACAAAGTTGTGATCATTGATGGCTTTGTCAGCAACAAAGACGGCGAACTAAAAATTTTGGCTGAGGAGATCTATCCAGTAAGCGATAAGAATATTCCGAATTTCTCACCACGAACGCGAAAAAGAAACGGTTTTGGTTTTAACGGAAATGGAAACGGCGGCGGCTACAGCGGCAATAATGGTCAAGATATAAAAGAGGAGAAGAGCCACCCCAAAAAAGAACCACCAAAATTTGAACCGGAGATTCTAACAATTTCTATTCCGAGAGAGGCTGATTCGGGTATTCTTTCAGAAATTAAGGAGATCCTGACCACCCACAAAGGAACAAACAAGGTGACAATAAAAGTACCAAAAAACGGCGAGGGCTGGAGAGAGATGAAGATAAAAAACACTGTTGACATCTGTCCGCCGTTACTTCGGAAGCTAAAAGAGGTGGTTGGAAAAGAAAATATCTCTTGACAAATGACATTTTTTATACTATTGTAAACCTCCGGAGCAAAGAAAAGAGGGGTGTTTGCATTGCGAACACTGGAAATAATTGGCAGTGGTACAGATCGCATCAAAGCGATCTGTGGTCATGGTCAGGATCAGACGATTCGTAAGCTGCACAGAGAGATGATGGGAGCCATTCCGGCCTCAAGCCACAGATGGTTGATGCGAACAACAGAGAGGCTGATGGCCCGCACCCCCGACCACATAACGAAGGAATTCGAGGATCTGGCCGAGGTGACGGGATGCCCGATGATCGGTATCGCCGCCCTGAACTTTCTCGACGAATTGGCTAGACTAGCTGACCTCGGGCGCTACGTCAACCCGATGGCCTGCAGCAGCCTGGGCGTCTTCCACCCATCCGAACAGCTCGCCATTGTCGGGCGTAATCTCGACTATGGGCTGCTGCTTCCGGAGCTACGAGCCGAGAGCTACCGATACCATCACCGAAACCATGGCCATGGTTATGACTACATCTCTTGGTCCTGGCCAGGGTTCGTCGGTGTAGTCACTGGCCTCAACTCCCAGGGTCTGTGGCTGGCAACCCACACCGCAAGGTCGCTACATCAGTCCGATCAAGGAGTGCCCAACGGCATTCTATATCGGATGATCATGGAGAACGCATGTGGTATAGAAGAAGCTCGGGATATCATCTTCGAGAACCTACCGACCTGCGCCTCCAACTTGATGCTTGCCGACTTCCGAAGCGGCCAGGTTTCAGTCGTGGAGATTGACAACTGCTGTGCTATCTTCCGCGACGACCAGATGTGCAAAGGCCGCGGCACCTATTCCGTCGCCTGCGCAAACCATTTCATCCGGCTGGAAGGTGCTATGACGCCTAACAGCTACCTCCGACAGTACTACCTCGACTCGGAGGCAGCTAAGATGACCGGGGCAAAGATTGATCCGGTCGCCAGGGTGATGGCTAGCCCCGGCATCCTGAATGATATCACTGTCTACTCGCTTGTCACCGACGGCATGACGGTGCTTGAACAGATCGGTGACGGCATCGAGTCCGACGAAACTCGCTACGAAGACTCGTCGCTAGAGATCTAGCCCCCATCCCTGACTACGGTCGGGGATTTTTTCATTTAAAATTTTTGTTATATAATCAGTCAAAAGGAGTAATATGGGTTTTGAAACCGAGTCTTATATACCAAAAATTGAATTACCAGATGTTAAAGACGAGCGCCTGAAAATAAAAAACTATGGCCTTTTAGGTGTTTTTACTACTTCACTCGAAAGAGCAAGAGTCAGCGATGAACCAGATGAAAATGATTTCATTGCGGCAATGAAATCAGATGATGAGCCCAATCTCGTTGACGGTCAGGTCATCACCCAGAGTGATAATTTATTGCTTCATCTGGATGTTCCCCCTAGAAAAGTAGAGAGCCCGAGAGAGTTTATGTCAGATGTTTCTCGTTCAATTGATATGATTGCCGGCTACTGTCAGGCGTTCCCGGAATTACGCTACATTTATGGCACAAGCTATCTGTCAAAATATGCCGAAAGATATGGTTTTGAGACCGAAGATTTACCACCTGATTCACTCAAAGCCCAAGTTAGTCTGGAATTGTATCGTGAAGCCAAAGGCGAAGAGAAAGCAAAAGAAGCACCAGCACCAAAGTTAGCCTATATCACACCGGAATCTCTTCTGGAGCACACCGAGTCTGTTCGTTCGGTAGAAGATGAGACAAGTAGATCTTTGGGAATATTCACAGTCACACATCAAAGGCTGTCCAAAAAAGAAAAAACCCTGGAGCAGACAACACCAGAAGAGATGAAAAATTACTGTGTAGGCAACGCTCTACGAATTGAGATTGGTGATGGCGATGAAAAATCTTTGAAACGATCGCTTGATATGTTAGTCGGCTATATTAAAGCTTTTCCCTCAATACAGGATGTTTATATAATAAACCCTGGTGAATTTACAGCGTTTTTTGAAGAAATCGGCTTCGGCAGACTTGATTCAGAGGACTGCCCGGTCTTTGACGGTCGGACGCAAATGCTCGAACAAGGTGGGGAAATTGGGGCTTCAAAATTCGAACTGCTAGACTTTGGAGTAAAATCCAGTGACACTATTAGACCGATTGACCGAAGGAAAATGGTCGCATAAAGAACTATTTGGTGCTGATATTTTTTGTAATCTCTTGCTGAATACTATAGGGGTCAGGAATGTTTCTGATTGTTAGCTGACTCTCCTTGCCGGCAGTCAATATATTTATCTCCCCAATGTTAAATGTCGTGCCAATCATCCCGGCGGTTGAATTTGTCACCTCCTGGATTTTTGCATAATCAGTTTCGGTAATTACCCGATTAAAAAACCCTCTTTGATCAACATTTATCACCCGCTGATTGGTAACTAGACAAAAACTGTTGGAGTAGATAAATGAGATTTTGAAAATCAGAGAGAAAATAATCAGAATTAGCACTGTGGTGATTATATAAAAAATGTTGCCGAGACCCCAAAATATCAAAGTTAAAACAATAAAAGCCAGGGCAATTGTCGATTGAAGAAGTGGCCAGAAAAAAACTATTGGGTGGCGGCGGACAACAAGTCGTACCTCTTCATCAGGTCGCTGGCCACGAAATGTAAAATTCGAATCATTCATGAATTTATTATATCAATAACTAGCTCATGAGTCCCATCATCGGCATCACGGTGAAAAGTAGCATCAAAGCTAAAAGAATCCAAAAAACGATTTTAATCCATTTTTTGTCTTTATCGCCGTACACGATTTCTCCTTTTTTTAATCTCATTTAGAACAATGATCAAAGCTCCGACAAAAAGTACAAGAAGGGTCGAGGCAATGATTTTATTTAATGTCGTCGAACGCAGAGCAACCCAGCCAAAAAGTGCAGCAATTAAATACATCGAAATCACCGCTTGACGGACAGAGAAGCCGGCAGCTAAAAAACGGTGGTGAAGATGGGTTTTGTCTGGTGTAGTCAGTGGATTTTTACCTCGAAGGACCCGAGCAGCAGCGACAATCAGGCCGTCAACGATTGCAAACCCTAGGACCAGGAAAGCTGTTGCTAATTTTCCGCCCGATATCAGAGGAAGAACTCCGAGCATCAGGCCCAGAAACATACTGCCCGAGTCCCCCATAAAAATCTTTGCTGGATGGAAATTCCAGACCAGAAATCCAAAAACTGAGCCGGCCAGGATTATAGCTATCATTGCGAGGGCACCTTGACCAACGATAAGACTGAGCAAAAAAAGCGTAATCGCGGCGATACCGGAAACCCCAGCCGCCAAACCATCAACACCGTCGATAAAATTCACAACATTCATCATACCCACGAGCCAAACAAGGGTCAAAATATCGGACCATAGCGAGAAATGATAAACAGTACCAAAAATATTTAGTGGCACATAAACACTATTTAGATTGATCGCTGCCCCAAAAGGATTGGGAAAATGATCGATACCAATCCCCGAGGCAACAATAATTGCGACGGCGATAATTTGAGCCAGAAGCTTTGTTGGCGCCGAAAGACCACGAAGATCATCGACAAGCATTACGCTGACAATTATCAATGATGCCAGCCAAATGCTAACAATTTTTTTGTCAATTCCAAACCAATACCCATCGGAAATATTGGCGCTCGGATTCATCAGAATAAAATAAGTTGTAGTCACGATCAAAAAGGCAGCAAAAATCGCTAGCCCTCCAATTCTTGGTAGGGGTTTTTTATGAGAATCTCGGGATCTGGGAGCGACAACCAATCCGCGCCTTAGAGCAAAAACACGGATTGCTCCGGTCAAACCAACTGCAAGCAGTAGCGATAAGACGAACAAACTAACATAGATCATGTTGCCTCTTTAATAATCAAAAAACTAACTCTTTTTGACCTTGCCCCAATCTTTCATGTAAAAAACGCTCTCCAAAACTAGATCGTAGCCAAGAATCTCCTCCGGCTTAAACCAGATTGAAATTTCTCTTTCCGCCTCTTCAACAGAACCAGAAGCATGAACCAGAGATTGAATCGCTCTTCCGGTTTCATCGGACATCTCATAAGAATCAGAGCTGTAATCGCCACGGATCGAACCAATATCAGCCGTCAAGGGATTAGTCGAGCCAGCGGTTTTTCTACCAAGTGCGACAGCATGTGGACCTTCCCAAATCGTAGCTAGAACCGGTCGGTCACAAAGACTATCCATCAAAAGCTCTCTGGTTCTTTTCCCATATTCAATTGGTGTCAAGAGATCTTTGACACCCTTATCTTTGTAGTTGTTGTAGGTGTTGGTGCCCGAAGAGATGTACCAAGCCTCATCGTCAGCGTAGTGTTCACCTATTAGTTTGGCATCAGGAGCAAGCATTTTACAAGCTATCATCTTTAAGCCCCGCCTCTCAAACTTGTTAATCAATTCGCCCATCAAGTGACGCTGGATTGATTCCGGCTTAATGATAATTAAGGTTCTCTCTGGTTTGAATTTTCTTTCCATCTATCTCCTTCAATTTAATTATTAAGTAATTTTTCAATTTTGGGACGCATTTTTTCCTTTGCGATCACTCCGACTGACATATTATCAAAATCAAAATATTTATCTGCAACCGCCAGAACATCTACCAATTTTATTTTAGCAATTTTTTCCATCGTCTCGGAGATCAGCTCTATTTTTTTCTGATAGAAAAATCTAGTTAAATAATAGTCACCAAGCTCATAAGAATCTTCAAAAGAAAGTTTCATCTGACCGAGAAGAAAAGTTTTAGCCTTCTTGAGCTCATCTTCAGTAATATCAATCCGCGCTCTTTTATATTCACCGATTATCGCTTCGAGGGCCTGAGTGGCTTTTTCATCGGCAACACCAGCCACAGTCATTAGAGATCCTGAGTCAGAACCAGAGGACTGAAAACTCCGGACATCATAGGCCAATCCTTTTTTTTCACGAATTTCTGTAAACATTCTTGAGCTCATATTGCCACCCAATATAACCATAAGAAGCTTGACGACCAATCGATCAGAACTTGAGTAATCCGGACCCAAAAAACCAACCGCTAAATTTGTTTGCTGGCTATCTTTCGCAAAAAATTCCAGTCTTTTGGGTTTATATTTGAACTGCTCAACAGCGCTAGATCTGGCGTTTTTAAAAATAAATTTGTCCTCGATTAATTTGACTAAACCCTCCTCCGATCGACCGGAGAAATTTCCGGCAAGACAGATGTAGGAATTTTCAGCAAAATAATGTTTATTATAAAAATCCAGCACATCTTGTCGCTTAATACCTGATATTGTCTTAACCGTCCCGCCGGTATAGCGAGCGAGCGGGGTCCCAGAAAACAGAGCTTGGTCGAAAACCTGAAAAATGTAGCTCGAAGGTATATCGGAGCGCATTTTTATCTCCTCGATTACCACCTTTTTCTCTTTTTCGATCTCCGATTCAGCAAACAAACTTTCGGTCAGCATGTCAGAAAAAATATCAACAACCTTGTCCAAATGCTCCGAAGCAGCTTTGATATGATAATTTGTATATTCTTCAGTTGGGTGGGCATTGACGTCAGCACCTATGGCATCAATCTCTTTCGCAATATCTAGCGAGCTAGGGCGGCGCTTTGTCCCATCAAAAATTAGATGTTCCAAAAAATGAGTCATGCCTATTTGGCTCTCGTCTTCATAGCGAGAACCAGCACCGACATTAACAATCAGGCTCACCGTCTCTGTTCCTTCGACAGGTACAAGAATCAATTTCAGACCATTTTTTATTTTTTTAACAACCGGATTATGCATTTTATAAATTCTAAATTTATTTAGCTTGACTCGAGAAATTAGTAATGTGGTACCCTCGGCAGGAATTGAACCTGCGACCTTCTGGACCGCAACCAGACGCTCTATCCACTGAGCTACGAGGGCAAAACTAGAAACTTAAATCTTCTATAGATTGTTCAGAACTTGATCCAGCGATTAATCGTATCGGTGATATCCTCTCCCCGCTCCTCTTCTTCTGGCAAATGTTTAGATAAAAAAAGTTTTATCTGCTCAACATTTTCCTCTTCAACTGGCATTTCAACTGGCAGGCTGAAGCGCTTTGCCTGTTCAAATCGGAGCATAATTCTCTGCTCATACGGGAAAATCCAAAATGATTTAAATTGATCGAAAGTATAAACTCGGCTATCTATTGTCACGCCTTGATCATAAATAGCGTAATTCTTTTTGCTGCCCTGTGATCTTGATTGGCTATACATAGCAAATGCGGCAGCGACGACCACGGCAGCGGCCAGCCACAGCTTCATCCAAATAAACGCTCCGACCAGAATAACTGCGATTAATATTAAATAAGTAAACCAGCTACTATTCTTTTTGCCACTCTGAAAATCAGTCGCTTGCCAGTAAAACACCGGCTTGTCAGCAGGAGTAATTTTTGCTTCGTCTTTCTTAGCCATTTCCCTCCTTAAATTATTGTGGACCGCGTAATAATTAACTTAAACAATGGCGGAAGGTGTGAGATTCGGTCACATATATTCGCCTGCTGGCGAATTTCGCGACCCCGCCTCGCCCCCAGCCGGGGCTGCGACTTTCGAATCCGCTATCTTCCAGAAATCACCAGCCAATTCTTGGCTGCTGGTTTCTGGCGGAAGGTGTGGGATTCGAACCCACGTGGCGGCTTTTAAACCACCGACGGTTTAGCAAACCGTTCCCTTAAGCCACTCGGGCAACCTTCCAAAAAATGTCTGGCGGAGAGGGCGAGATTCGAACTCGCGAGACCATTGCTGGCCTTCCGGTTTTCAAGACCGGTGCACTCAACCACTATGCGACCTCTCCAAACAACAAAACTTGGACTTCATAAATCCTAATCGAATATTACCACTTAAAGCTTGTTTTTTCAATTAAATTATCGTTAACTCATATGCTACAATCTAATCATGAATCAAGGCAACTCATTGTTTTTATTTTTCAATCTAGTAAAAAAAGGAGATTTAAGCTCAGCTTTTTTAGTTCTTCAAATTTTTTTCCTCTATAAATATGCTCTAGTGAGAAGGGAGTTATTGTTCTTACTCAAGAAGAAAAAAGAAATTATAATAGATAATTATCTGCTGAAAGTTGATAGATTTGACAAAGGCATATCCAAGGATCTCTTGGTTTGTAAAAAACGGGAACATCTATCGTTTGAATTCGTAAAAAATAGCCTGGATAACAACGAGATTGTTATCGATATCGGAGCAAATATCGGATATTACGCGATACTGGAGTCGAAAACAGCAAAAAAGGGAGAAGTTTATGCTATCGAGCCTGTAAGTGAAAATTTTAAACTTCTAAAAGAGAACATTATCGCTAACTACCTGAAAAATTGTCATCCGAAGCGGCTAGCAATTGGAGAAAAAGCAGGAAATTCCCAGATTAATATCTACAAGAAAAAGAATTGGTCTTCGTTTAACTCAACCCTACCATCAGAAATAGTCAAAAAAGAAAAAGTCCCGGTAGAGACTTTGGATGGTTTCGTCCAAAAATATCTTAAAAAGTCTCCGACTTTTATTAGGATGGATGTTGAAGGACATGAGCTGCCGATACTATTAGGAGCAAAGAAAATTTTGAAAACAGCTGAGAAATTGCGAATAATGATCGAGATCCACCCACATTTTCTTAAAGATAACGGGATAAAGAAATTCCTAACAATACTTGAGACAAATAATTTTAAAATAACGAAAATTAATTTGGAAGCTCCGCCGATCATTTGGCAATATCGTAGTCTCTACAATAAGTATCGAAAAATATTTGCTCTTCTCCCATACGGAACTATTAAGAAAGAAAATTACAACTATAAATTTTTGGAAAGATTACTGACCAAAAAAGATCAAAATCGACAATACATTTACCACCCTTATGTGGTTTTTGAAAAGTGAAAACCAAATATTTAATTTTTTGTCGACAACAAAAGATTTTTTAATTGGACTAATTTTCCCTAAAATCTGTTTGTCATGTGGGGTAAGCGGCTTCTCGCTTTGTCCGAAATGTCAGGGTAAAATAAAAATTTTGAAAACGGATATCTGCATATATTGCGGCAAAATTTCTCCCAGAGGGAAAATTTGCCAAAATTGCAGAAGAAAAAGCTCACTAACCGGGGTGATCGTAGCAACAAAGTATTCAGGAATCATCAAAGAATCAATTCATCAATTCAAATACGACGGGGATACAGAGTTGTTACAACCACTTGGTAAAATACTGGTAAAAAAGTTTTCTGATATTAAAATTCCTGGGCAAATTACAATAACCTCGGTACCACTTCATCGGACAAGAAAAAACACTCGCGGCTTCAATCAGTCTGAACTTTTAGGAAGATATCTGGCAAAAGAAGTCGGGGTCCTATATGAGGAGTTATTGAAAAGAACAAAACCCACCGAATCGCAAATAAAATTTCATAGATATGAAAGAATCGATAACCTGAAAGGTGCTTTTAAAGCCGAGACAAAAAATTTGTCCGGCAAAAAAATAATTTTAGTCGATGACGTCTGCACTTCTGGCGCCACTTTGGAAACCTGCGCCAAAGAGCTTCGGCGCGCCGGCGCTCGAGAGGTCTGGGGACTAGTTTTAGCTCACGGTAATTAGAATTTGGCCGTTGTTGACGGCAACATCTAAATTCTAATATAATGAATTAAGTATGAGATCTAGAAACAAGGAGGGATGATGACCGAGGGAAATATTGCTGTTGGGGAAGAAGAAACTGAGGGTCAGTTAGCTATTGATGTTTATCAG
>Ga0209718_1003344_pt1 | contig 14438 bp, 5 predicted proteins | sample AD_JPNAS1_MetaG_FD_184420 | JGI IMG/M metagenome (GOLD analysis project Ga0209718, IMG submission 184420) | Active sludge microbial communities of municipal wastewater-treating anaerobic digesters from Japan - AD_JPNAS1_MetaG (SPAdes) (version 2) | ecosystem: Engineered > Bioreactor > Anaerobic >... | reverse complement strand
CATGAGTTATAGAGAGTGTGCCCGAAGAGACGGAGAGGGGAAAGGGATGACGTTGGGTTATCACTTTCTCTTCTCCAACTGGATCGAAAAGAACGGAACAGAAGACAACAACAACGATCTCAGCGACTCCGGAAAGCCTAACTTAAACTCTCGATTCCGTGGTCCAACACTTGGGGTCCACCTCAAGCCAACTGGGGCGCTGCCCCAGACCCCGCCCCACCTCCACCTCCTTGAGCGTCTGGGGTAGCGTTTCTTCACGGGTTTCCCCAAGCCCTGGAGCCGGCTTCTCAAGCACAACACCTTCGTTACGAGGATACTTGAGTGGATGGTCAGCCATGGGCCACACGGGCGGGTCCCGGGTGCTGCCAGGACGGCCACGTGCATGGCAGCAGGGACCGGAGCGCCAGATTTCGGACTGGTTCCTGCGCATTCCGGACCAACAACTTCCGCCAGCCCAGACAAACTTCTCGGATGAGGCGATTTCGAAGCGCTGCAACGCGCGTTCATGAGCTAGGCCTCAGGTAAAATGACAGGTTCTTTATCCGACAGGGATGAAGGTTGCCGGAACGCGACGGTGCGCGCAGGGACGGGGCAACAACCGGTCGAATTCGTCTAAGAAAGAGAGTCGTCGTGTGTCATGAGGTGTGAGGTCCGGCAGGAGCCGATCTGGTGAAACGAAAACGACGACGCGGTTATCTAAAGAGTTGAATGGCGACCGTGCGAGCAGACCAACCCAGGGACGCGTCCCCGAGACCCGAGTCCGTCGAAGACCTTTTCGAAGCGCTCGAATCGCCGCTTCTCAGGTACGCGCTCCGGCTGGTGCCTGATGCCGATACGGCGGAAGATGTTGTTCAGGAATCCTTTATGCGCTTGCACACCCATTTTGCGGAAGTGCGCGAACCCCGGGGCTGGCTCTACCAGACCACCCATAACCTCGCCCTGAACCACCAGCGTAAGACCGCCAGAATCACCCTCCTCGACGTCGCCCGGGATCGGTCCGGCGGTTCCTTCGACCCTTCGAACGACCCGCCCGACCCACAACCGCATCCGGACGAACAGACTGCGCGGCGCGAAGGGATCGGTTTGGTGCGGAGCGGATTGAAGAGCCTGGACGCGCGGGCGCGCCAGGTGGTTGAGCTCAAGTTTCACGAGGACCTGTCCTACAAGGAAATCAGCGCCCGCACCGGCCTCACTGTCGGCCACGTGGGCTATATCCTTCACCACGCCTTGAAATCTCTTGCCGCCGAACTCGAAAGAGCCGGCTTTGTCCCATGAACCCGATCAAGCCTTCACTGCCGCCGGACGACTTCGAGTCGAAGATCACGGCGTTGTTGCTGGGCGAACTGGCGCCTGACGAGGCCCGCGCCGTCGAACAGGCGATCGCCGCCGACACAACCCTGAGGGCCCTGCGGGATCGGCTTCGAACCATCCTGCCCCTCGTGCGCCAAGCCGTAGGCGGGCCGGACGCGTCCGCCGAGTCATGCGCCAACGGGCCGCGCTTGTCAGCCGAGCGACGAGATTCGTTGCTGCGCCACTTCAAGACGATCGTGCCCCGAGGGTTCGATCTGCCCAGATCCCGCCGGCATTCCTGGCTCGTTCCCCTGAGCGCCGCGGCCGTTTTGATCGTCATGGCCAGCCTGCTCCTCCCCTCCCTCGCAAAGGCGAAGAGCAAAGGTCGATCGATCGCGTACCGACACGACGCGCCTCAAGTCGCCTTGGTCACCCGTCTTGGCAGCCAGCCCGCCGACGAGCCGGCCGACGAGCCGGCCGATGTCCTGTTGGATGCCCAATCACAGATCGATCCGGTGACCGGGATGCCAATGCGCGGCGAATCGGAGGGCGCTACCGAAGGGCGCGAGCGCCAATTGCAGACGTATCAGCCTGGAGGAGCGCCACGTCTGAAGGGTGTCGAGGTGGCAGCCAAGGCCGAATCAAGCGGCGCCGAGTCGGCCCAGCCCATGGCAGATATTCGGATGTTAATGCGCTATGGGCTTCTGCCAAAAGGGATGAAACTCGCCGAGGTCGCCGGTGAGTCGACTGCGGCATCCGGTCTGGCCAAGGCCGTCGAAAAGCGAAAGACAGATGCAATCAGCCTCGGCGAAAGCGTCGCCATGCAACCACAACCCGAGGCGAGCACGCCGGTGCCGTCCGCACCTGCCCGGAGTGAACTCGCCCCCCTGCCGCTCGAGTTGCCGGCCCCGGCTTTCGTGGGCACGCCCACCGCCGACTTAGCGTTTGCGGATGGCGAAGCCAAGAACAGGGCAGCCGAGATCAGGGGCGGTGAAGAGTCCGCGGGAGCGATGACGTGGGGGGAGACTGTAGCCAAGTACGGGGACATTCAGCAGAATTGGCACTTCGACGCGGCGGCCGAAGGCACGCTTGTGAATGGCTTCGACACGGCCGAATGGGGCAGGAGCGGCGGTGGCGGAATGGGGGGGATGGGCATGGCGGGTGGAATGGGAGGTGTCGGCGGAGCGGGTGTATCGGGTGGATTCGGTGGCGGAGTGCAAACGGACGGAGATCGGAGTTCGACCGACTTTTACTTGGGCCGGCAGGTCGCCACCGATCGCGGCCAAGACCCGGCCACGCATCTCTTCTCGACAATTCGGGCCAAAGCGGGTGAACCGGATTCGGACTCGGCCGGCACAACCGAGGTTGCCCAACGCCTGAGCAAATCCGACCATGCCGGAGTCCGCATCACAAGCCGGTCAACACCTGCGCCCGATCGGGGCTTTCTTGTGGCTGGGGCCGACAGTCTGGCCAGTCTGGCCCAGGCTGGCCGTCCCACCCGGCGTGCGGCGGCCCCCGCTGCGGCCTCCGCTGCGGCCCCTGTTGCGACGCCCGCCCCGCCGACCATGCCAAGCTTGGTGGCCGAGGTTCCGCCTTCCGGGGGCGTTGCGGGGCCTGCGTCTTCATCGGACGCCAAGGCCAACGCGGAGCGGTACGGGGCCGGCTACTACGCATACGGGCTTCCTGCCCAAGAAGCCATCGAGGTGGCCAAAGCGCCGGTGCTGGGCGATGCTCCGATGCTGGGCGCCGCGTTCAGATCCCTTGAGGTCGAACCGGAGAGGTTGGAGCGTGTCACCGCCGCCGCCAATGCACCCGCAACCGAGCCTGAGCCTGTTGGATTGCTCACGCCAAGCGCCGGCAAATCGGTCGATTCGAGCGTTCGCCGCGGGGCCTTGGTCAGTGGCGAACAACGCGGTCGGGCTCGGTTTGCGAAGTCGAGTTCCGCGCCGACGCGTCAGCTCGCCGACAAGGAGCAGGCGGTTGACAGGCTTGCGGAGTCGGAGAAGCAAGTGGCCGATCTGCGTCTCGGGGTCGCGGTAGTCAACGGAGAGGGGCAAGGCCTCCAACCGCAGGCGCTTGACGTTGCAGCGTCTGTGGTTGCAGCGCCTCCGGTTGCGGCGCCTGACTCGGGCGTGGACGCACTGGGATTGATGACCAACGTGGCGGTCTCCGCCGAGGCACTCGAAGCAAACGGGCGAGTCGCAGGCGATGTCGTGGTCAAGGGGGTGCCGAGAGCCGCCAGCCGTCCGTCCGCGCCGCCGCCCGAACCGCAGCCTGAAGTGGCAACCGCGGTCAATCCGTTCTCGACCTTCTCGCTCAATGTGACTGACGTGTCGTTCAAGCTCGCCGCGGCGAGCCTCGAACAGGGCGCGCTCCCGGTCGCCTCGCGCATCCGGAGCGAGGAGTTCCTGAACGCGTTCAACTATCGGGATCCGGAACCGGTGCGAGGCGCACCGGTCGCGTTCGCCTGGGAACGAGCGCGCTACCCCTTTGCCCACAACCGCGAGGCGATCCGCTTCTCGGTGCAGACCGCCGCGCGGGGCCGGTCGGCCCTGCGTCCGCTCAATCTCGTGTTGTTGCTCGACAGTTCGGGCTCGATGGAACGGGCCGATCGCGTCGCCATCGTCCGCGAAGCCCTTTCGGTGCTGGCCCAGAAACTCGAGGCCCAGGATCGGATCAGTGTCGTTGCCTTTGCCCGCACGGCCCGGCTTTGGGTCGATGGCGTTTCTGGAAGCCAGGCCAGGGAGGTTCTGGACGGGATCAGCAGACTGACGCCTGAAGGAGGGACGAATCTCGAAGACGCGCTGAACGTTGCCTACGAGACTGCGGCGCGCCATTTCGTCAGTCACGGCGTGAATCGTGTGGTGTTGCTCACCGACGGCGCGGCCAACCTGGGCGACGTCGATCCCGAATCGTTGAAGCAGAAGGTCGAGTCGGCTCGCAAGAAGGGGATTGCGCTCGATTGCTTCGGTATCGGGTGGGAAGGGTACAACGACGATTTGCTCGAAGTGCTCTCGAGCCATGGCGACGGGCGCTACGGTTTTGTGAACAGCCCCGAGGAAGCGGCCACCGGGCTGGCGGATCAACTGGCCGGCGCGCTCGAAGTCGCCGCGGCTGACGTCAAGGTCCAGGTCGAGTTCAACCCGCAGCGGGCGACGGCCTGGCGGCAGATTGGCTACGCCAAACACCAGCTCACGAAGGAGCAGTTCCGCGACAACACGGTCGACGCCGCCGAGTTGGGCGCGGCCGAGTCAGGCAACGCCCTTTACATCCTCGAACTCAATCCGCGCGGTCAGGGCGACGTCGGCACCGTGCGGGTGCGCTACCGCGAGGCGGCCAGCGGCCTCTACCGCGAACACGCCTGGCGCGTCCCTTACACCGGCCCGGCGCCCGGGCTCGAGGAGTCCAGTCCGGCCATGCGTCTGGCCGTCACCTCCGCCGCGTTCGCCGAATGGCTCGCGTCGAGCCCGTTCGCCGGCGAAGTCACGCCCGATAAGCTGCTCGGCGCCATGGCGGGGGTGACCGACGCCTTCGGTCCGGACGCCCGGCCGAGGCAACTCGAGACCATGCTCCGCGCCGCCAAAGCGATCAGCGGACAATGAAGAGTGTGTTCAGTGAACGTGAATGCGCCTTTGGCGGAGCGAGATGGCGCGGACCGATCGGGCGTCGCGGGACGGCTACGGAACAACGGTTCATGGAAGGCAACAACATGACTATCCGAACGACATTGGGCCAACAGAGGTCTTTCTGCAGTGCATCTGGAGATTGTCTGTGGGGGGCGAGTTTGCGCCGCGTGGGGACACGCGGCCGACAGCGGGAGTCTGCAACCGGTGTAGGCCTGGTGCCCTCACCGGGCGACACAAGCACCGACAACATCCGGATGCACCGGTTTCTCGGACCGCGGCGGGGCAAAGACACAACCGAATCTGCAAGGTTCTCCCATATTCTGAAGGAACGCCGGGATGCGCTCTGCCCGCCCCTCGATCGCCATCGCAATCACGGGGGCGCCCTTGTCCATCCGATCGCAGCGCAGAGCATCGTTGCGTCGGCTCTTCTGGCCTTGTGGCTGGCCGCTTCAACCTTCGCGGGCGATCCCGATCCTGCCCCGGCCATAGTCCCGCCCCCGACGCCCGCGTCCGAACCCGCCGCGACTTCGCCCACCGCTGTCGAGGTCAATGCAATCGCTCTCGACGGCCAACTCGGTGCCGAGAAAGCGCGTCTGGTCATCGAGGCGGATTTGCGCGGGCTGAGCTCGGGGCGCGAGAAGTGCATCCCGAGCGCGGCTATTCAGCAGACGATCGCCGTGTCGCGCGCCAAGCTCACGCACACGATCTCGATCCAGATCGACGCCGTTCAAGGCGAGTTGAAGGAGGTCGAGCTCTGGCTGTCGGGTGTTGGCGAGATCACGCGGGTGACGAGCGACGCCCTCGAGCACTGGAGCGTGCGGCGCGGACCCGACGGCGCCCGCAGTCTGGTCGTGCGTGTGAAGAGGGCGGACAAGCCGGTCAAGTCGCTCGTGGTGCAGGCCGTCGCCGAGACCTCCTTGGGCGATCTCCCGCAGACCGTGACCCCGCTGGCCTTGATCGGCGACCCCGCCTCGCTCAGCCACGGCTACGTCCGCATCGACACACCGCCCGAACTCGCGATTCAAGTGGGCAATCCCGCCGGCGTGGCGCCGATCGAATCCAAGTTCCTGCCTGAGAGCTTGCGGCCGGTGGTGACGCCGGGCGCTCCTGAAACGATCGCGTTCCGTTTCCACGGCACGCCCTACAGCTTGCCCCTGACAATCGAGGCGGCCGACCCCGAATCGTCCCGCGTTGTCGTCAGCCAGTTCCGTCTGCAAGGCCGGCTCAGCGGCGACTCCGCCGAATTCACCCTGAGCGGCCTCGCGCGCGTCAAGAACCCCAAAGGCGGCTCGCTGACCCTGCTGGCGGGGCGGGCGGCGCTCACGGAGGTCAATGCGGCGCCCCACTGGCATTGGCGGCTCGAAGGCAACAAGTACGTCGCGGTGTTCGATCGCGACGGCGAGTTCGCGCTCCGACTCAAGTTCAACGCGGCTGTTCGCCAGACCAACGGCTGGAACGAACTCGATTTCGTCGTCGCGCCCGGCGGGCTGGCGCCCGTGACGATCGAGGGATTGAAAGCCGACACGGAGTTCCGGTTCGCCGACGGCGCCCGGCCCGAGCGCGCGGGCGAGGAGTTTGTGAGCTTTCTTCCGCCGACCGGCCAGGTGCAGCTCGCGTGGAAGGAGGCCCGGCCCGAGACCGAGGGGGCGCTCTTTTACGCCGCCGAGGCGCTGGCGCAAATCGCCATCAGCCCCGGTCTCATGCGGCAGACCGCTCTGCTCGATTTCAAAGTGATGCAGGGCGAACTCAACCGTGTCACGTTGCGCCTGCGCGGCGCCGGCGAGGTGGCGCGCGTGCAGGGGCCGGCGGTCCTGAGCTGGGTGGTCGAGCCACTGCCCAACAGCGCCGACCGCCGGCTGGCGGTGCAGTTGAACGAGGCTCAGAAGGACCAGTTCTCGTTCCAGGTCCAGTTGCAAACGCCGCTGGGTGCGTTCCCGCAGGCTGTCGAGGCGATGCAGGTGTTGCCCGAAGGCACCACGCGGTTCGGCGGCTGCTACCGGATCGTCAATGAAGGCGCCGTGCGGCTCGAGGTGTTGCAGGCGAGCGGGCTTTCCCAGATTTCGCCCGAGCAATTCCCGCAGACCGACGCCACCCAGACGCTGGCTTTGACGGAGCAGACCACGCAGGTGTTTGCCTATCGTTTCTCGGGCGGCGCGTTCGAGTTGCGTATGCAGGCGGACAACATCCTGCCCGAACTGGCGGTGTCGGCTCTGATCGAGTATCACCTGGGGGAGACCGAGCTGGCGATCGATGCCGAGTTCGAGGTGGATGTGCGCGAGGCGCCCCTGCGCGAGATGCTGCTGCGCATACCCAAGGGCTACGCCGTCGCGCGCCTGAATGCGCCCGGCCTCGGCGATTACTTCCCGACCGAGAGCGCCGATCTGCCCGAGGCCCAACTCCGGCTCGTCTATGGCGCCCCGGTGTCCGGCCGCCAGGTCGTGCAGTTGCGCCTCGAACGCAACCAGCCCCTCGCCGAATCGGCCTGGCGCCTGCCGCGCATCGACGTCCTCAAGGCGAAATCGGTGCGCGGGCATGTGGGGGTGACGGCGGACGCGGGCTTTCGGTTGACGCCCGGCGCAACGCAGGGGCTGACCGAGATTGCGGGCGCGTTCTTCCCGAAGAAGCTGACCGGCATTCAGGCGGCTTTCCGGATGAGCGACGCGGCGTGGCAAGCGACGCTGGCCGTCGAGCGCCTGCCGCAATCGATCCAGGCCGACACGTTCCACCTATTCTCGATCGGAGAAGGGGTCGCGTACGGCAGCAGCATCATCAACTACGTCGTGTCGGGTGCGCCGATCGCCGTGTTCAAAATCGAGTTGTCGGCCGAGTATTTCAACGTCGAGTTCAGCGGCAAGGACGTCCGGAGCTGGCAGAAGACCGACGGCGGTTACCAGGTCCAGTTGCACACGCCCGTGGCGGGAGCCTACACGCTGCTGGCAACCTACGAACGCCCCTTCAAGCCCCAAGGCGATACCCTCACCTTCACCGGGGCCCGCCCCCTCGACGCCCAATCGGAGCAGGGCCACACCATTGTGGTCAGCGCATACCAGTTCCAGGTCAAGCCGGTCAACCTCTCGAACGCCCTTCTGCCGCTCGAAACGGGCGAGGTGCCCGCCGAATACCGCCTGTTCTTCGACGCGCCAATCCTCGCCGCCTACCGCTACGCGGCGCGCCCGTTCAATTTGCAGCTCGAACTCAAACCGCTGGCCCAGAGCGAGACAATCAGCCAGGTCGTCGACCGCGCCTCGTTCGTCACGCGCATTTCCGATGAGGGCGAAGTGGTGACCGATGCCCGCTATTTCGTGAAGAACAAAGGCGCGCCCCACCTCCGCCTGGTCATTCCCGAAGGCACCCAGCTCTGGTCGGTGACCGTTAATAACGCCCCTGTCGTCCCCGTCACCAGCGACCGCGCGCACCTGATCCCCCTGCCCCAACACGCCGACGCCGACGCCGTCAACGATCTGCAGATCAAGCTGGCCGCCCGCGCCAAGGACCGCAAACGCATCGCCGTCGCCGCCCCGATCGTATCCGCCCCCGTGCTGTTGGCGGAATGGCACCTGGTTCCCGACACCGGCCGGCGCCTGGTCTGCCGCCGGGGCCCGCTGACTCCGGTCGGCGCGACAGAAAGCGTCACCGGCTTTGCCGGCCTGCAGCGCCTGCTGTCGAGCGAAGCCAGGGACGATCTGCTTTTGGGCCTGGGCCTGGCTTTGGGCCTGACCATCATCGCCGCCTGGCTCTGGCGCCTGGCAAGCGACCAGGGCGTCCACAAGCTCACGCTCCGCCATTTGCTCGGAGGCATTCTCGCGCTCGCCGCCGCCGCCCTGGCCGCCATCGCGCTGGCGGATCTGGTCGACCTGGCCCGATCGGCGCGGGTCGAGGTCCCGCGCGACCTGCGGTTCGTCGCGCCGGTGCAACAGGCGGACAGCGCCCTCGCGCTCGACATCGCGAACGTGTCGGTGGGACCGTCCTGGTTCGCGTCTGCGTGGGCTCTGGCGCCGGCCCTGCCCGGCGTGCTGCTCTGGCTCTATGGCCTGGCCAGCTCGAAGGCCTGGTTGCGAGTCCTCGCGCGCGTGCTGGGTTGGGTCTTGATGTTATGGGCGGCGTTGCGCTGGCCCAATGGCGCGCCGCTGTTCTTCGGCGTCCTCCTTGCCTTCGTCGTGCTTCACGTGTTTGTGCCCTGGCTGTGGCGCTGGTGGCGGGCGCCGCGCAAGCCCGCTCCCGACACCGGAAGCGCTGCCGCGGCGGCCGCCCTGCTCATGTTCGGGGCCTGGTTGCTCGAATCCGCCGCCACCCTGGCCCAGGCCGACCAGGCCACCGGTCCCGTCCCGAACAAGACGCCGCCTCTGGCCGAATCGGTGGTCCAGGAGGTCCGCGTCGAGGGCCAGTATGCCATCGGATCGGCCCGAGTCCGCTGGCAGGCGCGCCAGGGGGACGTTCTCCCGCTGCTGCACGCGCCGGGTGTTCTCACGCGGATCGAGTACCCGACCAACAGCGCGCGGTTGGTGCAGACCGCCGCGGCCGACTGGCGCGACACGGCACTGCTGGCCGAGCAGACCGGCCTGTGCGAAATCCGGCTCGATTACCAGGTCCAGACCGTCACTCGCGAAGGCGAGCGCGCGTTCGCCTTGCCGACGGCGCATGGCCTGGTGAACCGCCTCACGCTCACCCTGGTCGGACTCGACGTCGAAATCAACGCCCCCCAGGCGGTGTCGGTCCAATCCGTCGCCTCCGGCGCGTCCACGAACACCGTCGCGCGCCTGGTGCTGGCGCCTGCGCGCGCGCCGTGGATTGCATGGAAGCCCCGCAGTCGCGACACCCGGCTCGAGAAGGCGGTGTTCTATGCGGAGTTGAGCCAACTCTTCGTGCCCGGCGCGGGCGTGGTCGAAGCGTTGCACCAGGTCCAGTTGCGGCCCGCCCAAGGGGAGTTGAGCGAACTCGAGTTCGATGTGCCTGCTGGCGCGACCATCACCGATGTCGTCGCCCCGGGGCTTTCCCTGTGGCGATTCGATCCGCAGAGCCGGCAGTTGCGGGTGCGCCTCACGCCCGCGCAGTCCAAACCGTTCAACCTGCTCGTCAAATCGCAAATCGCCACCGGCCCGCTGCCCTTCGAGCAGACCGCCGGCTTGCTCGGGGTGCGGGGCGCGGCGGGTCAACTGGGACTGCTGGGCGTCGCCACGGGCAACGAGGTGCAATTGGACGACGTCCGAGCCGAGTCGTTTTCGCCCATCAACCTCGAGGATTTCCCCGCGGCCATGCTCGATCCGCTCCGACCCGCCATTGCCGGTCTGACCCTGCGCCGCGCGTTCCGCTACTCGGATGCCGCGGCCAACCTCACGCTCGAGGCGTCAGCGGTCCAGCCAGACATCCGGGTCGAGGCGGAGCAGACTCTGTCGCTGGGCGAGGATCGGACGGTGCTGGCGGCCAATATCGAGGTCGAGGTGACGCGGGCCGGCATCTTCAAGCTCAGTTTCCTCCTGCCGACCGGCCTCGATGTCGAGTCCATCAGCGGCCCCGCCTTGAGCCACTGGACCGAGCTGAAGACGGATGCCGGGCGGGCGATCACCCTGCATCTGAAGAGCAAGACGGAGGGCAAACAGACCTTCGCAGTCAGCCTGAGCGGCCCCGGCGTGCGATCCGCAACGGGCTGGGCGGTGCCGCGCCTGGGCGTGCGCGAAGCCGGCAAACAACGCGGTCAGTTGCTGCTGGTGCCTGAGCAGGGATTGCGCCTCCAGATCGCCTCGCGCGAGGGCGTCACGCAGCTCGATCCGCTCAAGGCCGGCGTTCGGCAGAAAGGAGTTCTGGCGTTTCGATTGCTGCAGTCCGATTGGAGCCTCACCCTGGATCTCGAGCGCATGGATGCCTGGACGCAAGTCGCCAGCCTTCAGCATGTCGTCATCGGCGACGCGCAGCTCAAGGTCGCAGTCAATCTCCAGTACGAAATCGAGAACACCGGCATCAAGACCCTGGGCGTCCGCTTGCCCGCCGACGCCGAGGGCGTCCGGTTCCGCGGCGAGCAACTGACCGATTTCCGTCCGCTCGAAGGGCAGGCCGGCGCGGGCACGCGCGATTGGGAGATCAAGCTCAACCGCCGGGTCTTCGGCAAGTACCTCCTCCAGGTGACATACAACCTGCCCCTCGGCGACCGGCTGGCCGAGACCGGCATCGTCGGGGTCGAAGCCCTCGATGCGAACATGCAGCGCGGTTTCCTCACGGTGCAGGCCGGCGGCCGACTGCAGGTGCGCGTCGATTCGCCGCCCGAGGCGCTCCAGCCCGCCGAGTGGCAGTCGATCCCGCGCGCCCTGCAGCAGGATGTCGCCGCCACCGCCGCGAATTACACGTTCCGGCTGGTCGAGCCCGCCTATCGCCTGCCGGTGCAAATCGAGCGGCACGCCGCCGCCAAGCTGCTCCCCGCGCGCGTCGACAGCCTGACGCTCTCGTCCGTCGTGTCCGATGACGGGATCGTGCTGACGCAAGCGCGCATTCAACTGACGCCGGGAGACAAGCGGCTGCTCCACCTGACCTTGCCCGACAAGGCGCGTTTCTGGTTCGCGTTTGTCAACCAAAGCAGCGTCTGGCCCTGGCGGGAGACCAACCAGGTGCTCATCCCGCTCGAACAGCATGCAAAGACCGGACAACCCACGCTGGTCGAGTTCTTCTACGCGGCTCGGGCGGGAGCCGGCAGTTCGAGGGCGCTGAATCTCGAGTTGCTGGGACCGCGGTTCGATCTTCCCCTCGAGAACATCTCCTGGCGCGTCTTCCTCGGCGAGCAATGGCGCCTCTCGAGTTGGAGAGGCTCGCTCCAGTTGCAGCCGGAGCAGGGCCCGACCGACGGAGTCGCCGTCGACCTCGAAACCTACATCCGCAACGAGGCCGCTCTCCAACAAGCCAAAACCAAGGAAGCCGAACAGTTCCTGAACTGGGCCAATCGTCTCCTGGTCGAGGGCGATCCAGAACAAGCCCGCCGGGCCTTCACCACCGCCTATGGCCTTTCCCAACACGACAACGCCTTCAACGAAGACGCCCGCGTCCAACTTCACAACCTCAAGATGCAGCAGGCCCTCGTCGGCCTCAACGTGCGCCAGGCAAAAGTGGCGGGTGAACCGTCGGTCCTCGCCGCCACACCGCGCGCCCTGCGTGAGAGCCAGGCCGCCAACTATACGCAGCAAGAGGCCAAACAACTCATCGAGCGCAACACGGCCGAGGACAATGCGGTTCAGATGCGTTTGGCGGAGCGATTGATTCGGCAGCAGGACGCAGCGGCGGCGAGTCCGGCAGCGATCCGAGTGACAATTCCGGAGCAGGGCCGATTATTAACGTTCTCAAGACCGCTCCACGTCCAGCCGTGGGCCGATCTCGCACTCGATATCAACGCTCGCCCCGCCCAATCCACAACCCTCCTCTTCCGTCTCACCATCCTAGTCTGCGTCGTTCTCCTGGTCGGGTTCTTCGCCTGGCTGGGTCGGACCAAGACACCCCCAAGGGCCAGTGAGTGAGTGAATGGTCGGGCGTGAGTGAGTGAATGGTCGGGCGCTCGATTGCGACGCCTGCACGCCGATAACCCTCGCCCAGGCGGCAGGCAGGCGTCGCCGCTCCGTTTCATGAATTGGCGCTGCGCGTGATCGCGTGCTCCCAGGCGCGCTTTTTCGCCTTTTAATTCCGCCGGCGGTCTGTAAGCTTGGGACACGAATCGTGATTCGATAACCGAATCGAGACATCGCATTACTACTATGCCACTAACACACACCAAAGAACTGTTCGCGAAGGCCCTGAAGGGAAAGTACGCGCTGGGGGCCTTTAATGTGAACAACATGGAGCTGGTGCAGGCGATTGTCGAAGCCTGCGAGGAAGAGAAAGCTCCCCTTATCCTGCAGATTTCCAAGGGTGCGCGGCAATATGCCAACCCTGTCTACCTGAAGAAGCTCATCGAAGCGGCCGTGAGCGTGAGCAACATCCCCATCGCGGTCCACCTCGATCACGGCGACACCTTCGAACTGTGCAAGCAATGCATCGACGAGGGATTCACCAGCGTGATGATCGACGGCAGCCACTTGCCATTCGACAAGAACGCCGAACTCTGCAAACGGGTGGTCGATTACGCGCACAAGCACAACTGCGTTGTCGAGGGCGAGCTAGGCCAACTGGTTGGCGCGCAACACGATGACGGTGAGGAGGGCGGCGGCTACTCGAAGGGCGGCGTCTATACGCACCCCGATGAAGCAGTCGAGTTCGTGAAGCAAACAAAGGTCGACTCGCTGGCTGTGGCCATCGGCAACTCGCATGGCGCATACAAGTTCAAAGGGACGCAGCATCTGAACCTCGAGCGTCTCAAGGCCATCAAGAAGGCGCTCCTGGATGCCGGTCTGGGCGATTATCCGCTGGTGCTCCACGGCGCATCGAGCGTGCCCAAAGCCCTCGTCCAGGAAATCAACCAGTACGGCGGCAAACTGGGCGAAGACGCCGCCGGTGTGCCCGAGGCCGACATCGAGATCGCCCGGAGGACTGGCTGCACCAAGGTGAATATCGACACCGACCTGCGCCTGGCCCTGACCGCCGGCATCCGCAAGGCCTTCGCCGAAAACCCGAAGGAATTCGATCCGCGCAAGTACCTCGGGCCTGCCCGCGCCAAGGTCAAAGACCTGGTTCGGCACAAGGTCAAGAACGTGCTCTGTTGCGCCGGTCACGCGTTCGACTGATCGCGGAGCCCGGATGTGAGACTCTGCGCGGAGTTTCGAGAGACATCCGGTTCAGATCGAGGCGGCGCACCCTCTTCCCGGACCGCCGCCTCGGCAGTTCTCGGTTCCAGTCCACGACAACGACCGGCCCGAAGAACCTCCGGTCCCGATTCAATCATACCCGCGCCAGACGCATCCTCACCCGAGGATGCGTCTGCCGCTTTCTACCGGAAGTTCCATTAAGATCTGATGGCGGAATCGTGGTTTTCGGCCTTATTTTTCTTGCGCGTGCCTACGGTGACTTGGGCTTCGGGCACCGTCGCCGGAAGAACCAACTTCAGTGCCTGGAGCAGTTGCTGCTGGCGGGCACTGGGCTCGGGCACCTGGCGCGCCACGACCTTGCCGCTGCCAGAGTGAACCAGTTCCATGACGCAGAGCTCTTCGAGTTGGCGCAAGCCTTCTTCCACCGTGACTTCCAACGACCGCCAGGCTTGCTCCAAATGACGGCGCACTTTTAAGGCCAGCATCGCCGTCAATGCGTGGGCTTGGGTGTTGTCTGCCGTGCATGCCGCTTTCTGGTCGGTGCGAATCATGCCCCGGTCGCCCACCAGGGTGACGCCCGTGCAGCCAAGCTCCTTTTTGATCTTATGGACTTGCTGGCCGAAGGTTTTGAGATCGTTGGTGTTGCCGCGATAAACCTGGATCGAGACCGGCTCCCCCTGGCCCAAATCATCGCCTAAGCGGGGTGCGTCGAAAATTCCGAGAACTGCCCGCCCGGGCGGGTCCGCGCCATGGGAACCAACCTCCAAATACCACGCCTTAACCCTCCGAAATCGACCCAAACCCCTCC
>Ga0209718_1003334_pt1 | contig 14474 bp, 11 predicted proteins | sample AD_JPNAS1_MetaG_FD_184420 | JGI IMG/M metagenome (GOLD analysis project Ga0209718, IMG submission 184420) | Active sludge microbial communities of municipal wastewater-treating anaerobic digesters from Japan - AD_JPNAS1_MetaG (SPAdes) (version 2) | ecosystem: Engineered > Bioreactor > Anaerobic... | reverse complement strand
CTTCCGCCAGCTTGGCCGTTTCGTCTTCGGTCGTGTTATTTGCCTCGGCCATCGCCGCCGCGGGCGTGTGGTTCTACGGCCCGGAGAATCTGCCGGAAGTCTCGTCGCTGGCTCCATGGCTGCTGCTCGACCGATTCAGCTTGTTTTTCTTCGTGATTTTGACGTTGGGGGGAGCGTTGTCCTGCTTGCTGGCGGGCGGCTATCTTCCCGAACACAAGCTCGATCGGGGTGAGTTTTATCCCTTGCTTCTGTTGTCGACGGTGGGTGCGATGACGTTGGCGGCGGCGGGCGATATGCTCACGATTTTCCTTGGCCTCGAGGCGATGTCTCTTGGTGTGTACACCATGGTGGCATTTCGTCGTGGTTCGCCTCGGTCCATCGAAGCGGCGCTCAAGTACTTTTTGCTCGGGTCTTTCGCGGCCGCCCTGCTTCTTTACGGAGGAGCGCTGTTATACGGTGCCACTGGGCATACCGACCTATCCGGCATCGGCTCGCAGCTTGCCAACACGGGTCTAAGGCTTGTCAAAAGCGACAGCGAAGTGCCATCGGACATGCTCCTCATCGCCTATGACAACGCCGTGCCCCTCGTCATGGTCGGTCTCGTGCTCATCTTGGTGGGGCTTGCGTTCAAAGTGAGCGCGGTTCCCTTTCACATGTGGACGCCCGACGCTTACGAAGGCGCGCCGACTCCGGCCACTACCTATATGGCCGTCGTTGTCAAGGCCGCTGCCTTCGCCCTCATGCTTCGTGTGCTGCTGATTGCCTTTGCCGACGCCAAAACGGCTTCCTGGGGAACCGGATGGCCACCGGTGGTCGCTGGCCTTGCGGTAGCGACCATGACCGTGGCCAACGTGATTGCGGTGCGTCAGGAATCGGTCAAACGAATGCTTGCGTATTCGTCGATTGCTCATGCGGGCACCTTGTTGATTGCGGTGGTAGCGGCCACCAAAGCGACGCAACAAGCCGAAGCGAGCATGATTTATTATCTGCTGGCGTATACCGTATCGACCGCGGGCGCGTTTGGAACGCTCATTTTATGTGGAAGCCGAGGAGCGGAAGCGGTGAGTTACGAAGACCTGGCGGGATTGGGGCGTCGTCATCCCGCCATCGCTTTTGCCTTTTCGCTGTTCTTGCTCTCGCTGGCGGGCGTTCCTCCCCTGGCCGGATTTTTCGGCAAATTCTACCTATTTCGAGTCGCCATCGACAATGGCTTCACCATGCTGGCCGTCTTGGGTCTGCTCAACAGTGTCATCGCGGCCTATTATTACCTGCGGGTATTGGTCGTCATGTACATGAAAGAGCCGGAACCCGGCGCGCCCATCGCGGTGCCCATGCGCTCCGGTTACGTGGCAGCCGCCCTGCTCATCTCCGCGGTGCTTGTCGTATTGCTCGGTTTGCTCCCGAACGGAACGCTGGAAGCGGCCATTCTCGCGGCTGGTTGACCCCTTCATGTCCTTGACCCTGTTGGCTCCGTGCTGCGATGATTCGAGGCCGTCGTCGTGCAGCGGTGGCTAGAACGCGTGGCGCGGCTGGTGGGGCAGGATGTGGGCCTCGACCTATCCCGCTGCCGGACTTCCACCCTCGCGGACGTTCTCACTGCTCTTGCCAAAGCGCTTGGATTGGCGGGCCCCGACCAGGTCCTCGATGCGGCCCAGGGGCCTCATCGACGATGGATCGTGGAGCGTCTCATTTCCGCCTTGCTCGTGCATGAAACGTTTTTTTACCGTTATCGTGCGCAACTCGAAGAATTGTCGGATCGCGTATTTCCCGCAATACTAGCGGCCCGACCGTCGGTCTTTCGGATCTGGAGCGCGGGATGCGCCACGGGCCCGGAGCCCTATTCGCTGGCGATGATTGCGGTGGACGTGGTGCAGCGGCTTGGCGTGCCGACGGTCGTGCAGGTCCTTGGAACGGATCTGGCCGCCGAAGCCATCGATGTGGCAAAAAAGGCGATTTATCCAGGTAGTGCGACGATGGATATGCCAGTTGCGTGGCGTGAACAGTTCTTCGAAAAAGAGGAAGCGGGTTGGTTTCGTGTCAAAGACTCCGTTCGACGGCTCGTTCGTTTTGACGTGCATAACCTTGCCCATCGTCCCCCAACGGGCCCTTTTCACGTGATCACATGCCGAAACGTCCTTATGTACCTGCAACAGGATGCCCAGCATAAGGCCGTTGGCGCTTTGGCTTCCGTTCTTGCGAAAGATGGCGTGCTTGCGGTTGGGCATGGCGAGAGCCTGCGAGGGTTCGAAAATCTTCTCGTGCCTGACCGAGGCAGCGCCGTGAACTTGTACCGACTCGCGAAAGGCATAGCGATGGCGTCAGAAGCGATGGCGTCAGAAGCGATGGCGTCAGAAGCGATGGCGTCAGAAGCGACACCGTCGGAACTCATGAGCTTGGGCGAAAAGCCTCTGGCCCCGCCTTTGTCTGCTCCGGTATCGCGAGCGAAACCCCCAAAAAACACCCATACGATCGTCTTGAAAGGCGTTTACGACGAGCAGGCCAATCCGCAGGGGGTAGCGTCGTTGAAGGCTGCTCTTGCCGATGCGGTTGCTGGGGGGCTTTCGGTGATCATTGAGGCCGATGGGGCATTGAGCCTCGATGGTGCGACCGCGCGGTTGATTCTTCGGGCGATGCGAACCTGTCCGATGCCGATGGTGGTGCATGCGACGCGGGATAGTGTGAAGCAATGGGCTCGTCGTTATGGCGTTCCGCTTGGGTAGGCGTTGTGGGCAAAGGGGCGACGATAGTATTGGCGCTTGCGGATCCATGACTCACCCTTAATAGTGTAACTATAGGATATTATAGTATAAATATCGTTTTGGCCCAAAGGGGGGCGCTGACAAGAAATCCGGAACGGCGGTGATCTTTCGGTTGCATCGAAGCAGCGGTTTGGATTTTGGAGGCTTGCAGATCTGCAAACGTAACCGTGTAAGTTGTTGATAAAAGTGGAGAACCATTGGGGGGCCTGGGAGGAAAACGCGAAGAATTGGCTGAATATTGAGGAATTTTCCATCTTGGCATGATGATCGCTACGCGACAGGCTATGCCGGAAGCATTTGGCTTGAGCAAGACTGGTCGCCGACCTCGCAACGAGGATTCTTTTTCCACACGTTCTGACCTTGGAGTGTATGTGGTGGCGGATGGGATGGGGGGGCACGCCGGGGGCCATGTGGCGAGTCGGTTGGTGGTGGACACCTTGGAGCGATTTTTCGACCAGGTGGGCGATTCGGATGTGGGGATGGATGCGGAGAGTCAAGGGGTGTCCCTTGCGGAGCAGCGTATGGATTTGGCGATACGGATGTGCAAACGGGAGGTGGAGCGCAAGGCGGTGGGGGATTTGGCGCCGATGGGGACCACGTTGGCGGCATTGTTGTTGCGGGATGGACGCGCGGTATTGGCTCATGTGGGGGACAGTCGGATTTACCGGCTTCGTCGGGGGCATCTCGAGCAGATGACGAGGGATCATTCGCTTTGTGCTGAATTGGAGGCGGCGGGAGGACATGAATTGGTCAAAAGGCTGACGGGACCTTATACGGCGATGGTCACCCGTTCGATTTCAGCTTATTCGAATGCGAAACCGGATATTCGCACGGAGCGGACGGAAGCAGGGGATCGGTACTTGCTTTGTACGGATGGGTTGAGTGGGGCGCTCGACGCGGAGGCGATGGCATCGATTCTTCGGATATACAAGGAGCCCCAGGAAGCGGCCTGTCGTCTTGTGCAACTGGCTTTGGCAGCGGGAAGCATGGACAATGTCACGGCGGTGGTGGTCGATCCGGCCTGAGTGACTCCAAAAACGCGCAAGGGGCTTGACCCAAAGGTTCTTTCCGTTGTTTTCTCACGACGGCGCTCCCGCGTCGGGTAGGGAAGGACTCTGGGATTCTTGGCGGATACGGAAGATTTTGGCGGCTTTGACGATGAACTCGTTGAGATCGAGCGAGCGACGGCCATTCTCCATCAGCGGGACCCGAGCCAGGCGGAGTTGGTGGTTCAAGAGCTGAAAGCGCGTCGGGAAGAGGAACTGCGCCGAGAAGAGGTTGCACGAAAAATCCGCGAAATTGCCGCAAAACGGCGTCGCGTGCGGAAAAAAAGAATCGCCATTGTGGCGGGTATGGTGGTGGTAGGGGCAGCGGCGGCCATTCCGTTGGCTCGCGCGGTCTTGCAAGAGGCCGCTCGGAGCAAAGCCCTCCAAGCGGAGCTGACGCAACAGGCGTTGCCCCTGTCGTCCATGGGTTTTGAGCAGCAGGCCGAGTGGCTCGATGTGCCTCCCGTGGGTGTGGTTTTCGAGGTGCCTCGCAACACGTGTTCGGCGGTGTTGGGGGTGGCGGAAAACGAAAATCAAAAGCTTCCGATTCAGGTGGCTCGTCCGGGCCTCGAGCCGGTTAGCCATCAGGGGGGGCTTGTTTGGTGTTCTTGTGACAAGGAGCAAGTGACCGCGAGCGTGGTCGATCCAGGAAACAAACGCGTGGCTTTGCGTTGGCTCAACACCAAGATGGGCAACGTGGGAGGGATCGAGGTGTTGATGAGTCACGCGACTCCGGCGTTTCGGGTTGTCGACGATCCGCGCGCTTATGGTTGCGCGGATGCGGCTTTCTCCCTGTGGGCGCAGAGTGCAGGCAACGCGAATCTTTCCGCGTTGGATGACCGTTTCAGCCAGGCCCTCGAACCGTTGCAACGCGAGTTGTTGCGTCCGCGGGGACTTTTCGAAACCGATAAACGCTTCGGCGTCATATCCGCGCGCGCTCCCTATTGCTATCTGCTATTGCCTTTTGGGGAGAAGGCGGCGGTGACCTTGCGAAATGCCGAGGGGCGTCGCGTTCTCGAAGACTCCCAGGATGCCATCGGCTGGTGTACCTACAACAAAACCCGCGCCTATTCCGTCTGGCGCAAAACGCTCGGGCCTCCGCGGATGCTCGTGCTCGAGGCCGATGCGGCGCGAATCGGTGGGGTGGTTGGGTTGAAAGAAGCCGCGCTTCGCCATGGGGCCAAGCGTGTATCGACACTCCTCGAACCTGAGGACCTATTGCCGGATGCGGTTGCCGCGCTCATGGCGAGCGGTGTGACGGAAGACGCGTTGGTTCGTGGAGAAAGCAAGGGATTGCCAGGAAATCCGAATAGCCGCGTGGTGGCTTTCAGCTTGTATGACACCAGCTCGTTTCTTCCTGACGTCGCTCCTCGTGTGCCTTTGGCCTGTAACCCGTCTCCCACGTCAGGGCCTTCCTTGCAAACCTATGTATGCGTGCAGGCCCAGCCTCAACGGTGGCGTCGCGAAGGTTCGGAGAAAACCCAAGGCGCGGCCGAAGGGCGCTTGCCCTTCTGGCTTTCCCTGCTCGCTCCCGTCAAAGACGATCGGGCTCTCGAGGCCATGGCTACCATGCTCGCGTTTTCTCGACGGATGACCTTGCTTGGATTCGAACCAACCACGATCGAAGGCGTCAAGGATTCTGCCACCGGCGGCGATGTGTATGGACGTCCGGAAAAAACTGAAGCGTTGGCCGTGGCCTTGACGACGAGGCCTCCCTGGATCCATCCGCTCACCAAAGCCGGTCCCTGGAAGCTCGATGGCGACTTGCCGATATTCCCTGTGGAGCCGGGGAAATCCGTTCGATTGCGTTCGATCTACGGTTACCTGGCCCCTTCGCCCAATGACCGGCGTGTCATCGTATGGCGAAGATAACTATTTGAATTTATTCTTTAAACGCCTGTGTCAACGCCTCGTTGATGACGTGGGATGCGGCGCTTTCGGGCAGGGTGATGCGAAGACGAGATTCGCGTTTCATGGTAGCGGAGGCTTGGAATTTTGCGCCATCATTTCCGGCCCAGGCGCGACGTGCGATGCCGTTGTTCACGTCCCAGAACAGCATCGAGGTCAATCGTTGTTCGGCCTGTTCGCTGCCATCGAGCACGAGGCCGAAGCCGCCATTGATCACTTCTCCCCAGCCGACGCCTCCGCCGTTATGCAAGCTCACCCAAGAGGCGCCGCGGAAGCCATCGCCGATCACGTTGTGGACGGCCATATCCGCGCAAAATGCGCTTCCGTCGTAGATATTTGCCGTCTCGCGGAAAGGTGAATCGGTGCCGGATACGTCGTGATGATCGCGTCCGAGGACGACCGGAGCCGTGAGACTGCCGTTTCGGATGGCGTCGTTGAACGCCTTGGCAATTCGGATACGGCCTTCTTCGTTGGCGTACAGGATGCGGGCTTGGGATCCGACGACCATGGCGTGCTGGCCTGCTTCGCGAATCCATCGCACGTTATCGAGCATTTGTTGTTTCGTTTCCTGGGGTGCGTCGGCGGCCATGGATTCCATGACTTGGGCGGCGATGGTGTCGGAGGCGGCGAGGTCGGCTGGGCTGCCGCTCGTGCATACCCATCGAAATGGGCCAAACCCATAATCGAAGCACATGGGTCCCATGATATCTTCCACATACGAAGGGTAGCGGAATCCGCCATCGTCGTTGTCGACGGCAGCACCGGCGCGTCGAGCTTCCAACAGAAAGGCGTTGCCATAATCCCAGAAATACATTCCTCGGTCGGCAAGCGTGTTGATGGCGTTGACTTGACGTCGCAAGGATTCGCGCACGAGGTGTTGGAAGCCTTCCGGGTCTTTGGTCATGCGTTCGTTGGACTCTTCGAAGGAGAGTCCGACGGGGTAATAGCCGCCGGCGAAGGGGTTATGCAGCGATGTTTGGTCCGAGCCGAGTTCGACTTCGAAACCGGTTTTGGCGATTTTTTCCCATAGATCGACGATATTACCGGTGTAAGCGATGGACAGGGGTTGTTTGGCTTTTCGCGCCTGGTCGATGCGAAGGAGCAATCGGTCGAGATCGTTTTCGATTTCTTGAACCCAGCCTTGTGCGTGGCGTTTATGCACAGCTTTGGGGTTGACTTCGGCCACGACGGCGATGGCGCCGGCGATGACGCCGGCTTTGGCTTGTGCTCCGCTCATGCCTCCGAGGCCGCTGGTGACGAAGACGCGTCCGCGGACGTCGTCGTGGCTTTTGGCGCCGAGGTAGCGTCGGGCGGCGTTGAGCAAGGTGATGGTGGTGCCGTGTACGATGCCTTGGGGGCCGATATACATGAACGAGCCGGCGGTCATTTGACCGTAGGAGGTGACGCCCAGGGCGTTGAGTCTTTCGTAGTCTTGTTGGGAGGAGTAGTTGGGGATGACCATGCCGTTGGTGACGACGACCCTGGGTCCGCTTTCGGGTGCGGGGAACAGGCCGAGGGGGTGGCCGGAGTACAGCACGAGGGTTTGGTCCCGTTCGAGTTGGGAGAGGTATTGCATGGTGAGCAGGTATTGCGCCCAGTTTTGGAAAACCGCGCCATTGCCGCCGTAGGTGATGAGTTCGTAGGGGTGTTGCGCGACGGCGGGGTCGAGGTTGTTGGTGATCATGAGCATGATGGCGGCGGCTTCGGTGCATCGGGCGGGATACTCGCCGATGGGGCGCGCATGCATCGGATAATGCGGGCGAAAACGTCGCATGTAGATGCGTCCCTCGGTGGCTAATTCCTTTGCAAATTCGGGGGCTAAGGCTGCGTGCAGATGAGCTGGGAAGTAGCGCAGGGCATTGCGCAGCGCGAGTTCACGTTCTCGGGGGCCAAGGGATTGGCGACGTGGCGGGGCATGGCTGATGCCGGGCTGTTCGGGGGGGAATTCGGGCAATGTGTTGGGGATACCGGCGGCGATTTGTTCTCGGAAGGAATCGGCCATGTCGAGCGCTCCTTGGACTTCGAGGATGAACAGCCGGACCATGGCGGCGATGGGCAGCGCAGGTCAACGGCCTTGGCGTGAGAATTGCTCAAAGACCAAGGAAAAGAAAGCGTTGTTCGACGGCTTTGGGGGGCCCGGGTCACCGATAGAGGCTCGTGGAGACTTTATTTTCGATGGTCGTTCCCCCTTGTCTGGCGTTGGGTTACGACAGCTCTTCTGGCATGATGCGCGCCGCTTCGGCCGCGGTGGCTTGCACGGACCGTGGGAAGCGGATTTTCAAGCCGTGGGACCCACCCATATCCCGCATAGGAGGCTGCCTTGAGCACCGACGAGCAGGACAACAAACCGGATCAGGACAGCGAAGAGACCAAACCCAATCCTTTTCAAGAGATCGTACAGCCTTTCATCGATCTCGTACACGCGCCTCGCGCGCTGTGGGGCATCAATGCGGCCTATTTTCTCGAGGGGATGGTGTACTTCGGGATGCTCATGTACCTGGCCATGTACTTCAACGAGTACGTGGGATTGAGCGACTCGATGGCGGGCATCATGGTGGGGGTGCTCACCAGTGGCATTACGTTTTCGATGTTTTTGTTCGGCGGGCTTGCGGATCGATGGGGGGTTCGCATCGCTCTCATCGCCGCGTTTTTCCTCATGATTGGTGGACGTATCGCCCTTTCCGGGGCGCCGTCCGTGGGCATGGGAAGCACCGGATTGGGCTCCCCCGTACACATCATCGCCATGGTGGGCATCCTGCTCATCGTGCTGGGCTATGGCATGTATCAGCCCGCGGCTTATGCCGGCGTGCGCCAATTCACCACGCCCAAAACTGCCGCCATGGGCTTTGCCATGCTCTATGCCCTCATGAACCTCGGCGGTTGGGTGCCCACCTTCTTTTCGCCTATCCGAAAAGCATTTGGCATCAGTGGCGCCTTCTGGGTATTCACCGCCGCTTCCGTCGTGGCGCTGCTGCTTACCATCGTGTTGCTTACCAAAAAGGTAGTGGACCGAACGACCGCGGAGGCGAAAGCCGAGAAAGAAGCGCAGAAGTCCGACGAAAAAAAGGAGCAAGAGGCGGAGAAAAAAGAGAAAGAAAACGCTGCTTTAGCTGAAGCCCGGGCCCGTGGCTTCTTCGCCATGGCCTGGCATTGGCTCCGTCATCATCCCTTGGCAGACCCGAAGTTCACCTTCTTCATCTTCGCGCTCATTCCTGTGCAAACCCTCTTCGCCCACAACTGGCTCACCTTGCCGTTGTACGTCGAGCGAGCGTTTGCTCCGCCCGTGGGAGTCGAAGCTTGTGACTCGCTTGCTTCGTCGTCCGAGGCTTTGCCTGCGCTTGAAGGCGCGCGCACCGTAGAAGCGCTCAAAGATGTTGTCTTGCGATTTGAAGGCTCCAAGCAGGCCTGTGAAGCCAAAAAGCAAATTCGTTCGATGGCTGCCGTCAAGCTTGTGGAAGGAGACAAAAAAGCAGCGGAACAAGCGGAAGAAGCCAAGCGCACCATTCGAACTCTGGACTTTCAAGCGGCTGCCAAAGAATCCTCGGCCAAGGGAAATTGGTCGGAAACAGCGCGCTTGTGGCTCGGGGAAAATTTCGAAGTGGCGGTCAACTTCAATCCGCTGCTCATCTTCATTCTCGTACCCATCGTCACCGCGCTGACCCAACGGCGAAAGGTATACAACATGATGATCGTGGGAACGTTCGTGATGGCGGGTCCCACGTTTTTGCTCGTGCTCGGTCCCACTTTCTGGACGTTGCTCGGCTATCTGGTGATCATGACGATCGGTGAGGCGATGTGGCAGCCTCGATTTTTGCAATACGCCGCGGAGATTGCGCCGGAGGGCCGCACCGCTGCGTATATGGGCGTGGCTCAATTTCCATGGTTCCTCACCAAAATGATCGTGCCCCTGTACTCAGGGTATTTCTTGTCCAAGTACGTTCCCGATAGTGGTCCGGTGCAAAGCGAGACGATGTGGCTCATCTACGGAATCATCGCCGTCAGCTCCACCGTATTTCTCGTATTGGCCAAGGGATGGATCGGAAAAGACTTCAAAACTCAGGCAGAATGATGTCGCCACGCATGAAACGTGTCTCGTACTTTTCGTGGATCGTGAGTGCATCGTTGGCCGTGGCCTGTGGTCCTTCCGCGTCGACGACATCGCCAGCCACGCCTTCGACTCCCACCGCCACCGAGGAGCAACCGCCGACGGTGGTGTACAGCAAGTTCACGGACCCGCTTTTTCTCGCCTTGGGCGAAGAGAAAAACGTGTTTGGAAGAAGAACCCTCGCGCGTCTTTGGGTGGTGGCGTCGAATTTCGATCCTCCTGGGCCCGCGCAACAAGCGCGTCTGCAAGAGGCCCAGCGCGCGGTGGATGAGGCCGAACATGCGGTCGGTGCCCAGACGGATGTATGTGAAGCGGGCGTGAGCGTAGCGGTGGTTCGTGCGATCGAAACCAAAAAACAGGTAGAGCAGCGGTATTTATCGACGGTGGAGCAAGGGGGGGAAGCTTGTCCCCAGGCCCGTAGCCTCGATGCGCAAGTCCATTTTTTGCGCGACGAAATCGAGGCATTGCAAGAACTTGCGCAACCCTGCCCGCCGCAGATGTTCGACGATCCGCCTGAAGAATCCAGATGAACGACAAGGCAACGAGTTCCTCGAAGGAGTCGGGATTCCGCTCCTTTCCCCGTGTGTTTTGGGTCGTGGTGTTGATGGAGTTTTTCGAACGAGGCTCCTACTACGGCCTGATGTCCGTGCTCAGCGTGTATATGGTGGACCAGGTGGCCGACGGTGGTCTCGGGTTTTCCAAAGGTGCCGCGGGCGCGATCAACAGCACCATCCGTCCCTTGTTGTACTTTCTGCCGATCGTGGCCGGCGCCGTCGCCGATCGCTTCGGTTATCGTCGCAGCTTGCTCGTGGCTTTCTGCTTGTTGTCCACGGGATACTTCCTGGCCGGTCAGATGACGAGTTACGTGGCGGTCTTCCTTTCGTTGATCGTCATGGCCACGGGCGCGGGGATTTTCAAACCCATCATTTCCGGCACGATCGCCCGGTCCACGACGGAGAGCAATTCCGGCCTTGGTTTCGGCATTTTTTATTGGACCATCAACCTCGGCGCCTTTCTTTTTCCCCTCGTGCTCGTCAACTACCTGCGCACCCATGCCTATCCGTGGTCCGCCATCTTCACCGCCTCGGCTCTGGGCACGGGTATCATGCTGATTCCCACGGTTTTTCTTTATCGGGAACCGCCCAAACCCGAAAGTACCAAAACGCTCGCGCAAGTGCTCGGCGGCGCTGTCCTGGTCCTGAAAGACTGGCGCTTCGTGACCATGATCGCGATCTATTCGGGCTTCTGGGTCCTTTACTTCCAGATGTTCGATACCGTCCTTTGGTATCTCAAGGCCCATGTCGATATGTCCCCGTTCGACGCCACCATCAATGGCGTTCTTCAGGCTCTCGGTTTCGATGGGAAATTCAAGTTCGATTCCGAGCATGTGACGGTCATCAACGCGGGTACCATCATTGTCTTGCAACTCATCATCTCGAGCATCGTCAAAAACTGGCGGGCTCTCCCCACGATGATCGGCGGTATTGCCATCGGCACGGCGGGCTTCATTCTGCTGGCGATTTCCACCAGCCCGTGGATCTTCATGGCCGGCATCATCGTGTTTTCGATTGGCGAGATGACCGCGCATCCCAAGTTCATCTCCTACGTGGGGCTCATCGCCCCCGAAGACAAAAAAGCGACCTATATGGGCTACTCCTTCTTGTACGGCGTCATCGGATCGAGCGTGGGTGGTTATTTCGGCGCGAAGCTTTATGAACACTTCGTGGATGGATGCCATCAACCTCGCACCCTATGGCTGATCTTCGTGGGACTGGGCATCGCCACGATCCTTGGACTCGTGGGTTATGATCGCTTCATCGCCTTGCGCCCAGCGTCGCCGGCGCGGTCGCCATAGCCATTTTCTTTGCCTCGACGGAATCCTCGATGCGCCTTGTTTCCGGACGATTTGCCAATCTCGATGGGAGCGTGCCCCAGACCTTTTCTTCCGTTTTCAAGTGGGCGGTGCTCGATCGCATCCTGGGCAGGCGACGACGTTCCGCTTCTCGCGCTTCGGTTCCTGTGATGGCGGTGGATCTCGAAAGAATTACCACACCGCCCAGCGTGGGAGCGAGGCTGACCTGGCTTGGTCATGCGAGCTGGTTGGTGCAGCTCGATGGTCTATCGCTGCTCATCGATCCGGTATTTTCGCGATCGATTGGACCTGGGATTGCGCGCAACGTGCCAGCGCCTCTGGCCGCGCATGAACTTCCCGGGATTGCCGCACAGCTCGTGACGCACAACCATCGCGATCACCTCGACTTGCCATCGCTTCGCGCGGTCGGTTCGCCGATCATCACCGGTCCGGGACATCGCGCGCTATTCGGTACTGCAGTCGAAACGACGGAATTGGATTGGTGGGAGGCGACCGACCTTGGGCCGGTGCGAATCACTTTCGTGCCGGCGCAGCATTGGAGTCGTCGTGGGCTTTGGGATGCCAACCGTGGGCTATGGGGAGGGTTCGTCGTGCGAGGTTCGTCTGCGACGATCTATCACGCGGGGGATAGCGCTTGGTTCGATGGGTTTTCGGGGATTGGAAAACGATTTTCCGACATCGATGCCGCCTTATTGCCCATTGGAGCTTACGACCCGCCCTGGTTCATGCAAAAGCAGCACGTCAGTCCCGAGCAAGCAGTTCGCGCGTTCGAAGAACTGGGGGCAAGGTATTTCGTGGCGATGCATTGGGGGACTTTCAAGCTCAGTGATGAACCTCTGGATGAACCGCCTTTGCGGCTGGAAAAAGAGTGGGAACGCCGTGGGTTCGCACGCGAATTTTTGTGTATTCCCGCGCAAGGGCAGACGTTCGAGATAGGTAGGGGCCGTTCGCTTGGGTGACGTGGGGGGCGGTGATGGGAAATGGTTGAATCACGGTTTGGGGAGGCATGAACAAGGCTCGAACTTGGGCGCAATGGATACCCATTTGTCCTGTCTTGTACTAAGAACCGAAAGCGCGGAGCCAGTTGTCGCAAGCGCTCTAGGGCCTTGTGCATGGCGGCCGAGAGCAAGGTCTTCGTTCTTTCGAGCAGGTGCGTGATGGTGGTTTCAGCCAATCAAACGTGGCAAGTCGTTTTTCCAAGCTTGCCCATCTCCCTTTCGATGCTTCAGGCGTTGCCGGAGGCTTCCTTGAAAGAGCCGTATTACGCTGCCGCTCTGGTCATCCCCGCCCTTTGCCTCTGGCCCACGAATCGGGAAGAGGCGATTCAGATGATCAACTTTTTGAAAGGTCCTCAACCTCTTTCCAAGTTCGACCTGCAATTCATCGCGGACCGTCTGCGTGGCAACGAATATGTCCCTCTGTCTTACTTCGAGGGGGCGAAACCCGAAAACGGCTACCAGCCCCAAAGCCCCCACACCGTGACCGTTTCCACGGTACCCACGAGTTTTGCGACCGAGGGCCATGCCCAGCTTTACCTGCGCTCGGGTGGCGCCGATAGCCCCCGGCCCGTCAAACTCCGGCGCAAACCGTCCACGGGGCAGTGGTTTTTGACGGAGCAAATGCTTCTGGCGCAGATTCGAAAGCCGACGGCTTTGGATCCCTGGGCGTGATGGCGTGGGCGGGCTTGCGTTGGAGGCGAGTCATCGAGGGTCGACGGCGTGGGGGTGGTGGCCCGAACGCAGGATGCGACCTGTTTGAACAGCTAGTAACTATTTGTAATTAAAAGGAAATTTTCTTTCCCGCGCCGCTCGATTCTTCGTGGTGTCATCGTGGTTGGTGGCATGAGGACCATGGTGCGAGGACCCACCGCACTCCTCATAAAAGCCCTTTCTAAACCGCGATAACGTGTCATCATGGCAAGATGCGTCGATTATGGCTTCGCGGTAGAATTTTTACGCCAGTGTTGGTCCTGGCGGCTTTGGTTGGGGTTGCCTCTTCTTGCAGCAGCGAAGAAGAAGCGGATGAAAGCACGCCCCACGCTGGTGCTGGGGGATCGTCGGCCGCCGGTGGTTCGGGAGGTAGCCAAAGCGGTGGCAGTGGACCGACCGCTGGAAGCGCGGGAAGTACCGGGGGCAGCGGCAATGCGGCGGGAAACGCGGGAAGCGCAGCAAGCGCAGGAAGCGGAGCTTCAGCAGGTTCCACCGATGGTGGCGCCAAAGACGTTTCTTTCGACTATCAACCCCCGGATGTCACGGAGCCCGATGCTTGTGCCGCGGTGACGGCCGAAGCGGTCAAACCGCCCGTGGATATCATTTGGATCATCGATCAATCCGGCTCGATGGGTAATGAAATCAGCCAGGTAAAAGCCAACGTCAACGGCAACTTCGCCAATATCATTCAAAACGCGGGATTGGATTATCGAGTCATCTTATTCGCCAATGGAACCAGCGGCATTTCCGCGACCTATCGGCTATGTGTGGACCCGCCTCTTGGTGCGGCTGCCTGCGGTGAAGACAATCCTCCGCATTTCTTTCAGGTCAACCGGACGATTGCGAGCACGAATTCCTTTTCGCTATTCATGAATGACACCTACTGGACGCCCATCAAGGCCAACTTGCGACCGTCCGCCTTCAAAGCCTTCATTGAAGTCACCGACGATCAATCCTCTGTGTCCGCCACGAATTTCGATAATTTTTTGTTGACCGGCAATGGGGCTGGTTACTTCGGGACGAGCGCGGAGCGAAACTACGTGTTTCATTCAATCATTGGTGTGCATGCGCCCC
>Ga0209718_1003314_pt1 | contig 14542 bp, 13 predicted proteins | sample AD_JPNAS1_MetaG_FD_184420 | JGI IMG/M metagenome (GOLD analysis project Ga0209718, IMG submission 184420) | Active sludge microbial communities of municipal wastewater-treating anaerobic digesters from Japan - AD_JPNAS1_MetaG (SPAdes) (version 2) | ecosystem: Engineered > Bioreactor > Anaerobic... | reverse complement strand
TAAAAAATAGTGGCTTAGTGCATTTGGTGGTGGTGTCGGGGAGTAATATAATGTTGGTGTTTAGGGGCATGGTGGAGTGGGGAGCAAAGTTTTTGGGAAGAAAAAAAGCAATTGGGGTGGGGTTTTTGATAAGTTTGTTTTATTTGGAAATAGTGGGGTGGGAGATACCGGTGGTCAGGGCGTTGATTTTGGTGGGAGTGATGTATTGGGCGCAGATATTGGGGAGAAAATATAGTTTGGTTAGAGGATTGATTTTGAGTTTGATGATAATCATTTTGGCTTGGCCGGGGTCGGTGAAGGAAGTGAGTTTTTGGTTGAGTTTTTTAGCATTTGTGGGGGTGGCAACCAGCCCCAGTCGGGGGGCGCTGGGCTTGAGTTTGTGGGTGAGTTTGTGGATTAGTCCGGTAATGGGATTAGTGTTTGGAAAAATAAATTTGGTGGGACCGGTGAGCAATTTGCTGGTATTGTTGACAGTGGAGGTGGTAACAGTGGTGGGTTTAGTGGGATCAATGGTGGGGTTGGTGGTACCGATGGCGGGGAGGGTGATATTGTGGTCAATTTGGCCGCTGTTGAAATATTTTGGAAAGGTGGTGGAAATGACAGGAAGTTGGCGGTGGGCCAATTTGGGATTAAATTTTAATTGGATGATAGGGTTAGGGTGGTATGTGATATTGATTTGGGGGCTGATAAAATTTAGAAAAGGATTTGATATTAAGAGGAAATGAAAAACAAAATTATATTTTTGTTTAGTTTGGCGGCGGTGATGATAATTTTTTATGCCACTTTGCCGGACAGTCGAGGGAAGGTGGTATTTTGTGATGTAGGGCAAGGGGAGGCAATGCTGGCAAGCTACAAAAATATTCAGATACTGGTGGATACGGGTCCGAATAATAAAAAACTAGGTGAGTGTTTGGCGCGACAGCTGCCGTTCTGGGACAGGACAATTGAGACGGTAATTTTGACTCATGGCGACAGCGATCATATTGGGGGTCTGGAGGATTTGATGAAGGCTTATAAGGTGGGGAAATTTTTTAGCAACGGGCTGTTGGATAAGGGTGTTGAACAAAAAATTTACTCACAAAAATTAAGGCAAAATGATGTGGTTAGTAATAATCTGTTTGAATTTGAGGTGGTGTCTCCGGGACAAAATAATATTTATGAAATTGATGACAATATTAATTCGTTGGCGGGGGTATTGAGATATAGACCGACGGGGTGGTCGGCGTTGTTGACGGGAGACATTGATGTGGAAACAGAACAGAAGCTGGTGTGGCGGCAGATTTTGAAGGGGGGAATAGAAGCGTTAAAAATATCACATCACGGATCTGACAGCGGAACGAGCGAAGACTTGTTAGATTGGATCAAACCAACCACGGCTATAATTAGTGTGGGTAAGGGTAACCGATTTGGTCACCCAAGAGAAGAAGTAATAGAGAAGTTGGAAAAGAGAAAAATAGAAATAAAAAGAACCGACAAGGAGGGGGACATTGTCTTTATGATGGAGAGATAAAATGGTAAAATCAATTCATGATAAATCCGGAAAAAGCAGATGCTATCAGACAAAGTTTGAGACAGAGCGGTTTTGGGGTGGCAGATGGGGCGGTTAAAAATATCAGCAATCGGGATACTGAAGGCAAAGAAATAAAAAAAACAGTCAAAAGGAAAATAACCCAAGAAAGGTATGCGGTGGGAGCAGATAAAGGCATAACTAAAGGTTCATTTATGAGTGAGATGGCGACACTGGAAGTGAGAACATTGGTGGATGAGGGGGAAGAGGGGCGACAGATGGAAGAAAAATTTTTAAAAGACAGCGGAGTAGCGGGGTAATTATGGACTTTAGACTGATTGAAGATAAATGGCAAAAGTATTGGGAAGAGCACCCGGAGATATATGAGGCGGGAAGCGAGGGAAAAGATAAAAGAGATAAAAAATATGTGTTGGTAGAATTTCCTTATCCCAGCGGCAGCGGACTGCATATAGGGCATGCATTTTCGTTTACCGGCGGGGATATTCAAGCCAGATTTTGGCGAATGAGAGGCAAGAAGGTGCTGTTTCCGATGGGATGGGATGCTTTTGGTCTGCCAACTGAAAATTATGCGATTAAGACCAAAAAAAAGCCTCAGGCGGTGACGGCAGAAAATACTCAAAGATTTAAAGAACAGATGAAAAAATTGGCTTATTCATTTGATTGGAGTCGGGAGATAAACACTACCGATCCGGCTTATTATAAATGGACACAGTGGATTTTTATTCAACTGTTCAAAAAGGGGTTGGCGGAAAAAAGGGAGATGCCAATAAACTGGTGTCCCAGTTGTAAAATCGGGTTGGCAAATGAAGAAGTGGTGGATGGTAAATGTGAGCGGTGTGGAGCGGAAGTTAGTCGGCGGACTATATCTCAATGGGTAGTAAAGATAACAAAATATGCCGACAAGTTGATTGAAGGCTTAAAAGAAACCGATTTTATTGATAAGGTAAAACAGTCACAAATAAATTGGATTGGAAAAAGTGAAGGGGCGAAAGTGAGATTTAAGATTCAAGATTCAGGATTTAAGAATAAGATGTTAGAGGTATTTACGACTAGACCGGATACTTTGTTTGGAGTAACGTTTATGGTGATAGCGCCGGAATACCCCTTGGTGGGGGAGATTTTAAATCTCAGATGTCAGATATCAGATAAAAAGAGAAAAGAAATAGAGACTTATGTAAAAAATTCGAGGGGGAAAAGTGATTTGGAAAGGACGGAGTTAAATAAGAAAAAAACGGGAGTTTTTTCTGGGTTGGAAGCAATTAACCCGGTTAACAATAAAAAGATACCGATTTGGATTTCTGATTTTGTGTTGGCTTCTTATGGCACGGGGGCGATTATGTCGGTGCCGGCTCATGACCAAAGAGATTTTGAGTTTGCTAAGAAATTTGGATTGGAAGTGGCGCCGGTGATGGAAACAAAGGGAAAATGGGATTTTGACAAAGAGGCTTATATGGGTGAGAGGAAAATGATTAATTCACCAATGATTGAAGGATTAGAATCAAAAGAGGCGATAGAAAAAATGATTAGGTGGTTGGAGGATGAGGGAATTGGGGAAAGGGCAGCGTCATATCACTTGCGGGATTGGATTTTTTCCCGACAACATTATTGGGGGGAGCCGATACCGATGATTTACTGTCCTAAATGCGCTCACCAAAACGGCGGGCAAGGCTGGGTGCCGGTGGCAGAAAAAGATTTGCCGGTGGTGCTGCCGGAGGTAGATCATTATGAACCAACCGATGATGGCAGGAGTCCGCTGTCACAGATGAGCCATTGGGTGGAAACAGAATGTCCTAAGTGCGGCGGCAAGGCCCAACGGGAAACAGATACAATGCCAAATTGGGCAGGAAGCGATTGGTATTTTTTGAGATATGTTGATCCAAAAAACGAAAAGCAATTAGTTGACAAAAACAAATGGCGATACTGGGGTCCGGTAGATATTTATATTGGGGGGGATGAACACAATGTATTGCACTTGCTTTACTCCCGATTTATTTATCTGTTTTTGAGAGATATGGGGGCGGTGGTAGAGGAAATCAAGGAACCTTATTTTAGAAGGATGTCTCACGGGGTGATTTTGGGTCCGGACGGACAAAGAATGAGCAAGTCGCGGGGGAATGTAGTAGTGCCGGAGACGGTGGCAGAAAAATATGGAGTTGATGTGGCAAGAATGTATTTGATGTTTATAGGACCATTTGATGCAACGATGGCTTGGAATGAAAAAACCTTAATGGGAATTAAAAGGTTTTTGGAAAGGATGGATAAATTTATCAGATGTCAGATGTCAGATGTCAGATGTCAGATAAATAATAGTGATATCAATAAGAAGTCTAAAGTGATAATAAATAAACTAATTGTCGGAGTGACAGGAGATCTGGAGAATTTTAAATATAATACGGCGATAGCTAAAATGATGCAAGCTTTAAACGAGATTGTCGATGGTAGATTGTCGATCGTCGATGAGGAAATAAAAATAATAATTAAGCTGATGGCGCCGATGGCGCCGTATGCGGCAGAGGAGTGGTGGAGTTTGGTGGGTGGAAAGGGTTCGGTTCATAGAGCAGCCTGGCCAGAGGCAGAAGTTAAATATTTAGTGGATGAAGAGACGGTGGTAGCAGTGGCAGTAAACGGTAAGGTGAGAAGCGAGATAAAAATAGAAACAAAAGAGGTGAGTAATAAAAACAAAATAATCGAGGTGGCAAAGAAAGATGAAAAAATTAAAAAATGGCTGAGCGGTAGTCGGATAGTTAAAGAGATATATGTGCCAGGGAAGATGATAAACTTTGTAGTAGTCAGTTAAAGGCAAAATGATACAATGATGTAGTTAACAAAATTAACTCAAAAGAATACTACAAATGGTATCAAGCAGAATTTATAAGTGACTGCTAACCATAAATAGATTGGTCTAAAGACCGGAAAAAAGATGAAAACTAAAATATCAACATTAAAAAATGGAATTAGAAGCATTATAGTTCCGGTTGAGGGACTAAAATCGGTAACAGTGGAAGTGTTTATTAAAATAGGATCCAAATATGAATTGAAAGATGAGTTTGGGATGAGTCATTTTTTGGAACATATGGCATTTAAGGGGACAGTCAAAAGACCGACGGCGGCGGCGATAAATCAGGAAATTGACGGTAAAGGAGCTGGTTATAATGCCGGCACCAGCCATGAAATGACTTCATATCATATTACGACAACTAAGGAAAACATCGGTTGGGCAGTGGAATTGCTGTCGGACATGCTGAAAAACTCGATTTATGAGGATAAAGAGGTGCTAAAAGAAAGAGGGGTAATAATGGAAGAAATAAGAATGTATCGGGATAACCCAATGATGGGATTGTCGGGAGAAATGACAAAGTTTTTGTATGGAGGGTCAGCTATTGGCTGCTGGGATATTGCCGGGGAGATATCGGATATTGAGAAGGTTAACCGGTCGAGAGTGATTAATTTTAGAAATAAATTGATAAATCCAAAGGAGATGGTAGTGGTAATAGCCGGAAACGTTGATGACAGCGCCAATGATGAGGTCAAAAAATATTTTGAGAATTTTGAAAATAAGTTTTACAAAGGATTACCTAAAGTTAAGGTAAAAATTAATGATAAATTGGAAAAGAATCTGACTCGGGAAGTAGAGCAGGGTCATTTTGCCATGGCGCTGCCGGCGTTGAGGCGGGGAGATGAAAGAAAATATGCTTTTAAGCTGACGGATATAATTTTAGGAGGCAACACCTCATCCCGGCTTTATCAAAAGATAAGAGAGGATATGGGGTTGGCTTATTATGTTTTTTCTATCAGTGACAGTTTTGAAGAGGTGGGATTTTGGGGAGTGCAGTCTGGAGTGAAACTGGAAAGATTGGATGAGGCGGTATCGGTGGTTAGAGATGAACTAAGACGATTGGGTCAAGAAGGAATAAAGGAAGAGGAGTTGGACCGGGCCAAAGACTATATGGAGGGTAAAACTAAATTGGCCATGGATAGAAGCAGCTACTGGGCAAGTTTTATGGGGACGAAGATGCTGTTGGAAAATGAAATTGGGGATTTGGATAAGGAATTGGAAAAAGGCAGAAAAGTAAAATTGGAAGAAGTAAACGCTTTAGTGAAGGATATTTTTAGGGAAGAAGAAATTAGAGTAGTAACCATAAAAAATAGCAAAAAATAGGTTGGGATGTTATAACAGAGCAAAATAATGACGTTTTAGCAATCAAAGGTATTAACTGCCAGATAAGGAAATTATAAATGAGCATCGGTGTTTTAGGGGTAATTTAAATTTGATTAGCTTTGATTATGGATGAAATTTGAGGGTATAAAAATGAGATTTAAAGAGGAGAAAATGATTTTAATTGATATAGTAATTTTGAAGTTTTAGTGACAAAAGAGAAGGTTTTTATTTACACATTAAATGTGTATTAATTGCTAATTTTGTGACTATAAATGAGTTATTTTTGGGCAATATTATTTATTTACGGTAATAAAGATATTTATAGTATTTAATTGTTATATTTAGGTAAGTTTATTTAAAAAATATTTTTTCGGTAAATAAACTACTTAAAGCTAAGATAATTTTTGTCAACAAAAATGCGGAGAATATAAAATATATGCGGTTAATATATATGTTTATGTATAAAATATGCGGTTAATTAAGTAGTGAACCTGGAGGGTTGAAAAATAAATATCAGGGGTAAAAATTTATAAAAAAGTTGATAAAAAAAGATGTTTTTTTGACAAAAATTGAGATTGAGATTGACGGGGATAATTGATGTTAATTGATTTTGATTGCTATATTTTGATAATTTTAATGAAAAATTGTTATCAGAGACGGAGTTTGACTGCTATTCTAAGTTGGGATGAAATAAGACCTTACTAAGGGGATTAATTATTTAGAGTTGTCTTTTAGGTGTCCCCACTAGGAATTGAACCTAGATTTGCCGCTTAGGAGGCAGCCGTTCTATCCGTTGAACTATGAGGACCTATTCGGTTGAAAGTTATGAAGTCGAAAGTTTATAAAGAGAAAGATGACTATATTTTTTTGACCTACTTTATAAACTTGATAAACTTTTAACTTGATGAACTGATTTGGTCGGGGATACAGGCTTTCCGCCAGACGGCGGATAAACTTCTCATCCTGTATCGGTCGGGGATACAGGATTCGAACCTGCAACCTCGCGCACCCGAAGCGCGCGCGCTAGCCAATTGCGCCAATCCCCGAAAGTATGTCTATTATAGCTTAAAACTGCCAATGGAGATAAAAACTAGGGAATTGCATTTACGCACTAGACTTAGTTATACTGGGATATTCTATGCCGGAAGCAAGTGGAGAGATGTTTATTCATAGCAAATATCCTGATTTACAAAAATCCAAAGCGGTTGAGGGATCAGTTGGTCATCAGCAGATGGCGGAGGGTAAAAAGATACCTAATTCTCCAGATAAGAGGATTGAAGCCTTTCTAAGAACTATGGAAAGAGTGTTTATAGACGATCCTAATCACCCCAAAGGAGAAACAGCCCAGGAAACAGCCAAGAGAAGACAAGAGATGTTTAAGAATAATTTTTTGTATCCGGCAGTGCTAATAGATAAAGATGGAGTTCCAGATAATTACTTAGAGCTACAGATAAAGATAGCCCGGGAAAGAGGACAGGAGGGTGATTGGGGAGGAATTAAGACGGCAGCTGATATCCCCGAAGAGACAAGACGGCAATATGGGGAAACCATTTACAGTGATCAAAAAAAGTCCTTAGATGTGTGGCTGGATTACTTAACTTCAGCAGATGCCAAAATATATCCGACCTGGTTTAAATACTTTGCCTTTAGAAACGTAATCGGAATGGGGGCATATGATAAAACAAAACGGGAGTTTGGCAGAAGATCAAAAGAAACCACAGCTATTTTTCCTGACTTGAACAGAGAAGCCCTGGCTTACGCCTACGATGTTTTAAATCAGACCTATATTGAAGGAAAAAAACTTGAAGGTGAGGAATTAAACCAAGTCTTAAAATCAGCCAATTTTGCTAAAATCTATGCTTTTGCCATAGAAAAAGTGACACCAGCATCAAAAGAGAACAAAGAAAGAGTCGAAGGAGAGTGGGTTAAGTTTAATCAAGGCAGCGACGCAACTCCACTTTATGAGTCGCTTCAAGGTCATGGCACTGGTTGGTGCACTGCTGGAGAAGAAACGGCCAGGTCACAGTTAGAAAAAGGTGATTTTTACGTTTATTACACCAAGGATGAGAGAGGTAAGAAAACTATCCCCAGAATTGCAATCAGAATGGAGATGGGTCGGGTGGCAGAGGTGAGAGGAATTGGTGAGAGTCAAAATTTGGAATCTAAGATGATAGATATTGCCAGAGACAAGTATGAACAATTACCTGGCGGAGATAAATACGAGAAAAAGGATAGGGATATGAAACGGCTGACGATGATTGAGACTAAATTCAAGGCGGGAGAAGAGTTAACTAGAGAAGACTTGTCGTTTGTTTATGAAATAGAGGGTGAAATTGAGGGGTTTGGTTACCAAAAAGACCCTAGAATTAGAGAGATAATCTCTACTAGAGACGTTAAGGATGATTTAAGTTTAATAACCGGTTTTGGGAGAGAAGAAATTAGCTTAACCCAAAATGAAGCTTTAAAAGGTGGGATTAAATTTCATTATGGAGATATTGAGCTTCCCCAGTTAACCTCAGCTAGGGGTTTAAAGCTACCAGAGTCGATAAAAGGTAGTCTTTATCTTTCCAACCTAACCTCAGCTGAAGGTTTAAAGCTACCAGAGTCGATAAAAGGTAGTCTTTATCTTTTCAACCTAACCTCAGCTGAAGGTTTAAAGCTACCAAGGTCGATAGGAGGTGATCTTGATCTTTCCCATTTAACCTCAGCTAAAGGTTTAACCTTACCCCACTCAGTAGGAGGTTATCTTGGTCTTTCCAAACTAACCTCAGCTGAAGGTTTAAAGCTACCAGAGTCGGTAGGAGGGGATCTTAAGCTTTCCCATTTAACCTCAGCTAAAGGTTTAAAGCTACCAGAATCAGTGGGAGGTATCCTTCACCTTCCCGGTTTAACCTCAGCTGAAGGCTTAGAATTACCTCGATCAGTAGGAAGTCGTCTTAACCTTTCTGGTTTAACCTCAGCTAAAGGTTTAAAACTACCAGAGTCGATAGGAGGTGTTCTTAGTCTTTCCGGTTTAACCTCAGCTGAAGGCTTAGAATTACCCCAATTACTTAAGAGTGGTCTTGAACTTTCTGGTTTAACCTCAGCTAAAGGTTTAAAGCTACCAGAATCGCTAAAACACCACCTTAATCTTTGTGGTTTAACCTCAGCTGAAGGTTTGGAATTACCAAAAATAGTGGAAGTGGAAATATATCTTTGGGGTATGAAGGAAAATGATAGGGCGGTTTTGGAAAGTAAATATCCGGGGTTTAGGTTTAATTTTGGATAATATTTAACTATACTTGACATAAAGATATAGCTGGTTATACTCGATGTATGACTAATAATGATAGAGATACTAGAACCTTGATTGTTTGTTTTGTAATAGCGCTAGTGGCACTGGTGCCGATGAGTATAAGGGAGATTTGGCAAGAGAATTGGAATCGGGTGGCGGTGTTGGGAGAGGAGACAGTGGTGCCGGAGGACGAAGTATTTGAGGAGATAGAGACTGAAGTATATACCCAAGCAGAAGAAATGCCGGCAGATGAAGAAATTATTGACGAAGTGTGGGATGAGAGTTGGCAGATGGGGGAAGATGAGATTGTGCTGCCAAACGCTAACTAATTATTTGACAGAGATAGAATAAAGATTTTCTGGGGCTCCCGGGTAGGGAGTGGTAAGAATGATGATTTTGTCGCCGCCGGTCCAGGGAATAACAAGGCGATGGTTAAAATTGGAAGCAAAGATAACTTGCCGATTGGTGCCGTCGTAGTCAACAACCTTGAGGTTGTCCTGATTGACGAAGGTGAGATTGTTGGTGTTGGGAATCCAAGAGGGATAAAGAACTTCACTTTTGGGGCCAATAAGAAAGTTGGTGTCGTCTTTGAGATCATAAATATAGTAATTGTCGGTTTGGAGGTGACGTTGTTCGGTTTGAGTGCTTCTGGCTGGGGGTGGAGTAATAAGATTAGGGGCAATATCACCGTTGGTTTGGGCGAGGTAGAGAACTTTGTGGTCATCGCTGGAAAATTGAAGGTTTTGAGCCGAGTCGGTGGCAACAAAAGGCTGAATGTCTTTGGGGAGGGATTGAAGTTTGGCGGCAAGAATGGCGGTGGTTTGGGTTTGCCAGTCAAGATGGATAGTGTCGAGATTATGGGTAATATCGACGAGAGTTTGGGGAGAGATGGGAGTGTCAAGCGGCAAAAGGTAGTTTATTTTTTCAAGAGAATTGGTGGCTAGAATTTGGCGGGAATTGGGGGAAAAAGTGAAACTGAAGTCAGACCAGTCGATGGTGGCGGTATTGACGGCAATTTGGCGGGAATCGCTGCGGATGAGAGAAAGTGGCAGACCAGCGGATTCAATTAGATAAAGACCATTGTCTTTGGCGGCGGAGGCAGAGGCAACGGCATAAACTATTTTAGTGTTATCAAGGTTGACGGCGGGGTTGATGGCGCCGGTGAGAGTGACGGGTTTGAGATTGGGAACGGTGCTAAAAAGTTGAATATCAGCCTGATAGACAGTTTCAGGTTTGACAGTAACGGTTTTTTGCCAGGGAAGAAAGCCGTCTTTGGTAATTTTTAGCTGGTAAACACCAGGGGAAAGACTGATGGTGTCGTCGGTGGCGGTAATGAGTTTATCATCAAGATAGACGGAGGCGCCTTTGGGTCGGGACACGGCGGAAATCATGCCGGTGGGTTCGAGACTGAAGCCGTCTTTGAGAGAAAAACGATAACCCCGGGCAATAAGAGAGATAAAGTAAGTAGCTAGAACAATAAAAAAGCCAACAGAAAAAATTAGAATCAGGCTGCGGCTGTTAGGAGCAGGTTTCATATAGCCTTATTATAACTTAATAGAGGAGTGGTGAGTGATTTAGGATATATGAATTGGGAATAAAACCGCTAAAATTAAGTATGAAATTTTTTAAGAAGCTGGCGATTGATTTGGGGACGGCCAATAGTTTGGTATGGGAGGCAGGCAAAGGGGTGGTGTTGAATGAACCGACAATAGTGGCGGTGGGAATTGAGGATAGAAAGGTGCTGGCGGTGGGGAATGAGGCCAAAAAAATGTTGGGGAAAACACCGGAGTATATTGAGGTTATCCGACCGTTGGAGGAAGGGGTGATTGCTGATTATGAAGTGACGGAGGCGATGTTGAGGTATTTTTTGCAGCAGGTGATGGGGAATAAATGGTTTATCGGACCGGAGGTGATGGTGTGTGTGCCGGCGGGAGTGACTCAGGTAGAGCAAAGGGCGGTGTTGGACGCGGCTTTGTCGGCGGGGGCGCGAAAGGCTTATTTGATTGACGAGCCGTTGGCGGCGGCAATTGGGGCAAAAATACCGGTATCTGAGGCATTTGGCAATATGATAGTTGATGTCGGCGGCGGGGCGGCGGAAGCAGCCGTAATTGCTTTGGGTGGGGTAGTGACCCATAAGAGTGTTAAAGTGGGCGGCGGTAAGCTGGATATGGCGATTGTGGATTTTTTGAAAAAGAATTTTAACCTGGTGGTGGGGGAACAGACAGCCGAGGCAATCAAAATAAAATTGGGGTCGGCAATTAAACCCAAAAAAGTAGAATCGATAGAGGTTAACGGTCGGGATACAGTTTATGGTCTGCCAAAAAATATGATGATGGATAACGAAATGGTGTATGAGGCGATTAAGCCGATGCTGGAAATGATTATGATGTCAATTAGAAATACTTTGGAAATAACTCCGCCGGAGTTGGTGGCGGATATTGTGGACCGAGGGATAGTGCTTAGCGGGGGGACGGTTCAGTTGAAGAATTTTAACACCCTGGTGACAAGAGAAATTGGGGTGTCGGCGCACGTGGCATTGGAGCCGCAGTTGTGTGTCATAAAGGGGACGGGGATGGCGGTGGAAAATTTGGAAGTCTACCGTCGGGCGATTAAGTGATATAGTTCATATTTTTAACCTATAAAAATGTTAATAACTAATTTTTTGGGATTTATTTTGGGAAAAATATTGGCAGTATAAGTGGAGATTTAAGAAAATTAATATTTTTGAGATAATATAATATATTTGACTATTTTACGGTGATATTTTTGAGTAATTAATTTGTGCAAAATAGTAAAAATCGGGGAAAATAGATTTTGAGAAAAATAACTTGTAATATTTAAAGACAAAAATGGGTGATATAGTTGGGTGAATATAGTTGTTTTTTTAAAATATAGGATATTTTTTGAGATATTTTTGCCCCAAAATTTGCGGGGGAAAAATGCTAAAATTGACCAGTGAGCAAAAAAAAAGTAAAAAAACAGGTTTGGGGACCAAAAAAGACAAAAAAAGCGATGAAGTTTGATGACACTTATTCCCTAAAGTATTGGAAAATATTTGATATTCCCCTTTTTGGCGGAGACAAGAGTCGAGTGCTAAAAGAGTTGGAAAATCAAATTCGACAGGGAAGGAAAAAATATTGGGTGGCAACGGTAAATCCGGAGTTTGTGATGGCGGGGGAGAAAGATAGGTGGTTTAAAAGAATTTTGCAAACCAAAACGAGTCTAAATGTGGTAGATGGAATTGGGTTGATTTGGGCGTTTGAGCTTATCAAGTCAACAAGCTTTAAAGTCGATAAAGTAAGAAGCAAATTTTTGAAGTTTATGACAAGGTGGTGGTGGGGTATTAAAACCGGGGTGGATGTTTTGAGGGGAAAATATAAGGAGAGGGTGGCGTCGGGGGCGGACTTGGTGGTGGATTTGGCCAAGATGGCAAAAAAATATAATAAAAAGATATTTTTGCTGGGGGGATGGGGTGATCGAGCTGTAAAAACAGGGGAATATTTAATAAAAAAGACAGGTTTGAAAAATAATCAAGTAAGAGCTTGCGCCGGAGAGCCAACAGTAACAAATGAGGAAGTAAAAAAGGATATTAATAAATTTAAACCTGACGTGCTGTTGGTGGCATATGGGATGAAACGGCAGGAAATGTGGATTGAAGAGAATTTGAAAAAAATTGATGCGGGAGTAGTGATGGGGGTGGGGCGGAGCTTTGATTATTACAGTGGGGATTTAAAAAGGGCGCCCAAGGTGTGGCGAAAAATAGGAATGGAATGGCTATATTCGTTGATAAAAGAGCCAAAGAGAATAAAAAGGCAGTTAGCGCTGCCAAAATTTGTGGGTAGGGTATTGAGAGGGTAGTATATCCTATAATCTTGATTTGTGAGGTGATTTGAGCTATAATGTAACACTGCTCAAAAGCGAGTGGTGAACATTTAAAAAAGAAAGGGTTGGAAAAAATGAAGGCAATTAGTGTCAGAGTGAAGGATAGGAAAGGTTATCTGACTGTTTGGTTTCCGGGATTGAGTGTGTCGGCTTATACAACCAAGGTGGAGCTGAGAGGGCGACTGTCACAGTATGAGAAGGATATCAAGGCCAATAAGAGTCATATCCAAAAGATGGATGAAATCGCGCTGATTCAGGATTCGTTTGTCAACTATTTGGAGTCGGTCTCCCACAAACAGATCTTGCCGGACGGAATGGTGGTTTATACCATCAAAAACCCAAAAAGCCTATCTAAGGTTGATTTCTCAGTGATCACCAACTACAAGGCAGCGGTGCGGCCAATTTATTTTGTCGACGACAAAGGCGATCTAGCGGCACTGTGGGTTGACGGTAAGTTCTGGACGAAGGAAAATCCGGAGTTTGATCTGTATCTGCCTGGGTTTAGGATGACCAAATTTGATGACAGATTGTCGATAGTTTAGCAACCCTTTTTTTTGGGGAGTAAAAATGGCCTAACAGGCTTATAAATTTTTACTCCCCACTTTTGTCTGCCAGTGAAGCTGGCACTGATGAGTCCAACAGGACGAAACAAGGAACATTAACATAACCGTTTTGGGTGGAATTTGATCATTTAAGGGTGATTAGATTTTACCCAAAAGCGGGTAAAAAAATATTTAGGGGTGAGGGTATGCTGGCTACGGAAAAGGGATTGTTTTCGAAACGGACCGACGACTTAACGCAGAGGTGGGAGAGATTTAAGAAAGGAGTGATTTGGATAGAGTGTGACGGCGGGGTATGTTATACGCTTTGTTTTCCTACCGGAAATGGTTATTTCAAATATTTTATCTTGCCTGATGTGATGTCAGTTAGAATGGTGGAAATGGTGAAGATGGTCAGATTGGAGTCTGATAATGTGATCCAAGGACGACCGATGGACCAGATTCTGCACCAAATGGGAGCTGAGGTAAAGGTTGACGGTAATTTTTGCATTTATGTCTTTACTAGAGACAAGGCAAAATCGATCAATCCTTTTGAACTGATGAATGAAAAGGAGCGGTCACGAGCATTGACGGTAGGGTTACCAATCGTTTTGGTAGATGAGAAAGGAGTGGTGCAAGGGTATTATCAGTCGGGAAATGGGTTGGTAATGGAAAATACCGATCATAGGGTAAGATATACGGTTATGCCGGTGGAAATGGGATAGGAGGATATTTTGTGAAAATGACATCAGTTAGAGTTCAAGTGGTGACAAAGCCTAATCGGCACGACATACTGTTTCCGTCACAAGATTTGACATACGGAAGCATTGTCTCGGTCGATGACAAGACCTTGGAGTTGATGAAGGCTATCGGGGTTGTGTTTGCCGATGGGTTGGATTCTGCCAGGGTTTTGGTTGGAACAATTGACGTCTCTGCAGTGAAGTTGATTGAGATGTCCAGGTTGTTGTCTTTTGACAAAAGAAGCTTTCCCATTTATCTGGTAGATCAAGCAGACAACTTTTTGGGTCTGTGGCAGAATGGTTTTTGGTTTGATGACCGGAATGCCAATTTAGATCGGATCGGAGAGTGTCTGGAAGGAGTGGCAATGTCGCCGCGGCCAATCTGCTTGGCATAAACTCTCACCTTTTTTTTTGGAGTAA
>Ga0209718_1003302_pt1 | contig 14576 bp, 11 predicted proteins | sample AD_JPNAS1_MetaG_FD_184420 | JGI IMG/M metagenome (GOLD analysis project Ga0209718, IMG submission 184420) | Active sludge microbial communities of municipal wastewater-treating anaerobic digesters from Japan - AD_JPNAS1_MetaG (SPAdes) (version 2) | ecosystem: Engineered > Bioreactor > Anaerobic... | reverse complement strand
AATCACCTTCGCCCCGGCAAAGAACCAGCCACTTGCTTTTCTGAGCAAGGCTCAGGAACTTGTGGATTTCATCGTCAAGCGGCCCGGCGGCGCGCTTCATGAATGTCTCGGTGAGTTCGATCTCTGCCTTTTGCTGTACCAAATAAAAGAGCTTGGCGAGTTTCACCCTTCCCATGGGGCGGTCGGGTGCATGACAACGGTCAGTGATGTACGCGGCCAAAGCTGCCTTGTTGTACATGTCATGACCGGCATGGCGTTTCGATCCGATCTCTGGTGATTTGCTCTGCGTTGACGGGCAATCAAGAGCTTTGGCCTGGGCTTCCATCTCCGCCAGGAGTTCCTTCATATGCGCCATGCGCCATTTGACCGTGAGGTCGCCGGTAAAGGCACGGTGGAGGAGGACAGAGAAAAGTGTTTCTAAATGAACACCAGAACTCTGTCTTCTGCTCTCATATCTGTGAAGATCGAGAATCATACTTGTAAATTTCTCTTGCTCTTCTGGAGGAGGGACAAGAATCTCTATGGGGTATATCCGATTTCCTGATATCAGAGGTTGACCAGCACGACCGGCGTATTGATTCAGATTGGCTACCCGAAGTGCTTCCGCCAGATAACGAGGATGGAGGTCTTTCGATTGTTCTGCAACATATAGAGCATTATCTGTTACCCAGCAGTTTGGCTCTGAATAGTGCACGACTCCGCAGTAAATTCCAACACGTCCTAATACAATGACAGGTTCTTCAAACATGAACTCTGAATGGTACCCGTTGATTCCATTGCCACCATAGACGGGATAGTGACCAGCAGGGTTCATGTTCTTAGCGGGAAGGAAGTTGCCACTCCTAACCCTTATCAAGTCTCCAAGTTTCTTCTTCACCAAGCCTTTTGGATTCGTAGCCGGATCGCCAAACATCTTATAAAAAAGCGCGGGGAGAATGCGGGCGGCTTTGGCATCGGCCTCGGCGCGCTTTTTGCGCAGCGCATCCGCCTGGTCGAGTATCTCGACAATGCGGCGTTGCTCGGAGAGAGGAGGCAGTGGAATTAATACCCGCTGCACCTCTGTCTTCCGCATGGAAGGCACTGGACCAATGTTGCTGACACTTCGTAGATCAAATTGCAGCATCCAATAGTAGAGATACCATGGGTTAATTTGAGACTTGGGAATTAACCCCATGACATTGTTGTCAACCACCGAGGATTGAGTGAGCACGCGTTTTTTATTTGTGGCGATTGCAGCCCCAATTTTGGGAAATATTATGGTGCCTTGTGGAAATGCCTTCGCTTTCAGCTTCTTAAGGGTTGCTCCAGAAATGGTGTTAGCAATTGTTGTCATGCATTTTTCGTTTCCAGGAAGATTCATGTCGCCAACCTTGAAGAAGGGGAATTCTTCATCGGTCAAGCCCTGGTATTCCCGTGGGAAGCCGTATCCACTGACAACGTCGGCAACTTTGCCCATTTCCACGTGGTGCCACTTCATTCGACCGCCTCCACTTCCTGAAGCAGTTTCTCCAGCCCCTCAGCAATCTCGCGTTCGATGGCGAGCGTCTCCCGGATTAGCTGCGCAGGGTCGTCATCCGGCGCCTTTTCGGCGATCTGCGGCTTGTAGCGGCCTGCGGCAAGGTTGTAATCGTTTTCGGCGACGGTCTTGATGGTTGCCCACCAGCAGCGCGGTTCGTCGCTTCCGGGTGGCAAAAGGGCTCCGGCTTCGACACCCGGCGGATTCGAGAACTTCGATTCCTTGTAGACCTTCCACTCGCTAAGTAGATCAGGGATGTCGTTCCGTTCGGGGGTTTCAGGTCTGCCGCCACCGGAAATCTTGTCCGGGTCGAAACCGTCCGCACGCACATCATAGAACCAGACTTTTTCCTTATGTTTGGTCTTTTTGTCCTTTTTAGCGCCTGAAGCCGGCCTGCGAAAAACGAGAACCCCGGTCTTAACACCCGCGTAGGGTTTGAATACTCCAGCGGGTAGGGAAACCACGGCCAGCAAGTCGAAATCCTCGATCAGCTTGCGGCGTAGCTCCACGTGCGCCGAGGTCGAACCGAAAAGCAGCCCTTCGGGCACCACCACAGCACACTGGCCGCCCGGAGCCAAGGCCTCCATCATCACGCCCAGAAAAAGCAGTTCGCTTTTCTTGGAGTTGGTGGGGAGGTCCTTGCGGATGGATTCCTTGGGGAGCACACCGGCAAAGGGTGGATTGGAAAGGATCACCTTGTAGCGGCGGTTCAGATCGTCCTCGGTGAGGCCGCCCATATCGGAAAGCGTATTGGCGCGCTTGACGTTCGCCTGGCGGATGCCGTGCAGCACCAGATTCATCATGGCGATGCGCATCATCTGGCGTGATACATCGATTCCGTAGATGGACCGCTCTAAAAGCTCCCAGTTGGGAATCTTTTCGCCCGGACCCTTTCGATAGGTCTGCAGGGTGGGATACATGCGCTTGGCGCATTTCATTTTTGATTGAAGATCTTCGATTGAAGACTGATGAATGGAATGCTTGTTTTCGATCGACGATCGGCAATCTTCAATCTTCAATTTCTCCAACCACTCTTCGCCGTAGATGGGTACCTCCTGAGGCTCGGTCGAGTATCTGGCCAGGATGTACTCGACAGCGTCTATGAGGAAGCCACCTGTGCCGCACGCCGGGTCATAGATCGTATCTCCGAGATTGGGGTCCACCATCTCGACCATCATGGTTCGGATCTGGCGGGGCGTTCGGAATTGTCCATTCAGAGCGGACTGCCCCAGGTGGGTCAGCATGTACTCGAAGATGTCACCCTTCACATCGGTGCCGAGTTTGGCGAAGTCGATGCCGTCGATCTCGTCCACCACTTGTTTGAGCACGTTGGGGTCAACGACCTCAAGCACGGCGTCGCGGAAATACTCGGCGATCTGCGGCTCCTCCTTCACCAGCGAAGCCATATAGGGAAAAACGTGGTCGCGCACGAAGTCGCGAAGCTCCGTGCCGCTCTTGAAGCGCCACTTGGACCAGCGGAAACGCTCGGCCTGTTTCGGGTAAAGCCGTTTGCCGTTACCGTTGGTCTGTTTGCCCATGAGCCGCTCTTTAAGTTCGCGGCTGGATTCCTCCTCGTCGAGCAGCTTGAGGTAGATCAGATACGAAATCTGCTCGATATAGGTAACCGGATTGGTCACACCGCCGGCCCAGAGGATGTCCGTGATCCGGTTCAATTTTCTGCGTAAATCCTGGTTCATCGCTGCTCCTTTTTAACCACGAAACACACTAAATACACGAAAGTGTTTTAAAGAATAATTCTTTCCACGGTTGCCTTGGGATAATGGCCGAAATTCACAAGTAATCCCAGCTTCATGTTGGTCGCTTTCAGATAGTTGAAAACCTGTGCTTTATGTTCCGGGGCTATTTCCTTTACCGCTTTGATCTCCACAATGATCTTTTCGTAGCAAATGAAATCTGGATTGTACGTCTGTTGAAGCAGTTTATCCTTGTAAAACAAACGCAGTTCTTCTTGAGAAACAAAAGGAACGTTTCGTAGTGCAAATTCCTTTTCCAGGCATTCCTGATAAACAGCTTCGAGAAATCCACACCCCATTTCTCTATATACTTCAAACACTGCCCCCTGAATGGCATAGCATTCATTTTTATAAAGAACCTTTTCGTAACTTTCGTGTTTTTCGTGGTTCATATAGCCTTTTGAAAGACCGAATCGTTCAAATCCTGGATGATTTCCTTGAGGCCCTTCTCGCCGAAGAGCTCAACGCCCAACTCTGCCGCATTCAAAATGGAAAGTGGCGGCTGGAACAAATCCTCCAGCTCGATGCGGCCGCGGGCGATGCCGCGGTTCTTGAGGAGTGAAAGATACTGCGCCTGCTGGGGTGTGATCGATTTTGCCACCAGCCACGCCTGGAAATTCTCGGTCAATTCTTCTTCGCGGGGTTTTATCTTGAGGCTGCCAAGAGCGGCCTTAATAAAATCGATTAGGTTGCCACCCGGCTGTCGGTAAGCCCTGCGAAGGTTCTCCTCGTTGAAATACATCTCCGGCCGGTTTAATCGGTCAGCCAGCGCTTTTTCCTCGTCCTCGGTGAGCAATTCTCCTCGCCGCACCTTCTGGATGATCGGGTCATCCTTAACGGCGGATTGAACGCTGGTCTCCCAATTGGTGACATAGTCGCGCTTGTCGACTCGCTCACCCTCCGGCCCCACCTCGACATAGGTAACCGCGTGAAGCCACTCGTCCTCGAGGCCAAGCTCGACAAGGTCGCCTGGCGGTTTGGGTGGTTTGCGTTCGCCGCCAGGAGCATGTCCGCGACCGATGCCGGTAAAAATGTCGGTATCGCTATCGTTGAAGTAGTCGTGGTTACCGAAGAAGTCGTAGATGACGAATTTCTGCTTCTGGATATGATCTGCCGTGCGCGTTCCGCGACCCCGCATCTGTTGGTAGAGGATGGGACTGCGTACCCGGCGGCACATTACAAGGTGGAGAACTTCCCGGCAGTCGAAGCCGGTATCCAGCATGCCGACACTAACGGCTACCTGTGGATACTCCTCGCGTTTGAACTTGCGGATGAGATCGTCGGCGTCCGCAACGTCGCTCGTGATAACCTCGGCGTACTGACCCTTGAGTTCAGGATGCAGTTCGTTCAGGAAATGGGCCAACCTTGCGGCATGGTGCTTGGTGATGGCAAAAACGATGGTCTTGCCAGGTCCGGTCTTTTGACCGGGAGCCAACTCTTTGAAGTTCTCCCAGGCGAGCCGGTCGAACTCCTGCATCATTTTCCTGTTTGAGTCTTCGTTCGTCCATTTGCGTTCAAATTCGGACGGGTCGTATGTTTGCTCATCGACCTCCGCACCTTGCGCAAGGATTTGGGTGATGCCGGTGGCAAATTTGTATGGCACCAGAAAACCATCCCGAAATGCCTGCAGGATCGGAAAGGCGAAATCCGGCTGGCCGTCGCGGCACTGATAGAATTGGAAAGTGTTCCGCTCGATATAGGCCGAGGGTGTTGCAGTCAGCCCTATGTGAAGCGCATCAAAATGCGTTAGCGCGGTCTGCCAAGAGCCATAGATGGAACGGTGGCATTCGTCGGCTATGACCACGTCGAAATAGCCACTGGTGAATTCCGTGTAACGACTGATCATCGTCTGGAGCAGACAGACCGTAATCTGTTGTTCCTGCCGGACCATGCCCGGGCGTAACCAGTAACTACTGTGCTGGTTCAGGATGTCTTGAATGGCTTCGAGCGCCTGTTTGGCAAGCTGCTCCCTGTCTACCAGGAACAAAATGCGCTCGGCGCGTCCGGACTGGATGAGCCGTTTGATATAGATGGAGACGAGATCCGTCTTGCCTGTGCCAGTGGGTAGTTCAATCAGAAAACGCCGCTTGCCGAGCTCCACAGCGTGGTCCAGAGCCTGCATGGTTTCACGCTGGTAGGGCCGCACCTGCCGGGTCTCGCCTTGGCGAAGGTAATACTCGGGGATTTCTATCGTCGCGAGCGGCTTCCGAGTTGCGCGCATTTCGACCAAGCGTTCAAGATCGCGGCGGGAAAAGAGCGAGTTGACGATCCGGGCGTCGTCGTTGCCGTAGTCCCAAAAATAGATGAGTTCGCCATTCGTAAGAAAGATGAACGGCGAGCCGATTTTTTTGGCATATGGCAGCGCCTGTTGCTTGGCCGTATATGGCTCTATGGCCGTGCGCTTTGCCTCTATGATGGCAAGCGGGCGACCGTTCCGAGACAACATGAGATAGTCGGCACGTCCACCCTCAGGCAAAGCATGTTCGGTGAGCACCTGCGACTTGTCGGCGGGGTCCCACCCCGCTTGGCGGAGCAGATCGTCGATGACAATCCTCGCATCTGCTTCAGTCGAATAATCCTTCACAGGCGCTCCTCCTGAAATTCCAGCCGATCACTGCCACTCGGGAAAGTAATCCGCAAGATTCGTGTTTCTGAAATAGACCTCGCAGACCAGGCGTCCTCGGTCGATCTTGTGGGCCGTCCGAAGTTCGACTTGCCCCGCATATATGAGCTTTGACAACTTGTCCTTAGCTGCCTGGCCTCCATAGGCGTGAAGCTCCGGGGCATCGTAGCCCGCCGGGCGGACTCGGGTACCCGTCTCACCGTTCCATTTCCATAGAGGGTTGACCTCGAAAGTATCTCCGTCGATGATTGAGGTGACCGTAAATGTTGGCATGGCTTCTCCTTTCTGGTTTCGGACCCTTGATCGGTCTGTCTGTGTCCGATATAGAGCAAAGCCCATGCCACTTCCCGGAGTGAGCGGCAACCCATTGTTATCACAAGTGTTAGTATCCTTGTCGTTATCCCTGGCATCATCTTATCCTTCAACCCAGGTTGAAACATCTTAAACCCTGGTTTAAGTCTTTGGTCTCGATTGCAAGAACTTGTGCACCGCCTGCGGCGTGATCCCAAGCATTCGAGCCGCTTGGCTTTGGTTGCCGTTGGCTGCTTCAAGCGCACGGAGAATCATTTGCTTCCGAGCGCTCCCGAGAAACTCATCCAATGAGAATCCCTCGTAGGGCTCGGGAAGTGCATCCAGTGGGTCCGCGTAGGTGACCGGTTCCGTGATCAGGAGGTCGTCTGCGTCCAAAACATCATTGCGGCAAAGACGAACAGACCTCTCGATGACGTTTTCCAAATCGCGAACATTCCCCGCCCAGTTGTGAGACTGCAGCCTGGACAAGGCTTCCGCCGACAACCTCTTGGGTCGCCGTAAAGAGCCATTCAATCTATCGAGAATGTGGAGCGCCAGTTTGGGAATGTCAGAGCGTCTTTCACGGAGCGGAGGAAGTTTGATTTCGCCGACGTTGAGCCTATAAAAAAGATCTTCACGGAATTTACCTTGCCTCACCAGCTTGCGTAAGTCCCGATTCGTTGCACCCACAATCCGCACGTCAACCTTATGCGCTTTGGCTTGTCCAATCGGCTCCACAAGTCCATCTTGCAGAACTCTCAGCAACTTAGCCTGTGCGGGTATGGGAAGCTCTCCGAGCTCATCAAGGAAGAGGGTCCCCTTATCCGCCGTATCGAACTTGCCAACCTGGTCGTTGATCGCGCCAGTAAAGGCTCCTTTCTTGTGACCGAACAGCAGGCTTTCGACAAGGTCTTCTGGAATCGCTGCACAATTTACAGCGACAAAGGTCTCTCGCGGCCTTCCACTCAATCGGTGAATGTACCGTGCGAATAGCTCCTTGCCGGTCCCTGTCTCGCCAAAGATGAGAACCGGGGCCTGTGATGGAGCCAGCATCGCACCCATCTCGAGTGAACTCTGCATCGCGGGGTGATCTCCTACAATGCCAAGCTGCACTCTGACGGAATCAACATCGGCTTGGCTCTCTTCAACAGGAATCGATACATCCTGGAACCTGACGGTAGGGAACTCACGCGAGGACAAATCCACCTCGGTCACGAGCGGATGTTGTTTTGTTACAAAATGCGGTGGTCGCACATGGAGGATGCGGGCGGGAATTTCGCCGGAGGCCGTAAGGAGAACCCAGCAGGCATGCATATGGGGCGTTCCCGACGCGACTGCGACAAAGAAGCGTGCTGAAGAAAAATCCTCGATGATGCGATGAAGATGAGCTCTGAGCCCCCTGAATATCTCTTGGTAATTCGTCGGATCGGCAAGGTTGATTTCGAGAATGTGAACCTCGCTCCCGTGATGGATCTTCTTGATAGCGTCCTTTGTTTCCCCGGTAACCCGCTGCGTGCTTGGGGTATCGAAGAGAAATATATGATCGAATGAGCGTGTGGACAGGAGGGAAAGGATGGGTCCAGGCTGTTCCTCCTGGTCAACCAATCCCTTGAAATAAGGGTCATGAAATCCTGTAAATGTCAGCAGAACATCCATCATTTCTTCCCCGTATCCGAATTCTGAGAATCGGACTCCGCTGCTCCCCCTGTCTTTACCCACTCGTCCACCTCTTCCTTGCGGAATTTCCAGAGGCGGCCCATCCGGTGCGCCGGCATTTGCTTTTCAGATATCCATTTGTAGACCGTATCCCGCTTGATGCCGAGATAGGCCGCGATCTCATCTACGGAGAGCCATCGATCTTCCATCACTGACTCCAGTCGCACAGGGTCTCGTCCCATTCCTGAACGGCCTCAGACCTTCGGTTTAACGAATCGGCCCCGTCCTGGATAGCCCCATCGGCTTCCATCCGGTCCGATCAGACCAAACTGGCATATATTATACGAAATTCGGCGTGCCTGTCAAACGGTTTTTCCGAGTTTCTCCGGATTTGACCGAACGGAAGCTACCGGGGCCAGCAAGACTCACCGAGAGGCGTAAACCTCTTCGAGACCGGGTCCTCCCCCACATAGAGCCAAGCGGGGAGGACGCTTCTGTTTACCTGGACGGGGACCAAGACGCGGCGGTAGAGGCAGGGACCGCCGGGGTGAAACCCTTCCAGCCGGTCGATGGCCGGAAGGTGATGACCGCCCAATCAAAAAGTCAATGGAATTTCGCCTTGTAATTACGCCGGCAATGTAGTACCCAGATATTACAGTCATTAGATCAGCGGCCACGCCGCAAAATTCTTTCCCCTTGATGTTCGTGATTCATTACAGCATATTTCTTATGAGGTGCTCATGAACAAAACGCCCCTTTATAATCGCCATGTCGCCTTGGGCGCCCGGATCATCGATTTCGGCGGCTGGGCCATGCCGGTGCAATACTCCAATGTCATCGAGGAACACCTCACCACCCGGAAGGCGGCGGGGCTTTTCGATATCTGCCATATGGGAGAGATAGACGTCGGCGGCCCCGGGGCCTTCGATTTCCTGCAGTATGTCCTCACCCGGGACCTGACGGGACAGAAGGCGGGACAGATGAAGCTTGCGGTCCTGGCCAACGAAGCGGGGGGAATCATGGACGATCTCACCGTTTATTGTTTCGGAGAGAACCGTTACCGCCTGGTCACCAACGCCGCCACCAAGGACAAGGATCTCCGTTGGCTGCAAGCGGTGCAGGCCCGCCGGGGATTTCCCGGGGTGGAAATCACGGACCGCACCGACGACATCGGCAAGCTGGATCTCCAGGGCCCCCGGGCGGAGGAAATTCTGCAAATCCTCGTGCCGGAGTATCTCCATCCCCTCAAATTCTATCATTTCATGGAAACGGAGGTCGCCCAAGTTCCCGCCGTCGTTTCCCGGAGCGGCTACACCGGCGAGGACGGTTTTGAAATCTACGTCCCCAGTGATCATGTCGGCAACATCTGGGACCGTCTCCTCCGGGTGGGAGTGGATTACGGCCTGAAGCCCATCGGCCTGGGGGCCCGGGACACCCTGCGTCTCGAAGCGGGAATGATGCTCTACGGCAACGACATGGATGAAACGGTCAGCCCCTATGAGGTGGTTTACGGCTGGGTAGTGGATACCACCAAGGATTTCATCGGCGCCGCGGCCCTGCGGCAGCAATTCGGCGGGGCGGTGAAGCGGAAGCTGGCGGGGTTCGCCATGTGGGAGCGGGGCATCGCCCGTCACGGCTACCAGGTCTTCAAGGACGACCGGGAAGTGGGCGACGTCACCTCCGGCACCTATTCCCCCACCCTGGAAAAGGCCATCGGCCTGGCCTTCGTCCCGCCGGAACTGGCCAAGCCGGGGACCACCCTCGATATCCGGATCCGAAACAATTTCGCCGCCGCCCAGGTTGTTCCCCTGCCGTTCCACAAACGGGAACGGCAGTACGTCTTTTTCAATATCTTTATCTGAACGAAAGGAAGAGGGTTATGTCAAAGATCAATCCCACGGACAGAAAATACACCCGGGAGCATGAGTGGGTCATCGACAACGGCAACGGGACGGCGACGATCGGCATTACCGATCACGCCCAGGAACTCCTCACCGACATCGTTTTCGTCGAGCTGCCGGAGCTCGGCAAGCAGGTGCGGCAGATGGAGACGGTGGCCGTGGTGGAATCAGTGAAGTCCGTCTCCGACGTGTACTCGCCGGTGAGCGGCGAGGTTACGGAGGCGAATCTCAAACTGGAACAGAATCCGGAGTTGATCAACGAGGATCCCTACGGGCGGGGCTGGATCGCCAAGCTCAGGATGGACAACCCGGCGGAGCTGGAGGAACTGATGGAGGCGGCGGCATATGAAGCCTTCATCGCCGCGGAGGAACACTGACATCAGCAGACCGACGGGTCCCCGCCCTCCCTGTGCCGCGGTGAGGCCGACGGCGGGGCCTGCCGTTCGCTTTCCTGCCGCCCGGTCCGGCAGGGTGAAAAGAGAAGCACTAACCATACCGAACCAAAAGGGATAATAACGATGGACTACGTTCCCCACACCCCGGCGGATGAACAACGAATGAAGCAGCTTATCGGGATTGACTCTCTCGACGAGCTGTTTGCGGACATTCCCTCCCGGTTCCTGCTGAAAGAGGCCCTGGCGCTTCCTCCCGGCGTCACGGAGATGGAACTGGCGGCCCTCATGACGGATCTCGCCGACCGGAACCGTCGCCCCGCCCTCACCCTTACCGGGGCCGGGGCCTACCGGCACTGGATTCCCGCCGTGGTGGGCCACGTCATTTCCCGTTCGGAATTCTATACCGCCTATACCCCCTACCAGGCGGAGATCAGCCAGGGGATCCTGCAGGCGATCTACGAATATCAGACCATGATCGCCGGGCTCACGGGGATGCAGGTCGCCAACGCCTCGATGTACGACGGGGCCACGGCCATGGCGGAGGCGGCGGTCCTGGCCGCCAAGACCCTGAACCGGAAAGAGCTGCTCGTCGCCCAATCCGTTCATCCCGAGTACCGGCAGGTCGTCCGGACCTATGCCTGGGCCAACGGCTATGAGGTTGTCGAAACGCCGTATCTGCCCACGGGTCAGGCGGATCTCGACGCCCTGCGCCGGACCGTCGGCCGGGAAACCGCCGCCGTGTTGATCCAGAGCCCGAATTTCTTTGGCGTCATCGAGGATATCACCCCTCTTGCCGCCATCGCCCACCCGCCGGGATCGCTGCTTGTCACCGGCTTCACCGAGGCGACCTCCCTGGGGATCCTCAAGCCCGCCGGCAGTCAGGGGGCCGATTTCGTCACGGGGGAGGGCCAGGCCTTCGGCAACCCCGTCAACTTCGGCGGCCCCTACCTGGGCATCTTCGCCGCCGCGGAAAAGTTCCTCCGCAAGATCCCCGGCCGCCTCGCCGGGGCCACGGTGGACAAGGAGGGGAACCGGGGCTTCGTCCTCACCCTCCAGACCCGGGAGCAGCACATCCGCCGGGAGCGGGCCACCTCCAACATCTGCACCAACGAGGCCCTCTGCGCCCTGGCCGCCGCCGTCTATCTGGTCTGCCTGGGGAAAAATCTCAAGGAACTGGCGATGTTGAATATCCGGAACGCTCATTATCTGCGCTCCCGGCTCCTGGAGCTTCCCGGCTTCTCCCCTGCTTTCTCCGGCCCCGTTTACAACGAATTCGCCGTCCGCTGTCCCGACCCGGCCGCCGTGAACGCGAAACTCCAGGCCGCGGGGATCGTCGGCGGTTACGAACTGGGACGGGATTATCCGGAATTGGCCGATGGTCTCCTGTTCTGCGCCACGGAGACCACAACCAAAGCGGACATAGATCAAGTAATTGACATCATAAGAGGTTGAATATGGATAAAGAAATATCCCCGGAATCGTGGCGGGCGCTCTACGAAGCCGCCGTAAATTTCCGTGATATCGCCCCCTGGCGATGGATGTATGACGACGATTTGTTTGGCGTCCAGGACCCCGTTTCCGGCGAGATTGGCTATTGCTGCATCATGGGCAATCTGAAACAGGTTTTCGCTCTCAATGTGTATCTGGGAACGGAAGGGCTCTTCGGTCACAAACTGCTCCAATGCTACGCACAGGAGGAAAAGCAACCGAATCTCCTCATTTTTCAGAAATCACTCATGGCTTCCTTTGAAGATCGAGGGGATCTGGAAAAGGAGGACCTTGCCGTAATGAAAGCCCTGGGTCTCAAGTTCCGGGGAAGAAATTCCTGGCCCATGTTCCGTAATTATCGGCCCGGCTATATCCCCTGGTTTCTTGAAGCCCGGGACGTCGCCTTTCTCACCCTGGCCCTCGAACAGGCCGGTGAGGTCGTCCTGCGTTGCCGGGACAACAAAAACTTGATTACCACGAACGAGGAGGACATTTTTTTCGTCCGCCGCGCCCATCAGGAAAACGGCGGCCTTATCTGGCACGATTCCTATCAACAGGCCGCCTCCTTTGAAATAGCCATCCCCGACGACGGCCCCTTCAATGAAGTGGGTATGCAACGGATATTGAAGAGCGTCGGCAAAAGGTCCAAGGTATGGGAATTCGATCTTTTTCACTATCCCCAGCCGATTCGTGAAAAACAGGAACGGCCCTATTTTCCCTATGCCTTTATCGTCCTGGACCATGAAACGGGACGGCCCCTGGATGTGGAAATATTGGCGATTACAGGATATGTAAAGAGAAGCCGGGACAAGATCATCGCCCTCATAGAGCGGTTAAAATACATACCCGCCGAGATTCAGGTATGTAACGGCAGGGCGCACGACATCCTCGCCCCTCTCGGCGAAAAGATGGGATTCACTATCGCCAGCGTCCAGAGGATGCCGCAGATGGAGGAACTCCGGGAGGGTCTCATCGCATCCCTGACCTGAAGACAAAGACGATGCACGGACGATGCGTGACCGGCACCGGGGGCTGAGCGGGGAGGGGCGGCAGGAAAAAGCGCCCCGGTCGCGTCGATCTCGGTAACGGTTGCATATGTCGATCATGTCCGGCAAAAACTGTGAGGTGAGGATATGCCCTTTTTTGAACTCAAAGAAATCCCCGGCCGGGAGATCGTTCCGGGATTCACCGCCCGGTTCGTCCATTCGCAATTCATGACCTTCTCCTACTGGGAGGTCAAGGCCGGCGCCGTGCTGCCGGAGCACAGCCACCCCCACGAGCAGGTGGCCAATCTCCTCTCCGGAAAGTTCGAGATGACCGTCGCCGGTGAGACCCGCGTCCTGGAGCCCGGGATGGTGGCGGTGATTCCCCCGGAAGCGAAGCACAGCGGCCGGGCCCTGGCGGACTGCTACATCCTGGATGTTTTCTATCCGGTCCGGGAGGACTACCGCTGAGGCGAATTCCGTAATGAATGCCCGGGAAAACATGAGTACCGAGGATAGGAACGGGAAAAGGTTTCCAACGAAGGGAGTTGAGCCATGGATTTGATCTTTGAGAAAAGTCGTCCCGGACGACAGGCTTGTGCCGTTCCCGCCGGCGATGTCCCGGCGGTAGATTTGGCGGCCGTGATTCCCGCGGAGCTGCTCCGGGAGGACCTGCCCCTGCCGGAAGTCGCCGAGGTGGACCTGATCCGCCACTACACGGCACTGTCGCGGCGCAACTTCGGCGTTGACGTGGGCTTCTACCCCCTGGGCTCATGCACGATGAAATACAACCCCAAGATCAACGAGGACATAGCGAAGCTCCCCGGTTTTACGGATCTCCACCCTTACGCCCCCGCCTCCTTCGCCCAGGGCAGTCTCCAACTCATGTACGAGCTCCGGCAATACCTGAGCGAGATCTTCGGGATGGCGGACTTTACCCTCCAGCCCGCCGCCGGGGCCCACGGGGAACTCACGGGGATCATGATCTTCAAAAAATACTTTGAAAAGACGGAGGAAAAAAGGACCAAAATCCTCATCCCCGACGCCGCCCACGGGACCAATCCCGCCTCCGGGGCCCTCTGCGGCTATCAAACCGTCACGGTCCGTTCCAACGCCGAGGGCGGGGTGGATATTGAACAGCTTGCCTCATTGATGCAAACGGACGTCGCCGGCCTCATGCTGACCAATCCCAACACCCTGGGCCTCTTCGAGCGGAACATCGAAAAGGTGGCCGGGATCATTCACGAAAAAGGCGGCCTGCTCTACGGCGACGGCGCCAACGCCAACGCCTTCCTCGGGAAGGCCCGTCCCGGCGATCTGGGTTTCGACGTCATCCAGTTGAATCTGCACAAGACCTTCTCCACCCCCCACGGCTGCGGCGGTCCGGGGAGCGGTCCCGTGGGCGTGGGGGAAAAGCTCGTGGATTTCCTCCCCATCCCCCGGGTCGTCAGGACGGAGGCGGGCTTCGCCTGGTCCTACGATCATCCCGACGCCATCGGCCGGGTCCGGACCTTCTTCGGCAACTTCAACGTGATGGTAAAGGCCTACGCCTACATCCGCGCCCTGGGGCCGGCGGGGCTGAAACGGGTCGCCGAGATCGCCGTTCTCAATGCCAACTACATCCAGGCGCGCCTGAAGCCCTATTTCGATCTCCCCTACGAGCGGCCCTGCATGCACGAATGCGTTTTTTCCGGTACCCGCCAGGTCCGGGAAAGCGGCGTTCACACCTCCGACATCGCCAAGCGTCTCCTGGACTACGGCTACCATCCCCCGACGATCTACTTCCCCCTCATCGCCCCCGAGGCGATCATGATCGAACCCAACGAAACGGAAAGCATGGAAACCCTGGATGCCTTCTGCGACGCCATGATCCGGATCGCCGCCGAGGCGAAGGACACCCCGGAGCTGGTGAAGGCCGCCCCCCTGACCACCCCGGTGCGGCGCCTGGACGAGGTCCGGGCCGCCCGGG
>Ga0209718_1003301_pt1 | contig 14576 bp, 16 predicted proteins | sample AD_JPNAS1_MetaG_FD_184420 | JGI IMG/M metagenome (GOLD analysis project Ga0209718, IMG submission 184420) | Active sludge microbial communities of municipal wastewater-treating anaerobic digesters from Japan - AD_JPNAS1_MetaG (SPAdes) (version 2) | ecosystem: Engineered > Bioreactor > Anaerobic... | reverse complement strand
TGATATTTTCCGGCCCAAGCAATGCCGAGGCCAGCCCAAAGACCATGTGCAACGATGTCCAAGTTTTCGCTCCCGAAGTGTTCAACGGCGCGTTCCGTTCAGTGCGAGTGCCCGGCGTGCCCGTCCTGAGTAGAGAGCATCGGTTTGTCCAGTGGCGTGAAGCGAGCTTGTTCTGGAGACTTGTTCGGGAGCGTGACCGAAACGATAGCCTTCATATCCGGCGCTGAGGCGTAGGCGCCCGAACCCTTTAGTCGGTTGTCGCCATCCGGTATCAGGCTGACGGTGACCTTGGCTTTTCCGGAAAGGATGGTTACCGTACCTTTTGCACCTGCCGTCGGCACCTTTGTACCGGCATGGTCGGTGACATACACGACCACCGGGTTGTCCTTCGCTTCCTTGCTGTCCTTGGCGACTACCAGTTCGTAGTGATAGGCGCCGGCCATGCGCAACTGGCCGCCGTTGGGCGCTTTCTGGGTATCCAGGGCTTCGTCGGTGTGGGCAAGCAACGTCGGGCTCGCCAGAGCAAATGCACTGGCGGCAGCAATCAGGAACAGGGCTTTCTTCATGGCAAACATCTCCTTGGGCGGGTTGAAAGGGTCAGAAACTCTCTTTTTCCTGACTGGCCAACAGGCTATCCAGGGGACGTTGTCCCCATAGCCAGAACATCACCGGGGTCAGCAGCGTATCGAGCAAAGTGGAGCTGATAAGGCCACCGAAGATCACTACCGCCACCGGATGCAGCACTTCTTTGCCCGGAGCATCGGCCGAGAGCAGCAGCGGCATCAGCGCGAAGGCGGCGACCAGCGCGGTCATCAGCACCGGGGTGAGCCGCTCCAGCGACCCGCGCACGATCATGTGCTGACCGAAGGTTTCGCCTTCGAAGGCGCACAGATTGATGTAATGACTGATCTTGAGGATGCCATTGCGCGTGGCGATGCCGGTTAAGGTGATGAAGCCGACCAGCGCAGCGACCGACAGCGGCTGGCCGGAAATCCACAAGGCGATCACGCTGCCGATCAACGCCAGCGGGATGTTGCCCATGATGATCAGTGTCAGCGCCATCGAGCGGTAGCGGCTGTAGAGCACCATGAAGATCATCGTCAGCGACACCAGCGCCAGCAAGGTGATGAGTTTGGCAGCCTGCTCCTGCGCCTGGAACTGTCCTTCGAGCGCGGTGAAATAGCCCTCCGGGAGCGGCTTCGCGGCCAGCTCGGCGCGGATGTCGGCGATCACCTTTGACATGTCGCGGCCGTCGGTGTTGGCCGAGAGCACGATACGGCGACGTGAGTTTTCGCGGCTGACCTGGTTGGGACCATCGCTTTCCTCGACGCTGGCAATCTTGGACAGTGGGACGTAGCCCGTTGGCGTCTCGATCAACAGGTCGGCCAGCGCCTGCGGCCCGCGCGCGGATTCCGGCAGGCGCACCAATAGATCGAAGCGGCGGTTGCCTTCGATGATCTGGGTGATTTTCTCGCCCTCGATCATCTGTTCCAGCCCACGCAACAAACTGCCGGGCGCCACGCCGTAGCGAGCTGCCTGCTCGTAGTCGAGGCGAATCTTGATCTGCGGGATCAGCACCTGCTTTTCGATCTGCAGATCGGCGACGCCGGGAATCCGTGCCAGCCGGTCGCGCATCTCGGCCGCCAGGCCGCGCAGGGTATCGAGATCGTCGCCGTAGATCTTCAGCGCAATCTGGGCGCGCACACCGGAAAGGAGGTGATCAAGCCGGTGCGAAATTGGCTGGCCGACGTTGGAGGCGGCCGGCAGGCTGGCAAGACGCTGCCGGATGTCGGCAATGATCTCTTCACGGCTGCGCGCCGAGGCTTTCAGGTCGACGTCCATTTCGGTGTAGTGCACGCCTTCCGCATGCTCATCGAGCTCCGCGCGGCCGGTGCGGCGTCCGAGCTGCGTGACCTCGGGCACTTGCATCACCAGTTGCTCGGCCAAAGTGCCGATGCTGTTGGATTCGGCGAGCGAGGTACCGGGATTGAGCAGGACATTGACCGTCAGCGTGCCCTCGTTGAAAGGCGGCAGGAAGGAGCGCGGAAAGAAGGGCACGCTCGCCGCGACGATGATGACCAGCGCCGCGGCCCCGGCCAGCAGGCGGCGTGCATGACCGAACGACCAATGCAGAAGCTTGGCATCCCAGCGCTTGAGCCAGATCACCAACGGGCTGTCCCCGGCGTGGAGCTGCTTCATCTGCGGCAGCAGGTAGTAGGCCATCACCGGCGTCAGCGTTACCGAAACGATCATGCTGGCGAGAATCGAGACGATGTAGGCGACGCCGAGCGGGGTAAACAGCCGGCCCTCGATGCCCGGCAGCACGAACAGCGGCACGAACACCAGGACGATGATCACGGTCGCATAGACGATGGCGGAGCGCACTTCCAGCGTCGCGGCGGCGATGACTTCCGCCACCGGGCGCGGCGAATCAGTGGCCCGGTTCAGCTTCAGACGTCGCAACACGTTCTCCACGCCGACCACCGCGTCATCCACCAGCTCGCCGATGGCGATGGCCAAACCGCCCAGCGTCATGGTGTTGATCGACAGGCCGAAGTAATGGAACACCAGCGCCGTAACGAGCAGCGACACCGGAATCGCCATCAACGAAATCAGCGTGGTGCGCACATTGAGCAGGAACACGAAGAGGATCACGGCCACCAGGATGGCGCCGTCGCGTAGTGCCTCTTCAACGTTGTTTACCGAATGCTCGATGAAGTCGGCCTGCTTGAACAGGAAGGACGGCGTATCGAATCCCTTGGGCAGGCTCTTGCCGAGCTCGGCCATTGCTTTCTCGACTTCGCGGGTCAGCTGGACGCTGTCGGCAGCCGGCTGTTTCTGCACCGACAAAATCACTGCCGGCTTGCCCTTGTAACTGCCGTCGCCGCGCTTGACGGCCGGGGCGAGTTTCACGTCCGCCACTTGCCGGAGCAGGATCGGCTGGCCATTCTTGGTCGCCACAACGAGATTTTGCAGGTTTTCAATGCGCGAGCTGCGGCCGATCTGGCGGATCAGGTATTCGCGGCCCTGGGCTTCAAGAAAGCCGCCGCTGGTGTTGGCGCCGAAGTCCTTCAGGGCGGCCTCCAGCTTCTCGCGCTCGATACCCAGCGCCTGCAACTGTGCCGGCTTGATCTCCACCCGGTATTGCCGCACCTCGCCACCGATCGGGATGACCTGGGCGACACCGGGAATCGTCAGCAGACGCGGACGCATCACCCAGTCTGCGTATTCGCGGACGGTCATCGGACTGATCTTGTCGGGATCGGCCGGGAGCGCGATCAGCAAAATCTCGCCCATGATCGACGAGATCGGCCCGAGCTGCGGCACGATGCCGGGCGGCAGGGCCTCGCGCACCAGATTCAGCCGCTCGGCAATCTGCTGACGGTTGCGATAAATGTCCGAACCCCATTCGAATTCGACATAGATGATCGACAGACCGATGCCTGACACCGAGCGGACGCGCGTCACGCCCGGCATGCCGTTCATGCTCGATTCGACCGGGAAGGTCACCAGTTGCTCGACCTCCTCAGGGGCCATGCCGCCGGCCTCGGTCATCAGCGTCACCGTTGGCTTGTTGAGGTCGGGGAAGACGTCGACCGGCATCTGCCGCAGGGTGATCGCACCGTAGATGATCAGCAGCAGTGAGATGCCGAGGACGATCAACCGCTGCTTGAGCGCGGTGTGAACGATGTAGTCGAACATATCAGCGCACCTGCGAGAGCAGCCCGGCGCCGACGGTCACCACGCGGTCGCCGTCATGCAGGCCGTCGAGGATGGCGACGTTGGCCGCATCGAGCGACTGGTGGCGAATCCGGCGGGCAACGAAGCGCTCAGCCTCGATATGCACCCAGACCGCCGTCTCGCCAGCACCGACTTGTGTCAGTGCCGTCCTCGGCGCAGTCGCACCCTTGACGCCTTGCTCGGTGCGGGCGAACACCTTGACCGGCTGACCGACGGCCACTGCCGCGTTGCGGTTTGTGATGCGAAACAGCAGGGGCAAAGCCTGCTCGCGCAGTTGCTGACCGCCGCCGACAAACTTGAGGTCCAGCGCCGTTTGATCTGCCAAGGCGCTGGCGGAAACCAGTGTCTTGGCGATGCCGACATCGTAAGCCAGCGCCTCCACGGCGAGGCGGGCGGGATCGACGATTTCAAACAGCACTTCCTTGGCGTCGACCACCTGCCCGGCCAGCAAGTGATGCGAGGCGCTGATGATGCCGGCTGCCGGTGCCACGAGGGGTTCGGCGGAGTCGATGCTGGCCCGGACATAGGCCCGCCGTTGCTGCAAGGCGGCATGCTCGATGCGCGCCGCCTCGATCTCCTTCTGCGGCACGGCGCCTTCGAGTTGCTCGAAGCGCTTCATCTTGCCCTTGGCGATGGCCAGTTGCGCTTCGAGTTCTGCGAGGCTGGCTTTCTGGTTGCCACGCTCGATGGCACCGCTGATCGGTCGCAGGTAGACCAGGACTTCGCCCTTGGCGACCTTTCTTCCGGCCGTCGGCATGCCCTTTGGGCCAGGGATGACGCTGCCGGCGAACATGGCCTGCACCCGACCGCTGGTTTCCGGATCGGGAATAATCTGGCCATTCAATTCGACCGTCGCCGCCAGTTCGGCGATACGCACCGGCTGGGTACGCAAGCCGAGCTGGCGTTGCACCGGCTTCGGCACGAACAGACTGCCGTCGGCCAACCGCTGCAGCGCTGCAGTCACCCCGGTTGTGCCTACCGCCGACACAGCGGCCGGCGCCTTCTTCTTGGCGTCCTGACTGTGATCTTCGTTCCCGTGAGCCAAGGCTGCCTCCGTGACCATACTTAATGCCAGCGCGGTCACCAGTACATGCAAATCGATCTTGCGCATCATCAAATCCCCTTCTTGGCGCGTTTGTGACGCCGAACGGCAAACCATATTCCGGTGATCAGCAGCAGCGCTCCGGGCAAAGCCCAGACGACCCACTCGCGCCAGCCGTGGGTATGCACCTCAGTGGTCACGGAGGCGGTGGTGTCCAGTGTGGCGCAGAGGAGATCGATACTGTCGCCGGCCTCGACGCTGATGGTCAGCGGGTGCATGGCCGGCGGCAGCGGTGTGGCGACATCGAGCACGTAGGTTCCGGGTGTGGTTTCGCTGGCCACGCCCTTCAGCCCCGCACCCTCGATTTCCACCTTGGCCTGCACCACGGGTTCGTTACTGGCGAAACGATCCACATACACCACCAGCTTCTTGCCTTCGAGCGACGTGACGACTTCGAATTCCTCTGTCGCTGCGGCGGCACGGGGCTCGACCGCCTGGGTAACAGGGGGCGGCGGTGCGCCGTGATCCTCCCCACCGTGGCCAAAAGCCGAGAAGGCCACGGAAAATAGAACAACGGCAACAGCATGTCTCACGGCAGCACCCCCATGGATTGGTTCAAACGCGATATCGCAGCGGCGCGGGCGACGCGCTGGCGGTCAAGAAAGGCATCGGCATCGAAGGCGGCGGAGCGAATGCGCAGCAAGGTCGTCAGATCGGATTCGCCTAGCGCAAAGGCTTTCTCGGCAAGGCGCAGGTTCTCGGCGGAAAGCTGGCGGCGCTCCTGCGCCATGGTGAACTGGCGTTCGGCCGATTGCAGGTTGCGCTGCGCGCGCTCGGCGTCGAGCCGGACCCGGGTGTGGGTACGCAGCAAATCGGCATCGGACTGATTCGCCTCGGCCTGTGCCGCCGACGTTTCCCGACGTACTTGCGAACCGGACGAGAACGGGATCTTGAGTTTGATGCCTACGTTGTTGGAATAGGAGTCGGCAAAGTCGTCCCGCTCGCGCACGACCCGCAGCGTCAGTTCCGGCGCGGCACGACGCGACTCATCCGCGACCTTGACGCGCGCACGGGCGCTGCGCGCGGCGGCGGCGGTAACAGCCAGCAAGGGATGAGATGCGGCTGAATCGCCGGTTTCATCCGCCAGTCGTCGCGTTGTCGGCGACTCTTCGTCCAGATTCTTCGGGGCAGGAGAACCAGTAAGGACTTGTACGGCCTGCTCGGCCTGGAGCAGGTTTGCTTCCGCTTCGATCAATTCGGCATTGGCGGCATGGGTCTCGGATTGCGCGAGGTTGGCATCGATGCGCGACAGTTCGCCCACCTTGTAGCGCCGCATGACGTCGGTTTCCAAAGCGCGGGCGGTTTCCAGACGACGCGAGGCCAGAACCTTGGCACTGCGGGCTGCGGCCAACGCCCACCATGCCTCCCGCACTTCGCCGCTGACCTCCAGACGCACGGCGGTGCGTCTGGCAACGGCTTCGTCAATGCGACTGCTTGCCTCGGCTTCGCGCGCCGCTTTCTGGCCGGGCAGCCACAACGGCACCGCCAGTTCGACCTCGTATTCCTGCTTGCCCTGATTGCGGTCGAACCGGTCGTTCAAGTTGCCGATGCTGACCGAACCTGGCTCGGGCGTCAGCCCAGCCGCGACATCCTGCGCTGCGCGTGCTTCGGCCTCGCGGGCATCCAATCCGGCGGCTTGCGGGTTCAAGTGCCAGGCCTGTTCGACGGCTGTCGCCAGTCCGGATTTTGGCGTTTCTGCCGCCTGTACGGATAGACCGGCAAGCAGTACGGTGGCGCAAACTGCCGCTCGCCTCAGTTGGCGGAATTGATGAAACCTCACGGGTTTCATGACTGCCGGGAAGAAAGAAGCAGGAATAGGCGACGGCCCGCAATTTCCTGACGATTTCGAGTATGAGTTTCCACAGCGTTCGCTCCTGTTCGACGATGAGCGAATTCTGCGTAACACCAGTTAACGCCATGCTGACCTTCAGATTACATTTCGGTAATCTTGGGGGATTGCCTAAGTTGCCGGCGCAGAATAGCCCAAATTGCAACACGGGAGATGCACATGAAAATACTGGTGGTCGAAGACGAGATCAAAACCGGGGATTACCTGCGACAAGGCCTGACCGAAGCCGGGTTCGTTGTCGACCTGGCGCGTGATGGCCTTGATGGGTTGCATCTCGCTCAGACCGATGCCTATGACCTGGCGATACTGGATGTCATGCTGCCCGGTATCGACGGCTGGGCGGTGTTACAGGGCATTCGCAGGGCCGGCAAGGACATGCCGGTATTGTTCCTGACGGCCCGCGATCAGGTGCAGGATCGTGTGCACGGCCTGGAGTTAGGGGCGGACGATTACATGGTGAAGCCCTTCGCTTTCGCCGAACTGTTGGCGCGCGTGCGTATCCATCTGCGGCGCGGCAGCAAGACGAAGGAGTCCGAGTATCTGCGCGCAGCCGATCTAGAACTCGACCTGATGCGGCGGCGCGTCACCCGCGCCGGCAGGCGAATCGACCTGACGGTGAAGGAGTTCGCTCTGCTCGAATTGCTGTTGCGACGGCAGGGCGAAGTGCTGCCGCGCTCGCTGATCGCCTCTCAGGTGTGGGACATGAACTTCGACAGTGACACCAACGTTATCGAGGTGGCGATCAAGCGTTTGCGGCTCAAGATCGACGAAGACTTCGAACTCAAGCTGATCCGCACCGTTCGTGGAATGGGGTATGTGTTGGAGATCGCCGAGTGAAATCAGCCGGACGCAAATCCATCATTTTCCGCCTGACGCTGCTATTCGCTTCGGCATCGACCGCCGTCCTGCTTGTGCTTGGGCTTTTGATCGGCAATTCAGTCGAGCACCATTTCGAAGTGCAGGACATGGAGGTACTGACCGGCAAACTGGAACTGACCCGGCACGCGCTGGAAAAGGTTCATTCGCAAAGCGACCTAGATGCTTTGCCACAGCAACTGGATGACTCCCTGGTGGGGCATCATGGCCTGGCGGTCATTGTGGTGGCGCCTTCAGGACAAACCCTGTTTGTTACCAGTGGTGCCGAGTTTCCACAGGTCTTGCTTGCGCGAAGCCCTGATATGACCAACTCGGGTCCGATCATCTGGAAATCGACGGATCACATACCGCTGCGCGGGATTTCGGCGATGGTCAAAACCGGCATCGAGGGGGCGAAACCTGCCGTCGTTGCCGTAGCGACGGACATATCGAAGCACGAACACTTCATGAGTTGGTTTCGATTCACATTATGGTCTGTCGTGATTCTGGCTGCACTCATGACCGGATTTCTCGGCTGGGTGGCTGTCAGACGCGGGTTGGCGCCATTGCACGCGATCAAGCTGGAGGCAGCGGCCATTACAGCGGATCGCCTGCACTCCAGGTTAGCTACCGAATCGATCCCGATCGAACTGGTGGATCTTGCCGAGACTCTGAACCAGATGCTAGCCCGTCTGGAGGATTCTTTCCGGCGGTTGTCGGATTTCTCCTCGGATATTGCCCACGAACTGCGAACGCCGGTGAGCAATCTGCTGACGCAGACCCAAGTCATGCTCTTGCGTGTCAGGACGATTGACGAATATCAGGATGTACTTGCGTCAAACGCGGAGGAACTGGAGCGCATGGCGAAAATGATCGCCGACATGCTGTTCCTCGCCAAGGCCGACAATAACCTCGTGGTACCAAATCTCGAGGCCGTTGATCTTCGGGCAGAGGCGGAAGGATTAGCCTCGTTCTACGAGGCTGTCGCCGAGGAAAACAGCGTTGCTCTGACTGTAGACGGGAGCGCTACCGTAACCGGAGACCGGTTGATGTTGCGTAGAGCCATCGGCAACTTGCTGTCGAATGCCTTTGGGCATACCCCCCGAGGAGGTTACGTACGAATTCAGATCGGCAAGAATGAAGACCGAATGGCAACGATCCAGGTTGAAAACTCCGGCGAGACGATCTCGCCAGAACATCTGCCGCGTCTCTTTGACCGTTTCTACCGGGCAGACCCTTCAAGGAAACGCCTTGCCGATGGAGTTGGTCTGGGGCTGGCGCTCACACGCTCGATCATTCAAGCGCATGGAGGATCCGTATCGGTTCGGTCGGCCGATGGGGTCACCATATTTGAGCTGCAAATGTAGCCAAGACCGCCTTTGATACAGACTTCTGGGTTATGGCCGGTGTGTCGACCGCATACCGGGCGTTTGTGCATCAGGGGCGCAACGATAAGTTGCTGCGGCGTTCATAGGGACTGCACCCGAGATGTTCGCCAAAGCTTGTCCAGGCCAGCAGCACCGAACTGCGACAGGAAATGCGTTCACTGCTTTCTCGTTACTGCCAAACGGAAGCAGCCCCCGAAGGAGCCGCTTCACGATCAGAGGAATCGGCTGTTTAGCCTCAGCCTCCTTTGTGCCCTTTGTTGATCAGGGAATTCAGACGCGCGACCTCGTCACTCTGCGTCGTGATTTTCCGTCCATCACTGGTCTCTACCTCCGTGCCCGGAGTCGTTCGAGTGGCACGACCGTACCGGTCCTCGATCGCCATTTTCCCATCATTGAAGATGTAAAGGGTTGCCCCGTTTTTCAGATCGACAACCTGTTTCGCTTCGGCACGGGCAGCATCATCGGCAAACGCGGTTGTCGCACCTGAGGTGCTCAAGACCGCAATCAGGGCCAGTTTGGCAAGCTTGGTTTTCATGGTTTACTCCTTGTGAGATGGGTTGATTCCATCGGGCATATCTCGTCCGACGGTGATGCCATCTTAGGAGACGCATACCAACAGGGAGGTGACCAGGAAATCACGTTTCAGTCAGCATTCGTTTGGCTATGAGGTTTTGTTGAGGTGGCTGAATGAATCGCCGTTGAATGACAGCATACCGACCTCATTGCTGACAGATTGGGATCGCAGGTTCAAGGTCAGCTCCGGCCGAGCTGCAGCCGGCGCCCAGGTCACAGTGTCCGTCAGCTTGCGGATCAGGAAGCCGCCAAAGAGCTTGTAAACATCATCAGGCAGCAATGGGTCGTTATGCAAAGCGACCCTTATGGAAAGCTTTGCATAAGGGTCGGTGGCAGCCGGTGGCCCAAAAAATGTGAACGACTGCTTCCCGTCTGACCCGGCCGGTGATGCTCGGCCTCGGCGGTTTCCCATCGAGCTGGTCGCTCCAGGACCACAAGCGGCCACTGAGTTTTCGTGGCTTGCTGTCGGCAACCGACCCATCTCCAGCCGAATGACCGGTTACGGTTGATCGCCCCGAGGTCGGCAGGCCGCAGCTCATGCCGCATAGCTACCCAGGCGATGGCGAACGGTCTGAAGCAGCGCTTCCCGTTCGTTGAGGCAATCGTGCGGGGCACGAGCACGCTGGACTTGGCCTGGACCGGCGCTGGCGAGCCAACCGCTGGGGAAATGGAAGCACGCTGCGATCTCCCACGTGTCGGCGACCTCGCCGAGTTGGGCGAGAACACCGGCAATCACCGGCAGCGGTTGCAACGCTTCGCTGAACTGGTGGGCAGGGAAATACTCTCTCCCGTCCTAGCTTACGGCGTAGATCTTGCCTGCCTTGAAAGGGGAAACTGCGGAGAGCATGCTGCGTGCGCATCGATCGATGCTGTCGTGAAAGCCGGGATGTGCCGTGCAATGGAGGAAACCGGTCATGGTTCTCATCATCTGAAGTGTCAGCTATGGCTGTTGGGCAAGGCAATGTGACTGGCAATTGGTCATGTCCTCGCCCAGTCGGGGCATCATCCACTCATGGTTTTCCGCATTCGAGAAGGTAGAATCACCGCCATGATACGCTCTGACCTCATCACCGTTCTCGCTTCGCGCTTCCCCAGTCTTGTGGCGAAGGATGCCGAAATCGCGGTTAAAGAGATCCTCGACGCCATCGGGATTGCTCTGGCACAAGGTGATCGCGTCGAAATCCGTGGTTTCGGAAGCTTCCGTTTGAATTACCGCCCGGCACGAACAGGGCGCAACCCGAAAAGCGGAGAGCCCGTGTCGGTTGCCGAGAAATATGTGCCGCACTTCCAGGCCGGCAAGGAAATGCGCGAGCGCGTTGAACAGTCGGTCAAGCCCGCGCCACTCCAGCGGGCTGCCTGATGCGCGTCCAGCGGTTGTTTGCGCTGATCGTGTTGAGCGGAGGACTGGCTTTCCAGTGACGGCCAAGCGCCGATCGCCATGCCACCGGCGCGGCCTGTTTTCGCAAAACGTGGCCATCGCTGTCGCCGCCGACTTTGAGCGTGTTGCTCATGGCCGTCCGCCGATGATGACTTTTCGCGGGACATATCCGGAGGTATTCCACGCAACCGTTGCCGCCTTTGTCGTCTGCGCCGAGCTAGGCTGCACCGTTGCCAGCGCCACAGGCATCGACGAGGGCAGGGCCCCCACTTTCGTCACGTCCACCGTGACAAAGCGGGCCTCCAGCCAATCCGCCCACCTTCCGGCCTTGACAAGCAGATCCGCCCGGTACACCGCGTTGTACTGCGGCGTCCGGGAGTGATAATTTGCGGCCCGCGTCCAGAGGTCGCCCCTGTCCTTGTTGATGTGCTGCCGCAGCCGCCAGGCGGCGAGATCGAAGGCATAGCAACCGGCTGCCGCTACGTCGCCGGGCGTGATGCCGTAGCGAGCCAGGTCGCGCAGGTACGCCGTGTTGAACTGCATCGGCCCCACGTCGTGCGTGCCGTTGGTGTTGAGCACCCACTGACCCGGCTTGCCGGCTTCCTTTTCCGCCACTGCAAGCACGATGTTCGCGGGAACCTGGTACTTCACGGCGGCTGCGATCGAGCAGACGACGCGTTCCTGAAGCTGGGGCGGAAGATCGGCAACAGGCATGAGCTTTCTGCTTTCCTCCTACCGATACCACTCTTCATTCCTGCGCCGGCTATCTTCGGCAGCAATTCGATCGTTGTACCGAGCCACGGCAGCGTTATAGTCGCGCGCATCGACCCAATAGCCGCCTCTTTCCGGCGTCCCGACATAGCGGGGAGCCAGGTCGCCGAGGTCGGTGTACTGGTGCCCGGTGTAGGCCACGCAATAGCCCGGCATCTGGTTGTTGATCAACACCTTGCCACCGTCAGCGTCCCAGCTGTTCCACACGAGAAGCGTCACATTCAGTGAAGCCGCGTCGCAGCGGCCCGCGCCGTTCGCCATGGCGTTCACCAGCGAGCGCATTTCCGGAGTCTGATCCGACACCGGGCACAGGCTCAGGAAGTTGGCGCGTGCTCGCACGGTGTCCGACCACTTCCGTTTATGGATACTGAAATAGCGCGAGAGCGACGGCGAGCACTCGCTCGGACGGGTGCTCGCCGCCAGGCACAGGGTGGCCTCACACGCCAGGCGGGTATCGCCGGTCAGCACCTCCTGGGCACCGGCGGAGGCCGCGGTTGCGGCGGCGATCGCCAGGGCGAACGGAGCGAAAACGCAGTGGTTTTTCATCGGGGAGGCTCCTTTCAAGAAGATCTGGCGGCGCGGTCACGGAATGCGGCGATTTCCGCTTCGGCGTCCACCGATTGGTCGTCTGCCTTTGCCAGGCTGTCGCTACCGAATACGGGCTTCTGATCGCCCCTGGCCTTAATGGCCGCAGCGATCTTGCCGCCCGTCGTCTCGCCGATGCGATCCATCGCGGCATCCCCCATTTCGCCGGCTTTGGCCTTTGCCACGTCCCAGGTGCCTTGCGCCAGATTCGCCACGGTACCTGCCGCGACCTTGCCGACCTTGGCCACTACCGAAGCTCTGCCGCCTGACTGCACTTCACCCGACGTTCCACCCCGCTTGGCGATTGCCTGTCTGGTGTCCGATCTGCCGGAATGTGAACTGCCGTCGCCAGACGACCCGCCGCCGGCTGAACTGCTATCCATCGCCGCCGCCAGCGGGCTTGCGCCGCTACCGCCCGACGATCGGCCCCCATCCGACGTACCGCCAGCCAGGCTCGCAAGCATGTCGCTACCATCGGCTACGTCTTGCGACGCTTTGGAGAAGGCTGCCATCAAGGCTTGCGTACCGCCAGCCATGCTCGCCGCCCCGGCGGCAATGGCTGCGCCGGCGACACCAACGGCCGCACTGGCCATGCCGACCGCCGCCATCGCCGCGCCCGTACCGAGGCCACTGCCCATGGTGTGCACGCTGCCACCCATCGCCAGGCCGCCGATCAACGCAGGCAGCTTGGTGACGAGCGCAAACATCACCACGGCGACGATCATCATCACGCCCAACTCCTTCAGGCTGATGCCTGCACTCATCCCCGCGTAGTACTGGTCGACAAAGGACTTGCCGATGCCGACCAGCAGGACCATGGTAAAGAGCTGCGCGGCAATGTTCAGAACGGTCTTGTAGTAGCCGATCGCCATGTCGGAGGTCCAGCGCGACCCACCGAAGCCGAGGAAGAACACGCCGGCGTAAGACAGGATCCAGCCACTCACCAGGAGTACCAGCATGTTCACGCCGATCAACGCCAGGATGATGAGGATGGCGGTGCTGATGAGGATGCCGGCTGCACTGTCGACCGGCGACCATACTGACGACTGGTCGAGCACCTTGAAGAAAATGTCGAAGCCGATATCGACAATGCCCGACGGGGTCAGCGTGGCGCCCGCCCCGGTGGCCATGCCGCCGAGGGTGCGCAGGGAGTCCATGATGTCGGTGGCGAAGCGCGGGCCGTTGGTGAGCAGCCACCAGAAGAAGCCCGTGAACACCGTGAACCGGAAGAACTCCGCGTAGAAGTCGCCGAGGTCAGCTTTGCGCAAGGCCAGCATGCCGAAGGTCCAGACCATCGAGATCACGGCGAGCGTCCAGAACAGGAAGCTGGCTCGCGCCGTGATGACGCCTGCCCAGGTGCTGGCCGCAGCCGCGTAGCGCGTCAGGACGTTGTCGAGGATGCCCGCATTGTTGATCGCTGCCTGGGCGTCGATGGAGAACAACGCCAGCCACAGTAGCAGCGGGACAATGGTGCTCTGGCGGACGGCGGGCAGGCTCATCGGGCAGCTCACCATTCCTTCTTGGGACTGGGTTGGAACCCGGGGCCGCGACGCAGACACGCCGAGGCGAATTGCTCGCGCGTCCCCTTGTCCTCGACCTTGGCGATCTTTTCCGGCTTGCAGTTTTCGTCGCTCACGGCGGGCATTTCCTTCCTGGGCGTTTCCGGTGAGCAGGCGCTGATCAAGGTGGCCACGAGCGCGGCCAGCGTCAGGAGGGCAGGGCGGTTGGTGATCATCTCGAATCCTTTCGTTTACCAGTTGCGGACCGGGCTGGCGACGTAGCTTCCCTGACGCAGTTGCTCGCCGGCAGCAGCCTGCTGCGCTTCCCGATCCGCAAGGACCTGGTTGCGGGTGGCGATGGCGTTCTGCTCGGCCACCAGCAGGGCGCGGATTTGCAGCAGTTGGTTGGCCTGCTGGCTGGCAAGCTGATTCGCGTAGCTGATCGCCTGCATCTGGCCGGTCGCGCCCTGCGCGCTCGCCTGCAGGCGCTGCAAGGTCATGGCGTCCGCTTCCAGGGCGGCCTGTTGCTTGTCGAGACCCCTGAACAGTGCATCGGTGGCCCTCTTCTGCGCTTCGGAGCCGAGGCGTTGGCTGTCCTTGATCGCGGCCCACTCCGCGTCGGTGCAACCGCCCTGCCTGAAGCAGGGCGAGCCGCGGTAATAGGACGCGTCCTGGAACTTGCCGAGGTAGGCGTCGATGCTCCCCAGGTTGGTCTTGTAGTAATTCAGCGTGTCGATCGCACTGCGCAGCTGGTTCATCGTACCGGTGGCCGAGTCCCAGATATAGGCCGCCGGCGCCAGCGTGTTCTGCAGCATGTTTTCGTACTGCTGCAGTT
>Ga0209718_1003298_pt1 | contig 14582 bp, 14 predicted proteins | sample AD_JPNAS1_MetaG_FD_184420 | JGI IMG/M metagenome (GOLD analysis project Ga0209718, IMG submission 184420) | Active sludge microbial communities of municipal wastewater-treating anaerobic digesters from Japan - AD_JPNAS1_MetaG (SPAdes) (version 2) | ecosystem: Engineered > Bioreactor > Anaerobic... | reverse complement strand
GTCCCTCTACTTCTGCCGGCCAACCACGACAACTGGTTCGTCGGCGATTTCGCCGCCTTCCGTGAAGTCGTATTCCCGCACTACCTGCTCCACGACAAACTCGGCCGATGCCACCTGCCCCTCGCCCTGAACCTGAACACATCGACAGAGACCGAGCTGATGACCGTCCCCGGAATCAGCCACAGCCTGGCGGCGGCGATCGTCAGGCTCCGCGGGAACCTCGGATACCTCCGGCGATTGGCCGATCTTGAGTCAGTGCCCGGCATGACCCCGGACGTCATGGCCAAGCTACAGTCGATGACGGAAGACGCGGAACGATTCGGTGGGTACGTGAGGGAGTAAGCGGATCCGCCTTGAGGCCATACGCTGCACATCGGCCCATAACGCCCTTGAGCTTGCCTTTTGATGATTCGTTCATTTTTCGAACGCATTTCCGGGGATGTGTCGCGAAATCGGACGATAGGTGATGCATATTGCGACGCATAGGTGCATAAACCGCGAGGACCGGATTGCCTAATGAGCAAAACCCCAGTAACTGGTGTTACTGGCCCAGTCATCTGGGTGATCATGTTACACATTGTATCTTGCTGACGCATTACCTACCAATGATTCCCACTGTCAGCGGCCTTCTGCCGCTCCATACAGTTATGCGTTAGATTATGCAGCAGTCATCGTCACCAACGTGAACAGATCGAGGAAAATGCGTCCGGAATATGAACAGACCATATTTTCCCATACTCCACTGCCGCTGGGCGCCTGCGCATGCAGCGTCGACCGAGAACCTGGGGCCTGGAACCTGGGGACTGGTAGCCTGGTAGCCTGGGACTGAGACCGGGGGCCCCGGCGCGAACGCTGGCTCAGCTGCGGTAAAGCAGAAACCGCTTGCGCTCTGCCTCGAACCGCGCCGCATCGGCGTCCCATTTGGTCAGCAGTTCGTCGATGCCTCGATCGTATCCACCCAAGTCCAGCGTTCGGCGGAGTTCGTCCGTTCCGGCCAGGAGGTCTATGTGTAGTCGCCCTGCAGCTTGCTGCTCCGGGGTGCCGATCCACTGGAACCGATCGGGGTAGAGCTTGTGTATCGCCGCGAGAATGTAGATCCCGGTCCGAACCGGCCTGAACACGTCCCTGTCAAGCACGTGGATCTGCACGCCCCCGCATGCCTCGCCTGCATGTTTGGAGAATGCGGGCTCGAAGAAGACAGGCCTGAACCTGCACCCCGCAAGCCCCAAGCCGTTCAAACGGCCGGCCAGGGCCGGACCATCGACCCACGGAGCGCCGATCAGCTCGAACGGGCGGGTGGTTCCGCGGCCTTCGGAGAGGTTGGTGCCTTCCACGAAGCAGGCGCCCGGATACACGGTTGCGGTATCGAGCGACGGAATGTTTGGGGAAGGCATCACCCACGGTAGGTCCGTCTCGTCGGCCCACATCGGGCGCTTCCACTCCGTCACTTTGCACACCGTGAGCCGGCAGCCGATTTCGAGCGTTTCGTTCGCCCACTTGGCCAGCTCGCCCACGGTCAGCCCGTGCCGCACCGGCACTGGGCACGCTCCCACGAAAGATGTGAAGCGTTCGTCAAGGATGCCGCCTTCCACTAGGTTGCCGGATATCGGGTTGGGCCGGTCGAGAACGATGAACTCCTTTCCGACCTCGGCGCATGCGCGCATCGACAGCAGCATGGTCGACACATACGTGTAGAACCTTGCGCCCACATCCTGAATGTCGAATACCAGCGCGTCCAGGTCTGCGAGCGCGTCGGCGGTAGGTCGCCGGTTCGCCCCGTACAAGCTGTACACCATGACCCCTGTAGCCTCATCGCGGAAGTCGCCTATATGCACTGCGTCCTGCGCCTCGCCCCTCAGGCCGTGCTCGGGGCCGAAAGCCGCTACAAGCTGGAACCTCCTGTCGCGGTGAAGAGCATCCAGCGTCGCCTCGAGGGACTTCGTCACTCCTGTGGGGTTCGTGATCAGGCCCAACCGTTTGCCGGCAAGGGCTCGCGACACATCGACGTCAGCTTCAGCGCCAGTATGGGCACCTGCGTCGACGACGGCCTCAGCGGCAGCGTAGGCGCCAACGTCGGCACCACCCATCACTGCATCTATCCCGGCCAGCACTTGGTCTCGGCGCCGGACCTGTCTGTGGTCCTCCCGATGGCCCCAGTCGTGCCCCTGGCCCCGGTCGTTGCCTTCACCTCGGTGTTGAGCCATGGCTTGTCTCTCCTCATCTCTCCCAACGATAGCACTTCCATGCTCGCCCGTCCCACCTGGCACAGGCCTCTGTCCGGCCCTCGCGCCGATGTTGCCGCTTGGCCCGGCGCTGATCCGGCACGGGTCGCCCGCCCCCGTGCTAGCCCTTAACCGCCCCTGCGGTCAAACCCTTGATGAACTGCTGCGACATCAGCAGATACAGGGCCAAGAGAGGAAGGCTCGCGAGCAGCATGCCGGCAAATACCACGCCCCAGTTGGTCTCGTACTGCCCGAAGAAGACAGTCATTCCAAGGGGAATAGTCTTCAGGGCGTCATTACGCAGGAATATCAAGGGGAAGAAGAAGTCGTTCCACAGCGGCACGAAGTTGATGAGCATCACTGTGGCTAGGGCGGGCCTTACCAGCGGCAGCATGACCTTGTAGAATACCTGGAACTCTGTGCAGCCATCGATTCGCGCGGCGAACTCGAGCTCCTGAGGCAGCGTGCGGAAGAAGCCTGTCAGTATGAAGACGGACATGGGCATCCCGCTTGCCACGTATACCAGTATGAGCGACGCATGCGTGTCCAGCAGGCCCAGGTCCCTCATGAGCAGGAAGAGCGGAAGCACTCCGAGACGTATGGGAACCATCAGGCCGGCCAGGAAGTAAATGTAGAGCGCATTGTTCCACCGGAACCGGTAGCGGGCCAGGGCGTACGCCGCAAGCGATGAGATGAACCCGATCAGCGCCACGGAAGTGCCGGTGACTATGATGCTGTTCTTCATGTACACCGGGAAGTTGGCCCTCTGCCATACAGTCGCGAAGTTGACGAAGCTCCACTTCTTGGGCAGAGCGAACGGCGCGAAGAAGATCTCCCTGGTGGACTTGAACGCGGTAACGACCATGAGAAAGAGAGGATATGACACCACTACCGCGTACGCTCCCAAGAGGACGTACAGCACCAGCATACCGCGTTTTCTCATCATCACATCTCCACCTCCTGTCGGCGCGTGAGGCGGACCCCGATGATGGAGGCAACGCACACCACCAGGAACATCAGCACCGCTATGGCCGAACCCAGGCCTACCTGCCCCACCTCGCCGCCTGTTGTGGAGTCGCCAAACGCGGTTCGGTAGAAGAAAGTGCCCAGCACGTCGGTGGAGTAGAACGGGCTTCCGCTGGAGCCTTGCATGACGAAGATCTGCTCAAAGGCGTTGAAGTCATAGATGAACGTAAGTATGCTCACCATGCCGATGGTAGGGGCCAGAAGCGGCAGCGTCACGCTGCGGAATACTTGCCACGGAGTAGCGCCGTCGACTCGGGCCACCTCGTGAAGTTCCTCTGGGATGCCCTGAAGCCCCGCAAGGTACACCGTTATGGGAAACCCGAGCCACCGCCACGCGTTCACAAGGACTATCGTGTGCAGCGCCGTGGCAGTATCGCCCAGCCAAGGCCGGGCGAATCGCCCCAGGCCGATAGCTGCCAGGATCTTGTTGACCTGCCCCCAGGTAGGGTTGAGCAAAAGCAGCCACAGAAAACCTACAACCACCATCGACAGTGTGTAGGGGGCAAAATACGCTACCTGGCATGCCTTGAGGAATCTCCCTCCCCGGTTCAGCATAACAGCCAGAAAGAGGCCGAAGGTGGTCTGAATCGCGAACGTGGCTGTGAAGAACATGACGTTGTGCTTGAGAGCGCCTATCAGCCTTTCGCTGTATGGGCTCTCAAAGAGGACTTTCGAGTAGTTGGCCAGGCCTGCAAATCCTTCCCGGATGTACCCGTTCCACCGAAAGAAGCTGTAGCCGAATGACGACAGCAGCGGGTACACCATGAAGACCGTGTACACGATCAGGGCGGGCGCCAGGAAGAGCCAATAGATCCGACGACGAAACAGTCGATCGAGCACGTTGATTCCCCCAAAGTCGGGTTGTATGTGGCGACCAGACCGCTGGGCGGCCTGGTCGCCGCGCAACCATCCACTGCCATCCACTACTGCCCGCTGTCAGTTGCTTACTTCTGGAACGGCTTATACCACTTAGCCAGGCCGGCCTGAATGTCCGCAGCCACCTGCTCCGGTGTGAGCTTGTCGGAGAACATTCCCTGCAGGTCGTTTTGGAGCAGAGTCGACCCGCTGGGCTGCTCGAACCTGAAGCCTACCAGCATCAGATGGGGCGCGGATCTCTTCTCGGCCAGCGCAAGCATCTCGGCCAGCACCGGGTGCTTCGGCTTGACGCCTGGAACAGCCGACGGCTGCGAAAGCTCGTCTGCGAACATCTGGCCGTATTCGGCGGACGCCAGGAAGTTGATGAACCGAAGTGCCTCTTCCTTATGCTTCGAGGCTGCATTAATGCCGTATGAGCCGTCTACATACACTCCGACGTACCCTCCGTCAGCAGCCTTCTCTCCCGGAACAGCGAACACCCCCATCTTGAGGTTGGGGTTGAGCCGCTCGAAAGTACCGATCTCATACGATCCGCCTATCATCATGGCCGCCATTTCCTGCGCGAACATCATCTGCATATCGGTGTACGCGACGCCCATGAAGCTCGCCGGCATGTAGGGACGCAGCTCAAGCATCTTCCTCAGGGCGTACACGAACCTGGGATCGTTGAACGTGGTCTTGCCGGCGATAACGGCATCAGCAAACTCGTTGCCGCCGTAGAAATTGGCCGCCACCCCGCCAAACAAGGTCTCGAAAGTCCATCCGTCCTTGCCGCCGTTGGCCAGCGGCACGTAACCCTTGGCCTTCAGCGCCGCGCCGAGCTTCAGGAATTCGTCCCAGGTCGCAGGCTCTTTCAGCCCAAGCTTGTCGAAGATGGTTCTGTTGTAGATCACCTGGATCGTCTGAATGGCAAACGGCACCCCGTAGGTCTTCCCATCGCCCCTATTCGTTGCCCCCTTCAGAAGATCCTTCGGGAATTTGGCCAGCCCCGGCACAGTGCCTGCGTCAAGCGGAACGAGGTAGCCCGCAGCCGCGAGGGCTTCCATGCCTCCGTACGACCTGAGCTGCACGATGTCGGGCCCTGTGCCGCCCTGAAGCGCTGTAGCCAGTATCGTATTGTACTCGGTGTTCTTGTACGGTATGAACTTCACAGTGATCCCAGGGTTCTTGGCCTCGAACGCTTTAATGAACTTGGCGTAGGCGTCGATGTCCTCAGTACGCCAGCTCCAGAATGTGAGTTCCGTCTTGGCGGCAGCTCCAGCTCCAGGGCCCGCCGCAACGGCAACCGCGAGAAATGCCACACATACCAGGCACGTAAGTAGAAACCTTGACTTCCTCACTGATCTGCGCCTCCTTATGATCTGATCCCTATTCCCGACCATCCGCCTCCCCTGCCCCATGGGCCCTTGGGCGGCAGGATAGTTGTCGCAGCCTTAGTTGACAACCGCCGGCGCTGGCTCCCGCACCGGTACCCGCGCCCGCCACTGCGCCCCGCGGCATCCTGGGGTAATGCATCCCAGAACGACCGATTCAGCTGCCCCGGTAGCACCCGGAACGTTGGCCGGGCGGCCGCGCATGGTCTCATAAGCCAGAACGGCAAAAGCGATGGCCTCTTTGGCATCGCTCGACACTCCGTATTCATCGGCGCAAGCCACGGGGACCGGCGCTACACGATCCCGTATCATCTGTACCAAAACGGGGTTGAAAGCGCCCCCTCCGCTCACAATCACTTCGCCCAGGCCGCTTCGAGGGATGACGTACTTCTTCAGGTGCCACGCGACCGCCTCGGCCGTGAAAGCGGCGGCGGTGGCCATCATGTCCTCATCCGCGAGCCCCGCCCGCCTCCACCTCAAGATCAGGTCATGCGCGAACTGTGCGCCGAATTCCTCCCGGCCGCTCGTCTTGGGCGGGAGGCGCAGTATGAAGGGGTGTTCCATCAGCTGGCCCAGCAGCTCGTGGTTAACCTTGCCTGCCCCGGCCACGGCGCCGTCCTCGTCGTAGTGGAGCCTACCCGCCGTGAGCGTGTTCGCCATGTAGTCGATGATCATATTCCCGGGCCCGTTATCGAAAGCATAGACGTCTTCCAGCCCGCACCCGGCCGGCAACACCGTCATGTTGGCTATCCCGCCGATGTTCTGAAGCACGCGAGTGCGCCCGGGATGGCGGAACACAAGCCAGTCGAAGTAAGGCACTAGCGGCGCTCCCTCGCCGCCGACGGCCATGTCGCGGGCGCGAAAGTTCGACACTGTGGTGATCCCCGTTCGCTGAGCGATCACCGCTGCCTCCCCGATCTGCAGCGTTGCATGGCAAGCCGGCATATGCTGGATGGTCTGTCCGTGCGACCCCACGAGGTGAACATCTTTCGGCGAAAGCCCTGCAGACTGTATCACGCCCAGCGCCGCCTGGGCAAACGCTTCTCCCAGAACCACATTCATCCGGCATATCTTGTCGACCGTCGAGGACGGCGGCGAGAACAACTCGAACACTCGCTCCCGGAGTTCGGCATCGAACGGCGTGTTTGCATACGCCAATGTGCGGATAGAGAGTGTCCCCGGCAGCAACCCTGGCTGTAGCTGCGGTCGCAGACCGGGTTGCTCTGATATCTCCACCAGCACTGCGTCTATTCCGTCGGCGGACGTCCCCGACATCAGGCCGACTACTCTGATTGGCTCGGTTCTGACTGGCTCGGTGGGTCCCACCATCCGAACACTCACCTCGAACACTCACCGCTGTTCTAGTCGTTCCTCGATGCTCGCCGTCTCGATAAGCTCCAGAGCAGCGCGAAGGTTGTCACCCGCTTGATCTAGTACAGCCTGCGCGTGATCCAGTCTTCCTCCATTCTTCGCCATCAACACTGCCGCTTTCAGGCTCCCGCCCGCCTGTTCGATCAAGCGCCCCGCAGTATCGTCATCCACTCCGCCGGCTATAGATACGACACGCCTGATCCTGCCGGCCAGCTTGCGATTGGCAGGGCGAAGCTCTATCATGAGATCCTGATACACCCGGCCCAGTTTCGCCATGGACGCGGTGCTGATCATGTTAAGCACCATTTTCTGAGCAGTGCCCGCCTTGAGCCTGCTTGAGCCCATCACTACTTCGGGCCCCACAATAGGCTTGATGGCTACATCTACCAAGTCTTCCATGGAGGACGATGGGTTGCACGTGAGACCGATGGTCGCCGCGCCCTCGCGCCTAGCGTAGGTCAGCACCCCCAGCACGTACCGGGCGTTTCCGCTGGCCGATACACCCACGACGGCGTCGAGACCTGTGATCCCTCTGGCCTCGGCGTCTTCTATGCCCAGCTCGAAATCGTCCTCCACGCCCTCGTGCGCCTTTGCAAGCGCAGACTCGCCTCCGGCGATCAGCACCTGAACCAACTCCGGAGGCGTGCCGAAAGTCGGCGGGCACTCAGCCGCGTCCAAGAGCGCAATCCGTCCGCTGGTTCCCGCTCCGGCATAGAACAGCCGCCCGCCAGCCTCGAGTGAGCTTACTACCAGGTCGACAGCTTCCGCCACCTGGTCGAGCACCGCCCCGACGGCTTCGGCCACAGTTCTGTCTTCTTCATTCATCAATTGCAGGATCTCCCGCACAGACAGCATGTCGAGGTTGCGGGCTTTGGGGTTTCGGCCTTCCGTAACGCTCACTACTACTCACGTCCTTCATCAATCGAACGAGCGCTATCTGTGGTGCTACTTGACGCCAGGGATAGTGACTGGCAGCCGCCCTGACGGAACAGTGAAGCCGAATATGACCTCTGCAGCAGCCCGCATACTACACTCCCGGAAGCTGTAGGCCGCGATATAGGTCCCGATCTCGGGGAAGTCCCTCACATCGTATGGGTTACGCATGCCTACTACTACAACAGGCGACCCGGCCTGCGCCACTCGCTTCACCAACGCAGCCTGTGCGGGATAAAGATGCCCGTTGTGCGTGCCCACGATCACCAAGTCGCGCCCGGAGGCAGCGGTCGCCGCGGCCTCAATCTCCTGATCCGACGGCGACTGCGACACCGTGATATCCGACGCTCCGGGGACGAACATGCGCACAGCCTTGGCAAGCGGGGATCCGTGAGAGCCGGTGTCCTCAACCATGGTGAGGTTCTTGATGTCGGGACTGATTACAAGCACGTCGACCTCGTTGCGGTCGTCGCGGCCAGCCTTGCATGCCCCTCCGTCGGCGCCACCCCCTCCCGGCGAGAATGGGATGATTCCATCCCTGTCCATGACAACTGTCACAGACTCGCGGGCAATCTCAAGCGCAAGCTTTCGATTGGCCAGTGAACGCACACCCTTTGGCATGTTTGTCAGCACAGGCGGGGTCAAGATTCCGAACAACGCTTTCACCGAGAGCACACGACGGACCGACGAGTCGATCGTATCCATGGAAATCCGCCCGGAACGCGCGGCCTCCCAGACTGCCTTGATCGCGATGGCCTGTTCATCGGGCTTATGACACATGAGAACGATATCGGCGCCGGCGTTTATCGACCTGATCGCCGCCTCCGCGAGTCCGTATGACTTCGATATCGCGCCCATGAAAAGATCGTCGGTGATGATGATGCCCCTGAACCCGAGTTCCTCCCGGAGCAGACCCTGAAGCACCTTCTGCGACATCGTTGCAGGCAGAAGCGGCTCGGGCTCGATGGCGGGAAATGTGACGTGGGCGGTCATTATCGCGCCTACCCCCGCCGCGATGGCGGCCTGGAAGGGCGCTAGCTCTACCCGGTTCAGTCTTTCGCGGCTGTGAGCGACATGAGGAAGGTCAATGTGGGAATCCCGAGTGACATCGCCCTTGCCCGGGAAATGCTTGGCGGTCGCCAGAACTCCCGCAGACTGGCTTGCCGCGACGGCCTCCGCGCCCATAGCAGCAACCAGTTCCGGGCTTTCCCCGTATGATCTGACTCCGATGGCGGGGTTACCAGGGTTGTTGTTCACGTCCAGAACAGGGGCTAGGTTCATGTTCAGGCCCAGTTGCAGCATCTCCTGGGCGGTCACCTCGGCGGCGCGCCGCGCGTAGTGCGTCTGAGCAGTGGCGCCCAGGGCCATGTTGCCCGGGAACACCGTGACTCCGTTGAGCAGGCGGGCCACCACGCCTCCTTCCTGGTCAATGGCTGTAAAGAGCCCTACCGGGGCGGGGCGGCGGGAGGCCATGCGCTGTAGTGCGCTGGTGAACTCCCACATCTGCTGTGGATTCGCATAGTTGCGCCCAAGGAAGATCACATTGCCCGCGTGTATCTCGTTCAGGTGACTCTCAAGTTCCGGCGTGAGCGATTGGCCGTCAAAACCAACCATGATCATCTGGCCGATCTTCTCTTCTACGCTCATCGATTCCATCAGCGCCTTGACCGGACGTGCATTCGCGCTCGCAGGCGAGTACATGGCTATGACTTCCCCTTCCTGCCTGCGACTGCCCGTCTCGTCTTGACCAGGCAAGTCATGGCATTGTCGTACCGATCCATGGCCACCAGCACAAACAGGCAGTCAACCACCGACAGCTGAGCTATTCGGGAAGCTAGGGCACCGCCTCGCAGGCTGCTCTCGGCTGCCGATGCCACCAAGACCACGTCGGAGTGTTCGGCTGCGCTGGAGCTAGGATGGTTAGTGATACATATGGTCTTCGCACCGACCTGTTTGGCGAGGCGAAGAACCTCCAGAGTGTCGACGGTCTCGCCCGAGTAGGAAACCGCCCCTACCACGTCATCGGGTCCGAGGAGCGACACTCGGGTCAGCTGCAAATGCGGATCAATCTCGCCTTCGGCGAGGACCCCGATTCTCATGAACTTCTGCTTGGCGTCCTGCGCCACAACCGCCGACGCGCCCATACCGAAGAACGATACCGCCCTGGCCCTGGAGATCATGGCGGCAGCGGCGCTCAGCTGTGCTGGATCGAGCACCCTGGACGTGTCGGAAAGCGCAACGGAGTTCGCGTGGAACACCTTCTGTATGACCACCCCGGCATCGTCTCCCTGCTCCACCTCGCCGAAAGCAGTGGTAGGCGCGACCGCCAGGTCGCGCGCCAGCGCCAGCTTAAGCTGGACAAATCCATCGAACCCCAGCCTCTGGCTGCACTTGATGACCGTGGACTCGCTGACGCCCGCCGATGAGCCCAGCTCAACCGATGACATGTTGACCACAGACTGCGGATTGTCCATGATGAAGCGCGCAACCTTCTGTTCAGACGGCCTAAGCGACGGCAGCCGACCTCTTATCAGCGGCAAGCAGTATAGCGACATCCAACAACACCTCGTAGTAGGCAATTCCACAGGTACGGAACAATTCCTTCTTGTCTGGCCGCTGACTCGAAATATTTGCTTATTGATCCGGCAGAACCGATTTGGCGAGCCCGGCAGCGAAGGACAGCGACCAGGCGCAGAGGCGGTTGTCAGGGCCGAGGTCTGAGCAGATTGGCGACGGCCTCACGACCGTCTGTGTAGAAGTGCCATCCGGCAGAGGTGAGCCTTTGAGAGATCGCGGATTCGGAGACTCCGAGGGCCTCGGCCGCAGCTGACTGCATCATCCCTGCATCCACCAGCTCGATCGCCCGGCGCTGCTCAGGGCTCCACCCGTTCCTCATATGCAGGAGCAGATTGGCCAAAGCGCAGAGTTGCACATCGGTCAGCTCCCCAAACCCGCTGAACATGACGTATTTCCTCCGACTCCTGGCCAAGCCGAGCGCGCGGTTGGCCGCGTGCCAGGCTTCGCCGTCCATTCCGATGGCATCCGGCCGGAGCGGAGTGCTGAGTGTGCCGATGCCGATGCCAAAGCGCAGCTCCACAGGGAAGACGCCGTTGATCGCGCGCTCCGCTACTGCCAACACGTCCGGCGCCGACTCCCGTTTGAGCATCCCTTGCGCCTCGTCGCCGTGGGTGACGATGAACCGGGCCTGAATCGACTTCGCAAACTCCGTGTTCAGGGCCTCCATGGCCTGAAGAAACCGCTCCTGCGTCCGCTCACGATCGCGGATCCGCCTTGAGCTGCGCATATCCATCTTGACCGCAACGAACTCGGCTCGGGGAATCATGATAGCACCACCTTGAGCGCCAGCCCGACCAGGAGAGCCAAGAGCATGCTGTAGAGCGTGCCCAGGAGGTAATACTCGGCGAACGCCGGATCCTTCTCGATCTTGGAGAACCTGACGATTGACTTGGCCGTCAGCGTAAGGCCCATGGCGCTGTACTGCCCCAAGGTCAGGAAGATGGCCATTATCCACCTTTCCAGCGTGCCGATGGCCCGGCCCGCCCTGATAGTGGCGGGATCGGGGTAAGTGTCGTCATCCTTTGAGGCCGCGTCAGCGTCCTTGCCCAGCATGCACCTGACAATGTGATTTGACGGGCTGCCCAGGAAGACAAACGCGGCAAAGACCGCCGCCAGTGTGAGCGGGGTTAGGCTGGCACCGCTGAAGAAGACAGTGCCGACTGACCGCCAGATAGCCATGCTCAACGCGCCCGGAGCGAACGTGACGGACCGCGATGTCACTGCAGCAATACCCAGTATGAGCAGCATGGGAGTGAGCTGCAGCCAGGCAAAGCGCGAACCGGCATGCGGGCCCAGCCGCGAGCTCGAGCGCGAATGCGAGCGCAGCTGACTCTGTAGCCGGCTGATGAGCAGTTCAGCGCTTCCCGCTAGGGCGTGGGCACACACCACAGCCAGAAACCACCAGCCGGGGCGGAACGCGAGCGCCAGCAAGACCGCCAGGACTACCGCCCGCCACACGCGGGCCCGCCGGTAGACTGCTCCCTCCCGACGCGATGCCGCCACATGCGGCAACATGCCTGCGGAGAGCTCCTTCGCCCAGTATTCAGCCGCAAGCAGAAGCGCTGCCAGAAGCAGCCCGCCTGCAAGCTGGCCATGATCGAGGACGGACACATCCAACGAAGGCACCTCCTGACTCGCAGGTTGCCGCAGTACAGCCCGGACCGCTGTGGGCGGAGTAGCCCGGGTGGATCAGTCCAGGTGCAGTGGCTCAAGCGCAGCAGTCCGCGCGAAGTAGCCCGGGCGGAGTAGTGTATTCGGTGATTAAGCCTCACGGCTTAATACCAGTGTATTAAGCTGAGTCCCTTAAGTCAAGGTCAGACTTCAAGTACACTTTCTGATGAGGCAACGAGGGGCCCAGATTTCAAGTACACTTTCTGATGAGGCAACGAGGGGCCCAGATTTCAAGTACACTTTCTGATGAGGCAACGAGGGGCCATCACTTTTCGCGTACACCTTTTATGGGAGGAGCATCTCACTATCCTGTATCTTGGTCGCCAGTCGAAGACGCAATCGCGTTCACACTGAAGCAAGGCACTTGGATCGCGGATTCCTTACTTGCTCTGCCCGCGGTACAAGTGCACTACACTGTCCATGCCTATCGTCGCCAAACGGACGCCCGTCGGGGCCCAAGCAGATGAAGCCCGGCCACGCGTCGGTACCTCGGCCAAGCGCTCGCCGGTTTGCGCATCGATCACCACGGAGGTTGAGGCATCAAGGCCCGCCAGTATCCACGGCCCCGCCGAACCCGGGCTCCATGACACATACGTCACTCCCGACCCCGCTGTTCCTGACCCCGTTGTCCCCGACCCCGCTGTTCCTGACCCTGCTGCTCCCGACCCCGACGCTCCTGACCCCGACGCTCCTGACCCTATCCCTCCCGACCTTTCCACGGGCATAGACCTGACCAGCTGGCCGCTCGTTGCGCTCCAGATTGCGACTCCGTCTTCAGTGGCGCCCGCCAGTTGCGAGCTATCGCCCTTCCACGACACGCCGTGGATCGGCCCTCGGTGCCCCACAAGCTCCCACTCACTCTCGCCCCCCGGGACAGGCTGCCAATCGGCGCGATGAAGCGTCCAGCGTCCTTCCGCCATCGACTCCCAAGCCGCCAGACGACCGTCGGGGCTCACAACCTCACCCTGCTGGGCAATGCTCACGAACCAGCTGCGTTCGCACGCCCGGCTGTCGATATTCCAGAGCGCATAGTACTCCTCGCCGTTGTACGTCTTCACCGAGCGCCCATCCTCGCTCCAGCCCACCACAGCGTAGACATCGCCGCCGTCAAGTTCCCACACAACCTCGGCATTCGCGGCATTCCACACTGTCATGTGGTCATGCCTGTGCGCAGCGGCAAGCCACAGCCCGTCAGGGCTCCAGCTCATCGAGTCCACAGCCTCTTGCGACTTCCCGCTGCCAGTGAGCAGTTCGGCGCGAGTATCCGCATCCCATATGGACACCGAACCATCGGCATGCCCGACGGCGATCCGCGCCCCATCGGGCTGCCACGCCATTGCGGTCACGCCGGGCCGACCGAATCCAACCGTGCCCAGCTCGCGGAATACGAGGCGCGCGGAGACGCCATCGCGGGCGGCTTCTGGGCCCTGGCCCTGGTCCTGGTCCTGGCCCTGGTCCTGGCCCTGGCCCTGGCCCTGCCTATTTCGCCACACCCTGACGCCCACAGACACCGCTACGGTCAGCACCGCGGCAATTCCCAGGACAGCCAAGAACACAGCCATCGAGCTGTTCCGCCTGGCCCGCGTGGTTCTGCCGGCACGCCCAGCCTGCCCTGCGCGGCCGGCTTGCCTACTGCGGTCGACTCGCCCGGTGCGCCCCGAGTCTCCAGCTCTCCGTCTGGGCCTCGCCCTGGATTTCCGCACCCTGTTCTCTCCCATCCGAACACCGCCTCGACTCCATCGATCGACTCGCCCTCAGTTGTGTTGCCCTCACACCACAACATGCTCCTGTGCAGTCGTCTTTCCCACACACCACACCATGCTCCTGTACGGTATTATATCAGTGAATGGCGATTGCATTGCGGTCGCTATCGAGGAGGCCGACACTATGATCGACAAAGGGCAGGCACTAAACGACGTACTTGTAAGGCTGTTCAACAGAATACTTGCGATCGAGGAAGAGGCGATTACCAAGGCCAGCGCGCTGGGGCTGACGATGTCCGAGATCCATGTGATCGAGGCAATAGGAACAGATGAGCCGAAATCCATGTCAGAAGTCGCGTCGGACCTGGGAGTGACAGTCGGAACTCTCACTGCCTCAGTGAACCGCCTGGTGTACAAGGGACACGTGACCCGTTTTCGGTCCGACCGCGACCGCCGCATGGTGCTCGTGTCGCTCACGGACGATGGTCGCCTTGCCTACTCGATCCACGATCACTTCCACAAACGCATGGTGGACGGCATCCTGCGGAACCTGGATGACGAAAGCCAGGATGCTGTGATCCTAGCAGCTGAGAAGCTGTATGAATTCTTCCTTCGGGTGAAGGCAGAGGATATGCTCAAGGAAGACTAGTGCCGGTTCCGGCCATCCCGCGTCGGCTGTCGTCGTCCGCGCCGCCGAACGGAACCCTCGGCTACCGAACAACCAGCTACGACGCCTGCGCCGAGACAGCCGGCATTGACCCCGGGTGGCACGAGATCGAAGGGAGTCGCATCCTGTAACCTACGGGACACCTTTTTCGGCCATCCTGAGT
>Ga0209718_1003291_pt1 | contig 14602 bp, 10 predicted proteins | sample AD_JPNAS1_MetaG_FD_184420 | JGI IMG/M metagenome (GOLD analysis project Ga0209718, IMG submission 184420) | Active sludge microbial communities of municipal wastewater-treating anaerobic digesters from Japan - AD_JPNAS1_MetaG (SPAdes) (version 2) | ecosystem: Engineered > Bioreactor > Anaerobic... | reverse complement strand
AAGGCCGTGGAACTCCTCGAGCCGGAAGTACCAGTTCTCGACCTCGCGCATGGAGGGCGTTTCTCCGCTCAGCGCGCTTTTCGGGCCGATCAGCTCCCAAGGCTGGTAGGAATGCCCGAGCGAGCATTCATCCGCGTAGCCGAATTCGGAGGCGCACCCGGCGATGGGGCAGCGCCCCGTGACCTGCCGTCCGTTGAGAAACACGCCGAGCTTCTCGTCGTAGAATTGCGGGGCCGAAAGCCGCTCGAGATGCCCGTTTTCGTATAGCCGCCGGATGAACCCCCCGCTCACGCGGCGGTGGATTTCGCCCGCCCTCCCGAGCGCGGACGCGCCGTACAGGTCGAGGCTTATGCGGTAAGCCTCGAGCGTTTCCTTCTGGCGCGCGTGGTAATGCGCGACGTATTCTTCGAGCGTGTCCGCGAAATCATTCGTTTCGCTCCGCTTGCGAAAGCTCTCCATGATCGGGGAGCCGTAGCAGTCCGTCCCCGAGAGGAAGAGCACGTTCTCTTCGCCTATGCGGTCCCGAAGGAAGCGCGCGTAGCAGTCCGCGGGAACGAACACCCCGCCGATGTGGCCGATGTGCAGCGGCTTGTTTCCGTAGGGCATGCCCGCGGTCACGATCGCCCGCTTGGGGAAGTTCGGCCGCACTCCCCCGGCGTTTTCCTCGCGCATAACAGTCTCCTTTCAAAATAAAAAGCCCCCGTCCCAGTTACCTGGGACGGAAGCCTGTGCTCCGTGTTGCCACCCATCTTCGCGCACGCCTCGCGGCAAACGCCTCAAAGGTACGCCGGGGAAACTCCCCGGGATACCCGGGCGCTGTATCGGGCGCTCCCGTCGCGGCCTACCCCCGCATGGCGGGCTCGGCGCGCCGCTCCGAGGCCTGTTCAATCCGGCTTGCCCTGCCCGTTTCCACCGTCGGGGCTCTCTGTGCGGGATGCGCGGACCTACTATCCCTCTTCGTCGCGTTGGCTGATCAATTAGGGTTTATTATATGCGCCTTACCCGCCAAAGTAAAGCCCATTTATCAAGTATTTTCGGATAAATAAAGAAGGCCCCCTAAAACGAGCGCCCTCTCGAATCAATTTGATTGTCAATTGTCAATTTTCAATTGTCAATTACTTCAACGGTTTCATCGTCGGGAACAGCAGCACGTCGCGTATGCTCGACTCGTTGGTCAGCAGCATCACGAGCCGGTCGATGCCTATGCCGATGCCGCCCGTCGGGGGCATGCCGTACTCGAGCGCGAGGCAGAAGTCCTCGTCGATCATCATGGCCTCGTCGTCGCCCTTGGCACGCTCCTGCGCCTGCTGCACGAAGCGGCCGCGCTGGTCGATGGGGTCGTTGAGCTCGCTGAAGGCGTTGGCGTATTCGTGCCCCGCGATGAACAGCTCGAAGCGCTCCGTGATGCCGGGCACGCCGGGCTTCCTCTTGGTGAGCGGCGAGTTCTCGATGGGGTAGTCGATGATGAACGTCGGCTGCACGAGCTTGTCCTCCGCGAACTCGTCGAAGGCGAGCGCGAGTATTTTGCCCTTGGTCGCGGTCTTGTCCTCGACGTAGAGGCCGATTTCTTTCGCGAGCGCGCGGGCGGCCTCGTCCGTTTCGCACGCCATGAAGTCCGCGCCGGCGTACCGCTTCACCGCGTCGTTCATCGTCAGCCGCGCGAAGGGCGGCGTCAGATCGATTTCCGCGCCGCAGTATCCGATCCTGGTTTTGCCGTCGTTGACGAGGCGGCAGCAGCGGGAAATGATCTGCTCGCACAGCTCCATCATGCCGTGGTAGTCCGTATACGCCTGGTAGATCTCGATGGTCGTGAACTCCGGGTTGTGCGTCGCGTCCATGCCCTCGTTGCGAAAGAGCCTGCCGATTTCATACACGCGCTCGAGCCCGCCCACGATGCACATCTTCAGGTGCAGCTCCGTGGCGATGCGAAGGTACATGTCGATGTCGAGCGTATTGTGGTGCGTGACGAACGGGCGCGCGGAAGCGCCGCTCGCCGTAGTGTTCAGCACCGGGGTCTCCACCTCGATGAAATCGAGCGAGTTGAGGTAGCGGCGGATCTCGGCCTCGATCTTCGCGCGCTTGATGAAGGTTTCCCGCACGCCGGGATTCATGATCAAGTCGACCGGGCGCATGCGGTAGCGAAGCTCGGGGTCCTTCAGGCCGTGGAACTTCTCGGGCAGAGGGCGCAGCGATTTCGAGAGCAGCGTCACTTTTTGCGCGTGCACGCTGACCTCGCCGGTGCGCGTCTTAAAGACCGTGCCGGAAACGCCCAGTATGTCGCCGATGTCCATCGATTTGAAGTCGGCGTAGGCGTCCGTGCCCAGGTCGTCCGCCTTGACGTAGATCTGTATGTCTCCCTTATAATCGAGCAGGTGCGCGAAGCTGGCCTTGCCCATGATGCGCTTGCTCATCATGCGCCCGGCGACGGTCACGACCTTTCCCTCGAGGGTTTCGAAGTTCTCCGCGATCTCGCGGCTGTAACGGTCCCTGTCGAATTTTACGATTTCAAACGGGTCCCGCCCCTGCTCCTGCAGCAAGCTTAGCTTATCCCGCCTGACCTGCAGGAGCTCGTTGAGCTCGTCCTGCGTCAGTTCCCGCTCGGGCGCCGCGCCCGTGTTGCGCTCTTCCATATGAAGCTCCTTGGTAACTACGGTTTCCCGATTATTTCCCGATTTCGAGTATTTCTATGCGGTTGATGCCGCCCGGCGTCGTCACTTCGATGATATCCCCGCGCACGTGGCCGAGCAGCGCTTTGCCCACCGGGGATTCGTTGGAGATGCGGTTCTGGTACGGGTCCGCCTCCGCGCTGCCCACGAGCTGGTAGGAAACCACCTTGTCGCCCTTGGAAAGGAGGCGCACCCTGACCGTCGCCCCGACGTCCACGAGGCTTGTGCTGATGGAGTCCTCGTCGATGAGCATGACGTTCTTGAGCATGGCCTCGATCTCCGCGATCTCGGACTCGATGCGCGCCTGCTCGGTCTTGGCCGCGTCGTACTCGGCGTTCTCGCTCAAGTCGCCGAACGCGCGCGCGAGCTTGATCTGCTCCGTGATTTCGGTGCGCGCCGTCGTTTTGAGGTACTCGAGCTTCTCCTCGTATTTTTTTACGCCTTCGGCCGTCAAATGAACCTGACCCATAGCTTTTCCTCTTCCTCCGGTGATGTTTCGGTCAATATAATAGGAAGAATAACTTTGATTCCTCCCTGTGTATTATGTCATTATATGTAAGCGATGCGCCTTTGTCAAGAAAGGAGGCCCCGCTTAAAATTTTCAAGCAATTCGAGCAGTTCCGCGGCGCTTTCGACGGCGTTCGCGCGCCTTCGAAGGTCCGACGCGCCGCGAAGCCCGTTCGCGTACCAGGCGACGTGCTTCCTCAATTCCGCCGCGGCGCCCGGCCCTTTGTCCCGGATGTGCCTTCGCGCGTGGGAGAGCGCCATGTCGATGCGCTCGGCCGGCGCGGGGGGCCGATACGGCGTCCCGTCGAGCGCCGCGCGTATTTCCCGGAAAATAAACGGGTTCCCGCGCGCGCCGCGGGCGACCATCACGCCGTCGCAGCCGGTCTCGCGGACAAGGGCCAGCGCGTCCCCGCCGGAGAACACGTCGCCGTTGCCGATGACCGGGATGCGGACCGCCCGCTTTACCTGGGCTATTATGTCCCGGTCCGCGCGGCCTTCATACATCTGTTCGCGCGTGCGCCCGTGCACCGTCACGAGGCTTGCTCCCGCGCTCTGGGCCATGCGCGCGAAGGAAACGGCGTTGACGTGCGCTTCGTCCCAGCCCTTGCGGAACTTCACGCTCACCGGCACGCGGGAAGCCTTGACGAGGGCTTCGATGATCCTTCCCGCGAGAGCCTCGTCGCGCATCAGCGCGCTGCCCTCGCCGTTCCTGACGATCTTGTGCGCGGGGCAGCCCATGTTGATATCTATGACGGCAAGGCGCGCCTCATGCGCATCCGAGAGAGCGCGCGCGGCTTCGGCGAGAATTTCCGGCTCGCTTCCGAAAAGCTGAACGCCGAAGGTTTCCTCCTCCGGCGCGGTTTCGAGCAGTGCGTTTGTGTTCGCGTTGCGGTAGTGCATGCCCTTGGCGGAGACCATCTCCGTATATGAAAAATCCGCGCCGAGCGCGCGGCAGATGCCGCGGTACGATCTGTCCGTAATGCCGGCCATGGGCGCGAGCAGCGCGGGGACATAGCCCGCGCTTTGAAAAAAAGGCAAATTCGTCACGGCGTTTGCGTGGGCGAGGCCGCGGCTCCGGTTGTGGGCGAAGCCTCGGGCGCGGGCGTGAGCAGGCTCAGATCGGGCGTGGGCTTGACGGCGGTTTCCGGGTTCTTTTCGATGAGCGAAAGGCCGCTGATGTACCAGCGCGAACCGACCCTGGTGAAGATCACCTGGTAGCGCCCCGGCGTCCATTCGGGCGGCGCGGCGGAAGCGTTCTCGCCGTCGTTGAGCGCGGCGTTGAGGGCGGCGAGCTTGTCGTCGACGACCATCGTGGCGCGCTGGCTCCACGGCAGAACGAAAAAGCCGCGCACGTCCACGCGGTAGTCGAAGCTCGCCACGGTGAAGCCCTCGTAATCGTCCCGGTAGAGCGCGGCGTCGTTGCTTATGAATTCCTCGGTGAAATACGTGGTCAGCTCCAGCGGCGCGCCGCTCTTGAAGATGACCTCGGCGCGCGCCTCCATGCCCTCGGTCACGAGTATGTAGAGGTTGCTCACGTGCATGCCCTCGATGAACACCGCAAGGCAGAGCGCCACCGCGCCCGTCACGATGACGAGCGTGCGCAGTACGTACCAGATCGACCGCCTCGCGATTTTATACAGGTTGCGTGCCATGGAAGCCTCCGTGCTGTAATCATAGCACAGGCGCGGGAAAATGGCAACGAAGCGGGCGCGGGCTTCACGGCCTGTTCACACGCGGGATGCGCGCCCCTCTCAAACGAAAAACGTGAATATATTGGCAGTTCTCCCTTTCTAAGCGCGGAAATTTGCGATATAATGACTGCGGCGCGGACATGAATAAGCTTTGGAGGAAATCCCATGGAAGCACTCAAAAAGACTCCCCTTTACGAAACGCATTTGAAGCTCGGCGGGCGCATGGTGGACTTCGGCGGCTGGAACCTGCCGGTGCAGTATTCCGGCATCGTCGAGGAGCACAAAGCCGTGCGCGAGCGCGCGGGCCTCTTCGACGTTTCCCACATGGGCGAGGCGCGCGTGACGGGAAAGGACGCGTTCGCCTATCTGCAAAAGATACTGACCAACGACATCGCCACCATGATGCCGGGGCGCTGCCGCTACTCGATGGTGTGCTATGAGAACGGCGGCGCCGTGGACGACGTGCTGGTCTACAAGTATTCCGACGAGGACTATCTGCTCGTCATCAACGCGGGCAACACCGCGAAGGATCTCGCGTGGTTCGAGCAAAACCTGTTCGGCGACGCGAAGGTAATCGACGAAAGCCCGCTTTGGGCGCAGCTTGCCCTGCAGGGCCCGCGCTTCCTCGACGTGCTGAAAGAGGCCGGCGTATCCGGCCCGCTCCCGGAGAAGAACTACACCTTCGTGCCGGAGACCGTCGTCGCCGGCATCCGCTGCATGGTTTCGCGCACGGGCTACACGGGCGAGGACGGCGTGGAGCTTTACTGCAAGGCTTCGGACGGCCCCGCGCTGCACGCGGCGTTATGCAAGGCGGGCGAGGCTTACGGCCTGCTGCCCTGCGGCCTGGGCGCGCGCGACACGCTGCGCTTCGAGGCGGGCATGCCGCTCTACGGCCACGAGATGGACGAAACCGTGACCCCGCTCGAGGTCGGCGTCGGCTTCGCGGTCAAACTGAATAAGGAAGACTTCATAGGCAAGCAGGCGCTGCTCTCGCCCGCGAAGCGCGCGCGCATAGGCTTGCATCTTCTCGAGCGCGGCATTATGCGCGAGCACTGCGCGGTGTACTGCGAGGGCAAAGAGGTCGGCAAAACCACCTCGGGCATGCCCGTGCCCACGCTCGAGGGGAGCTACGCCATGGCGCTCGTCGACATATCTTTTGCGCAAAAGGACGAATTTGAGGTGGAGGTGCGCGGGAAAAAGCTCAAGGCTGCGCGCGCCGCGATCCCCTTTTATAAAAGAAGCTGAACGCGCCCACAATAACCATTCAGGAGGATGAATACATGACACCCAAAGACCGCAAATACACCCGCGACCACGAATGGGTCCTCATCGAGGACGGCAAGGCCCGCATCGGCATTTCCGACCACGCGCAGCACGCGCTCGGCGACATCGTCTTCGTCGAGCTGCCCGCCGTGGGGGACGGCTTCAAGCCCGGCGATTCCTTCGCCGTGGTGGAGAGCGTCAAGGCCGCCAGCGAAATCTACACGCCCGTGGGCGGCGAGGTCGTCGAAGTCAACGAGGCGCTCGAGGCCGAGCCCGAGCGGATCAACGCGGACCCCTACGGCGCGTTCCTCGCCGTGATCGCCGTCGCCGAGCTTGACGAGGCGGCGCTTCTGGATGCGGACGCGTACGACGCCTTCGTCGCCTCGGAGGGTTAAGCCCGAATGAGAAGCTACATTCCCAACACGCAGCGGGAGCGCGGGGAGATGCTCGCGGCCATCGGCCTGCCCGACATGGACGCGCTCTTCGCGGACATCCCCGAGGGCGTGCGCCTGAACCGGCCGCTCGAGCTGTCGCGCGGCATGAGCGAGATCGAGGTGCGCCGCGCGTTCGCGAGCCTCGCCGCGCGAAGCGGCGTGCCGCACGCGAGCTTTCGCGGCGCGGGCGCGTACGGGCATTACATCCCCGCCGCGGTGCCGCAATTGGCGATGCGAAGCGAGTTCTACACGGCCTACACGCCCTATCAGGCCGAGATGAGCCAGGGCATGCTGCAGGCGATCTTCGAGTTTCAGACGCTGATCTGCCAGCTCACGGGGCTCGACGCGGCCAACGCCTCGGTCTACGACGGCGCGACCGCCGCCGCCGAGGCCGTGAACATGCTCACGGCCGCCAAGCGCAAGAACAAGGTGCTCGTAAGCGCGGGCCTCCATCCCGACGTCAGGGCCGTGCTCAAAACCTACGCGCGCTTCTCGAAAACCGAGCTCGTCGAGGTCCCGCTCAACGAAAACGGCGTCGCCGACATCCCCTTCATCGAACAGAACGCGGGGGACGCCGCGGGCCTCGTCGCCGCGCAGCCGAACTTCTTCGGCTGCCTCGAGGACACCAGGACGCTCGCGGACGCGACGCACGCCTTCGGCGGGCTGTTTGTGAACTATGTTTACCCGCACGCTCTGGGCGTGCTCGCGCGCCCGGGCGAGCTGGGCGCGGACATCGCCGTGGGGGACGGGCAGTCCCTCGGGCTGCCGCTCGCCTACGGAGGGCCTTATGTGGGCTTCATGGCTTCGACCCAGAAGCTCATGCGCAACCTCCCCGGCCGCATCGCGGGCGAAACGACGGATAAGGACGGCAACCGCGCGTTCGTGCTGACGCTGCAGGCGCGCGAGCAGCACATCCGCCGCGAAAAGGCGAGCTCCAACATCTGCTCGAACCAGATGCTCTGCGCCGTGACGGCGAGCATCTACCTCTCGCTCATGGGGCCAAAGGGCCTCGCGGAGGCGGCGAATCAATCCATGCAAAAGGCGCATTACCTCGCCGAGGGCATGAGCCGCGTCAGGGGCATCCGCCTGAGATATCCGGCAACGCCCTTTTTCAACGAGTTCGCTGTCGACTGCGACAGGGATTCCGAGTTCGTGAGCGGGGCGCTCAAGGAGCGCTTCATTATGGGCGGCCTTCCGCTCAACCGCATTGTTCCCGGCGATTCCGGCATGCTCTGGTGCGCCACGGAGCTCAACGCGCGCGAGGACATCGACGCGGCGCTCTCCGTTCTCGAGGAGGTGTTCGCATGAGCCGCTCAAGCTATCCGCTGATCTTCGAACGCTCCCGCCCCGGCAGGACGGGATGCGATTTGCCCCCGCTCGACGTGCCCGCGCTCGAAGGCCTGATCCCGGAGGGACTCGTCGCCAGGGTCACTTTACCGCTGCCCGAGGTCGCGGAGGTGGACGTCGTCCGGCACTACACGAACCTCTCGCGCCGCAACTTCGGCGTGGACAACGGCTTCTATCCTCTGGGAAGCTGCACGATGAAATACAATCCCAAGCTCAACGAGGAGGTTTCGGCCCTCTTCGACGGCCTGCATCCGCTTGCGGACGACGACTGCGCCATGGGCGCCATACGGCTGATGGCGGAGCTTGAAAGGCAGCTTTGCGCGATCACGGGCTTCGATAAGTTCACTCTGCAGCCCGCCGCGGGCGCGCACGGGGAACTGACCGGCCTTATGCTGATCCGCGCGTACCACGACATGCGCCAGGACTTCAACCGCAACGTCATGCTCGTGCCCGACTCGGCGCACGGCACCAACCCGGCCTCGGCCGTCATGGCGGGGTTTGAAACCAGGGAGCTCGTCTCCGCGCCGGACGGCGGCATCGACCTCGAGGCGCTTCGCGCGGCCTGCGGGCCGGACACGGCGGGCCTCATGCTCACGAACCCCTCTACGCTGGGCCTGTTTGAAAAGAACATCGTCGAGGTCGCGCACATCGTCCACGAGGCGGGCGGCCTGCTCTATTACGACGGGGCGAACCTCAACGCCGTCATGGGCGTCGCGCGCCCGGCGGACATGGGCTTCGACGTCATGCACATCAACCTGCACAAAACCTTCTCCACGCCGCACGGCGGCGGCGGCCCGGGCAGCGGCCCGGTGGGCGTCACGGCGGAGCTGATCCCGTATCTGCCCTATCCCGTCGTCATGATGGGCGGGGCCGGCACGGCCTCGCTCGATTACGACCGCCCGCTCTCCATAGGCAAGGTCAAGGGTTTCTACGGCAACTTCGCCGTGATGGCGCGCGCCTACGCGTATATATTGAGCCTCGGCGCCGAGGGGCTGCGCGAGGCCAGCCAGAACGCCGTGCTCAACGCGAACTACGTCATGAACGCGCTCAGGGACGTTTACGACGTGCCGCACGAGAGGATCTGCATGCACGAGTGCGTGCTCGCGCCCACGAAGAGGATGCTCGACAACGGCGTACACACGACGGATATCGCCAAAACCCTCATCGACTACGGCTACCATCCGCCGACGATTTACTTCCCGCTCATCGTGCACGAGGCCATCATGATCGAGCCGACCGAGAGCGAGAGCCGCGAGACGCTCGACGGCTTCATCGCCGCCATGCGCGAGATCGCGCGCGTCGCCCTCGAGGAGCCCGGCCGGCTGCACGCCTCCCCGGCGACCACGCCCGTGGGCAGGCCCGACGAGGTGCAGGCCGCGAGAAAACCGGTGGTAAGATTCTGTGAGTAATTGACGATCAGGCTTGGTTCCGGCGGTTCCCGCTTCACGGCGGGAGCCGCTTTTCCATTGCCGCGGGCGGATGCCGTTCGCCCGTGATTCGCCGCCGCGCGTGAAAAGGGAAAATAATGGTCGCTTATTTCGCTTTGTGCAACCTGAAAAGCGCGCAAAGCGTTCTAGTTGTAAAATACTTGTAAATACGGCCGGGCCGATTTGCCGGGGCGTTGCAGGTATGATATGATAATTGCGTTGTATTGCGCAATTTGAGAATTCGTTTGCGTTGGAGGATAACAAAAGCATGAAAAGAATCATTGCGGCCCTGCTGGTGCTCTCGATGGCCCTCGCTTTCGCTGCGTGCGGCGGGGACGCGGAGAACACTTCTCCCATCGACGTCGACCCGACCACGCCCTCCCCGTCGCCCGTCGGGGAGGACCCCGCGGGCCTCGGGCTCAAGCGGGAATATTCGCAGACCATGGGCATGGTCGCCGCGGGATACATCCACTCGCTCGGCCTTCGCTCCGACGGCACCGCGCTCAGCGCGGGGCACGATTATTACGGCCAGCGCCGGGTAAGCGACTGGGCGGACGTCGTCTACGTCGCGGCGGGCAAATCCGTTTCCGTCGGCGTCAAGGCGGACGGTACGCTCGTCTTTGCCGGGAAGCTGACGGACGAGGCCGCGCTCGCCGCCGCCTCCGCCTGGACGAATGTCTTTACGGCCGACGCGGGCGGCGATTTCGTCGCGGCGCTCTTAAACGACGGCACGGTCGTGGCCGCGGGGGACAACTCCGCCGGCCAGTGCGACGTTTCCGGCTGGAGCGACATCGTCGCCATCGCCTGCGGCGACGCGTTCACCGTGGGCCTTACGGCCGACGGCACGGTCGTGGCCACTTCCGGCGCGCCCGCCGCCGTGACTTCGTGGAAAGAGATCAAAAAGATCGCCGCGGGCGGCGCAGCCGCCGTCGCGGGCATCACATCCGCGGGCGGGCTCGTCACGACGCTCGACGTCGCGGCGGACAGCGGGTTTGCAGACCTCGTCGACATCGGCGCGGACGACTGCGGCGTCGCCGGCGTGCGCGCGGACGGCACGGTCGTCACTTCGTTGGGCGCCGACATCACCTACGACCCCGACTATAACTACGGCGAGGTCGACCTTTCGACCGTCACGGACGCCGTGGCCATATCCGTGGGCGCGAAACACGTCGTTGTCATGAGGAAGGACGGCTCGGCCGCGGCTTACGGCGTCAACGACGACCTGCAGTGCGACGTGGGCAGGTTCAACCTGCGCCCGTATCTCGAGAAGCTCTCCGATACGCTCAGCGCCGTGCGCGGGCTCAAGCTCGGCATGACGGTCGCCGACGCGAAAGCGCTCATCGCCGCGAGCGCGGGCGCCGCGGACGCGCAGTTCGCAAAAGTCGTTTCCGAGGCTGAAACCGCGGTCGCCGACACGGACCTCGTCGCCACCGGCATGAAGGTCAAATGCGACGGCGCGGATTACGGCACCGTCGTGCTGCTCGGCGACGTGGACGAAAACGGAACCGTCGACGCCGCGGACAGGGAGTTCATCGCAAAGGTCAGCACGAACAACACGCGCCCCACGGGGTATGTATTGCGCGCCGCGCAGCTTGAAACCAACGCAACGGGCCAGCCCTTCTGCGGCGAGGCGAGCCTCGCGCTCGTGGACGCGCATATCGCCGGCACAGCGCGCATCGGCCAGTTCTCCAAAATGAGGACGGGCGTTTACGACCAGCTCCTCGCGGACGCCATCGCCGCCAACAAGGACACGGTCGGCTATATCGCCATCCCCAAAACCAACATCAACTACCCGATCATGTTCGACGCCACGACGGGCAAATGGTATTACAACGACCATACCCCCGAAAAGAAGGAAAGCGAGTCCGGCTCCATCTACGCCTATTACTACGGCCATCCGGAGCTCAAGAACACGGTCGTCACCGGCCACAACTCGCGCCCCTCGGGCAGCATGTTCCACCAGCTCCACCACATTCAGGAGTTCAACCTCGGCAACGCCACCTGCGCGCAGACCAAATATTGCGGCAAGGAGCTCAAGGATCTGCCCGATCTCAAGATCTACTCCAACCGCGTGTGGACGCTGACGGTCTTCGGCGAGGAAACGCGCTGGGAGATGTTCTCCATGTACGAGACCAAGCCGGGCGACGAAGCGTACGAAATCTGGCTCGACAACATCTGGTGGCCTTACAGCGGCGATTACGCGAAGAAAACCGACGAGAAGATCCATGCATGGCTCAACAAGCAGATCGAGCGCAGCGAGATCCCGTTCGACACGACCGTGACGCTCGAGGATCATTACCTCACGGTGTTCACCTGCGGCAACGAGCACGCCGATTCCAACAAATACGCGCGGCTGTTCTTCATATTCAAGCAGGTCGACTGATTTCGACGAAAAACGAAACTTGGGGGTACAACGAGCGTTGTACCCCCATATATTGTATGTCACGCCATGATTAAAAAAACTTTAAAAAAAGATTAAATAGGGCTTGCATTCTCCAAATCCTTTTGATAGAATAATCAAGCACGCTTTCGGGGCGTGCACCCGCACCTTGAAAACTATATAGTGCAAGAAAGAATGACAAGGGAAAAGGTAAGACGAAGGTAATTCGAGGATGACCGAGCGGGTTGGAAGACCCGCAAGGGAGTCGAGTTGATTCTGAGAAGAAGAGATTCGAGGCCAGAATAAGTAAATGAGCGCACGGAGTCCGGGAGGACGAAGTGTGATCAGGATTTAAACTCAAGAGTTTGATCCTGGCTCAGGACGAACGCTGGCGGCGTGCCTAACACATGCAAGTCGAACGGAGAAGTTGATTTCGGTTGACTTCTTAGTGGCGAACGGGTGAGTAACGCGTGAACAACCTGACCTCAAGAGGGGGATACCAACGAGAAATCGTTGTTAATACCGCATAAGACCACAACGTCGCATGGCGAAGGGGTCAAAGGAGCAATCCGCTTGAGGAGGGGTTCGCGTCCCATTAGGTAGTAGGCGGGGTAACGGCCCACCTAGCCGGCGATGGGTAGCCGAGCTGAGAGGCTGAACGGCCACACTGGAACTGAGACACGGTCCAGACTCCTACGGGAGGCAGCAGTGGGGAATATTGGGCAATGGGCGCAAGCCTGACCCAGCAACGCCGCGTGAGGGAAGAAGGTTTTCGGATTGTAAACCTCTGTCGCAGATGACGAAGGAAGTGACGGTAATCTGTGAGGAAGCCCCGGCTAACTACGTGCCAGCAGCCGCGGTAATACGTAGGGGGCGAGCGTTGTCCGGAATTACTGGGCGTAAAGGGAGCGTAGGCGGCCGATTAAGTTGGATGTGAAATCCCCGGGCTTAACTTGGGTGGTGCATCCAATACTGGTTGGCTAGAGTACAGGAGAGGAAAGCGGAATTCCTAGTGTAGCGGTGAAATGCATAGATATTAGGAGGAACATCGGTGGCGAAGGCGGCTTTCTGGACTGACACTGACGCTGAGGCTCGAAAGCGTGGGGAGCAAACAGGATTAGATACCCTGGTAGTCCACGCTGTAAACGATGAATACTAGGTGTAGGGGGTGTAAACTCCCCCTGTGCCGCAGCTAACGCAATAAGTATTCCGCCTGGGGAGTACGGCCGCAAGGTTGAAACTCAAAGGAATTGACGGGGGCCCGCACAAGCAGCGGAGCATGTGGTTTAATTCGACGCAACGCGAAGAACCTTACCAAGGCTTGACATCCACTTAAGCTCATGGAAACATGAGGTCCCTTCGGGGGAAGTGAGACAGGTGGTGCATGGTTGTCGTCAGCTCGTGTCGTGAGATGTTGGGTTAAGTCCCGCAACGAGCGCAACCCCTGTTGCCAGTTACCAGCAAGTAATGTTGGGGACTCTGGTGAGACTGCCGGGGACAACTCGGAGGAAGGTGGGGACGACGTCAAATCATCATGCCCCTTACGTCTTGGGCTACACACGTGCTACAATGGCTGTAACAAAGGGAAGCGACCTCGCAAGAGGAAGCGGATCTCATAAAAGCAGTCCCAGTTCGGATTGTGGGCTGCAACCCGCCCACATGAAGTCGGAGTTGCTAGTAATCGCGGATCAGCATGCCGCGGTGAATACGTTCCCGGGCCTTGTACACACCGCCCGTCACACCATGGGAGTTGGGAGCGCCCGAAGCCGGTATTCTAACCGCAAGGGGGAAGCCGTCGAAGGCGAGATCAATGACTGGGGTGAAGTCGTAACAAGGTAGCCGTATCGGAAGGTGCGGCTGGATCACCTCCTTTCTAGGGTGAAACCTACAAAAAGGAAAGTCGTCAAAAATACTTCGTGGAACCGGTCCGGAGTCAAACGAGTAAAGCACTATATAGTTTTGAGGGTGTGAAAACATCTTCAAAACGGAGGACGCGCGGCGTCCGACGGCGAGCAAGGGAGAACTGCGACGCAAGGAGCAGGACGACCGTTGCGAGCAAAGAATAAAGCGGCATGGGCAAGAGCGGAAACCGAGGGGATGTAGCTCAGATGGGAGAGCGCCTGCCTTGCACGCAGGAGGCCATCGGTTCGAACCCGTTCATCTCCACCACCGTGGGCTCATAGCTCAGCTGGTTAGAGCGCGCGCCTGATAAGCGCGAGGTCGGTGGTTCGAGTCCACTTGAGCCCACCAGTGACCCAACCCACGAGAGGGAGGAGGGAAACGAAACGGGAGGAATCCCAACCGCGCGCCTGATAAGCGCGGGGCCGGAGCCGAGCGCCGCCGGTGGCGGAAGAAGCGAGGCGGAAGGCCAGTGAGCAAGGAAGCGATGCGAGCGGCAGCGAAACAGCGCGACCATTGCGAACTGCGGGCAAGGGTGGTTCGAGTCCACTTGAGCCCACCAGTGACCCAACTCCCGAGAGGGAGAAGGGGAACGAAACGGGAGGAATCCCGGGAGCGCACCTTGAAAACTGCATAAGGAAGTAAAGAATCGCGGAGAAAAAGAATCATTAAATAAGGCAGAGGTAATGGATAACGTTAAATCTGCTACAATTTCAATGGTAAAAGAAGACATCATCAGATGAATCGTGAGAACGAAGCATCAAATGAGCCTATTCTAGAATGATCAAGCTAGAAAGAGCATAGGGTGGATGCCTTGGCACCAAGAGCCGAAGAAGGACGCGGTTAACTGCGAAAAGCCATGGGGAGCTGTAAACGAGCATTGATCCATGGGTATCCGAATGGGGAAACCCGGCCGTCAGGAATGGCGGTCACCGCGGCACGAATCCATAGTGTCGCAGGAGGGAACCCGGTGAACTGAAACATCTAA
>Ga0209718_1003280_pt1 | contig 14635 bp, 9 predicted proteins | sample AD_JPNAS1_MetaG_FD_184420 | JGI IMG/M metagenome (GOLD analysis project Ga0209718, IMG submission 184420) | Active sludge microbial communities of municipal wastewater-treating anaerobic digesters from Japan - AD_JPNAS1_MetaG (SPAdes) (version 2) | ecosystem: Engineered > Bioreactor > Anaerobic >... | reverse complement strand
AAGGTCTGAGAAGTGTGGATATACGGGTTATATTGAACCTTATGCGTCACCAGATTCCCGCGGTAAGGCCCTTCACTGTTGAAACGATGCAGTCCCACCCTTCGCCGCGCCCCGCTGAACCAGGCTATGATAATGGAGATCCGGGCAAAAATCTCCAGGTCAATCGCTGTGTCGATTTTCAGCCTGCGCAGCTGGAAGACAGCGTGAGTCAGTCCAGCCGCAAAGGAAAACAGAGAACGGTCATCAACAGTGAAAACATTTTCCCGGGGCAGCACGTCCAGAATATCCAGGATCACTCTATTTTTACGCAGACAGAAAAAATACACATTTTCCCGGCCCACTGCATCCACAGCGCGTTTCAGGGCAGGCAGGGCGAGGATAATGGCGCCCTGTTCCACGGGCTTTACAAAAAGAATTTTGCCCGGAGCGGCGCTGTCTCCTTTTTTTTGAAAAACACGGCGTATTTTCTCCACTTGCGAAAAAAGAAAGCAGAGGATTTTGCCGATATAACGATCCAGCATATGTTCGAAATAGTTATTCATGGGTTATTGCAAAAGTATTTCCGTCTAAGCGTCTGCAGCAAGCGCCTTGAACACCTGTATGTTATAAAATTCCCGTTTTGTAAAATCGCCATAAGCATCCCGATGCCCGGCAAGAGACTGCACCATCTCCGCGATCCCGAAGCGCGGATTGAAGCCCAGCTGCGCACGTGCTTTTTCGCTGGACACTTTATAATTACGCAGATCCGCTATGCGGTTCATCTCTATTTCCACCTGAATGCCGTATATTGATTCCACTTCCTTACGAACGGCTTTTGCCACATCACCTATCGTAAAATTATCGTATGCCACATTAAAGACACCGCTGACTTCAGCAGGCGCCTCGACAGCCCGGACAAAGGCTTCTGCCGTGTCCCGCACATCAATCAGAGGACGCCAGATATCCGGATGATTCACTCTTATTTTTTTCTCGGTCACCGCCGTTTTAAACATGGTGTTCACGATCAGATCAAAACGCATTCTCGGGCTGTAGCCGTTTACGGTCCCCTGCCGCAGGGCAATGGCTGAAAAATGTTCACTCTGCTCCTGAAGCACGCCGCGCTCTCCCAGGAGTTTGGAAATGCCATAGGGATAGGCACAAACAGCCGGAGATTCTTCATCGTAAAGCGTGTCGACTGTATACCCGTACACGGAACAGGAGGAGGCATAAATAAAACGGGACAGTCCCGCCTGTTTTGCTCTGAATGCAAGATAAGCGGGCAGGGCGCCATTATGGATAAAGTTCATGGCGGGATCAAATTCCGCCATGGGATCATTGCTCAATCCGGCAAGAAATATCAGCTGGTCATATGCTTCGAGATCTTCGGGCACCACGGTAAACAAATCCCGGCGGGTCACAGGTATATCCGATGGCAGCTGGTTGCCGAACCAGCATAGGTCCACCACGTCCACGTCATGCCCCCGTGCCTGAAGCATGGGAGACAAAACAGAGCCTATGTATCCGGCTCCGCCTGCAATCATCAGTTTCATTTATTTCGTTCTCCCTGTCAAATACTTCAGAAAATTTCAAAACGGAAAACACAGCAAAAAGCATGAAAGCGGCCGGTCAGGCACCGTCACTATAATGAAAGTTGGTCTCCGCATCACAGAATAAAGGTGCCGCTGCATCTTTTTCAGAAAGGCTTGTCACAGATACGGGCCATTCAATCCCGAGTTCCGGGTCATTGTACCGAAGTGCACGCTCAGCCTCCGGACGGTAAAAAGAAGTGCATTTGTAATACATGCGTGTATCATCTTCAAGAGCAAGAAATCCGTGGGCAAAACCGGGCGGCGCAAAAAGCCACCTCGGATCTGCAGCTTCCAGATGACGGCCCATCCATTTCCCATAGGTCGGGGAGCCGGAGCGCAGATCAACCAGTACATCAAAGGCGGCACCGGTCAGTACCCGCATTAATTTCCCCATGCCCCACGGGTGCAGCTGATAGTGCATTCCGCGAAGCACCCCTTTAGCCGAAAGACTCAGATTGTCCTGAACAAACTGCTCATGAAAGCCCGCTTCCGCCCAGCGTTCGCGGTTATAGGCCTCTGTAAAAAAACCGCGCTCATCGGCAAAAACAGGCGCTACAATCTCCACCACACCTGCCAGCGGGGCAGCGTAAATTTTGATGCGTCGCGGCACTAAAACATCTTTCCTTGCTTGTGATTCTGACCACGAATATTCATAAGTAAATCTCCAGCCATTATAATGAATAGAGATACATTGCAGCAAAGAAGCCGTTGCGACGGGGGGCGGCGGCAGCAAAAAGGCTCTTTAATTTTCCGATAATCCTGCGACGCTGTGTTTGCACTCCGCTTCGACGGCAGGCATAATATGCAGAGGCCGGGCAACCGATGCTGCGCCCGCCGCTTCAACCCCTTTTCCGGAATCATACCCTTTATGAAGTTTGTGTTTTATGCCTGTGAAACTCGGAAGATCGCTGCTACACGATACCGTGTAGACTCCTTCGTCCGCCTTCTGGAAGCGGAAGGGCATCATTGCACTGTGTGTGTTCCTGCTTCTGTTTCCATGCGCGAAATACTTTATGAATCTGGCGGGCGTACCGGAAAGTTTTTCTATCTGCTGCTGGTGCTGCTCACCCGCCTGCTGCAGTTGCGCCATGCGCTCTTCGCCGATGCGGTCTTCTTTCGTGGGCCTCTTTTTCCCTACGGTCCGCCTCTGCTGGAATGGCTCGTCCTCCGAATCAATCCGCCGGCAGTTGTCGATCTGGATGATGCGCTCTGGGAGCGGCCCGCCTATGTTTCCAGTCCCTTTCTGCGGTTCGTAAATTTCGGCTGGGCTGCCTTTATGGCAAAGCACTGCCGCTGCGCAGCGGCAGGCAACGGGATCATCCGGGACTATATGGAGTCCCATGGCTGCCCTGCATTGATTGTGCCCACCTGCATTGACATGGAACTGCATGGGCAAAAGCAATACACTGCCCCCGGCACCAAACCTGTGGTGCTGGGCTGGACCGGACTGAGCGACAATCTGGGCTATCTGGACACAATTGTTCCTGTACTGGAACGGCTCGCTGCCAAATATCCGATAGAACTTTTTGTCGCTTCGGGAAAAGCCTATGCCCATGAGGGGAACCTGCCGGTTCGAAATGAAATCTGGCGGACAGATCGGGAAATTGCTATCCTGCAGGTAGCGGATATCGGTCTCATGCCTCTGGAAGATACGCCGCGGGCGCGGGGCAAATGCGCCTTCAAGGCACTGCAATATATGGGAGTCGGGACACCTGTTGTTCTGTCGCCTGTCGGTATGAATCGTGAAATCGTGCAGCACGGCGTAACAGGGTATCTTGCCGACACACCCGACGAATGGGAGTCTGCTCTGGAAAAATTAATCAGCGATGCTTCGGCACGCGAAAGCATGGGGCGGGCTGCCCGGACTTTTGTCGCCGGACATTACGCCGTCGATCGTTGGTATCCGGCATTCCGCACCCTGCTGATGCAGGCAGCCGGTAAAGGAAAGAATTTGTAAAATGCCTTTGCAGCTGGTGAATAACCGTGACATTCATATTGCTCAGGAATGGATCATTCAACTGTCCGCCCTGATGCAGGCGCCGGACACGCCCGGCTTTGACCCTTTTGACATCAAAGCGCATCCTCTTTTCAAAAAAGCACAGCAGAGGCCCTGGCTTCGAAAAGTTACCACTGTTCTGGGCGACGCCTTCCCGACGGTACTGCGACGCATGCTCCGTATTGACCGCAGCCTTAATCCGAAGACACCGGCGCTTTTTGCTCTGGGGCACCTGCGGCTCTTTCAAATTACCGGGGACGGAATTCATCTTGAAAAAGCGAAACACTGCCTTGAACTGCTGCGCAGCCTTGCCTGCCCGACAGAAAGCGGCGGGATCGGATGGGGATACCCTTTTCCGGTCTCCGGAAAGGGAGTGGCTCTTGCATCCCGTACACCCGTCACGGTGGTGTCCGCCATTGCCGGAGCGGCTTTTCTGCAGGCTGCTCACATTACCCGGGAAGAACACTGGCTGAACACAGCCCGTAATATATCCGTCTTTTTTCAAAAAGATCTGCCCCGTCTACCGGGAGAAGACTCCTTCTTCTGCTTTGCCTATGCGCCCGGTGACACACGGCGCATCCATAACGCCAATCTGCTTGCCATAGAGCACATTCTGCACACCGCACGCCTTTCGGAAGAAATAGGGACAGCGGAAGCTCTTCTGCCTGCCCTTCATTTTTCCCTCGCAGCACAGCGGGAAGACGGCGCCTGGCCTTACGGAGTCCGGGAGCCCGGTGACCCCTTTGAACCCCGGCTCATGCGGCATGTGGACAATCATCATACGGGTTTTGTTTTACGGTCGCTGCACGGCATCGATTGCGCGGTACCCGGTCTTGTGCCGGAGCTTGATGCCGTCATCCGTCGGGGCTACCGATTTTACAGGACTCTCTTCAGCACCGTCGGCCGCCCGCTCGAGGAAGGAAGACGCTGGCCGGTAGATATTCACGCTGCAGCGGAAGGCATTTTGTGTCCCTCTGTTCTAGCCGAGCGCTTCCGTGGCACTGCGAACGATGCTCTGGCTGTCCTTCGCTGGACACATGAGCACATGCGGGATGCGGCAACCAGTGCCCCCTGGTACCGGCTCTATCCGTTTTTCGCCTCCCGAATCCTGTACCCACGCTGGAGCCTTGCCTGGATGTTCAGAGCACTCGCCGAATACCTCTATGCAACACAGGACAACGGTCCCTCCATACAGCAGCACTACAATCTTTCACGCTCTTCCAAAGTCTGATACAGCCGCGGGCGCCGCAGGGAGAAGTCTTCCAGACTCTCGCGCATAGACTCAAGAATCCCATTCACGGGAAGCCCGCCCTGCAGGGCTGTGCGCAGATACGGCCCACCTGCCAGCACATCAAAGAAAGGTCGCCATTGCAGCTCAGGATGCCGCTTATGAATTGCGCTGAGCACTGCCGTCACCATGGCAAAAGGCCGGATAGTGCGTCGATCCGTAATTTCGAATTCAATACCGTGGCAAAGTTGATCCTTGTATTCCGGATTCGCCGCCTTACCCGGAATGGACTTTGGAATATAAAGAGCCGGCTTCAATGTGCAGCCTTCCAGTGCCGACGGCTCCACCGCCGCAATCACCTCTTCGGCCTTCAGCCAGGGCGCGCCACAGATTCTGAACGGTCTTTCGGTACCTCTGCCTTCATTCATATTCACGCCTTCAAAAAGGCAGGTGCCAATATAAAGCAGCGCCGTATCAGGAGTCGGGATATTGGGCGAAGGTGGTGTCCAGGGAAGTGCGCTTTCAGGATGGGTGAAATCATACCACCAGTTTTCCGCCTTAACAATGCGAAGTTCCAGTTTTTTCCCCTTAAAAAATTGCTCCTGAAAAAAGAGTGCCACCTCACCCAGGGTCATGCCATGCCGTACAGGAACAGGTGCACAACACACAGCCGTACCAAATTCTTCAGCAGGCTTTCCTTCAAGAACAAGACCGCCCAGCGGATTGGGTCTGTCCAGCACGAGCACAGGAATCTGCGCTTCCGCACAGCTCGCCATGCATTCCTTCATGGTCGCCATATAAGTGTAGTACCGTGCGCCAATATCCGGCAGATCCACCACAAACAAATCGATCCCCTGCAGGTCTTTCCGATCAGGAGCACTTTTACCTCCATAGAGACTGATGACAGGAACAGTCCCGTCCTTTTTCGAGCCGACAGCCTCGCCCGCTTCCGCTTCGCCCTGAAAGCCGTGCTCAGGGCTGAAAAAGCGCATCACGGTCGCCGCCCCGGACTGCCCGAGCACCAGCGCGGCAGAACGGCCTGTCTGATCCTGAGCGGCGCTGTTGGTTAAAACGCCCAGCCGTTTTCCTTTGATCTCTTCGAAATCATTGCGAACAAGGGCATCAAGGCCCGTATGCGCATTCGCACTGTTTTTATAAAAAAGAGAAGCGACTTTTGAATAAAACGTACGGCGCAGCGCACCATTGTTTCTGTGGGACACATCAGGATGACAGGTATTGCTCAGGAGCACCGCATATACTCCTGTGCTTCTGTCCATCCACATACTCGTACCTGTCCAGCCTGTATGCCCGAAGGCCGTTCGGGACGGAAGATATCCATTGGCACCACTGGTCCAGGGATCAATCCACCATCCCAGACCCTGCCAGGGATAACCGGGCACCTGACCCTCCCGTGTGATATCTGTAAGCGTTGCTTCAGACAGAATTTTTCCGGAGAGCAGCGCCTGACAAAACAATTCCAGATCGGCCGCCGTACTGAACAGCCCGGCATGCCCGGAAACACCGCCCATAGCAAAGGCGTTCTGATCATGCACTTCTCCGCGGATCAGCCGCTTTCTCCAGGAACACTTTTCCGTAGGAGCGCAACGTTCTTTGAAAGACGGTGCCGGTTTAAAAAACGTGTTCACCATTTTCAGCGGTTGAAAAATCTGTTCACGACAAAACACATCAAAAGACTCATGAGTGATTTCTTCAATGACACGGGTCAGCAGGATAAAGCCGAGATCAGAATATACCCGGGTGCCCCGCTGATCCCGGGATGCCGCCAGACGGGCGATAGCGTCCGTGTAAGCGAGCGGTCCGCTGAGCTCTGTGTAAAATGCTTTCCAGCTCACCAGCCCGGCCGTATGCGTCAGGACCTGGCGGATCGACACTTTATCCAGATTTGCCAGAGGAAGATAACGGTAGAGAGCATCATCCAGATCCAGCTGGGCTTGTTCACGCAACAGGAGCACACTGGTCGTAGTGGCAATCACTTTTGTCAATGATGCCAGATCATAAATCGTTTCCGTGTCGGCACGTTCTTTTTCAGGAACGAGCGCACGGAAGCCGGTTGCCCCTTTAAAAATAGTCCGGCCGTTTTCACCCACACAGGCAACGGCACCGGGGGCCTGTGCATCGGCAACAGCGCGCGAAAGAGCGGACATCAAATAATCGTGTGGCTGCATGCTGGATTTCCATTTTAAAAACAGGTCTGAAATTGCTGCGATTATAAGCCGGTCGGATCGTTAAAAAAAAATAGCGCCTCTTCCGATTCTTTTTTAAAGGATGAGAAGGGGCGCTTATAACAATCAGGTTCGACGCCGTGCTTTTGGCACTGCATCTACATGGCTATTTTTTCGCCGGCGCTTTTTTCACGACTGCTTTCTTGGCTGCGGGCTTCGCTGCCGGTTTCGCGGCTGCTTTCTTGACTGCCGGTTTTGCTGCCGGTTTCGCGGCTGCTTTCTTGACTACCGGTTTTGCTGCCGGTTTTGCTGCCGGTTTCGCGGCTGCTTTCTTGACTGCCGGTTTTGCTGCAGGCTTTGCGGCTGCTTTCTTGACTGCAGGTTTCGCGGCTGGCTTCGCCGCAGCTTTTTCTGCAACTTTTGCCGCAGGCTTTGCAGCCGCTTTCTTCACGGCCGCTTTCTTGGCAGGGGCTTTTTTCTCAGAGGCTTTCTTTTCGACCATTTGGCTTCTCCTTCTTGTTAAGCCTTAGTGAACAGTATGCCGGCTGTACAACCACATGGTGCAAGCCGGGATTGCGACCCATGCACATATGAAATCGCAACCTGTAACAGATCACACTCTGTTAACGCCCAATTCAAATAATCAGCAGAAAGCTATCTACTGATTGCCCTTATTATCATCATATTTTATGTCCTATTTCAAATCCATAAGTTTCTTATTTATCATGGAAATAGTTACTGACTAAAAACCGACCATTGCGCATTTTTAAAAGAACCTTTTTCGGAATCTCGTCTTCTTCTCCATATTTATTTGTTTAGTTGTACCAAACTTGGAGCAGAAAAAACAACTTTTATTCCTCTGCTCAAAAGAAAACTGGCAAGCAGACTATGAATCCCGTGAAATAGATTATTCTCGTGAATTTTATTCTTTCTGTGTTTTATGAAAAGATAAAAGACAGGTGTTCACAAGAGTCTGCTTTTAACTCTCAAGGTTTGGCAGCCATCGAATCTGATAAGCCCGGGAGCCAGCCTCGCCAGGACGGCCCAGGAGGGTCAGAACGGTGCCGGATTGCATTACTCCGAATTTCGGAAAATAGGAACACATCTCCAATTGTGAAGATTCTATATATTCTATATTTCGGATCGTTAGCAAAACACGCACTTTGTCACGAATAATCAGCAGCTCACGGTCGGGCTCGTGCCAGTGCACTGTGCAGGCAGGATGAAAATGAATATGCGATATCGGCGAACCGTCAAGGCAGTCCGGGCTCAAATAGTCGCATATTTCCCAGCATACGGATTGGGCATCAAATTCTATTCGACGGTGATATACCCCGCCCTGATAGTACTTTACCGCTCCCGCGAAGCGGCAGCCTTTTTCCGTTTTTTGTAATGATGCAGGAAGTGCCTCAGCACGCCGTGCCATACGAAAGTTCGACCAATGTTCCGCCTGCTCTCTGCCTTCGGGAGTCAGAACATTGTGCGCCGAAGTGCTCCTGCAATGGGCACGGTAAGGACTCTCGGCGTAGCCGTGCGTTCCGGTGTCCACGATAATGCGCTTACCGCTCAGGCTTAACTCGTAGGAGAGCATATCCCCGTGACTGTGCGCAGCCTGATGAGCAGGAGAAGGCGCCGCTGTTTTTACAATCATGACAGACCCGGCACAAAAGTCACCGAGCAGAAAATAACCGGAAGCCGGGCAGGCGAGACTGCAGTCGGTACGCTGTATATCGACAGTGCAGGCAGTGTCCGTTAAAACGTCCGCACAGGCACACAACACCTGAGGAAGGGGAGACTCATTCAGCGAGGCATCTCCGAAGAGCGGTATGTCGCCGTCAGGATGGCAGAGCACCCTTGTAAAGGAAGCCATTTTCCTGATGGCGGAAACAAGAAAAGAAGGTGCTTCTTGCAGCAGGCTCAGAACGATCAGACTGTCCCACAGAAGTTCATTATGATAGAGAAGACTTCGCTCAACATGCCCGCCGTCCGGAAGGATTTGCTTTTCCAACTCTGCCTTCAGCAGCGCCGTTCCGTACCGGCAGATACGGCTGTCTTCCAGCAGACTCCCGGCAAGCGTCAGAGCCAGGGCATTTTTCAGCAGATGATTTCCCTGCAGATCATGTTCCGCTGTATGGTAAAGCCAACGTGCCTGCTGTGCGTAGGATTGAATGATATCCTTATCTTTGATGTGATAAACAGCCAGGAGGACCGGCCAGGAAATCAGACGCTCTGAAAGGGGCCAGCCGTCCCATCCTACTCCCCTGCCGGGCGGATTGTGTCTTATCCAGTTGTGCATCCAGACAAGTACCCGGTCACGGTCTCCCAGATGCGGCGTCAGCAGCGGAGCCATGGAAAATTCCCGCGCTCCCCGAAAACCGTGAAGGTGATACAGCCAGAGTTTCGGAAGGTCCTGCCGCTGCCAGAGAAGCACTTCGTCCTCTTGAAAAGTACGGTTCAAATAATGAAACTGAAATTTACGAAGGGCATCCAGTGAAATGCGTTCTGTCGCCCCTTTTTCGGCAGCAGTGGAAAGCAGCGTCCGCAATGTATCCGGATACACAGGGTCGAACCATGCTTTCCGGAAGGGACATAAAAGCGAAAATCGTGCACGGCCGCGACGCAGAGGACGAAACAGACGAAAGACAATCTGTCTCCAGGATAGGAAATGAAGGCTGTGCCAGTAAAGCCGCCAGTCGACAGTAGTCACTGTTTTTTCCTCTTCAGTGCAGCCACGGTACGCATCAGGTTTCGGGCAGTCTGTTCCAAATGAGCGGCAGCTGTGCGCAGCGCTTCTTTTTCTTCCATGGGGAAGGGCGCAATGGGAAAGACGGCTGTGACTCCTGCATCGTACAGTGTCTGCAAATCACCGCTTATTTTTCCGGCAAGTACAAACAAAGGAACACCATGCCGGCGGGCAACGCCTGCAACACCGGATAGCACTTTGCCCTGAGTGGACTGCCCATCTACACGCCCTTCACCGGAAATAATAGCAGCTGCATCAGCACAGTGTTCTTCAAAATCTCCATAGGCGGATAATACAAGGTCTATCCCTGAACGAAGTGCCGCACCGGCAAACGCGGCAAGACCGGCGCCAAGTCCTCCCGCCGCTCCGGCACCGGGAAGCATCGGGTGAAAAGGCGGACAGGCCGCTTCCAGCAGAAACCCGTAATGCCTGAGCGCTGCATCCAACACAGCAACCTGTTCGGCATCAGCACCTTTCTGAGGGCCGTATACGACGGAAGCCCCTCTTGCACCGCACAACGGGCTCGTCACATCGCAGGCACCTATGACCTCCGTGCTCTTCAGGCGCGGATCAAGCCGGGAACAGTCGATAACAGCCAGAGAAGCCAGGGCAGCGCCGCCCCAAGAAAGCTCCTCTCCCTCATGATTTTTTAAGGACACACCGAGCGCCTGTGCCATTCCTGCACCGCCGTCATTGGTGGCACTGCCGCCGAGACCGACTATAAGCCTGCGTGCACCGGCGTCCAGGGCGCTCCGCATTAATTCACCGACACCGTATGTTGTAGTAAAAAGAGGATTTCTTTTTTCCGGATCGATCAGGTGAATTCCGGCAGCCTGTGCCATTTCGATCACTGCAGTTTTTCCGTCTGACAGCAAAGCGAAAGATGCTCTGACTTTTTCGCCGAGCGGTCCGCTAACACTCTTTTCATGAATAGATCCACCAGCGGCATGTACCAGCACCTGCAGCAATCCTTCGCCGCCATCAGCTAGAGGACGACGAATTATATCTTCAGAAGAAGCACCGCCAGACAGCAGCCCCCGGGCTATGGCGTCTGTCACGCTGAAAACATCCAGGCACTCTTTAAAGGAATCAGGTGCGATCAGAATCTTCAAAAGAACTGCACTCCATCTCTTATGGTTTACAACACGTCCTTATTATTCGGCAAGATCTCCTGTCCGGTCAAGATTTTACAGGCGCCCACTCCTAATTTTTTCAGATGCCCGAAAAAAGATCCGCTCCGTTTCCCCAGGAAGGGAAGTCACGGAGCGGACCCGTTTTTTCACAAAACAGCAGGCAGTTAACTAGTTTCTCTTCGTATAGGCGTAGGCACTCAAAACAAGCGCACTCAGAGAAATGAGCAGCAAATCAGCCAGCACTTTCTTCACGTCATCAAGAAGAAGATTCTTGTTTGCCTTGCCGCCTGATCGGCATCCAAAGCATCCGCCTGAAGTGTCGTCATCTTTTTCTCCTTCAAGCGCTTCGCCTTCGACAGCTTCACCTTCTACAGGTTCCACTTCGCCTTCGACAGCTTCACCTTCTACAGGTTCCACTTCGCCTTCGACGGGTTCGCCTTCGACAGGCTCTCCTTCTACAGGCTCGCCTTCTACAGGCTCGCCTTCTGCAGCTTCGCCTTCTGCAGGTTCGCCTTCTACAGCTTCGCCTTCTGCAGGTTCGCCTTCTACAGCTTCGCCTTCAACAGCTTCGCCTTCGACGGGTTCACCTTCAACAGCTTCGCCTTCGACGGGTTCACCTTCAACAGCTTCGCCTTCGACAGCTTCGCCTTCAACAGGTTCGCCTTCGACTTCACCTTCGACTTCACCTTCTACAGGTTCTACTTCACCTTCGACGACTTCACCTTCTACGACTTCACCTTCGACGGGTTCGCCTTCTACTGGTTCACCTTCTACAGGCATCTCACCTTCTACTGGTTCACCTTCAACAGCTTCGCCTTCTACTGGTTCACCTTCAACAGCTTCGCCTTCTACTGGTTCACCTTCAACAGCTTCGCCTTCGACAGGCTCTCCTTCTACAGCTTCGCCTTCGACAGGCATCTCACCTTCTACTGGTTCACCTTCAACAGCTTCGCCTTCGACAGGCTCTCCTTCTACAGCTTCGCCTTCGACTTCACCTTCGGGTTCACCTTCTACAGGCACAACAGGGGGCAGAACAACAACCGTCATGATACGCGCTTCACTGATGTTTTCTGCGTTATCCTTTGCAGTAAAAGCAACAGCCGTTTCGCCTGCACTTAAAAGAGTACCCGCAGGGGGATTTTGCAAGACAATCAATTCTTCCTGTGCGGTGCACGCATCCAGAGCTTCGACCTGCTCTCTCAGGTCGGGCAGCGCAATGAGACCTGTTTCTGCTGCCTGCAGCACAGGAAGTTCTTCGAAAAGAAATTCCACGCGGGGCGGCGTTAAATCTGTCACCTGGAAAAAGGCGGTACAATAACTGGTATTGCCGCTTTCATCGGTACAGGAAACAGTAATGGTGTGTACGCCGAGACCAGAAGCAGCACCGGATGCCGGCTCCTGAGCCCACACTAGTTTGTCTGCGGAAGACCGGTCATCAACAGCCTGCAGTCCTTCCATAAAATCGGGCACCAATGCACTGCAATTTTCGTCTGCAGCTGCATTCTGATCATCGGCACACAGAAGAATTTGGGGCGGCGTCGTATCAGGCGGGACGATTTCCACGGTTGTTGAGGCATGCAGTACAGCCGAATTTCCTGAATCAAACAACAGATCCATCGACACAGCCAGTTCATAAAGTCCGGCATCAGATTCCTGAGCCGATTCGATTTCAAGAAGCGCCCCTTCATATTCATTAAGAAGTACGCCATCTTTAAACCATTCGTAACTTAAAGGAACAGCTCCCTCCGACACCCGCGCCTCCAGCTGAATAGGATCGCCAATATCGTAAAGTCCGCCTCCATACAGTTCAAGAAGTCCGAGCGTATCCCCGGGAGTCAATGCTGCGCGTACGTAGCTTTCCGGATCGTAAGCGAGCGAGTCTACACACCATTCATAGGTTTTGCGGTTGCTGATTCCATCTCCGTTGGCATCCCCTTCCGGGCCGAGTTCAGGCACAGAAAGCATGAGGCTTTTTATGCCTCCAGGGATAGGCTGCATCCCGATCCCTTTCAGAAAGAGGAGAATTTCGTCCATCGACTCATAGGTCTGATCATCACCGAGGGTGGCGAAACCCGCAAGCACCATGGCCAGGGCACCGGGAAGGTGCGGCGCCAGAAGATTCACCATATTGCGGATATCAACATCGCTCCCGGGTGCCCGGTATAAAGACAGCGCCTCAATCATAATTTCTTTTGCCTCAAAAAAATTATGCTGGAAAGCCGCAACTGTTTCTTCATGGAGAGGCTGCTCAGGGTCATTGAGGATTTCAGCCAGCAGACCAAGCTCAAAAGAGCCGTCGGGTATGCCGTTTGCGGTAAAAGGCACGTCGGCGGTTCTGTCTACAGGACCGTTAATATCACAGAAAATACAGGAGATAAGCTCCATAAACTCCTGTAGCTGTGGATCCAGCTGATTCGCAATGGCGGGCAATGAACAATAGGTGGTGTCCAGATATCCACAGAAATTATAGCCTTCTGTCGGCCAGCTGAGTACAGGCCCGCCTAATTTCAGAATATCAAAGAGCGGCAAAGGGGCATAAGGGGCACCATCGCTATTCATGAGCCGGCAGCCGTTTCCTTCGGGACCGGGAATAGGCTCGGGCGAATACGTAACAGTAAGCGGATTTGTCTTACCTTTGGCTATCCGTACGTTAGATGTTGGCGTAGGATACCACCCCTCCAACTGAATGAATTCTATAGTTTGCGCACCTTTAGGGACCCCGTCTTCGATAAATCCGCTTTCGTGCCATTGATCGGTACCAACCCGGCGCCACATCGCCCCGGCGGCTACCGCTTCCGGTGGCGTAAGTTTAACTTTGAGAGAGCCTGTTTCCTCCTGCCCGTAAGCAGGCTGAAAAACCGCTATGAGGAGAGACAAAACAACGATTATTTTTTGCATGAGTGATCATCTTCCCTTAAAGATACCATGGCACAGAGTTATTTAAGTGCAGCTTACAGATAAAACAATTCTCACGGTGAATATTAATCCTGCCTTTTGACCTGTTGCTGAGATAGAAAAGGTATCGTTACGTTTTCAAAATAAAACGAAACGCTGCAATTTTCCTTCGCAAACATCAAAATACGCGCCAGACAAAATATGCAGGAACTCTTCGTTCTTTGTGCTTAAAAATTTAAATAAAAGCGGCCAGCCGCTTTGAAACGACTGGCCGCGAAGATACATCACCGGAAAGGATTAGATGTCAATAGGAGGCCAAACCGGTCCGCCCATCAGGATACTTCCGATCCAAAGAGCAAGCAGCGTCAGCCCGCCGAGCAGGACAGAACCAAGGCCGACTTCGAAGCCGCCGCAACCGCAGCCTTCGTCTTCACCTTCGCCTTCACCTTCAACAGGTGTCTCGCCTTCAACAGGGGTTTCGCCTTCAGTTACTTCGCCTTCGACAGGTTCACCTTCGACGGGTTCGCCTTCAACAGGTTCGCCTTCGACGGGTTCGCCTTCAACAGGTTCACCTTCGACAGGCTCGCCTTCGACAGGTTCACCTTCGACAGGCTCGCCTTCGACGGGTTCGCCTTCAACAGGTTCACCTTCGACAGGTTCGCCTTCAACAGGTTCGCCTTCGACAGGTTCACCTTCGACAGGCTCGCCTTCGACAGGTTCGCCTTCGACAGGTTCACCTTCAACAGGTTCGCCTTCGACGGGTTCGCCTTCGACTTCGCCTTCAACTTCGCCCTCGACTTCGCCTTCAACTTCACCCTCAACTTCGCCTTCAGCGGGAAGATAGAGGTCTTCTTCAACCAGGTCAAAAATTGCGTCTATATCGCCACCG
>Ga0209718_1003269_pt1 | contig 14683 bp, 16 predicted proteins | sample AD_JPNAS1_MetaG_FD_184420 | JGI IMG/M metagenome (GOLD analysis project Ga0209718, IMG submission 184420) | Active sludge microbial communities of municipal wastewater-treating anaerobic digesters from Japan - AD_JPNAS1_MetaG (SPAdes) (version 2) | ecosystem: Engineered > Bioreactor > Anaerobic... | reverse complement strand
CACCTACGTCGTCACCTCGATCCAGCTTGCGCTTGCGTTCCCCGGGACCGCCGGGTTCTTCGGGGCGTTCTCGGCCTTCGCCGCGATCTTCGCCGTCACCCAGATCCCGCTCGCCATCATCGAGGGCGCGGTCATTGCGCTGGTCTTCAAGTATATCGTCCAGGTCAAACCCGAGATCCTCACCCGCTTAAACCTCCTCTCCGAGAGCACCGTCAGGAAACTCCGGGAGGCCTCGGCATGAAGTACGGCATGGAGATCGCGGTCGCCGCGCTGATCGTCGTCTTTGCCGCCGTCTTCCTGTACCAGGACGCCGCGATCCGCGCATCCGGGGAGGAGGCCTGGGGCGGGGCCGACGGCAACGCCGCCGACCTCATCGAGGCCTCGGGCTACGAACCCTGGGTAGATCCCTTCTGGGAACCCCCGAGCGGTGAGATCGAGTCGCTCCTCTTTGCCCTGCAGGCCGCCATCGGCGCGGTCGTCATCGGCTACATCTTCGGCTACTGGCGGGGCAGCAGGAAAACCGCCTGATTTTTTTGGTAACCCGGCGAACCAGGGTATGGAGGATGTGAATATGTACGAGGTGCTCGAAGACTTTGCCCAGACAAACGCTCTGCGGCAGACAAGCCCCGGCCTCAAACTCTTCCTCGGGCTTGCAAGCATCCTCCTCTGCGTCTCGTCGCCCGGCCCCGTCGCCCCCCTGCTGGTTGCGGTCTCGCTCTCCGTCGCCATCCTCGCCCTCGCCCGCATCCCTCCCCGGGTCTACGCCCGCCTTCTCCTCATCCCGGTCTCGTTTGCGGTGATGAGCATCGCCGTCATCCTCTTCATCACCGGGAGCGGAACGGTCCTCTTTGAGGTCCCCGGCCTCCCCCTCGCGGTCACGGCCGACGGCGCGAACCTTGCCGTCCTCCTCCTTGCCCGGGTCTTCGGCGGCATGTGCTCGCTCTACTTCATCGCGCTCACGACGCCGATGACTGAGGTCTTCGATATCTTCAGGAGACTCGGGGTGCCGACCGTCCTCATCGACCTTGCCATGCTCATCTACCGGTTCATCTTCATCCTCATCGAGGAGGCCGGCCAGATATACCGCTCGCAGGTGATGCGCCTCGGATACGGCCGGTTCAGGGAGTCGGTGAACTCCTTCGGGATGCTCGCGGGGGCGCTCTTCCTCCGCACCTGGGAGAGCGGCGAGGCGCTGGTGCTCGCGATGGACGCACGCTGTTATGACGGAAAACTCGGTATCCCCGGCGACGCCCGGCCGATCTCCTACCCCGCTCTCGCGGTGGCCCTCGTCTACCTCGGGGCCGTGCTCGCAGTATCGCTCAAGACCGGAGGTCCGCTGCTCATATGACACCACTGCTTGAAACCGATAACGTCACCTACACCTACCCAAATGGTCCCGCTCCGGCCCTCTCCGGGGTGAGCATCACGATCACCGCCGGGTCAAAGACCGCTCTCGTCGGCCCGAACGGCGCCGGAAAATCGACGCTCCTCCTCATGCTCAACGGCATGCTCCGGCCGACATCGGGCGAGGTCAGATTCGAAGGCCGGTCGCTCGCCTACGACAACCGGAGTCTCCGGGGCCTCCGCCGCCGGGTCGGGTTTGTCTTCCAGAACCCGGACGTCCAGATCATCGCCCCGACCGTCGAACAGGACGTGGCCTTCGGGCCGGTGAACCTCGGCCTCCCCCCCGACGCCGTACGGCGGACGGTCAGGAGTGCGCTCGGCTACGTCGGGCTCCACGGCTACGAGAAGCGGCCGCCCCACCACCTCTCCGGCGGCGAGAAGAAGCGGGTCGCCATCGCCGGCATCCTCGCGATGGAACCTGCGGTCCTCGTCTTCGATGAACCGACAAACACTCTCGACCCAGCGAGTTCCGAGGAGGTCATGGAACTCCTCGACGAACTTGCCTCCTCCGGCCGGACGGTGCTCATATCCACGCACGACGTCGAGCTCGCCTACCGCTGGGCCGACTCGGTCATCCTCATGGAGCGGGGGAGCGTCCTCGCCCGGGGCCCGCCGGAGGAGGTCTTCTCGGACCACAACCTCCTTGCGGCCGCCCGCCTGAAACCGCCGGCCCTCCTCGACCTCTACAACGAGCTCGGTCTCCGGGGCGTCCTCGCCGGGGATGTTCCCCCGAAAAGCGTGCTCGAGTTCACCGACCGGATCGAGCGGGCGATGCACGGCCACGTCCCCGACCGGGACGAGCCCGGGACGATCTACCTTTGCGACGCCGACCGGATCGGCGGCGCCGGCGTCCGGGCGCTCGTGGAGCAGGGCGCGGTCGAGCATGTCGGGGCGATGGGCACCCGCGCGAAGGAGTTCGCCAACCGGGAGCGGATCCTCCTCGACTACACCTACGGGGTCATCGACAAGTGCATCTTAAAAGCCCTCATCGGGGAGAACTCGCTCATCATCACCACCGGGGGGATGGTCGAGCACGTTCGCCGGCGTATCGGGGAGTACAGCGCGGAGAGCGGGCGGACGCTCGGGGTGACCCCGGTGCGGGAGCCGGAGAGCACCTGGCCCGGCCGGGAACCGGCCCTTTGAGTGAGAAAAACCCTGACCTCGTTTTTGCATAACTCGGTGAGAAGTTTAATTGGGTGTCGCACCGGAGGTTATTACATGATGCTCGAAGAGGCTCTGCAGCGCATATCAGAACAGGCAAAACGGAAGCGGATGAGCCTGCCCGACCACAAGACCAAGATTGTATGCACAATCGGGCCGGCGTCAAACTCGCGGGCGGTGCTCGCCGACCTGGTCCGCGCCGGCATGAACGTCGCCCGGCTCAACCTCTCCCACGGAACATTCGAGGAGCACCGGGAGAACATACGAACCATCAGGATGGCGGCCGAGGACGCCGGGCTCCCGGTCACGATCTTAATCGACCTCCCGGGACCGAAGATCCGGCTCGGCGACCTCGCGGTGGAGCCCGTGGAACTTCAGAAGGGCGAAACCATCACCCTCACCGCCGCGCCGGCGTCTGACGATCCTTCCCGGATCCCGGTTGACTTCGAGCGGTTCCCCGATCTGGTCTCTGAGGGGTGCACCGTCTTCATCAACGACGGGTTCCTCCAACTCAGGGTCGATGAGGTCGCCGGGAAGGATGTCAGGGCGACGGTGATCATCGGCGGCACGCTGCTCTCGCGCAAGGGCGTCAGTCTCGTCGGCGGCGGGGGGATCGTTGCGCTCAGCGCCGTGACCGACCGGGACCTTGAGTGCATCGATTTCGGGCTTTCTGAGGGGATCGATACCTTCGGGATCTCGTTCATCGAGCGGGCGGAGGATATCAGGCGAGCCCGGGAGCACGCGGCCCGGGCGGGAAAGATCATCCGGGTGATAGCAAAGATCGAGCGGCAGGAAGCGCTTGCAAACATCGACGAGATCCTCGGGGAGACCGATGGGGTGATGATCGCCCGGGGCGATCTCGGGGTCCAGACTCCGATCGAGGATGTCCCGGCGGTGCAGAAGCGGATCATCCAGAAGGCGAACATCCTCGGCCGACCGGTGATCACCGCGACCCAGATGCTCGTCTCGATGACCGACAACATCCGGCCCACCCGGGCGGAGGTGACCGACGTCGCAAACGCCATCCTCGATGGGACGGACGCCGTCATGCTCTCCGAGGAGACGTCCATCGGGAAGTACCCGGTCGAGACGGTCGCGATGATGGCAAAGATCGCCCGCTCGACCGAGGAGAAGCGGTCAACCCTCGGGCCCGGGCGCAACCTGGTCGACTACTTCAGGAAGGGAAAAGGCCGGGAGGGGATCACCATCAACGATGTCGTCTCCCTCAACGTCATCGAATCGATGGACGCGCTCGGCATCAGGTACGTGCTGACGCCCACCCGTTCCGGGAACACCCCCCGGAGCATATCGCGGTTCAAGCCTGAGGCCTGGATCCTCGCGTTCACCAGGAGCCCCACCACCCTCAAGTTCCTGGCCTTCTCCCTACGGGGTCCATCCGTTCCTGATCAGCAGCGAGAAGGAGTACTGGCACGGGGCGATCCTGGACTCGATCCGGGACTCCGGGCTGATCAAACCGGGGGAGCGCGTGGTGCTGACCGAAGGGATATCCCCGGGGCGCGAGGGGACCGATTCGCTCATCATCCTGACGGTGGACTGAGGTCACCCTCGGGGGACAAAAACCCTATCCCCCCGGGAGTCGAATATTGAGCAGTTATGGGAGAGGTCATTCCCGCCGGGGGGGACGCCGCGCTTAAAGAGAAGACCGCCCGCCTCTCGGTCGCATCAAACACCTTTCTTGTCGCGACGAAACTGGCTGTCGGGGTTGCCATCGGCTCGGTCGGTATCATATCGGAGGCGATCCACTCCGCAATCGACCTGATAGCCGCGGTCGTCGCGTACTTCTCGGTCCGGCAGTCGGCCCGGCCGCCCGACGAGTGCCACACCTTCGGGCACGGGAAGTACGAGAGCATATCCGGGCTCCTTGAGGCGGTCCTGATCCTCGTGGCAGCCGTCCTGATCATCAACGAGGCGGTAAAAAACCTCCTCGAGGGCGCGGAGACGCTGAATGTCGATGCGCTCGGGGTCGGTATCGCCGTCATGCTCCTCTCGGCCGGGATAAACCTCTACGTCTCCTCGCGGCTGATGGCGGTGGCGAAGAAGACCGAGTCGATTGCGCTCGAGAGCGATGCCTGGCACCTGCGCACCGACGTCTACACCTCTGCCGGGGTCGTGGGGGGACTTGTCCTGATCAAGCTCACCGGGATTGTGATGCTCGACTCCTTCGTCGCGCTCGGTGTCGCGGTCATCATCCTGAAGGCTGCGTTCGACCTGATCAGGCGGTCGTTTGAGGACCTCGTCGACCGGAGCCTCCCCCCTGAGGAGGAGGCCCGGATCCGGGAGATCATCAACGAGCACTGCACGGCGGTCATCAGTTTCCACCGGCTGCGGACCCGCCGGTCGGGGCCGAACCGGTTCGTGGACCTCCATATGGTCGTCCCGAGGACCGCGACCCTTGAGGAGGCCTACGGCATCGTGAAACACGTGGAGGCCGACGTCAAACGGGAGTTCCCCCGGACGAGCGTCACCATCAGGGTCCAGCCCTGCACCGGCGAGGACTGTCTCGCCTGTGGGGTCCTGGCCACCTGCCCGGAGTGCGAGCACCTGACGCTCCACGGTGAGTTGGAGAAAGAGCGGTAACGGGGGGTCGGGGAGTCATTGGACCGCCGGGTTCAGTGATGCCTCAGAGCAGCGCCGTGAGGGCGAGGCAGGCCACGACCGGGACGACAAGGTTATCGTCCACCGGGCTCACCAGTTCGGCGACTGCCGCGACTGCGGCCGTCGCGAGGGCGGCCGGCGGCGGGACGAGGAGACAGAGGGCCGCCGCCGTCACCGTGGCCCCGGCAAGCGTCCCTTCGAGGGACTTGTGGTTGTAGATCCGGGTCCTCCCGAACCGGGTGCCGGCAAGGGTGGTGACGCTGTCGAGGAGCGAGAGCACCACGAGCCCATCGAAGACAATCGCTTTTTCGAAGAAGACGAGGCAGAAGAGGGCTCCGAGCGCGAAGAAGAGCGCTCCCCGGCCGGGTGCCGCGTCCCGCCGCTCGAGGTTTGCGATGATCGCCGAGACGACCGGGATGGTGTAGCCCCGGGAGACGGCGTCGGAGAGGATGAACCCTGCAAAGAGGGTGAGCACGAGGGTGGAGAGGGTGAGGTCGCGGTCGAACAGGAGGATAAATCCCGCAATCCCGAGGCCGAAGAGGAGGTGGACGACCTGGCGAAGCGGTTCGTTCATCGTACCTGAGGTTGGCGCGAAACGGGTTAAACCCTCTGCCAGCGGGAACCGGAGAAGGTCGGGCACGGGGCGAACCTGCCGGGTAACCCGTGAGCCCGGATTTTCCGGAGGTCCGGCATGCGGGGCCCTTGCCCGTACCGGAGAGGCGGCCGGTGCCGGGCGGAGTATGGAGGCCTCCGGTTGGTTTTACGGCGAATGCGCGTCCGGATCGGGGCGCACGAGCCCGGGAGTGTGGACGTTTGCCCCGGCAAGGCGACCCTGAGCGGTGGCTACGATCCCGCCCGGGAACTACTGCATCGATTCCAGATGAACAGACCCTATCTGGCCTTCGTCCCATCCCACCCGGAGCGCTCCCCTCCGTCCCCCCGCTTCGCCCGCGCTTCACCCAGGTAGAATACCCATACGCTTCTCCGGCAACCCCCACCCCGCCCGCGCTGCGCGCTCCTCCCCCGCCCCCCCCACCGGGGGCGAGGGCAGCCATGGCGATAGCCAGCGGGAAGGCCGTGCCAGGGGATGGTGCTGGCGGCGGTTTCCCTGAGGGGTCAGATGAGGTCCAGGAGTTAGCCAGGACCCGGTTCTCCCCCGGGTTCTCCCCGTGCACTGGACTGTGGTGGATATCGCCACGGAGGGGGGCAGTACGTGGGGATACCGGGGAAAAACTGTCTCACGAGATGCACCCCCCCGGATAGTGTGAAAAGAGATCGATACTCTCCTCCGTTGAGCGTGCCGGTAATTGGGAATCGTTGCACTACGTCGGTCCCGGCGGCGGCCGGGCCCTTACGGGGCCGGTGCGGCCCGGCAACCTCACCGTGAACGGCACTTCCGGATGAACGCCCGGGCCTCCTCGTCGGTGATCGCGTAGGTCGCCTGTGCCTCGAGCGCGACCACCCGGAGGATCACCGCCACGTCGTCGAGGCGGCGCTTGTGGTCCCCGCGGACGTGCTTTCTCACTTCGCGGAGAGTCTCAAGCGCGGTTCCGACGTTTGCTATCGTGCATAGGGCGCTCTCCCGGGTGCCGATCTCGACGGCGGGGAGGATACGGGGCGGGGGCCGGGCGGCAGGGGCAGGAGCCATCGTACTTACCCTCACGCTCCGGAGATTTGAACCTGCTGGACCCCTCTCTGCTAACGTATTTAACTGGAAACCTCAAATCAGAACTGAGTATCTCCCACCTGGGAGTTCGACCCATGACCGTGGACCATACAACCAGCGCCCCCGGGCCAGCCCGGTGGAAAGCCCTCCTTCAAAACCCCTGCCTAATCAGCCTCATAAAATTCATCCTTCCACTCGCCGTCATCCCGGCCATCTTTGCGGCGCTCTACCTGACTGAGCCCTACCAGCAGTTCCTCATTCTCTCCGGCCTGATCGCCGCCTACTTTGTCCCTCCGGCAGGGAAGGAGACGATCATCCCGATCGCGATCCTGATGGGTTACCCCTGGTGGCTCATTATGCTCGTGATCTTCCTCCTCGACGTTGCCGTCTCCCTCTTCGTCGTCTGGAACTTCGATCTCGCGCTGAAGATCCCGCTCGTCGGCCGGTTGCTCGAGAGTGGAATGGCAGTGGCCCGGAACTACACCGAGACCCAGCCCTGGCTCCGGCGGCTCTCGACGGTCGGGCTCATCCTCTTTGTCTTCTTCCCGCTCCAGGGAACCGGGGCGATGAACGGGTCGATCTTAGGAAGGCTGCTCGGGCTCGAGAAGTCCCGGGTCTTTTCGTGCGTCTGCATCGGGTCGTTCACCTCCAGCCTCGTCATCGCGCTTGGTGCCGACGTCCTCATCGACGTCTACCGGCAGGATCCGGCGCTCGGGATCGGGCTGCTGGTCCTGGTCGTTGTCGCCGTCCTTGCGGGGGTGGTGGGATGGCGGATGCGGGACCGAAGGCTCCGGGGCCGGGTTCCCCGGTGAGGGATCTTCGCACCTGCACCTCTCCCCACCCGGGATGTCGTCCTCCTCACACCGCCCCCGGGTCGTCCTCCCAGAGTCCCAGCCGGTTCCCCTCTGTATCCTCGCAGAGGGCAAAGTAGCCCCGCCCTGGGACTGCTCTCTTCCGGACCGCAACCCTTCCCCCGGCCCGCTCCACCCTGCCTGTATACTCCTCGACCGAAGGGACACCGACAAAGACCGTTATCGGCTCCCCGGGGTGGGCCCGCGGGAGTATCTCGCCGCCGATCCCGCCCGTCGCGAGCTCGAAGGCCCCCTCCATCCCCGGGAACGGTTCCGCCGTCCAGGAGAATACCTCCTCGTAGAACGCCCGCGCCCGCCCGGTCTCGGCGGCGGGGACGTTGAACCAGACTATCGTCGGCATGCATTCCGGTGGAGGCCGCGGCGCATAACTGTTTCCCCCGCTCCGGCGCTGAAGGTTTTTATAGGCGGGCACGGATAGGGTGGCTCATGGCGGCACTGGAGAAGCGCAGGTTCGGGAAGACCGGGGAGGAGGTCACGGTGGTGGGGCTCGGGGGGGAAGGGGTCCTGAGGACCTACGGGCGGCACGTAGAGGCACGGGCCGTCATCATGGAGGCCCTCAACCAGGGGATCACCTACTTCGACTCGGCGAAGGTCTACGCCGGGAGCGAGGACTACTACGGCGAGGTCTGGCGGAGCAGCCCCGATCTTCGGGCACCCGTATTCCAGGCCAGCAAATCGGCGAGCCGGCTGCATGCCGAAGCCGAGATGGACCTTGAGGAGACCCTCCAGAGGCTGGGGATCGAGACCCTCGACCTCTGGCAGATCCACGATATCCGGACCTTCCCCGAGATCCGGGAACTCGAGGGGCCGAGCGGCGCCCTTGCGGCGTTTGTCGAGGCAAAGGAGATGGGCATCGTCCGGTATATCGGGGTGACGGGGCACCACGACCCGGATGTCCTCTCGCACGCCGTGGAGAACTGGCCGGTCGACGCCGTCATGCTGCCCGCAAACCCCGTGGAAGGGGCACTCGGCGGGTTCCTCACCTCGACGCTCACCACCGCGAAGGAGCAGGGCGTCGCGGTCATCGGGATGAAGGTGCTCGGCAAAGCGAACTACCTCGTCCCCGATGCGGGGGTGACACCGGAGACCCTCGTGCGCTACGCTCTCGCCCAGGAGATCTCTGTCGCCATCGTCGGCTGTTCGACGCCCGCGGAGGTGCGGGCGCTTGCGGCGGCCGGGCGGAGCGGGCCGCTCGCCGACGACGAAGCGGAGGCACTCGTCGAAGCGTTCCGCCCCTACGCCCGCGAGCTCGCGTACTACCGGGGACACCTGTGAGACAGCCCTCCGGCGCCGCACTCTCCTGTCAACGATATATGCTGGCGGCGCCAACCTACCGGGAGGAAGCGGCGGCATGCCGCAGGGAGAGATACTGTTATGACAACGAGGGTGCTGCACCGGGACCGCATCGCCACATCGCCGGACGCCATCCTCGTGCTGGTCGTGCTCGTCATCTTCATGGACATGATGATCTACGGCCTCCTCATCCCGGTCTTCCCCGGGTACGCCTCCCGGTTCGGGGTGGACGAATCGGTCATCGGGGTCGTCTTCGGGGTCTACGCCGTCATGCTCCTCCTCTTCTCCATACCGATGGGCCTCCTCTCCGACCGGGTTGGGCGCCGGCCTCTTATCGTCGCCGGGATGCTCCTCCTCGCTCTCGCGACGGCCCTCTTCGGCCTCTCGACCACGGTCGTGCACCTCTTCGTCGCCCGGACGGTCCAGGGGGTGTCGGCCGCGGCCACCTGGTCCGCGGGGCTTGCGCTCCTTGCCGATACCTGCGAACCTTCCCGGCTCGGGGAGAGGATGGGTGTCACGCTCTCGGCCGTCGGTTTCGGGACCGTCCTCGGGCCGGTCGTCGGGGGGCTGCTCTACGAGTACCTGGGCTACACCGCGACGTTTCTCATCCCGGCGGTGCTGGTGGCCTCGGTCGGCCTCGCGGTCCTCGCCGTCCCGGTCCGTACCTGCAGGCAGGGGCGCTCAGAGATGCTGCCCCGGGGCAACCTCCTCCCGCTCGCCGCATGTGCAGCCGTGGTCGTCGCGGTCTCCGGGACTTACGGAGTCGTGGACCCCTACCTCCCGGTCTACCTGCACACTGCCTTCTCGGCGTCTCCTGCGATGATCGGCGTCGTGTTTGCGGTGCTGGCGGCCGCGGCCATCCTCGCCCAGCCGGCGGCCGGGAGGTTCTACGACCGGCACGGGGGCAGCCGCCACCTCATCGGCGCCGGGCTCCTCCTCTCGGGCGTCGCGCTCGTCGCGGCCATCGAGGCCCCGGCGTTGCCGCTGGTCGCCGCCGCCGTCTTTGCGCTCGGGATCGCGCTGAGCTGCGCCCTGGTGCCGGTGATGCCGATCATGGCCGGGATCTACCGGGGCCAGGGCTCGCAGGGCGCCGCCTACGGGATCTACAACACCTTCTTCTCGGTAGGGCTCTCGGCCGGGCCGTTTGCGGGGGCCGTCATCGCCGGCCGGTGGCCATTATCGGCAGTATTCCTCCTGCAGGCAACGGCTCTCGCGGTTACGGGGGTTCTCGGTTGGCTTGCCATCGGGAGGCTGCACTGGCGGTGATCCGGCCCTCATGCGCTATCTTCTTGGCGCGGCCGGGCCTACAGAATACCGCGTTTCTCTCCGGATGATACCATGCCGTTCGAACCCTGCCGTCGCCACGTCCCCGAACTGCTGCTCGCCTTCTTCGGTCTCATCCTGCTGGTCGTGAGCTCCGGGTCCGTCGGCGGGGAGGCGGGATCGTTCCTCACCGCCGCACTCGACGTGGCGCCCTTTGTCGTCCTCGCGATGCTCGTCTACCTTGCCGGGGACCGGCACCGGGCGTTCCGGTGGACCGCCGGCATCTGGCTCCTCGTCCTCGTCGGCGGCATTGCGGCCGCGACGGCAGGTTTCGGGGTTATATCCATCCTGCCGGCGGAGGCGCTCGAGGCCGAAGAGTCCGCTCCGGAGATGGTCGACCTTGCCCTGGCTGCAGAGGTGGCCTTCCTCCTCCTCGGCGTCCTCGGGGCAGCGCTCGCAAGCCTCGTCGGGTTCTCCCGCCGGTTCCGGGTATGGCTCGCCCGGTACCTCCCGTTCGACCCGGACTCGCTCCTTCACTCGGCTGCGCTCGTGGTCATCCTTGCCCTGACCCTGATCCCGCCGGTGCCCCTCCTGGTGACGGGGGTCCCGCCCTATCTCTCGCCGCAGTTCATAGAACTCCTGACGGAATCCGGGGACCTCCTCGGGGATACGGTCACGCTGAACGCCTATACCCTCTTCTGGACGATCTTCGGCTCGTTCTTCATCGCCGGCGCATGCGTGCGGCGAACGCCTCGTGAGGCCCTGGAGCGTCTCGGGCTCGTCCGTCCAACGTGGCGCGAGGTTGTTCTCGCGGTTGTCGCGGCGTTCGCGCTCGTCGTGGCGTTCCACTTCATCGACCCGGCGCTCGCCGCGCTTGTGGGCTCCCTCGGCCTGCCCGTCACCGACGTCGAGACCGTCAACCTGCTTTTTGCGGGGACGCTCACCATCCCCGGGATCATCGTAGCATCCATCACGGCAGGTTTCGGCGAGGAGGTCAGCATCCGCGGGCTGCTCCAGCCCCGGTTTGGCATCCTCCTCCCGGCGCTCCTCTTTGCATCGCTCCACGCGTTCCAGTACAGCTGGGACGGCCTCATATCGGTCTTCCTTGCGGGGATCGTCTTTGCCTGCATCCGGAAGCGCTCGAACACCACGACGTCGGCGATCACGCATACCATCTACGATCTCGTGCTCTTCGCCCTGCTCATGACGGGGATATCGATCTGAAGAGTCAGAGCCCGGGTTTTGTCCGAAGATAAGTCAGTGCTTCCGGCGGACCTTTGACTGGTGACCGACTTCCACCAACGATGAGCCGTCGTTGTTTCCCGGCATTTTTCCGAACTCTGCGTCGCGCGAGGAGGGCTATTGCCATGCCCAATTGGAGCGCGGTGCCCGACGAGTGCCGTGAGCACGACGGGTCGTGAAACGAGCACACATGATTGACCGCACGATCTCCCACAATTGAGCACAGATATGTGCAGATTACCTCTATTTCCCTCCGGGGATGACGATTGTGAAGAGTAGGGGAAGTCAGGAATGCGGACCCTGACAAAATCTTTATCTCCCATACTGCTCTATGGATAACTATGGTTACGACGATCCAACTCCAACCCGAGACCAAGTCTCGCCTGGATGATGTGAAACTCCATCCACGAGAAACCTACGACGAGACGCTGAACCGTCTCCTGGACATGGCGTATGATCCGGAACCGCTTTCCGAAGAGTCCATGAAGAAAATCGAAGAAGCCTTCGAAGACATCCGGGCCGGCAGAGTTCGCCCCTTCGAGGAGTATGTTCAGGAACGGGGCTTATGATATGGCGACTGCTCATCACGGCGGGTGCCGAGCGGGACCTCAATAAAATCCCGGAACCTGATAGCAAACGAATTAAGGATGAACTCCGTGCTCTGGCAGATGAACCGCACCCTAAATCTTACGTTAAAAAGATAAAGGGGCACTCACGCAGTCCCCTGTACTCTTTTCGTGTTGGGCAGTATCGAGCGATCCTCACCATCGAGGGCAATACAATGATAATCACCCTGGTCGAGGTCGGAAACCGGAGTAAAGTCTATCGGAGATATTGATGTGTCGCGAAAACTGCGAAACTGATACGTCAATCCCAACTCATTAGCCGGCACGCGACACAGCACCAGCCGACCGGAACGAGACCTCCCTTCCTCTCAACGACACCCTGAACATAGGTCCGGCTCATCGCGGACCTGCACACCTGGCACCTCGGTGCCGGCTCTCTTTTCCCTACGCTATAGGATAGCAAAAGCACGAAGGGTGTGTATACGTATCCCGGATACCCAACGAGACAGAACGGATCGAATAATAATACTCTGTGCAATAGTAAAAACGCTGAGGGGGAGATTTGAACTCCCGAGGGGCTCAACGCCCCACGGGCTTTCCAGGCCCGCGCCTTACCGGTCTAGACTACCTCAGCACAGAACGTGCATCATTAGTTGGCGCGTGAGTCTATTAATAATATCTCCCCGCGGCCGGGGTATCACGAACGTCCTCGCGCCTTCCAGCCCCGGGGATAGGTGCCGGGCTGCATCAGGACGGTGGTGGGGGCGACGACGAGCCCGGGTTCCCCGGGTTTCAGCGCCGGTGAACCGACGAGGGCCTTCCCGAGACCCACGAGTTCGCCGCGCCCGGTCACGATCGCGACCGTCTCGCCTTTCGCAAACCCGCCTTCCTTCCCGGTGATCCCCACCCCGGCGAGCACCGCACCGTGGCAGACGGCGTCGACCGCGGTGTCGCGGATGACGACCTTCGGGAGGTCGGCAACGGCGGCCCCCGGGGGGAGGATCATCCACCGGAGCGGGCCAGGATCGCCTTCCTGTGCCGCTGCAACGGCATCGGCGAGCTCGTGGAGCGAGACGGCGGTGGTCTCGTCGAACGGCCCGGAGCGTATCCGCCGGAGTTCCTGCATATGGGCAGAGACCCCGAGAGCGTAGCCCATGTGGATGCAGAGCGTCCGGATGTAGGTGCCGGCATCGCACCGGACGCGGAAGAGGACGAGCCGGCCCTGCATATCGAGGACTTCGATCTCCTGGATCTTCCGGATCCGGAGGCTCCGCTTCACCGCGCTCTTTCGCGGCGGCCGCTGGTAGATCCGGCCGGTGAACTCCTCTGCCACCCGGTCCACGGCCTCCCTCGATACGTCACCGTGGAGCCTCATCAAGCAGACATACTCCTTGTTGTGCGAGAGAAGGACGGGGGCGAGCCGGACGGCGCCGCCGAACATGACGATGAGCACCCCGGAGACCTGCGGGTCGAGCGTTCCGGCGTGGCCCACCCGCCGCCCGAGGATATCCCCGACCCAGGCGGTCACCTGGTGGCTGCTCGGCCCCCGGGGCTTATCGATGACGACGATACCGGACTCGGGGACACGGGTCTCTTCCCGGCCGGTCATGCCCCTTCCCGGCGGCGGTTCAGCGCCTCGAGGGTTCCGGCGAGCGATCCGTCCCCGACGACCACCGGGGGATGTCCGCCGGCCCGCATAGCGTCGGCGGTGATGTCGCCGATGGCGACGAGAAGGAGGCCGTCCCGGGGCCGCCACCGGGCCTCCCGGTAGGACATGGCGCTCGTGAAGAGGACGGCGTCGGCGGCGTCAAGCGCGAGTTCGGTCCCCGTGGGGACGAGCGCGTAGACCCGCTCCTCCCGGACCGTTCCTCCCGCTCCGGCGATAGCGTTATGGAGGCCCGGGTTCGGGACGTCGGCCCGCGGGATCCCGACTGTCCGTCCCCGGAGCCAGTCGCCGAGGTAGGGGACGAAGTCCCGCGAGTAGAACGAGGGGAGGACCTCCGCATCGATCCCCGACTCCCGGAGGACTTCTGCCGTCTTCGGCCCGATGGCGATCACCCGGGGCCACCGCTTGAGTTTCGGCCCGACGATCGCTGCCGGGAGGGCGCTTGAGAAGAAGAGGCAGTCGAACTCGCCGCGGTGGACGGCGTCGACGAACGCGGCGACCCTCTCCATCCGAAGTTCCGCCCGGAGCGGCGAGACCGTGTAGCAATCGTGGCCGTAGGAGGCGCAGAGCGCGCGGTCTCCTGCCGCCTTGTTTTCGAGCCGGGTGATGGCGATCTTCATCGCTACAACCATCGCCTTCGTGGGATATGACTGTATCCCCGGTACAATCCGGTTGGTTTATCCCCGGCGGTTCCGATCGATAATGAGCGTGCTCATCGGTATCGTCTTCGGGGCCGTCATCGGCATCGGCTGCGGCGCCATCAGCGGCCTCGTTCCCGGCATCCATGCAAACACCATGGCGGGCCTTCTCCTCTCGCTCCAGGCGCTCCTGCTCGCCTGGTTCGAACCGGTGGTCATCGCGTCGGCCATGTTTGCCGCGCTCGTCACGCATACGTTCGTCGACTGCGTCCCCGGGACGTTCCTCGGCATCCCCG
>Ga0209718_1003268_pt1 | contig 14684 bp, 14 predicted proteins | sample AD_JPNAS1_MetaG_FD_184420 | JGI IMG/M metagenome (GOLD analysis project Ga0209718, IMG submission 184420) | Active sludge microbial communities of municipal wastewater-treating anaerobic digesters from Japan - AD_JPNAS1_MetaG (SPAdes) (version 2) | ecosystem: Engineered > Bioreactor > Anaerobic... | reverse complement strand
AAGCCAGTCATATCGTCGTCGCAACGCGTCCAGGCGGCTGAGCTGCTCCACAGCATCATCGCCCTTTGCCAACATGACTCCCAGGATCAGCGCATCCACGAGCGCCAGAGCCGCGCCGAGAGGCCTAAAGGCGTCCATCGGGCCACGCTGAACCAGGAAGACCTGAGTTGCTAGAGGGTGCATTCGCGAGTTCACGAGATCGGTTATGAGTATCGTTTCGCCGCCCTGAGCGTTCAGATGCTCAAGCACTGCCATGGCCTCCCGGTTCACACTGCGAAAGGCGAACACCATGGCGAGATCACATGCGCTGGCCTGGAATATCTGATCGAACAGACGTCTGCCTGTCTGGTTTACGCGCACAACGTTGCATCCGAGGCGCGACAGCCAGAATTCTGCCAGTACTGTTAGGCTGGCCGGAGCACCCTCGCCGAAGACAATGAGCTTTTCAGCGTGGATGATCCGTCCAACAGCCTCCGCCACCTGATCCTCGCTTACATTCAGGAGAAGTTGCTGAAGATGATGGCAAGTCTCGCTTACGATTGTGGCCAGTGGCCCGCCCTCCGGAGACTGCGAGTGGACCATCGCAGCCACTCGCTCTGACGACCGGAACTGGCTGAGCACTTCCGACTGGAGTTGCTGCCTCATCGAGGGATACCCTTGATAGCCCAGGAGTTGCGCAAACCGAACCACGCTGGATTCGCTCATCTGCATTGCAGATGCCAACTCAGCGCTCGACATCATGGCAGCCTCAGGCCCGTTCTGGAGCACGAAATCGGCCAGGCGCCGCTGCCCCCGGCTCATGGATTCATACTTCAAGTGAATGCGCTCAGTCGTGGTGACGGCGGTGGCATCGGCACGCATGTAGGCGCAACACCCTTTCGGATTCCGGTTGGTTCGGCTGAAAGTCACAAGTGGCCGCAGGTGGTAATTCAACAAACCTTGCATGATTCCTTCCGGTGCAAGAAAACTTGCATAGTCGAGATTATGCAGAACAGCAGATTCATACGACCATATCCAAACTCCGCTCCCGCCAAGCCTTCAATCCTTGAAGAAGACGATGCTTGTTGCGCCGCACGCGGGAAGATGGTACCATCGAAATGCGGCATCATAGCATCACAACATCATGATGTCATGACGCAATGATAGGACAATGTAGTAGCTTTGCGCGCATGTCCTGTCGCATAGGCAGACTGATCACAAAATGGGGCGATGCATCATGGAGACTCCTCCACGCTCACTGGCGAAGTTCTTCTGGGATACGGACCCCATGCATCTCGATGTCGACGCGGACTGCTTCTTCCGGCATCATCCAGTCCCCGGGCGCAACAGGCCACTTCCGCCTCACCGGTGAAGCCATTGGCACAGTGCACGGCTTCCTGAACAATGTAAGGGTGACGTTTCTTCGCTATCCGTACGAACTGCCCTTCCCGCCCATTACGTTGAGCCGCGTGTCCATAGCTGATCCATGAGATATCGGCCTAATGAGGATCACCGCAGTCTCGGGCGTGTCCGCCGAGGCGCCCGCAAAGGAGGTCTATGCAGCTTGGCTCTGGAGTTGCTCACGGTTTCGTCGCGAGAGATGACGCCGTCGCAGCTCAACGACGTCATCCAGCTGTGTTCGCAGGTGTTCCAGTGCGACTACTCATACTACATGAACCTGCCGCTTGACCGAGTTCATGTTCTCGGGTACATCGACGGCCTGCTGGTATCGCACGCCCTATGGCTCGACCGCCGCCTACGCATCGGCAGCGGTCCGTGGCTGAACACGGCATATGTCGAGGGCGTCGCGACTCGCGAAGATCGCCGCAAGCAAGGATTCGGTTCAGCCGTGATGCGCCGCCTGCAGCGCGAGATATCTGGCTATGATCTGGGCGCGCTTTCGCCAAGCCGCCCGGAATGGTATGAGCGCCTCGGCTGGGTTCGCTGGCAGGGGCCTCTTCGGATCGTGAAAGACAGTGACATCCTCGAAACGCCTGAGGAGTGCGTGCTGGTGTACCGCACTCCGCGCACACGGGAGGTCGACGTCACGTCGCCCCTCATTGGAGAGTGGAGACCGTTCGAGCTCTGGTAGCCTACAAGTGCGTCGGCAACCCTTCGCGTCCCCACGATTGACCAGATGGAAAGGATCCTGGGCATGGAGTTCATACCCGCAAAGACCATCATCTCAGGCTATGCAGACGGCAACTCGTGGTTTGGCGAAAACTACAACATGAACATCTACAAGGGCTGCTGCCATGGGTGCATCTACTGCGACAGCCGCAGTGAATGCTACCGGATTGAGGACTTCGATCACGTGCGCGCAAAAGACAATGCCCTCGACCTGATCGCACGGGAGCTGAGAAGCAAACGCAGAAAGGGCGTTGTGGGCACCGGCGCAATGAGCGATCCCTATAACCCATTCGAGCGGGAGCTCCGCCTAACGCGAGGCGCGCTGGAACTCGTAGACGCGCACGGCTTCGGGGCTTCGATAGCAACAAAGAGCGATCTGGTGACGCGGGATATCGACATGCTCGCCGCGATCAAGACTCATTCGCCCGTGCTAGTCAAGATAACCGTCACAACAGCCGATGACGAGCTGTGCCGCAAGATCGAACCGCGTGCGCCAGTAGCCTCCAGGCGATTCTCTGCTATCAGGCAGCTTGCCGGAAACGGCATCTTTGCAGGAATACTGCTCATGCCGGTACTTCCGTTCATAGAAGACAACGACGACAACGTGGTCAGCATCATCCGCTTGGCGAGCGATGCCAGAGCAAGGTTCATCTACCCGGCCTTCGGAGTCACATTGCGTCAGAACCAGCGAGAGTGGTACTACTCGAAACTCGATGAACACTTTCCTGGCCTCAGGCTCAAGTATGCCAGGCAGTTCGGCAATGCGTACGAATGCCATTCTCCCAGGGCGAGTCAACTGTGGCGCGTGTTCTGCTCAGAATGCGATAGGCTGGGCATCCTGTACAAGATGGAAGACATCATTGAGGCTTACCGTCAGCTATACAGCAGCGCTCAGCTCTCGCTGTTCTGAATAGGGCCTCATGCACCTCATTCGCCATATCCCACACATTGCAGTCCTGGTTCGCGAGGATCGCAACTACAGTGCTGGTATCAGGGTAGTACCTTAGCACGCCGTCAACCCCGGGGTTATCCCCGTCTTTCTGTATGTACATGATTCTGCCGCTGCCAGGCTCGAACGCGAATTCGAATGCGTAACCCGTCATGTACGTGGCGAGCGCGGTCTGCCTGTACATGACCTTGGGAGTCAGCATGTCTTTGGTGAGTTGCTCAGACAGCAGCTTGTTGGCTGTGAGCGCCCTCATGAACGCGTCCAGATCCCCCACTGTCGTGTAAGCGCCCGAGTCGGGCGAGCCCATGGGGGGAAACGAGTAGATGTTCTTCCGCCAGCCTACCAGCTTCCCCTCATCGTCTGTCACAGCCGCGTAACCCTCCGCCGCATTCTCGGCCGCCTCGTCCATTGCCACGAATTCGGTGTCGGACATGCCTGCCCGCCCAAACACGTTCTCACGGACGTAGTCTCGGTACTTCTGCCCAGTAAGCTTCTCCACCACCAGACCGGCCAACACGAACGCGCAGTTGTTGTACCTGCATCCTTCGCCGGGCTCGAAGTTGGCCGGCTTGTGCACGAACTGCGGCAGGAAGTCGATAGTCTCCCTCACTGAGTAGTTGGGCTTATCCTTCCAAATGGCCTCGTAGCTCTCCCCCGCCTCCTCGTCAGCGTCGTCGCCTATTCCAGACGAGTGAGTGAGCAGGTGATATACGCTGACCCGCGGCGAGATCGACGTACCATCGAGGCCGAGGATGTCGAGCACTCTATCATGGAGCGACAAGAGCCCGCGCTCCACTAGCTGCAGCACGGCCACCGCGGTGAATAGCTTAGTGATGGAGGCTGTATCGAACCTGGTAGACACGGTATTTGGGATTCTCCAACCCCTGTGCGCATACCCATACGCGCCCGAAAACAGAACCTCCCCGCCTCGCTTCACGAGCCCCGCGCCGGAGAAATGGCGCTGCTCATGGTGGGTCTGGAAGACTGACGCTACGGCCTCGACGGCGTCTGAGACCTCGTTCCATGTGCCGGCGTGTCTGGGCATTGCGTCTCACATCCATTCTGACAGCAATCCGAGCTCTGCCCGTACCGGCACGGCGCGGACTGCGAAGTGGTAGTTCACATACAGGTGTGATAGACTTCCCAATGTACGATGCCAGACGCAGTATCTCAGAGATGGTAGCTGCTGTCAATCGCCCAGCTGGGCAGGTGTCCAGCTCGGCAGGTGTCTAGCCTGGCAGAGTGTAGTGAGCAAATCCGCATGATGCGAGGTGCACCGACGAAAGCCATGGGACGTACAATGTTGTCTGCTGCTTTCGCAGTTGAGCTTGTATTTGCAGCGTATTGCATTCACTCAATGTCATATCAAGCAACAAGCCGAAGCATCATGCGTATCGGCGCCTTTGCCACGTTCGTCCTGCTGACGATGACGTCAATCATAGAATGGAGTCCGCGTTGGTATGCCTTTGCGGCGCTGCTGCTGATATGGGCGCTGCTCGGCGCAATAGCGCTCGGGCGGAAAGGCCTTGACGGTGCAGCATTCAGAACCGGCAGCGTAATCAAAAATGGAGTTCTGGCGTTTCTGGCTGTGCTGCTTGCCCTGAGCCCCGCCCTGATATTCCCACAGTACAAACCGCCGCAGACCACCGGCGCGTATGACGTCGAAACGGTGACCTACACCTATACTGACGAAGATCGTGACGAAATGTACTCCGACACCGGCGGGCCTAGAAGGCTCACCGTACAATACTGGTATCCCGAAAACGCCGCCGACAAATGCCCGCTTATCGTCTTCTCTCATGGGTCGTTCGGAGTGAAGTCGAGCAATCTGTCGCTCTACCGGGAGTTGGCGAGCCACGGTTATGTGGTGTGCTCAATCGACCACACATATCAATGCCTGTTCACCTCCGACACAGACGGGAGAGTATCGCTGATTGACAGAGGCTTCATGCGGGAAATCCTCGCTGAGGACGCAGAGCGCGACAAGACGCAGAGCTACGAGTACTATCAGAAGTGGATGGGAGTACGCACTGGCGACCTGAACTCGGTTGTCGACTATGCTCTCAACCAGGCAGCTAGCAGCGATCCTGATCCTGTCTATGCACTCATCGACACAACGAAGATTGGCGTTATGGGGCATTCACTGGGAGGTTCTGCTGCACTCGGAATCGGCAGGACTAGACATGATGTGGGTGCAGTTATCGCTTTGGAGTCGCCCTTCATGTGCGATATCATCGGCGTCGAGAACGGGCAATTCGTGTGGAATGAAGAGACTTATCCCGTACCCGTGTTGAACATCTACTCAGACAGCTCATGGAGTCGTCTGGATCAACTGCCACAATATGAAGCGAACGCGGAACTGCTTGCAGATACGAATACGATCTCCTACAACGTGCATATGCGAGGGGCCGGGCATCTGTCCTTGACAGATCTGGCGCTAACGAGCCCATTGCTTACACGCATACTGAATGGGCGGAAAGCAGGCATAGACACACACTACTGCCTAACCACCATAAGCCGGTTGGCGCTGGACTTCTTTGACTGCTACCTAAAGGGAAGAGGTACGTTTGTGCCGCAGGCATCCTACTGAGCGCAAAACGCAGAGGAGGCATTCGTCAAGTGACTCAGAATCAGGAGCCCAGAAGCAGACTACTCGATCAACTGATCGCGTTCCGCGACGAACGAGACTGGGAGCAATTCCACACCCCCAAGAACCTCGCCTCCGCTCTCGTCGTAGAGGCATCCGAACTGCTATCGATATTCCAGTGGACGCCCGACTCCGAGCTTGGCGCCAGATGCGCCGAAAAGCGCGAGGAGATCGATCGCGAAGTCGCCGATATCTACATATACCTTCTATTCCTGGCACACGCCCTCGGCATCGACCTCAACGAAGCCGCAAAGAAGAAGATGACCCTGAACGCCGAGCACTACCCGGCCCACAAGGCCAGAGGAAATGCGAGGAAGTACACAGAGTTGTGATCGCCTGAAACAGGAGGAATCACCGTTGAGCATCACTTTGCGCCTTGAGCGGCCTGAGGACTACCGCGCTGTGGAGAACCTCACCCGCGAAGCATTCTGGGGATTCACAGGCCCTACATGCGACGAGCACTATCTGGTCCATTTACTCCGGAGCGTCCCGGCGTTTCCGGCGCATTTCATGAAGACCCGGTTTTCGCGGTGAAATCGGAGGAGGCTGAAGCGTTTAACCGAACGTTTTCCCATAAGGAACCAGCCTCGATGATCCCGTTTGACGTGCTTACACACAAGCTGGATCCGGCGGCGCGACAGGCCGAGATGGGTGTGCGCATACCTGCCGTAACGCCAATACAGGTCAAGGACGGCGCCTAGGCGTATCGCGGCTCACCACGCTCTTTTTCGCCTGCGAACGAAAGATCTTCCCCCGATGGGCAAACGCTTCGCTGGAGGAACTGAAGAGCGGTGCGCTGCTGGAGAGTCTGCTACGGTGGCTCGCTCCTTAATCGAATAGGCACTGCCAACTGCAGGGAGGAATCGTGATGGCGCAGAGGTCCATTATCATCATCGGAGCCGGGATTGCCGGGCTGGCGGCAGGCTGCTACGCACAGATGAACGGCTATGACACTGAGATCTACGAAGCGCACGACAAGCCTGGAGGGCTGTGCACCGCATGGAAGCGCAAAGGCTACACCGTGGATGGTTGCATTCATCATCTGGCCGGAGCAAGCCCGGCGGTTGAGTTCTACCGACTGTGGGAAGAGCTCGGCGCAGTCCAGGGGCGTGAGATGGTCTTTCGCGATACGTTGACGCAGGTGGAGTCGGCTGATGGCCAGGTCCTGACCATATACACCGACATTGATCGACTGGAGCGCCACATGAAGCAGCTATCGCCGGCGGATGCCAAGGTGATCGAGGAGTACACCAATGGAGCCCGGCAGTTCACCCGCATCGACCTATTCTCACTGATGACCATGACTCCGCTGCAGACCGCGCTCAAGGCTTTGCCCGTGGCAGCGGCCTTCGCCAAGTGGAGCAGTCTGACGCTCGACCAGTTCGCAGCGCGTTTCCAAGACCCGTTCCTGCGCCGTGCCTTCCCTACCGTACAGTACGATTTCGCCGATATACCCATGTTTCTTCATCTCAACTTCCTTGCCGGCTGCCACAACAAGACCCTGGGCTGGCCCAAGGGCGGAGCGCTCTCCTTTGCCGGGAGCATGGCCGACCGGTACGAACGGCTGGGCGGAAGGATTCACTATCGCTCTCGGGTAAGCAGAATACTGGTCGAGGGCGACCGGGCTGTCGGCATAGTCGCAGATGGCACCGAGCACAAGGCCGATGTAGTGATCTCGGCGGCTGACGGTCATTCCACCATCTTCGACATGCTGGGCGGCAAGTTCGCAGACGAACGTATCAGGCGCTACTATGAGGCAGCTCCACGGCACATAGAAATGGCGCTGCAAGTCTCGTTTGGGGTCAATCGCGACATGGCGGAAGAACCGCAGGCGCTCACCTGGTTCCTGCCCGAGCCGGTCACCATCGTCGACAGGGATCTCGACCGGATCGATGTCGAGGTCTACAACTTCGATGACACCCTGGCGCCTGAAGGAAAGACCGTGGTAAAGGTGATGCTGAGCGCCGGCTACGACTACTGGAGGGGGCTACTCGCGGCCGGTCGGGCGAAATACGATGGCGAGAAACAGCGCGTAGCAGCTCTGGTGCTGGGGTTGCTCGAACGGCGCTTCCCGGGCATCAGCGCACAGGTTGAGATGACGGATGTGGCTACGCCCGTTACCACAGAGCGCTTCACGGGCAACTGGCGAGGGCTGCAGGCCTGGGGCGTTCCCGGAGAGCCTTTCGCCATGTTCCGGGGACTAACCCGCACCCTGCCAGGGTTGCGCGATATGCACATGGTCGGGCAATGGGCGGAAGCCACAATCGGGCTCCCGACAGCAGTGGTGTCCGGCCGTCGCGCCATCCAGACCATCTGCAGGCTCGACGGAAAGCGGTTTCGGACAATGGTCGATTAGGTGTGATCGAAGGCCCAGACCGGCATCTCTCCAGCAATTCGATGCTATCAGAGTATTCAGGCGTTCAGTGGGAGGAATGAGAACCATGCAGAACAGGAGTGCGGCAAGCCAGCCGCCAGGGGGCACCGACGCCCTGCTTCCGGACCACCATGCCCTGCTATTCTCCGCCCTTGCGCGGAGCATGCTCTCTACCTGCGGAGAAGCTGCAGAGGCCATATTGACGGAGGCGGTCAAGTCGTACGCCCTCGAGCGAGGCAGGCGCATGAGAAGAAGAGCCATCGCCAACGGTGACGGCACCTCCATGGCGTCATACAAGGCATACTGCGAATGGACTGCCCCGCCCGGATCTATCTCGTCCATCGTTGCGGCAAGGTCCCCGGTTCTCATTACGCACACTCTCGTCTGTCCTTGGTATGAGGCATGGAAAATGGCTGGGCGACTGCGCGAGGGCGCCTTCTACTGCAGATATGTTGACGAATACCTGGTCAGGGGCTTCGACGAGAGCCTCACCCTGGACGTTAAGACGATGCACGACTCCTCATGCCCCCGCCGTTGCGAGTTCAGGTGGAATGGAATAGACCTAACGCAGGAGGAGGAAGTCCGCATAGACGCGATGCGCGCCCGCGCAGAGCAGCAGGGTTACGTCAAGGATTGGCGTTACCACATGGGCCATCTCATAAGCTCCGTCGCGCGTTCCCTGAGGAGGCACGGCATTGACGAATCGACCGTGCTCATCCCGGCAAGGGCAGACTTTGCATCCTTGTGCGGGGAGGCCGCCGCCAGCGTGTTTGATGATTACGATGACGTTGACTACGACGCTGAATGAGCAGTGAGACGCAGAGGGCGGCCATCTCATCGGCCGCGACGTACATCTCCCAGTACCCACCCGTGAATCCTTCAACGAGGATGTCTATGTCCGACTTGTCGTGGAAGCGACCTTCAGCGAGCGAGCCGTACAGCGTGACCGCTGAGGCCGAGCAGCGGGTCTTGGGGAGATCGGCGATGCGGCGCGCACGTTCCATCGCATCAGCCCTGACAAACTCGGCACGTTCTTTGGACCCTCGGAACACCGCATCACGGGTTTCGGGTACATCCCACCCGTTAGTTCCATAGTCGACCACGGTCACACCTCCTCGAAAGACAAGCTGTTGCAGCAGAGTGTTTCCCCCATCGCTGGGGTAATTCCCGCATCGCCAAATGCACGGTGCATCTCGTGTTCAGCTATGTCTGTGCGGCGTCTATTCCTCGATCTCATACACCAGCGTCACGTCTTCGCTGACCGACACGTCTTTCGGGTCTATGTCCACTGCATGATTCGAAACGCTTTCGCACACCACGCCGTAGGCAGGCCCGGACAGGCGAATCTCGTCCCAGCCGTGCGCTATGCTCTGGAGCTTCCCCAACGTCGCCCCAGCCGCCTGTGCCAGCGACTCGGCACTGAGCCTTGCCACTTTGACGGCCTCCGCAAGGGCCTGCCGTCTCAGACTCTCTATGCCCTTGACCGAAAAGCGGATCCGTATCTCTGCGCCGCTGTTTCCCTGGGAGACTGCCCCCAACACGCGGTTGAGCATGCCCTTATCAGCCGGCAGTTCAATCTCCAGGCGGTGCGAGGCCGAATACCCGTCGAACTTGTACCGGCCCTTCTCCTCGCGATACTCGACATCCACACGGAAATCGGCAGTCTTCAGCTCTGCGCATTCAGCCCCCGATGCTGCCAGATCCCGGCGCAGGGCCGCTGTGCGCCCGTTCAGACTATCCACGCATTCCGCGTAGTCCCGCGCCTTGCTTCCGGCAGTGAACGACAGCGTCACAACATCCGGCTGCGCCGACACATAACCCCTTCCCTTAACGGTGATGACGCCCATGGAACATCCTCCTCGCCGAGTACTCTCGACCAGTACTACGGATTGTCGCAGGTTGTGTAGACACGCTGTGCCTGTACCTGCGCGCGGCCGCCAGTTCGAGTATTATCCATAGCGCACGAGGAACCTCCCGCGAGTCACTATACCGCTCCCTCCCTACGGGAAGACGGGTTCGCCCGCTGGGCACCGAGGCGAAGTTGGGACTACTGAAGGAAAAGGGCGCGGGCTGCAGGCAACTTGTGTGGCAGCGGACAGGCTTCCCGTCAAACCTGTAGGCCACACGGTATGCATCGCCTGCATCCATGGAAAGGTCCGGGCGTAAGGGCTTGCTCATCTTGAACCTCCGTCTATTCCCGCTCGGGCGGAGGCGGCGGCGTCTGGCAAAGCAGTGTGATGCGAGGCCTCGACGGGGAAACCGGCATCACACAGGGATTCGCTGAGCCTGAGGCCGCTTGGGCGCTTCTAGCTGGGCCTGCAGAGTTCTGCGATCTCCGGGGCTAAACGCAGAAATTTCCTGCCGCGTGAGTGCAGAAAATCTCCCTTGAGCGCCTCCAGAGGGGAGAAAAGCTGCACGCATACCCCCTGCGGGTATCCATCATGGCATCGCCCCGAAATCGACCCGGGCTATCGGCATCAGGCCCCAAACTCACCCATCCCATGCTGCCCGATTACTATTGATCCGTGAGAATCATCGATCCGCCCTGCATATGGAGGTACACATCTTGCCCCTGCAGGAACATGCCGTGGCGGGCCGGATCGAAACTCACTGCCTTGATCTGGGTGCCGCCGCACTCGATGTCGTACTCCACTTTCTCTCCAAGGTAGGTCACCTGTGCGATACGCCCTCTGGGCGCTGGCCCGTCTATTTCAGGGCTCAGGTCCACCGACTCAGGCCGGATGAGCAGCGATACCCGTTGCCCCACAGAAACCGACATCTTTGGCCTGCACACCACGTAATTCGTAGTGCCGAAGGAAGCAGTGACCTCATCGCGGTCCACCCTGAGCACTTCGGCGGGCAGGGCATTCACCTTTCCTATGAAGCCCGCAACGAACACTGATGCCGGATTAGCGTATATCTCCTGCGGAGTCCCTTCCTGCTCGACCTTGCCCAAGTTCATGACCACAACCCGATCTGAAATACTCAGCGCTTCTTCTTGGTCATGAGTGACGTAAACACTTGTCATGTTCAGAGAGCGCTGCAGACGCCTGATTTCCGAGCGCATCTGCACACGTCGTTTCGCGTCCAGGTTGGAAAGAGGTTCGTCAAGCAGGAGGACACTGGGTTCGGTCACTATGACCCTGGCAAGGGCCACCCGCTGCTGCTCGCCTCCTGATAGCTGATTGGGATACCGGCGTTCCATTCCCTGCAGCCCAACCAGATCGAGCACGTGAGCGACTCGATCGCGCCTTTCGGCCACGGATATGCCCTTAACTGCAAGCCCGTATGAGACGTTATCAAACACACTCATGTGTGGGAACAACGCGTAGTTTTGGAACACAAAGCCTATGTTCCGTCTGTTGGGCATTATGTTGGTTACATCTTGACCGCCTATCAGTATGCGTCCGGTGGTTGGGTTCTCGAATCCGGCGATCATCCTGAGCGCGGTAGTCTTTCCGCAGCCGCTCGGCCCGAGCAGGGTCACCAGTTCGCCGGGCTGCACAGCCAGGTTCAACTGCTCGACCGCGTGTACATCGCCTCGCTCCGGATGCCTGAATATCTTGCTTACTCCTTCGAGTTGAATGCCCTTTGCCATTTTATGACCCCCCTCGTATCAGCGGATCTGGGCAACCGCAGAGTATTCGCTCATGCCTGCGCGACGCATGATCCATCTGAGGATGCCCATGGTGATGAAGACTATAGCTATGACCAGCATGGAGAAGCCCGCCGCATGACCGAGCTCAAGCTCAGTGGCGCCTTCCAGAATCCTGACGGTAATAAGAGTCCAGTTCACGGAGATCAGGAAGATAGTCGCGCTGATAGCGGTCATGGCCCTGATGAACATGATCTCAAGGCCTGCGAAGAAGGCCGGCGCTATCAGCGGCACAGTGATCTTCCGGAAAGTCACTGCAGTGCCGGCGCCCAGGCTCGTCGACGCCTCTTCTATCGCCGGATCCATCTGGTGCAGTGTGGCCACGGTTGCGCGGATGCCGGTTGCGCTGTATCTGAATACATATGCGGCGATGAGTATCCACGCGGTCCCCGCCAATGCTATGGGAGGGTTGTTGAAGGCCAGCAGATACCCAATGCCCACGATTATCCCGGGCAGGCTGTAGTTGATCATCGACACGAACTCCATTGCGCTTCTGCCCGGGAACGATTTGCGCGACACCAAGTAGCCCACAAGTATGCCATAGATGCCGCCAATGGGCATGGCTGTAAGCGCTATGATCAGGGTGTCTCGGATGGCTTTTCGGCCGAAAGTGAAGACGTACCTGTAGTTTTCGAGCGTGAATGTGTGGTTCGCTCCCCACGCTCGCACCAGTGACCCAAAGAGTATCGAGCCATAGAGGAAGAATACGAAAACGGATATGGCCAGGCACAGGGCCAGCAGCAGTCCGCTGACCCACGGGGGCACCAAACGCCCATCGCCTGAAGCCGCCGACTTGCCTGAAATGGTGACGTAGCTCCTCTTGCCCACCCATTGCCTTTGGATCGCGAAGATCAGCAGCGAGGGCACGAGCAGCAGGAAGCATAGCGCCGCCCCGCCCTTCATGTCGTAAAGCCCAGTGATCTGCAGGTAAGCCTGGGTAGGCAGGACTGGGAAACGGGCCCCCGACAGAATCAGCGGGCTGGCGAAGTCCGCAAGTGAGCTGGCGAACAGCACCAGCAGTGCGTTGGCGATACCGGGTATCGTCAGCGGCAGTGTAACCGTAAGAAACACCCTAAGCCTCGACGCTCCCAGGCTGAACGCAGCGTCCTCCATGCTGAGATCGACATTGGCGAGGATGCCGCGCAGGGTGAGATAGGCAATCGGGAAGTAAGTGAGCACCTCTGCCAGGAGGGCTCCCTGCAGCCCGTACAGGTTCACGTTCTTTAGGCCAAGGATGCCGTACGTGATCAGCCCCCTGGGCCCGAGGGCGAACAGGATGGCCAGAGCCAGCGTAAACGGAGGCGATATCAGAGGCAGCAGGCAAGCCACGTCGATCATGCCTCGCCAGAAAGCGCTGATGTTGGTTCTGGTGTAGGTGAAGGCAAACAGATAGCCCAGCGCCGTGCCGATCAAGGCGACCAGCCCTCCGAGGAGCAGGCTGTTTCTGAGTGCAAGGCGGTTGTTGGGCCTCGACAGTATTGAAATTAGGGCCTTTGCTGACAGATGCCCCTTGTCGACGAATGCGGCCTGCATGAGCTTGAGGAGGGGCCATAGGATGAATATGAACATGGCAACCCAGACCAAGACTACCGTGAGTAGCAGCACCGGATCGCGCGCGAGATTTGTCAATTCGATGCGCCTCTTCTCGCGACGCATGATTGCGGACGTAGACGACACTCCATTCCCTCCCTCAAGAGGCGGCCTTTCGGCCGCCTCTCACGGATGCGCGTAGTGCGCATAGTGCGTATGACGCTAAGCCGGTTGCCCCGCTGACAACTACTGCCCTAGCACCTCAGTGACCCAGCGGTCGATCAGGCGCTGGCGATTGTCGGCTGCCCACTGCAGATCGACGTCGATGAAGTTGGCGCCCTTGACATCGATCAGCTCTGACACCTTGGCATCGGGGTTAGTGGGCATGAAGCCTATGCCGTGTTTGGCGTAGAGGCTCTGCGCCTCAGCGGTTACCAGCCAGTCCATGAACTTCTTGGCCAGATCGTGGTTCTTGCCGCCCTTGATGAGTGCGCAGGCCTCAAGAGCGACTGCACTGCCTTCCTTGGGGAAGGTGATGGCCACGTCATAGCCCTTCTGTTGAGTGAGAATGCAGTCTACCAGGAAGAATACGCCCGAACCAGCCTGCCTTGTGCCAACCGGCACGGTGCCGCCGCCGCCGCTCTTCGTGTAGACCTGAACTTGCTTATCGAGTTCCTTCATGTACTTGTACGCAGCGTCTTCGCTGCCCATGGCGAATATGGTCGAGATAATCCTGTTTACGCCTGTGCCCGATGTGCGCGCATCGGCCATCTGAAGTTGCTGCCTGTAGGCAGGATTAAGTAGATCGTTCCATGAAGACGGCGCCTTCAGCTTGTTATCGGCGAGGAAGCTGCGGTTGGAAAGAAAGACAATGGGATTCAGCGCTATGCCTGTGTAGTAGCCCTTTGGATGACGGTACTTCTCAGGGATCGCCCGCACTCCCGCGGGAGTGTAGGGCTCGAGGACACCTTCATCGATGGCCGCTGCGAAGGTATCGGCGGGCCCGCCGAAGACCATTCCGACCCGGGGGTTGTCTTTTTCAGCTATGATCCTGGCAAGCACTTCGCCTGACGAATGGCGAACGAAGTTGATCTTGATGCCGGTCTTGGCTGTGAACTCCTGGAACATGGGCGTGCAGAACGACTCCGGCCAGATGCTGTAGACATCCAGCACCGAAGCGCCGCCTACGCCGCTCACAGCTAGCAGGAGAATGCCTAGAAGAGCCGCTGCAAGAACAGTAGTTCTGGACCGTGACATTTGACACCAGACCTCCTAGCGGTATTACTTGGCGCAACTCGCTCATAGCTACTTCGACACGGCACCTTGAACCCCTGCAGGCCGCACGATTTGTCAGATTTGTCACTCGATGTACACGAATCAGGCAGACAGCATATGAAAGGGCAGCGCATACAGGACCGCG
>Ga0209718_1003262_pt1 | contig 14711 bp, 11 predicted proteins | sample AD_JPNAS1_MetaG_FD_184420 | JGI IMG/M metagenome (GOLD analysis project Ga0209718, IMG submission 184420) | Active sludge microbial communities of municipal wastewater-treating anaerobic digesters from Japan - AD_JPNAS1_MetaG (SPAdes) (version 2) | ecosystem: Engineered > Bioreactor > Anaerobic... | reverse complement strand
TGCCGATGTCCGCAAAAATCCAGACCTGCAACTCGCACGAGGTGGCCACCGCGCCGCAGATCCCGGTTCCGGGACTACTCTACCGGAAATTCAAGGCCATGCGGGAGCTGGGCGTTTCCCGCGCCATGCTTTGCTGGTACTTCGGCAACTTTCCGGGAATCATGAACAAGGCGGCGGGCGCACTTTCGTTCGAGCCCTTCCCCGAAACGGAAGAGGCCTTCCTGAAGGAGTTGGCGCGCCCCGACTGGGGCAAACAGGCGGACAAGGTCGCCCAGACCTGGAAGCGGATGGCGGACGGGTATGAGCACATGCCGCTGATTACGGAATTCCAGTGGTGGGGCCCCATGCACGACGGCGTGGTCTGGCCTCTGCTGCTGCGTCCTCAGGACGCTCCGCTCGTCCCGACGTGGATGAATCCGGCGCCCTTCCCGCCCTGCGGGGACCGGATCGGCGAGTGTCTGGCGCAGGCCTATACCCTTTCCGAGGCCGTCGAGTCGTGCCGTACCCTGAGCGCCGGATGGAACTGGGGCGTGGATTTGCTCCGGACGCTGGAGTCCGCCCCGGGGCTTCTGCCGGAACGCCGTCTGGACATCGGCGTGGCCAAGGCGTTGGGCATCCAGTTCCGTAGCGGGCTGAACATTCTTCAGTTCTACGATCTGCGCGAGCGTATGGTTCATGAAACTCCCGCCCAGCAGCTTGAGACGATCAAGGAACTGCGCCGGATCGCCGAAGAGGAGTTGAAAAACGGCGGCGAACTGGTCGCCCTGTGCGAGACGGACTCGCGTCTGGGTTTCCATTCGGAGGCCGGCGGCTACAAGTATTATCCCGCGAAAATCCGCTGGCGCATGAAGCAGATCCAAGGCCTGCTCGACAAGGAATTCCCCGCGCTCGAGCGCGAGATCGCGAGCGGCACGGATGTTTTTGCCGCCTACTCCGGACGCAAGCCAGACGGGCCCGCCGTGCGCAGCCTCTTCTGCGCGGACATCGGAACGCGCCTGTCCGGCAATCCCGCCAACCACCGTCCGCCCGACGGACTGGACTGGCAGACCTGTTCCGGCACCAACGCTGCCGTGCCCGCGATCCGCTGGGCCTGCTGCCACGACCGCGACGCCTTCTACGTGCTGACCGAGTGCGTCGGCGAACACCTGGAAAAGGCAGGCACCGTGATCCTCACGGTCGAACCGCGCAGACTTTTCCCGACCCTGAATTATCGCCCCCCTTGGTTCCGCATGAAAGATAACCGCGGTTGGTACGGTTGGCAGCGTATCCCGTTCGTCTCGCTCCAAGCCGATCCGGTCGACCCCAAACCGCTACGGGTCAATGTCAGGAACGAGATTGCCGGAGTGGGAGAAACGTCTTGGATTGCTCGGAAGCCCTGGGGGCCGCGTCTTCTGATCAATACCGACAATCCGGCCAACCTCGGCTGGCTGTTTTTTGAGCGCGGCCTGTAAACCTAAAAAGAGCGGATTTTTCAACGCTCTTTGGTTTCAGGGTATCGGGTTTCAGGTTTCATCCAGATCGGGATCGGGATCGCTATCGGGATCGATTGTTGCGACCACGCAGTGGTTCGCAACGATGAGTGTAAAAATGGCGACGTGACCGTCGCCGGGCTCAAAGTTGAGCGTTGAGAGTTCAAAGGTTTTAAACGCTCAACGCTCAACGCTCAACTTTCAACGCTCGTCCGGGCGGCATTTCACGCCGCTTCTGAACGTCGAACACCGAACGCAGAAAAAGCGGCGTCGCGCGGAATACCGCTTGCCGCCGCACTCCAAATTTCTCGCTCAAAATCTGGAGTGCGGTGACAAGAACCGCGCTGTGCGCGGAGACACTTCGTCTCCACACTTGGTCTCCCATACACTTAGTCGAAACACCTAAAGGTGACGCGGCAGGGTGACGTGAAAGGCTGTGCCTTGACCGGGGGTGCTCTCGACCCGCACTTTGCCGCCGTGTGCATCGACAATGGCTTGGACGATATTGAGGCCCAATCCTAGGCCTTTCTCCGCTTCTCGGGCCTGTTGTCCACGGAAAAGCCGTTGCCAGATCAGTGCGCACTCCTCCTGCGGAATACCGATGCCGGTGTCGCGGACACAGGCGGTGATGCCGGTGCCGTCGGCGGTGAAGGAGACGGTGACCGATCCGCGCTGCGGGGTGTACTTGATGGCGTTGTCGATGAGGTTGGCGAAGACACGCGCCAGACGCGCCCGATCGCCTTGGACGAACATGTCTGCGGCTGGCGGGTCGGTTTCTAGGGAGATCTCTTTCTCCTCCGCGACGAGCGTGTAGAGATCGATGATCTCGTCGATCAGCGTGATCAAGTTGAAGGGCTGGATATTGAGCCTGACGAAGCCGCTCTCCATTTCGCGCGCGTCCATTAGATTCTGCAACTGGAGTTTGGCGCTGTCGCAATCTTCGATGATGTCTGCCAGCGTGTCGGACACGTCTTGCGGGAGGTCGCGGTGATTCAGGGCGAGTTCAGCGGCACCGCGGATGCGGGTGAGGGGCGTGCGGAAGTCGTGTGCGATGTTGTCCATCGTCTGCCGCATGGCTTGGATCAGATTGGCATACTTTTCGGTGACGATCGTAAAGAGGCGGCCGAGGGTGTCGAGTTCGGCGATCAGGCTTTTGACGGGAGGCGCACCGGTTTCAAAGGCACCGGTCTCAATGATGTGGCTCATGGAGTCGGTGATGTGATGGATGGGGCGTAATGTGAGCACCATCATGAAGATGCCGGAGAGGACAGAAAACAGGGTTGAGAGCAGCGCGAAAACCAGCAGCATGCGGGCCAGCATGCTCTTTTGGTCGACCTCTAGAAACGATCCCTTGCCTACCTGCAGGACACGTCCGTCTTCGAGCAGGGAAGTATGGATCTGGATGTGGCGGCCGAGGGACTTGATGTAATACTCACTTAGGCCGGCAGGCGGAAGAGACGAGTCCTCCTGCGGGGGCGTATAGACGCGCCAGTCGGGCAGGTCGATCTTTTTGGGCCAGGTTATGGTGTACTCCACCTGACCGCGCCGGTTGATGACGCGGACGATGAAGATGGTGGATGGGGGGTAGCGTTCCATCGTGACCTGTTCCGCCAGCAGGTTGCTGCCGGCACTCTGCTGGATGAGTTCAACCAACTCTTCGCTTTCGGCGGTCACGTCTTGCCGGTCGTACCCGCGCGCGGATTTCGTGATGATGTGGCTGGCGAGCACGTAGATGCTGACGGTGCAGAGCGCGTAGACCACAAGGTAGCCTAAGCATAGGTAGAAGGCGAAGGAACGGAAAACCTTATTGATCCGTCCGGAAAACATAACCGACTCCGCGCAGGGTTTGGATCAGCTTTTTATCGAAGTCGGCGTCGATCTTGTTGCGAAGCCGGCAAACAAGGACGTCGACGATGTTGGTTTGGGGGTCTATGTCAAGGTTCCAGATGCGTTCGAGGATCAGAGCTTTGGTGAGCGGACGGTCGGGGTTGCGCATCAACAGATCGAGGAGGGCGAATTCACGTGGCTGGAGATCGATCTTTTTGTCGCCGCGCACAACGGTGCGGCGCAGCAGGTCCACATGCAGGTCGCCGACGCTGATGGTGGTTGCGGTCTTGCCCTTTTGCGGCGCCGTTGCCGTGCGGCGGGTGATGGCGTTCAGGCGCGCTGAGAGTTCGGAGAATGCGAAGGGCTTGATCAGATAATCGTCGGCGCCCGACTGAAGACCGGAGACCCGGTCGCCGACAGCGTTTTTGGCACTGAGCACCAGTACGGGCGTGAGGTCGCCGCTGTTGCGCATCTGCTTGAGCACGGCGAGGCCGTCGATTTCCGGAAGCATGATATCGAGCACGACGGCGTCGTAGCGGTGGGCTTGCCAGAATGCTCGGCCTTCGGTACCGGTAGATGCAGTCTCGACGGTGTGGCCCTCTTGGCGTAGTCCGCGGCTGATGAACGCCTGGATTTTTTTATCGTCTTCGATAACAAGCACGCGCATGACGGCCTCCTGTGGCTATAGCTCTTTGAAACGGGCAAGCGGATCGTCGTTTGGACGGTCGTTGTTGTAAATGAAGTGCGCTTGCAGCACGGCGACGATGACGAACAGCGGTAACAGCAATTCCATGCCCTCTTCGATGGCAGTTATGAGTGCGCGTGCGGGGGCGGAGAGGTAGATGCCAAAGTCCTTGCGAAGGATGGCTGGCAGACGGTCTACGATTTGGTTCAAGACAAGGGTGCCTCCCAAAAACCCGATTGACCAGAAGACCGGATGAAACTTGAACAGTCCGATCCACAGTCGGCGCAGGAAATAGAGCAACGTGCCACCGCAAACCAAGATCACAACCACGAAACAGGCGGCGACGATCAGGCGGTCGGCCAACGGGTTGACGGGGTTGGTGAGAAACCTCAATTTGAACGGGGTGCCGCGTGTGGCGCCCGGCAGATTGGAGGGGGTTATCAGCAATCTGTGCCAGTCGAGTTGGCGGCAGATCGCAAAGAAAGAGATCAGGGAAAAGTTGGTGAGCCAGAACGGGCGCGACCGCGATGCGTGCATCGGCGGCACCAGCCAAAAGAAACCGATCTGGAAGAAAAAAAGCCCGACAGTGACGATCTCGACCGTCGCCTTGCCGTCATCGTCGAAGTGCATCTGGATCCACTCTGGCGTCGCGATGGCCCAGATGAGGAACAGTACAACCATACCGACCAGCCAGATCAAGGGGGCGGCCAACCAAGAGTATTTGCTTTTGAGAATGTCCATTGTTCGCTACGATTCCTCCTTTAGTACAGAACGGTGTAGTTTGTACCCTTATGCGCCGCCAGATGCAAGCGGTTTTTGTAATGTTCCTGTAATGTTCAACTTTCAACGTTCGGATGCAATGTGGTACAATGTCCGCAACCAGATTGGAGGTTGGCTGTGATGATTCCGCAATGGGTGATAGAGAAAAAGCGCGACGGCGGCGTCCTCGAAGCGGATGACATTCGCGCGTTTATTGAAGGCTACACGACCGGTACGATCCCGGACTACCAGATGGCCGCGCTGGCTATGGCGATCTTTTTCCAAGGTATGACCCCGGAGGAGACGGCGGCGCTGACCGACGCCATGATGCGCTCCGGTGACTGTCTGTCGTTCGAGGGATGGCCGCGCCCTACGGCGGACAAGCATTCAACCGGCGGCATCGGCGACAAGCTGTCGATGGTGATTGGCCCGCTTGCGGCTTCGGCTGGGTTGGCGATGCCGAAGATTTCCGGGCGCGGACTCGGTATCACCGGCGGCACACTCGACAAGTTGGAGTCGATTCCCGGTTATTCTACGCAACTTTCAATCTCCGAGTTCCATCGCGTGGTCGCCGAAGTCGGCTGTTCGATCACCGGCCAGACCGCGCGCTTGGCCCCGGCCGACAAAAAGCTCTATGCGTTGCGCGATGTGACCGGCACCGTTCCCAGTATCCCGCTGATCACCGCCAGCATCATGTCCAAAAAGCTCGCAGCGGGTGCCGACACGCTGGTCTTCGATGTCAAGTGCGGACGTGCCGCCTTCATGCAGACGCTAGACGAGGCACGCGAGTTGGCGCGCAGTCTGTTGCAGGTCGGCGGGGCGCTGGGGCGTCACATGGGTGCGCTGATCACCGATATGACGCAACCGCTGGGGCGCGCAGTCGGCAACGCCGTCGAGGTGGCCGAGGCGATCGAAACGCTCAAAGGTGGCGGCCCGGCGGACACCCGTATGCTGATGATCGAATTGACCGCGTTGATGTGCGAGCGTGGCGGCGTGATGCCCGACCGTGCGACGGCGCGACGTGAACTGGCCGAGCGACTGGACGACGGCCGTGCATTGGATGTGTTCCGCCGCATGGTCGAGGCGCACGGCGGTGACGCGTGCGTGATCGACGACCCGCTGCGTCTACCGCAACCCGGCGCGGTGGTGGAGGTGCCCGCGCCGCGCGACGGGATCGTTGCCGATGTTGACGCGCGACAGGTCGGGCGCGTAGTGCTGCAGCTGGGCGGTGGGCGTACCACCACCGATGATGTGATCGATCCGGCGGCCGGTGTCGATCGGTTGGTGCAGGCCGGTGAGACGGTCGCGCGCGGTCAGCCCTTGATGCGACTGTTGGCGTGCGACGCCGCACGCGCCGAGGCGCTGTTGCAGAAGGCGGCTGTTGCGGTACAACTCAGCGAGACGGCACCGGCCGAGCGGAAGTTGGTGATTGAAGAGGTGGCTCCGAACAAGGGAGAATAACAATGACTATAGACGCTCATGCGCGACGGAATTTGATCGCGGCAGCACGTGAGGCGGCGACACGCGCTTATTGTCCTTACTCGAACTATCCGGTGGGGGCGGCGTTGTTGACGCGCGAATGGCAGATCGTCACCGGCAGCAATGTCGAGAATGTCTCGTTCGGCCTGACCCTGTGCGCAGAGCGCACGGCGCTTGTTAAGGCGGTCAGTGACGGCATGCGCGAATTTATAGCGCTGGCGGTGGTGGGCGGCGATCAGACGCCCGCCGCGCCATGCGGAGCCTGTCGCCAAGTGTTGGCGGAGTTCTGCGCACCGGACATGCCGGTCTTTTATGCACGGCTCACCGGCGGGCAGAGTATCGCGACCACCTTGGGCGCACTGCTGCCGCAGGCGTTTGTTAAAACGTAGAGGCTTGCGCACCGCTATCTAAAAGGGGTATCCTCTTTGCGTTTCATTAACCTTTGAGGGCATGCCATGTTAGACATCAAGCGTATCCGTGAGAATTTCGATGAAGTGATTGAGGGCTTGCAGCGGCGTGGAGCGTCGCTCGAATTGGCCGAGCGCGTGCGCGATCTGGACGCGCAGCGACGCGTCTTGGTAACGAAGGCCGACGAGTTGAAAACGCTGCGCAACAGCCGGTCCAAAGAGATCGGAACTCTGAAGAAGGCCGGTCAAGATACCGCCGCAGTGCAGGCCGACGTGCGCGCGATCGGCGATCAGATCACGGCACTCGATACGCAACTCCGCGAAATTGAGTCCGACCTTGAGGCGGCCATGCTGCTGATCCCCAACGTGCCGTGCGCGACCATCCCGACCGGCCCGGATGCCTCGGCCAATCGTGTCGTTCGGATTGTGGGCGAGCCGCCAGCATTCGACTTCAAGCCGTTGGATCACATTACGCTCGGTGAGCAGCTCGGACTCTTCGACCTGCCGCGCGGCGCTAAAATCACCGGATCGGGTTTTCCGCTGATGTTGGGTGCGGGTTCCAGACTTCAGCGCGCGCTGATCCAGTACATGCTGGACATGCACACTGAACGCCACGGCTACACCGAGATGCTACCGCCCTTCATCGTCAACAGCGCCTCGATGCGCGGCACCGGCCAGATTCCGAAAATGGCCGATGACATGTACCACTGCGAGGTCGACGACCTCTGGCTGATCCCGACCGCCGAGGTGCCGGTCACAAACTACTTCCGCGACGAGATTCTCGATCGTCCGTTGCCGATCTATCTCACCGCCTACACCCCCTGTTTCCGGCGTGAGGCCGGTTCGGCCGGCAAAGAGACGCGCGGCATCCTGCGCGTGCATCAGTTCGACAAGGTCGAGATGGTCAAGTTCGTAGAGCCGGAGACCTCCTACGACGAGTTGGAGACGCTGGTGGCGAATGCTGAAGAAGTGCTCACCAGTTTGGGCCTGCACTACCGCGTGTTGGAACTCTGTTCGGGGGACATTAGTTTCTCGGCTGCCAAATGCTACGACATTGAGTTGTGGGCGCCGGGGCAGCAGGGCTGGCTGGAAGTCTCCTCCTGCTCCAACTTCGAGGATTTTCAGGCGCGCCGCCTGAATTGCCGTTATCGCGACGCCAGCGGCAAGACGCGCCTGGTGCATACCCTCAACGGTTCGGGCGTGGCCCTGCCGCGGCTGGTCATCGCGATCCTCGAGCAGTGCCAGCAGGCCGACGGATCGGTGCTGCTGCCGGAAGCGCTGCATCCCTATCTGCGCGGTCTGGAGCGGTTGGAGCCACAAGCGAAATAAGTCGAAGGAATCGATTCAATCGAATCTTTCCATGCTTCATTTCTTCCAAGACCTTTGGGAGTATCCCTTTCTCCGCAACGCCGTTGTGGCGGCCCTGCTCGCGGCGGTCGCGGCGGGTGTAACGGGAAGTCTGGTGGTTGTACGGCGCTCGACCTATCTGGCTGGCGCGGTTTCCCACAGCGTGCTGGCTGGATTGGGCGTGGCACGCCTGTTGGAGCGGCGCTTCGGGATCGACTGGTTGCCGCCTATGGCCGGCGCGACGCTGGCGGCCGTTGCGGCGGCCTTGCTGCTCGCTTGGCTGACGCTGCGCGGTCGGCACCGTTCTGACACTGTCCTGAGCGCGGTTTGGACAGGCGGCATGGCGCTGGGCGTCTCCTGCGTGGCCGCGACACCGGGTTATCAGGATGATCTGATGAGCTATCTGTTCGGGTCGATCCTGCTGGTTTCGGATGCGGACCTGCTCTGGATGCTGGTTGCCGATCTTCTGCTGATCGCGGTTATGGTTGTCTGCTACAATCGTTTTCTGGCAATCGCCTTCAACGCTGATCTGACCCGCCTGCGCGGCGTGGCCACAATGCCCTACGAGGTGGTCTACTATGTGATGACCGCCTTGACCGTGGTGCTGCTGGTGCGCGTGGCGGGGATTTTACTGGCCGTCGCGCTGCTGACCTTGCCGGCGGCTGCGGCTGGCCAACTCACGCGGCGTCTCGATCGGATGATGGTGGTGGCTGTCGGTATCGGGGCGGGCGTCAGCCTGCTGGGGTTGGCGTTCAGCTATGGCCCCGGCTGGCCACCCGGAGCGACAATCGTCGAATTTGCGATTGTCGTTTATCTGATTGCGGTAGCCGTAAAAAAAGTTTGTCCCCGCGCTTGACCTCCCTGTGGGTGAGTGGCATAATACGGGTATCTGTAATCGGTTAAAGCAGTCCGAGGACCGGCTGCGTGAAGGAGACGGAAATGACTATGCATAAAAATCAAGGTTTCACCCTCGTCGAGCTGCTCGTTGTGATCGGCATTCTCGGCATTCTTTCCGCAGCGCTTTTCCCCGCGATCGGCAATGCGGTGATGTCCGCCAACATGGCGGCTGTCGGTACTCGCGGCAAGGATATCTTTGTGGCGATCACCTCTGCCAACATGGAGCGCGAGCCGTTGGGGCTGGGCAGTGTTTGGCCGGATGAAATGACGGATGCAGCCGGCGATCTCTCCAAAGACGACACGGATCGTAGGACGGCGTCGGTCAACAGCACCAAGTACTTCGCCTATCTCTATGACGAAGAGAATCTGGGCAAGCCGGAGTGGAGCCCGGTTGCTGAAGGTTTCGACTACTCCAAACTGGCCGGCGCGGGTATTCCTTCCTGCGGCCAGAAACAGTTGACAGACCAGTACAACATGTGGACGATCATCTGCAACATGCGCGACGAGTGGTCGGATGTCATTCCGATTTTGGTGACGCGCAACGTAAAGGCCGGTACGCTGGTCGCGAAGTATGACGATGGTATGGCGACCACGAAAATCGAATTCTCCGAAGCTGACCCCAAGCCGTTCTCGGACAAGGGGTTCGTGATGGTGCGTAAGGGCGGTGCAATCTTCAAGGGCCGTTCGCGTTATCGTGACCTGCGCGTGATTTACAACAACCAGCAGTTCGACACGACCCAGCAGTCGCAGTCTGCGCCGATGAAGTACCTGACCCCGAAAGGCAGCGAGTCGGCAGGAAAGTGATTCGAACATTGGCAGGATGTTTGGGAAAGGGGAGCGGTTCGCCGCTCCCTTTTTTTTAGGGAAAACCCTGTTATGATCGTGCGCGTGGCCACAGAAGTTTCCGTCGGACAGCTTTTCGACTATCGGGTGCCGGACGCTTTGGCACCGCGTCTAGCCGTGGGGCAGCGCGTGCACGTGCCCTTTGGTGGCCGCACGATCTCGGCCTATGTGGTGGAGATCGCGGCGGCGGCACCTTCGGATCCCGCTGTTCCCGATCTCTTCAATCAGGCAGATCAGGCCGATCAGTCCGATCTGCCTAGCCTTTCCGCCACCCGGCGGCTACGTGCCATCCTCGCGATTGAGGATGAGACGCCGTTTCTTTCGCCGGTGCTGTTGGAACTGGCGCGCTGGATGGCCGATTACACCTGCACGACCTTCGAGTTGACGTTGCGCTGCATGCTGCCCGCCGCCGTGCGCAGCCGCACGGTCAAGGCCAAAGAGCGTCTCTACGTCACGCCGTGTGAGGGTATCTTTGACCTTACGTCGCGCCAAGCCGAGTTGCTCGCCAACCTGCGCCGTGTGGGCGGCGGTTGGTTGTACGGCCTGACGCGCGAGTTTGCCTGTACGCCGCAGACGCTCAAGACGCTGGCCGAAAAGGGGGCCGCAGTGATCGAGGCGCGCCAGATGCGGCGTGACCCGCTCGCCAACCGCACCGTGTTGCCCACGCGTCCCCTGCCGCTCATGCCCGAGCAGGCCGCCGCCCTCAAGCTGATCATCGCGGCGGTTGACGCGGGCGGAGACGCCCGCGCTCCCGACTTGCCGCCCAAGCCGGTGCTGCTCTTCGGCGTGACCGGCTCTGGCAAGACCGAGGTCTATCTGCAGGCGATTGCCCATGCGTTGCAGCGCGGGCTGGGAGCGATTGTGCTGGTGCCTGAAATCGCCCTCACGCCGCAGACCGTGCAGCGTTTCGCTTCGCGGTTTGGCGCGCGCATCGCGGTGCTGCACAGCGCCCTGAGCGATGGCGAGCGCTATGATGAGTGGCACCGCATCCGTAATGGTGAGGCGGCGGTGGTGGTGGGACCGCGCTCGGCCGTTTTTGCGCCGGTCAAGAATTTGGGGCTGATCGTGGTGGACGAGGAGCACGAACCCTCATACAAGCAGGATGAAGCGCCGCGCTACAATGCGCGCGACGTGGCGGTGATGCGCGGATGGATGGAGCGTTGCGCCGTGGTACTCGGTAGCGCCACACCCGCGATGGAGAGCTGGCTCAATGTCGAAAAGGGTAAGTATGTTGCGGCGCACCTGACGCAGCGCGTGGCGGGTCGTCCCATGCCGCGCGTGCACATCGTGGATATGCGCATTGAGACCGCTAAGACGGGCCACGTCCAAATCTTCTCCAGTGTTTTGTTGGAGGCGCTCAGGTTGCGTCTGGAGCGCGGTGAGCAGTCGATCCTTTTTCTCAACCGTCGCGGCTATGCCACCTCGCTGGTTTGCCCCAAATGTGGCGCGGTGGCTGAGTGCCCTTCGTGTAGCGTGGCCTATACCTATCATCAGGCCGATACCTGCCTACGCTGCCACATTTGCGGCGGCTGGCGACCGCCGCCTGATGTGTGTCCAGACTGTGGTGATCCGGCATTCAAGTTCACCGGATTCGGTACGCAACGGGTGGAGAGCGCCCTCAAGCGCTGTCTCCCGCAGGCGCGGCTGCTGCGCATGGATGCGGATGTGACGACGCGCAAGAACAGTCACGATGAGCTGTTGGCGATTTTCAAAAGCGGGCGCGCGGATATTCTGATCGGCACTCAGATGATCGCCAAGGGACTCGACTTCCCCAATGTTACGCTGGTCGGCGTGTTGGTGGCCGATACCAGTCTGCACATGCCGGATTTCCGCGCGGCGGAACGCACCTATCAGTTGTTGGCGCAGGTTTCGGGGCGTGCGGGACGCGCCGAGCTGCCGGGCGAAGTCTATGTGCAGACCTTCTCGCCTGACCATCCGGCCGTGCAGGCGGCCGCTTCCGACGAAGGTTTCGCGCCGTTCGCGGCGGTCGAGTTGGCCGAGCGCAAGTCCGGCGGTTATCCGCCCTACACGCGTCTGGTGTGCGTCACCTTCAAAGGCCCCGACGAGGCCAAGGTGCGGTTCGTGGCCGAGAGTGTCGAGCGCGAACTGCGGCGTGCATTGGCCGATGCTCCCGTAAAGCTCTCCGAAGCCTGTCCGGCACCGCTCGCCAAAGCCAAGAACCAGTACCGCTATCAGCTTCTGTTGCGGGCACCGACTGTGCGCGCCATGACGCACCCGCTGCGCGCGCTATTGGCCAAGCTACGGCCAGCAGCCGACGTCTCGCTGGCGATCGACGTCGACGCGCTCAGCTTGATGTAGCGTGAACGGTTAGCCTTTGAAGATCACGAACTTGCGCATCGCGTAGTTAATGAACAGTGCGCAGATGATATTGGCGCCGAAAGCGAAAGTCGTCTGGGCACCGGCTTGCGTGATCAGGAAGGTTTGGATCGCCGTGCCCAGCACCATGCTGATGCCGGAGACCGCAAAGAAGAGCAGGAACTCCACGATCCAGTGGTGGCGGCCCGGCTTGAAAACGAACAGGCGGTTGAGCAGGTAGCAGAAGGTGTTCGACAGGACGAAGCCGATCGCGTTACAGAAACCGGCGTTCCAGGCGCGCACGGACTGGGTGAGTTCGGGTGCGGTCAGCCCCAGCAGCCGGACAACAATGTCGTTCTGCGTCAAACACGGCAGCAGAAACCAGCCGCACAGGAAAAAGGTGATGATATGCAGGCCAGTCGCCATGCCACCGACGATTCCGTATTTGATGAACTGCACCAGCGGGTGTGCATCGTGGCTGAGGCATTTTCGGATGATGTCGCGCAACGGAGCGTCCTCCATAGATTGAGATCGAAGTTCTTTTTCAAGCAAGCGGGTTTGACGCGGCAAGGGGGCATTCGCGGCCGGCGGCAAGCGATCCGCCACGCGAACCAGCAGCACCGATACGTTATCCTCGCCGCCGGCCTGTAGTGCGTGATCGATCAGCGTCTGGGTCAATTCCTCTAAGGGGCGGTCTCCCTCGCGGACCAGCAAGGCTGCAAGTTGCGGGTCGGACACCATTTTCGAAAGGCCGTCCGTGCAGAGCAGATACAGGTCGTTCGGCCGCACGGCGAGTGATGTCCGTTCCAGTTCGACGTCCTGCGCCAAGCCCACCGCACGCGTGATGACGCCGCGGAAACGCATGGGCAGGCTCTCTTCCACGGTGACACCGGCTGCGGCCGCCAACGAGTGGTCAGCGGTCAACTGGCTCAACAGGCCATCGCGGAAACGGTAGGCACGGCTGTCGCCGGCATGCAGCACACAAGCCCGCGTGGGCGTGGCACGATCGAACACCAGCACCACGACCGTCGTGCCTGATCCCGCGAAACCGTGGTCCGCCGCATAGGCCTTGATTGCTCGGCTAGCGTCGTTGACCGCGCGTGTCAGCAACCATGCCGAGGACTCGGCGGTCAGCGCGAACGGTGCGTCCGGCGATTGCGTAAAGGCAGTGTGGATAGCCTCTACGGTACATTGGCTGGCGACCTCACCAGCCGCCGCGCCACCCATGCCGTCGGCCACCGCGAAGACACCGCACTGCGGCAGGCTTACCGCTGCGTCCTCGTTGTTCTCGCGGCGGCGGCCGGTGTCGCTCAGGACTGCCGCCGTCAAATATGGAAACGCTTCACTCACGTTTAATAACGCCAGTCTAGCAAATTATCAGGCGCGGGGGGGAAGCAGAGAAACGCTCAACGCTCAACGTTCAACTTTCAACGCTCAAATCCACGGTAACACTAATGCACTAATGAACTAACACCCCACGCTGCTTTCAACGCCTGTGTCGAAAAAACAGAAAGGTCGGCCTCGCTCCAGATGATACCGGTGGCGTCGGGGTGGTGGGCATCGGATGAGCGGATCACCGGCAGGCCGAGCGTCTTATCGCGCCATGCTTCCAGGTTTGCGTATCGGGTCAACTCCACCGCATCAAAACCCTCATCACCGAAGAGGCCGCCAAGCTGCGAAGTCACGCTGAATACTGCTCGGTCGATGTGCGCCGCGATGAAGAGTCCGCCCAGTTCGTGGATATGTGCGCCCACCTCGCGTAACGTCAGGCGGGTCGGTGCGCTCAGCAGCCGCCACTCCAGTTCTTCCACGTTGTCATCGGCGTCTACTACTGCCTGATACCCGAACACTTCGGGCTGATTGACCCGCTTGGGCAGTGCGTCATAACAAATCTCGGTCATCGCCGCCGCCTGTTCCAGCGTGTCGAAAACAGCTAGCGCGTGTACCTCTTCTGCCGAGGTGACTTCCAACCCGAACAGGCAGTTCAATCCCATGCGCCGACAAGCTTCCGCCAGTGCCGGGCTGTTACGCGACGAATTATGGTCGGCCAGCATGATGCCGTTCAGTCCTACGGCCTTGGCAGCCTGCACGATCGCGCGCGGCGACGCATCAAGGTCACCGCACGGCGAGAGGCAGGAGTGAATATGGAGGTCGAACGCAAACATATCGAGAGTGTAATCCGTTTTCCCTCGGGACGTAAACCCCTTTTGTGTTGCGCTCGATCTAAGGGTGGGGATAAACTGACCACCATGGGTTCACTACTCTTCACTCTGTTGGTCATTGTTGCGGCTTGGCTCGGCACGAATCTGCTCCACATGCTCTGGGTGGGATTGCGCCGCCGGGCCTGGGAGAAGCATGCGAATCGCGATCCGGACGGTCTGTTGCCGGATGCCGCGGCCTATCGAGTCGGCGATGGACCCGTGGCGCTGCTCTTCATCCATGGCTTTGCGGACACGCCCCACATCTGGCGACGTATCACACACCGTCTGGCGGAAGGCGGAGGCTTCACCTGCCGTGCCATGCGCCTGCCCGGCAGTGCCGAGCCGGTCGCGCGCGCCCGCCGCCAATCGCTGGAAGTCTGGCGTGCGCAGGTGACCGACGAACTGGTGCAGTTACGCGAGACGCATGAAACCGTGTGGGTCGTCGGCCATTCGTTGGGCGGTGCGCTCGCGCTGGATGCGG
>Ga0209718_1003261_pt1 | contig 14712 bp, 13 predicted proteins | sample AD_JPNAS1_MetaG_FD_184420 | JGI IMG/M metagenome (GOLD analysis project Ga0209718, IMG submission 184420) | Active sludge microbial communities of municipal wastewater-treating anaerobic digesters from Japan - AD_JPNAS1_MetaG (SPAdes) (version 2) | ecosystem: Engineered > Bioreactor > Anaerobic... | reverse complement strand
GAGCCGCAAACCCATATTTTTGTCGTGGTCGGCACGCTCAAAAGTATGCGATAATCGGGGCACACCAGACAACGATACCTTTCTGATTAGAAGCAGCACGGTAGTAGAGAGGGGTTATGACGGAAATTGCCCGATTGAATCAAAATACGTTCTCCAAAGGGAAGCGCCTGTTCATTCTGCAGGACGATGGACGCTTGAAAGTCTCCTCGTCGTACGGCGGGAGAAAGCAGGAGTTCTTCGTCGATATTGGCCGCCTTGCCCCGGAGCCCTTCCATGATTCGATGTCGGCCAAGCGTATGATTGTGGCCATGTGTGTTTTTGCATTCTTCTCGATCTTGTTTGCCGTTCCCGCTGTTTTTCTTCAGACAAAGTTGAATGCGGAAGGCAGGCAGATTCTTCTGGGGATTTCAATTTTGTTTGGCCTTGGAGCGTTGCTATGCTGGCGCGAGTATCTGCGACAGAGCTACGACACCTATGCTTTCCACGACGTCTTCACGGGACAAAGTATCATTTGGCTGACAAATCTGCCGACGGAAGAACTCTTCATGGATTTTGTCAACAAGCTGAAAACTGAAATCCAGTCAATACAAAAGCGAAATGCCTCTGCTGCAAAGCTATCGCTGGTGGATCAGATCGAAGAACTCGGAAGACTAAAAACCGAAGGCTTGTTGAGCGACGAGGAGTTTGTTAAGGCAAAAAACAACCTTATTGAAGCATCGCGGTTACCAGCGGCCATAGGGTTCAGACCTTAGCCTCTATCCGGTCCCGGAACCGCGCGTTCACCACTTTTGCCTTGTCACTCCGCCACCGAAAACGCTAAAGTTCTGAACATTAAAAATTGTCGAAAATTCTCACGAGAGGATACCCTGATGAAATCATTGGCACTGCGACTTTATGGCGAAAATGATCTGCGGCTCGAACGGTTCGACCTGCCGGAAATCACTGATGATGAAATCTTGGCGGACATCATTACAAACAGTATCTGTATGTCCGATTACAAGGCGACGATTCAGGGCGCCAGACACAAGCGGGTTCCTAAAGACATCGCAGAGAACCCCATCATCATGGGGCACGAATTTTGCGGCAACATCTTGAAAGTCGGCAAGAATTGGCAGCATAAGTTCCGTGCGGGCCAAAAATACGGTATCCAGCCTCAGCTCAACATCCCCGGCCGCGCGCACCACTCGCCGGGATACTCTTTCCGCTGGATCGGCGGCAATGCCACGCGCATCGTCATCCCCAAGGAAGTGATGGAACTCGACTGCCTGCTGACCTACGACGGTGACGCCTACTACAAGTCGTCACTCGCCGAGCCGGTCTCCTGCATCGTCGGGGCCTTCCGGTGCAGCTATCACTTCAGGCCGGGCGAATATGAACACCAGATGGGCATCAAGCAAGGCGGCTCGATGGTCATCCTCGCGGGTGCCGGTCCAATGGGATTAAGCGCGATTGATCTCGCGTTACACGGTCCCGAGCATCGTCCTGGACGGCTCGTCATCACGGACATCGACCAAGCGCGGCTCGACCGCGCGGCGCAGCTCTTCCCAGTCGAACACGCCAAGACCTGCGGCGTTGACCTGCACTATGTGAACACGGCGGGGCTGGACGATCCAGTCGCGTATCTCAAGTCATTGAATGAAAACAAGGGCTTCAACGACGTGATGGTCTTCGCGCCTGTACCCGCCCTGATTGAACAGGGTTCGGCATTACTCGGGTATCTGGGATGCCTGAACTTTTTCGCAGGTCCGGCTCGTACGGATTTCATGGCTGCCATCAACTTCTACGACGTGCATTACATGGGGCACCATGTCGTGGGTTCTTCGGGTGGCAACACCAAAGACCTGCAAGACTCCATGAACTACGCGGCGCAGGGCTTGGTCACGCCATCCGTCATGGTCACCCATGTGGGCGGCATCGATTCCGCAGCCGAGACCACCAAGAATCTGCCGGAAATTGCCGGCGGCAAGAAACTGCTCTACACCCACGTCTCCATGCCCATGACTGCGATCGGGGATTTCGCGAAACTTGGTGAAAAGGACCCGTACTTCGCGGCGCTGGCCGAGATTTGCGGACGCAACAACGGACTGTGGTGTACTGAAGCCGAGCAGTACGTGCTGACCCACGCCCCGCGTCTTGAAGAAGATGCCTGAGACGTCGGGAACTCCCCATGATCGCATTCCTGCATGGCACGCTGGCTGAAAAGACGCCCTCCACGGTCGTACTCGACGTGCGGGGCGTCGGCTATGAACTCTTCATCTCGCTGAGCACCTATGACCGTCTGCCGGCCACGGGCAGCGAGTGCCGTTTGCTGACCTATTATCATGTCCGTCAGGACACGCAAGTGCTGTTCGGCTTTGCTCAGGCCGAAGAAAAGCAGATGTTCGAAAGGTTGATCAACGTCAACGGGGTCGGCCCAAAGCTCGCCCTTAGCGTGTTGAGCGGATTGACCGTGGCCGAACTGGTCGCCGCGATTGCCGAGAGCAACGTCAAGCGCATCAGTTCCGTACACGGCGTTGGCAAAAAGACAGCCGAACGCATCGTCGTGGAGCTTCGCGACAAGGTGGATCCGCTGGAGGCGCTCGCCGGGCGCACCGCAGGCGGCGGCGACCCCCGCAACGCCATGCTGCGCGATGTCATTCTGGCGCTCGGTCAGTTGGGCTTCCCGCAAGACCAAGCGCGTAAGATGGTGCAGGCCGCGCTTGATGCCGACCCCGCCATAACCGACACCGAAGCCTTGCTGCGCAAAGCTTTGAGCAGCAAGTAAGCCGCTGGCCCGTTCAGGCCGTCGTACTGCCCTTGGGCTTCACGCCGCCGCCATTTCGCGCGGCCCAGTCGGCTTGTCGCGCCACCCCCATCAGGATCGCGACATCATCATCCGAATACACACCGCGTGAAAAAATCCGCTGCACGCCCTGCATCATGTGGTCGGCTTTATCTTCCTTCATAAACCCGATCCGTAGCAGCATCTCGCGCCACATCTCCGCCAGTTTGAGCTTACGCGCGGCGGAAGCCGGCGCGGACTTTTCTACCGGCGGCTCATAAGAACCCACCGCGCTGTATAACTCGTAACAACAGAGCAAGACTGCCTGCGCCAAGTTCAGCGAGGTGTAATCGGGATGCACGGGAATACGGATGAGATGGGTACAAAGCCCGATCTCCTCGTTGGACAGCCCTTTGTCTTCACACCCGAAAACCAACGCCACCTTTCCGTTCGTCGCCAGTCGCAACAATTCCGGTGCCGACTCGCGCGGGGTCTTCACATGTTGCCGGTAGAGACCGCCGCGCGCGGTAGTCCCCACCACAAAGGCACAGTCGGCCACCGCCTCGGCCAGCGTGGCGGCCTCGCGCCGCGCGTCCAAGATGTCAGCCGCATGCACGGCCATCCGCGACGCATCGCTAGGATCATCGCAAAGCCGCGGTCTAGCCAACACCAACTCACGTAGTCCCATGTTGGCCATTGCGCGGCACACCGATCCGACGTTGCCGTGGTAGAGGGTACCCACCAGCACCACGCGGATGTTTTGCAAAACGTCTTCCATCATCGCTCTTCGTGCTGGCTGCTGACACACAAACCATCATCGGTGAAAAGATTGAAAAACCAGACTGTTGTGCCTTCGGGAAGTTCAGCCTCCAACGTCCCGTCCGCCGATGCGTTCCCGTTTACCGTGACGGGAGCGGCCTGCCAAACGCGCTCTTGCCACTTGCCTGTATGCGTCGTGGTGTTGAGTTCTGCTTTTGCGACCTTACGACCGTTGGCGTTGAAGGCGGCTCTTGCTGTCCGGCCTTCGCATGCTGCACGGGTGAAGACTGGCAACGGCCGGGCACCGCGTGTCATGCTATCGGCAAACGCCAGGATTTCGGCGGGGTTTTCACCGGCGGCGCCGTGACCGTGCGGCATGCGCAGCCGCACACAGAGCGTAGAGGGGGCTTTCAGTGCGCGGTAGCTTTTCTGGAGCGAATCCATCGGGTAGGCAAAATCATTGCTGCCGGTCACCCAGAGAAACGGCATTTTGGCGTGCGGCAGATACACCGAAGGATCCCACAACCCCAGCCACTTTTCGGCGTTCACCCTTGTTATGCGTTGAAACACGTTGAGCCAAGCGGAGTTGTCGCCCAGAAAACCGCAGCCGTACACCGGCACGGCAAACGCGAAGCGGTCGTCCACCGCAGCCACGATGCAGGTGAGATAGCCGCCCCATGAGATACCGGTCACCCCGATCCGCGACGTATCGACCTCCGGCAATGCACGCAGCAGCGAGTGGCCGCGCACGGCAGCCGCCACCGCATGATAGGTCCATTGGTCGGTAATCGGATCGTCATAGTTGTCAAAGCCCCCCCACCCCGGCGGCCCGGCCCAAGCATGCCGCCGATGGCCTTTCTGCTCCTCGCCGTAGGCGTTTCCGCTGACCGCCCCACAGGTGTCCATCGACACCGCCGCGTAGCCGCGACTGTTCCAGAGCTTGACCCAGCGCACAAAGGCCGAACCACCGCCACCGTGGATCAGCACGATGCCCGGCACCTTGTCTGTGGGCGAGGCCCCGACGGGAAGTCCGTAATAGGCAAACACGCGCGTGGGGCGACCCTGATACGGCTCGCCTTCGTAAAAGACGGTCTTAACCCCGTTGGTGGCAAACTCCGCAGCCTCGAAAAGCTGTGGCGCCTGATAGAGCGCCGCGCGGTCCCAAGGACCGACCGGCCCGCCATAAAGCCACTGGAACGCCGCCAGCGCTAGGCATACGCTAAATGCCGCAACTCGATTCATATTGATCGTTTCTCCAAAAGCCGGAAGATTCATCAATGCTGCCCCCTCACGCCACCGTTTCGCACGCGCCGGGTTCAGCCGCATCCGGCCGCCACGTCAGCGCTTCGCCGATGCGCAACGCGGCGACATCGAGACATCCGGCCTCGCTCTCCAATACGCGCGCTGCACGCCATCCCCCCCCGACCATCAGTCTGCCGGGCGGCACATTTTGGACCACACGCGTTACCTGCCAGGCCCGGTCCAAAAACACCAGATCAATCGCGAACCGCATGCCGACTGTATGCACAGCACCGCAACGCTCAATCAGCAACCCCAGCAGACCACGCAACCGCGTAAGCCACGTCGCGGCGCGCGCGGTCCGTCGCACCCAGATCTCGTCCCCGCGCATCATGCAGCCATATTCCACAACCACCTCGGGTTTATCGCTCCAGCTTGATCGAGCTGCCGAACGCGGGGAGCAATGCTGGCCACGGCGGCCGTCCCGCACGTACGCGGTTCAAATCGGCGAACAAGAGTCTCCAGTCGCGATGGCGATTTTCAGGATCCTTGGCCGTCATTTTTTCCAACAACAGGGCGAATGAGGTCCCCAGATTCTTGGCAATGCTCCGCGGATCGGGTGCCTGCTCGTTGCCGACATGACAACGCAACATCTCGTCGTCACTCTTGCCCTGAAAGAGCATGCGTCCTGTGACCATGTGATACAGCGTGGCACCTAACTCGTAGATGTCCGAGCGGCAATCCATCTTGTCGCTGCCGTAGACCTGTTCGGGAGACATGTAAGCGGGAGTGCCGAGGACCTCGTCGGACTTACTTTTTCTTGCGCTGGCCAACAATGTCACCGACCGGCTGAGCCCGAGATCGGTGACTTTCACCGTCCCGTCCGCGTCGACCATAATGTTGTCGGGTTTGATATCACAATGCACCATCTGGTAATGGGTCCACGCGTAGTCCATCGCCACGGCGACACTTTCAGCGACAATCAGGGAATCCTCTTCATTGACTTGGCCTTTCCGCCGCAGCAGGTCGCCAAAGGTATAACCGTCCACCAACTCCATGACGAAGTAATAGACGCCATCGGAAAAATTCGCGTCGTAGACCTGCACGATGCCAGGATGCCTCAACTGCGCCGCAGCGCGCGCTTCCTCGCGGAAACGCTGAATGTCATCGGGATCCGTGGCAAAGGACGAGGAGAGAATCTTGACCGCCACATAACGGTCAAGCGAGACCTGGCGCGCCTTCCAGACCGACGCCATGCCGCCGCGTCCCAGAAGCCCCAGCACCTCAAAATTAGGCAATTTAAAAGCGGGTATATGACTCATCGGGACTGCGCTCCTTCCCCCTGACATGCTGAACACAGCACCTGGGTTTCTCCTTTGCATTCTGGACACGGCGTACCTTTCACATCGCCCGTCCCCTTGCATCTTCTACACTGCATCAGGCCGGTCCCCGTACACCGCGTGCAACGCGGCGCCAAGCCGCTGCCGTCACACTTCGAACAGGCCACGCTTCGGCTGCCCTTGCAGGTCGGGCATGGGATATCTCCCAGCCCGTCACAGCGCGGGCACTTCTTGACCGCCTCCTCATTCATCCGCTTCTCTTTTCGCGCGCCTGATCGACGTGTCTCTTTGAGCACCCCTTGGCTGCACCCCTCAAAATCGCACGGTTTCCAGCCGCTTCCGCGACAGGCCGTGCACGCCTGGCGTGCCGTTTGCCGACACTCGCTGCAGGGCATCGGCATACCGGTCATAACCAGCGCGCGCTGCCGGTTGGAAAGCAACTTGTCCAACGCGGGCGGCACCAAGACACGCCCGACCTTGACATCGCCGGCCACCATCTGCCGCTGCTCGAACTCCGCCCGCCCCTGCAAGAGCTGCATCTTGGCCTTCGACACCTCTTTGAGTCCGGGGAGGGTGCCGGCCCCTTTGCACGTGGGACAGGGCACGCCGGGAACAGTTTTGTGCCCGCTGCTGGAATCAACCTTACTGAAATCGATCTGATAACGCCCGCTACCATTGCACCGTTTACAGGGTACCGTCCCGCGCTGCACTAGATTCAGCGTACGCGTGTTGCCCGCCAGAATCGCATCACTCACGGTGTCCGGGAAGGTCCCCGCCGGCACAAGCCGCATCAGTGCCATTGCATTCTGGTAGTAGCACAACGCCAACTCCGGCTGCTTCGCCTCCAGTTCCCGGGCCTGACGCACATTGGCCTCCACGATGCCCGCCGCCAGACGCCCCGCTTCCGACTTGTCATCGGCCGGTGCAGCCGGCTGCCCGACCGCAGGCGACGGCGTGTCAGCCTTCGGCTTGGGCAAAGCCTCCTGACAATGACGGCATACCGTATCACCGGGACGCGCCTCGCGCCCGCACTTCCCGCACACAACCAACCCCTGCGCCCAGAGCGCACCCGCAACCAGCAACGACACGCCCAAACACCGCCATACGCTTGCCATCACTGACCTCCTTTGCACTTTTCTTCACCTTCCTCAGCAGCCTTGTATTCACGTAGCTTACGGTGCAACGTGCGGCGACTAATCCCTAACTCCTCCGCAGCCCGCGTACGGTTGCCCCCGTTTTTTTCCAGCACCGCCATGATTTTACGGCGCTCGGTCTCGGCCAACGAGCCCGACGCCAACACCGGCGTCCGAAGCGTCACCCCGGTGTCGCTCTTGACGGCGTCGCGGATATTCGCCGGGACATCGCGCGCCGTGAGCCGTTCGGAACGCGACAGCACCACCATCTTTTCAATCGTATTACGCAACTCGCGCACGTTGCCCGGCCAAGCATAGGCCTCAAGGATGTTCAGGGCGTCCGGCGTCATCCCTTCGATCTGCCTGCCGTTCTTTTCGCTGTATTCTTTCAGGAAACGGCTGGCCAGCAGCGGAATGTCCCCTGTGCGTTCCGACAGCGGCGGCAACGTGATGTCCACGACATTCAGTCGGAAGTAGAGGTCTTCGCGGAACTTGCCCTGAAGCACGGCGTCGCGCAGATTACGGTTGGTCGCCGCAATCACACGGATATCGACTTCGATCGTCTCTTCGCTGCCCACCCGCTCGAACGTGCGCTCCTCGAGCACACGCAAAAGCTTAACCTGGATGGAAGGATCGATCTCGGAAATCTCATCAAGAAACAGCGTACCGCCATCCGCCAGTTCAAAGCGCCCCTTACGCTGCACGGTAGCTCCGGTGAAAGCCCCCTTCTCGTGGCCGAACAGCTCGCTCTCCAGCAGCGTCGCGGAAAGTGCCGCGCAATGCACCGCCACGAACGGCCCCTTGGCGCGCGTACTGAGGCGGTGGATCGCCTGCGCCACCAGCTCCTTGCCCGTCCCGCTCGGCCCTTGAATCAGAACCGAGGCTTGCGTCGGCGCGGCCTGACGGATGATGTCAAACACCTGCTTCATCGCGTCCGACTCGCCCACGATGTTTTCCATCCCGTACTTCTCGTTGAGCTGGCTCTCAAGGGTTTTGACACGGTGCTCAAGATCACGCGACTTGAGCGCACGCGCCACCAGCATGTCCAAATGGTCGAGATTGATGGGTTTGGTCAAAAAGTCATAGGCACCCTGCTTCATGGCATCGACGGCTGTCTCGACTGAGCCATAGGCAGTCAACAAGATACAGACCGTACGGGGATACTGCGCCATCACACGCCGCAACAACCCTAGTCCATCCGTGCCCGGCATGCGCAGGTCGGACAGCAATAGATCCACCTGCTGCCCGCTATCCATCAACGACAACGCCGCATCGGCGCTCTCCGCCGTCAGGACCGTGTAATGGCGCTGCAACGCACGCTGCAAGCCATCGCGCGTATTCTTGTCATCGTCCACAACAAGGACCACCGGTTTGTCCGTTCGCTCCATACCATCACCCTACCACTTCTGGAGTGCCGTCGAATGGCATCTGCGTTTTATTTTTTTTCGCGGCGGCCGGAGGAGTGAGCAGGCGAACCCGCCGCTCGGAACGCGGCAGACGCACTTTGAAACAGGTCCCCACGTCCGGCTTGCTCGCCAATTCAATTTCGCCGCCATGCTCGTCGACAATCCGCTGCACGATCATCAAGCCCAGTCCGCTACCGGTTTGCTTGGACGTGCGGTAGGGCTCAAATACGCGCTGCAGCTCCTCTGGCGCGATCCCCTTGCCCGTATCGATAAAGGCGATATCCACATACACGTCACCCGCGCTTACCTCGATCCGAAGCGTGCCGCCGTCCGGCATCGCCTCCAGTGCGTTCTTGATGAGATTGAAAAACACCTGTTTGATCTGCGACCGATCGAGTTGCACCGTCGGGATCGTGTCCACGATGTCCACCGACACCGCAATACGGCGATTTTCAAACTCGGTCTTCAGCAGCGCCAGCGTCTCCTGCAGCACATCGGTCACTTGCTCGGTCTGCATCACCGGCTGCGTCGGACGCAGCGCGCGCAAAAACTGACGAATGATCGTGTCCAGCCGTTCCACTTCGATACGGGCCACGCCCACCAGATCAGCCAGCGGCTCGCGCGTGCCATCCGGCAGATCCTGCAGCTCGCGCGCAAGAAGCTGCAGATGGATGTTGAGGGCATTCAACGGATTGCCGATCTCGTGCGCCACGCCCGCCGCCAGCAGCTTGACCGCGTTAAAGCGCTCGCTTTCTAGCGTCGAGGCCTCCTGCTTGCGGTCGCGCGTGACGTCGCGCAGAATCACCAGAACCCCTTTTTCAACAAAGCCGTCCTCATTCAGCGGCATGGCATACACACTGATAAAACGGTGTTCGGGATAGGTGATTTCGATTTCGCGCGTCACCATCCGCGCCCAGCCGCTGTCGGAGGCCGGCACCTCCAACAAGTGTTCCCAGTCCCAATCGCGCAGGACACGCATGATTGAACGCCCCTTGGTCCGTTCAAAATCAAACCCCGCGAGCTGCTCGGCGGCATGATTGGCGTAGAGCAGGCGGCCGTCGTTATCGATAACCACCAAGCCCTCTTGGATCGTCTGGAAAATAGTCTCCAGAAACCCTCGCTCCCGCACCAGGCGCACCATTTGCGCCTGAAGGCTTTCAGGGTTAAACTTGTCGATACGCGCGACCAATCTGTCAAAAAAACCGGAAGCCATGCACGCCACTCTACCTCTGTGTCTATTTGACCCACACTATAATGAACGCCCCTCCATTCTTCAAGCGCAAACACCCTGTGTCAGTTCATTAATTCATTGGTTCGTTAGTGCATGAGTGCATTCCTCACTTGAACATTGAGCGTTGAACGTTCTGATTTACCGCTGAATGCGCCCTGTTCCGCCACCCGAGACAAGCGCCTCAACTTCTTTGACGGAGACAAGATTGAAGTCGTGTTCAATCGAGTGCTTAAGGGCACTGGCAGCAACCGCAAAGTCTATCGCCGCCTGCGGGTTCTTGCCAGTAGCCAGCGCATAGATGAGTCCCCCGCCAAAGCTGTCCCCGCCGCCGACACGGTCAACGATGTGGAGTTTGTATTCTGTCGAGAACACGGCCTTCTTCGTCTTCGCATCATAGAGCATGCCAGCCCAGAGATTGTCAAAGGCAGAGAGCGAGGTACGAAGCGTAATCGCTACTTTCTTCACGCCAAAACGCTCCACCAACTGCCCGGCCACAGAGACATACCCCTCCTTATTCGTGAGGTTCCCGCCAACACCCGCACCGACGCAACCGGCCGCCATAAACTCCCTGACATTGTCTGGACCCACCCCGCCCACAGCGAGGAGCGGAATATGCGACAGTGGCGCGCGCAGCGCCTTCACGTAGCCTATGCCGAGCGAACCCGCCGGAAAAATTTTCACGAAACTTGCCCCGCCTCCCAGGCGTCTAACCGTGCTCTCATTTGACGTATCTCAACGCAGCAACGCCGCATTTCTTACCTCCCAGAGTTAATCCCGCCCGGCAAACGGAGACTCTCCCTGAACACCCTCTACGATGCCCAGCGCTTTGCGGACATTCGCCCCGTTACCGCGCCAGACCAGCCAACTGGCCCCCTCCGCGCCGCCGATGCCTCCCGCCGAGGCCTGGAAAGCCCGCACATCCGCCAAAATGTCCAATGCCTCGATCTCCGTGACGATCTGCCCCCGCAGCAGCCACATCGAAGGCTGTTGCGTGATCGAGTTGACCGGTTCGTTGATCGCATCCACGATCTCCGTGCCCAACCCGGCCACCTGCTTTTCAAGGCCGATCGGTATCACCAGATGCGCCTTGCGCGCCACTATCAGCGGCATGATCTTGCCGGTCGTACCGCCCGTCGGACTGCCGATCCACACGCCGGCCGTCTTGTTGCGGTAGTCCAGCATATTGCCGCCCTTGATGATCACATCGCCCGCCTGTAGTTTCGACAGAGCCTCGTCCAGACTCATCCCCGGCTGATGCTTACCTTTGATCAGTACAATCTCCGGCATCTTGCTTTTCGCTGTCAGTACCGCACCGCCCTTGGCCGGGGTCACGTTACCGATCACGAACTCACCGCTGGCAATCTTTTTGCCCAGCAGTTCTTCTGCCACATACGTGTTGGTCGTGCCTTTGCAAATGATGACCATGCCATTGGCCAGCGCACGCTTGACTACGGGCATTTGTGCAACTGCCTTGGCAATCAGGCGCTTGCCCTCCGCCACAGTCAACACCGCATGCGCCTGCGAAATCTCCATGCCGTCAGTCTGCGCCATCCCCATGTTGAGCAATCCTCCGCAACAAACAATCGCACCCCAAAAAACCGCACGTACCACCAAACACCTTTTCGATCGCATACTTACCTCCTTTGGTTGTCCATTATACCGTATACAGACCGAGCGACAACCTACAATCCGGTTCGCCGCCGCGTGGCTATCAATCGCGACAATTTCAAAACCACGCTTGCGTCACACACAGCAAAGCGTTACCCTATGCGATTCATGGGGTTTGGGTTCAGGAGAACCCGCTCAACACACACTAAGGGAGAGAAGAACATGCCAGGATCATTCAGCCGCCGGACCTTCCTGAAACGGGCAGGCGCCGCATCGGCGTTCACGATCGTTCCCGCCCACGTCCTGCGGTCCGAGACCGCGCCTAGTAACCAACTCACGCGTGCGCTGCTCGGTTTCGGCGGTATCGCCCGCTCGGGCAATCACCTAGGGTACAAGCCGACACGCTTGGTCGCGCTGTGCGATCCCGACGCCAACCGCGTCAGGGAGGGAATCGTGCAGGCCGAAAAGAACGGCTACGGCAAAATCTTCACCTGCCGTGATTTCCGCGAAATCCTCGCGCGCCCTGATGTCGATATCGTTCACATCTGCACCCCGCCCCACTGGCACGGCCTGATGTCGGTGATGGCCGCGCAGGCGGGCAAGGACATCTGGTGCGAAAAACCGATGACGCGCACCATCGGAGAGGGACGCCGCGTACAGGAGGCGGTCAAGGCCAACGGCCGCATCTTCCGCCTGAACACCTGGTTCCGCTTCATGGGCGGCTTCTATGGGTTCGGCACCGAAGTCAAGCCGCTGAAGAAGCTCATGGAAAACCGCGTCCTCGGCTGGCCGGTCAAAGCGGTGGTCGGCAGCGTCACCGGTTTCTCGCTCAAGTTCGGCTGGAGCGGGCGGGTCGACCTCAAGCCTGAACCGGTACCCGAGACTTTTGACTACGACCTGTGGCTGGGACCGGCTCCGTACAAGCCTTACCACCCGCACCGTACCCACGGCACCTTCCGCGGTTATTGGGATTACGACGGCGGCGGCCTCGGCGACATGGGCCAGCACTATCTGGATCCCGTCCAGTATCTGATGGAAAAAGACGATACCAGTCCCACCAAGATCGAGATCGACTGCCCGCCGCAGCATCCCGACGCGGTCGGCTCCTTCCGCCGCATCACCTTCACCTATGCCGACGGTTGCCAGATCATTCTGGACGGCGACGACTCCATGAAGGGGGTGCCGTTCCTAGAGGGGCCCAAAGGCAAAGTCTGGCCGAAGCTAAAGTCCGACATTCCGAATCTGGACGCCATCATCGCCGAACTTCCCGAGCCTGCTCCGCAGCAGACCGATTTCGTGGAGTCGGTCAAGCTACGCCGTCGCTTCGCGCTTAACGAAGACAACGGCTTCCGCTCGTGCACGATCGTCAATCTCGGTATCGTCGCGATGCGCCTCGGGCGCGGCTTCACCTTTGATCCGGTCAAGCTGACCGCGGTCAACGACCCGGCCGCCGATCGCTTCATTTACCAGCAGATGCGCGCGCCATGGCAGATGTAAGCCCGCGCCGCACCAATTTTTCCAGCATGAATAAAGGATTGTCCATGAACCACCGCCTTGTGAATGTAACACTCGCGCTCGGCCTGTTTGCCGCCGCCGCGACCGTCTCGGCCCAGGACACAGCCGCCCAATGGGCCAACAAACAGCAAGCCGCGCTCGCCACCATCAACGACGCCGCGCTTGCCGATCTCCTCAAGCAGGGTGCGCCCGCTCTGGATGCGCTGCTCGCCGAGGTCAAGACCGGCTACGCCTCCGATCCGGTCGCCATCACGCGCATCGCTGGGCTGACCCAGTACGTGATGCGCCCGGCTGGTGCTTCCAGTCGCACGGCGTACGCCGGGGCCTTGCTAGCGGCGGCGCAACGCGCCAACGATGCCGATGTCATCTGCTTCTTCCTCGATCAACTCCGTTGGTGCGGTACGCCGCAACAGGCGGCGGCGATCCGGGCGTTTGAGAAGTCCGACAAACCGGGCGTCGCCACACTGGCCGCCATGACCGTTCAGGCGGTCACCGACGACCGCGCCCCCAAAGCCGCGCCGGTCAAGCCCACGCATCACGCCGCGCTGAATGCCGAACTCACCGCGCTGCCGGTGGCTGCGCGCACCCCGCGCCTGTTGCAGGCATTCGACGATCCCGACCTCTCCTACGCCGGTGTGGCGCTGGCCCACGCCCGCACCACCGGCGGCGCCGCCGAAACCCAGCTCTGGACCGGCAAACTCGCAACCGCCACCGACCCGATCCGTAAAGTCATGCTGCTCGATATGCTGGGCGACCGCGGCGATAAGAGTGCCTGCGCGGCTATCGCGCCCTTCCTCGGCGACGCTGACGACACCGTAGTGTTCGCGGCACGCCAGGCCCTGATCCGTCTGCATCCCGCTGCCTTCGCCGCGCGGCTTCCTGCGCTGCTCAAAACCTTGCCCCCGAACCGTCTGGCGCTGATCCGCGACGGCGCGCGCCAACTCAAGACGGTGCAACTCAAAGACGCTGTGGTCCGTTCGTACGATACCTTCAGCGACACCGGCAAGAAGGTCGCCCTTGAACTGATCAAAGAGCGCCGCATCACCGAAGCCGCACGCCTCGGTCTGTCCGCTCTGGACGCGCAGAACGAGGATGCCGCAATCGCCGGTTTCCGTTTGTTGCGGGAGATCGCTGGCAGCGACATGGCCGATACGCTGGTCGCCAAAACGCTCGTCTCCCGCGGTCGTGTCACGCCCGAGGCGCAGAGCGCCCTGGCCGCAGCCGCGCGGCGCGATACCACAGGTGCGTATACCGCCGCACTCGTCAAGGCGTTGGCTAATGCACCGGACGCGCAAAGAACGATCGCGCTGGAGAGTGCCGCACGCATTGGCGGCGCCGAACTGCTGAAAGCGGTCGAAGTGTCGCTGACCTCGCCGCAGGGCGATGTCGCGACCGCCGCCGTGCGCGCGCTCGCCGCCTGGCCGGATGCCGCCGCCCTGCCGAGTCTGCTGCGCGTGGCCGCCAAAGATCCCGACGCACGCCGCCAGACCCTCGCCGTGCGCGGTGTCGCCAAGCTCTTCAACACCTGCCAAGTGGACAAGAAGGCACTCCTGCCGACGTGGCGCACGCTCCGCGCCGACATGAAAAACGCTACCAATCAGGCGACGATCGATGACCTGTTCAAGGAGGAGGTCAATGTCGCGCTGGGCAAGCCGGTCAAGACCGACGTACCGACCGAAGGCAACAACCTGCCGGCCCATCTGGTGGATGGCACGCTAGA